>PVBE010913929.1_pt1 | contig 28360 bp, 22 predicted proteins | sample 1631181 | NCBI WGS metagenome assembly PVBE01 (sample SAMN08397723, study PRJNA350692) | Marine metagenome, whole genome shotgun sequencing project. | isolation source: water | place: Pacific Ocean | collected 2012-04
ACCAAACAGCAAGCGATCCAGGACTACATCATGGGGCTGAATCTGGAGTAACCCGCCGCAATCCCTCGACCGGGCCCGGCCGATCCAGGCCGGGCTTGGTCGTCACCATCTTGCCCGAACCGTGAATCAACCAAATCGCAATGAGACCTTACGAAGTGCCTTTTGGCGACTGGGTTGAGGTGTATCTGAAGGCCCATTATGAGGAGACTACCGAGCCGCACCACGGCATCGTGGTCTTCTCAGAATTGGATGGTGAGAAGAACCAGAAGCTCCACATGAATGTCGTCGTCAGCGGCACGGCCACAGGGCGTGATTGGTACACAACGGCACTACCCCTGGCCCGCCATAACATCGGGCTGAAGATCAAACTCTGGCAGGCGCAGGGCTGGCCGATAACTGATGACGACATAGTGTGGAATATCCAAAAGGTCGGCTGGTGACCGCTCCCGCGGCGGGCCGGTGAGAGCTGGGAGTGCTCTACGCTATCGGGGCCTGGCCGAAGCGCGCGCCCGGACGGCAACTACAGCGCCAGAGGCGTCGCGTATTGTATTCCGCAGGGGTAGGCCTACCTCGGGTCGATCCTTCGCGTCTGGGCGATCTGCAGAGCCTCTGGTAGCGCGCGAGATACGTCCTGTGTAGACGGCTACAAGCTGCCGACGGCGGAGATCCAGGAGAGACGGCGGCAAGCGACGAACGCGATCCTGTAGTACGATGCAACAGACTGGGGGGATCGACGATGAGCCGAGGCTGGGCCATGACGTTGGGCGTCGCTCTATGCTTGGTCGCTGCCTATATCCACGCGTACTGCGACTGGTACGCGTTCGACATGATAGAGCATGTGCACCCAGCCGAAGGCAACGGCTGGGTCCTGGTTCGGGCCCTCGCTTACACTCCGCTTACCGGGCTCACTGTAGGCTTGGCGTTTACGCTTGGAGGCATGGCCGCCAGGGCAGGGCAACGCAGCCACCTGTAGATCGCGGAGGGACCGGCCCCGCGGCACCGGAGAGGCGACCCGTGGACGGGCTCGCCGTCGCCGACCCGCCCCTAGATATACCTCTCCCCAGGCCCATCGGCTATTTTTTGGGTTGTCCCGTTTTTTTGGGTTGTAATCCGCTCTCGGGTTCCTTGGGGTACGCGAGGCATCTACACCCCCCGCCCCACGCGAGGCCTGGCCGACTACATCACCGGGATCCGACGCGCCCCCGGCGACGCCGGCGTCAGCTTCTCGTGGGCGCGATCTCTCCCGCCCGCCAGGCGCGTCAGAACGCATCGCGGATGTTATCCGGGGGGGTAGGGCCCGCTTCGACGCCCGGAGTCGTTCTGGGGGTTCTACGCCAGCGGCGGGCAAGCAACAGCGACACTCCCGGCGAGCCCGCGGGGAACGGGATCCGGCCCGGCGTCCGGAGTTGGTCGCCGGCGCAGAAGACCGTCGTGCGCAAGCACCAGCAGGCCATCGTGAAGCAGCTCCGCGCGGCAGGCGCCACCCAGGCCGAAGCGGGCGCCGCGGTTGGGACGCCCGAGGGAACTGTGGCGAGGTGGGAAGCCGAGGCGAAGCAACCCGGAAGCAACCTTCGGGCGAAGGACACTTCCGCTCCCGACGTCCGGGTGAAGGTGGAGCCGGCGGCGAAGCCGGTGATCGCGGAGAGGCTGGATGCTGGCGAGACCCAGGCGCAGGTAGCGGCCGACTACGGGGTAACGGATCGGACCATCCGCTCCCCGCTCGTCGTCTGGGAGGGGACAGGCATCCTGCTCGACGGGCACAACCGCCTCCGTATCGCCAAGGAGACGGGCGCCGAGTACCAGACCGTCGAGGTGCCCTTCCCGACCCGCGAGGTCGCCCGCCACTGGGTAATCCGCACTCATAACAATTCGATTCCTGGTCCTACTATAGCTTCGGAGGTATCTGCGACGGTGTGGACGCCTCGCGGCATCGTGCCGAGTATACACCACAGACTCCATTCATGGAACAACTAACCCCGGTAGCAGTTCCGGCTCAATCGACCTACTCGCACGTCAACGTCCATTCATGCGTCTCGGCGCCACCCGGAGTGAGCGTCACCACATCGTCTTGCACTGTCCACGTCCCGCCAGGCGCCGGTTCGCCATCCAACGTGACGCGCGGGGCCCCGTCGAGGTTGAGGGTTGCCAGGTTGACTGCTACGCGTCCCACGTCCGCCGTCGTCACCTTAACCACGTCGCCATCCACCTTCGCGACAGCGTGGCCGATCGTCAACGGCGCGCTCGGCTCAACGAGAAGCCAGAAGTACCATTTCGCTTCATCCGTCGCAATATGAAGCTCGCTCGGAGGTCGCGCCGGGCGCGTCTTTGTCGCCGCCCAATCCAGCCCCTCCGGCGGATGCGCTTCATGGCCGCCGCACCACGACCGAAACAGCATCCGGTGCCGGCCGACTGCTCGAAGTCGCGCGTATGTCTCCCGCGAGTGATCGGTGGGTATCGTGTAATCGCGGTCGCCATGCGCGAAGAGAACGTCGGTGTTGGCGGCATTGGTGATAAACGTGCGTGGAGATCGCCGCAAGTATTCGAAGTCAATCTCGGGCGAGGCACCGGGCGCGCCGCCACAGACCGCCTCGATGTGTTTGGCGTAGTTATTTCCGACGCCGTGCCACGCGGCGAAATCCGTGACGGGGCACCACGATACAACCGCAGCCCACACATCCGGATGCTTGCCCGCCATAAGCAAGGCCATGTGCCCGCCGCCGGAGGCTCCCGACAGGTACACGCGAGACTCGTCGACCGAGTATTCGCGCTTTACGTGCTCGACCGCGTCGATCACGTCATGCTGCGCGAGGATAGACCCGCCGGCCTGGGTCGCATTCTCGTTGCTCACGAGGTTTGGACCCCGGAAGTGCGGCAGCACGAGCAGCCAGTCTCGCTCGACGGCCAGCGGACCGTATTCCTTCGCCTGTTGCTGGTAGCCCGATGACCACGTGTGGAGGGCCACGAGTAGCGGCGTCTCGGAGCCGGCCTCGTACGAATCCGGCACGCCGATGATGATCGGCTGCGTCGCGCCATCCAACGTTGACACGATCTCGACCTCGGTCCACGTCAGGCCCGTCACGGCCGGGAGCGCCGCCTCGGCGGCGACGTTGAGAAGACAGAGCGGCAGGATCATCGGTGGTAGCCTCATCTACTGCACCGTCACCCAGACAGGGCTAGACCACGCGTAGCAATCGCCCTCCTGGAAGACGCGGATGTAGTAGTAACAGTCGCCCGGTTCGGCGTCCATGTCGAGATACTCGAAATCGATCGCGTCCCCACTGCCCTCGGCCGTGTAGACGTACTCGTTGTTGCGGATGACCTCAATCTTCTCGATCGGAGCCGTGCCTTCGACGCTCACCGCCAGGCGTGGCGCCCGCTTCGTCGTCACTTCGCCACCCATGAAGGTGTCGTTGACGCGGAAGTCAACGAGCATCCTCTCACCCCCACGCACCGCGTACGTGCGCCGCGCCCGCCAGGCGTCGAATATCGCTTCACGAGTCAACTCAGGCGCGAACACTCCGAGCATCCCTGTTTTGTAGCCGGCGAGCCCGTTGTGGCTGTCAGAGCTGCCCACGAGGCCGAACTTGTGGCCCTGGCTGAGTCCGGACTGGATGGAGGTCTTGTCGCCGGAATCGTCTCGCGAGATCTTCGGCTCGCGGTGCCAGAGGCCAATCGCGCGGCCCTCATCGTACGTCTCGTACACGCCATGCGTGCTAACGACCTCAACCACCGGCTCGATGGTAGGGCTGAGCGTGTCCCAGTCCATGACCGCCCAGATAGCGCCGACATGATGCGGCCAGTCGATGGCGCCCTGGCTCTTGAGGTATGCGTGGAGTTTCGCCGGCTCGTCGCCCTGCTCGTCCGTGATGCGGAGGATATCGCAGTAGTCCTCCTGGAAGACGACCGTGCGGTCGCCGTACCGGTAACGGACCTTGCCGGAACCGGACCACTCCCAACCAATGCAGGCCAGGAAGTTGCCGGGGTCATTCATCACCGACGGGAACGCTTGCTCAGACATGAACTTCGACACCGTCATCCGCGGCCAATCGTGATCGGAGATCGACGCGATGTCCAGGCCAATCGCATCGCGGGCGTTGTTGTAGAACCGATCCACCCACGTGCGGATGATCGTGCCGGTTGGGTGCTCGTCAAGATGCGTGTGAAGCTCGCCGTAGTAGACGTTGAGCGCCTCGCCGTCCACATCCACCGTCTGCCGCTCAAACGCGGTTGGGAGTGATTCCGGGGGCGCTACCGGTGGCGGCGCCAGAGCCGCCTTCACCGTCGGACTCGTCGGATACCCCTTCGGCAGTGGCACTCTCACCGTCGCCACGGCGCTCTCGGTCGCCGCCCAGACCGTTCCGTCGGCGTCGACCAAGGGCGCGCGATAAGGCGACCCGTTCATCGCCACCGCCAGCGACACGGGATCGGCCCCGTTCGCCGCCACCGCAGTGCGAAACGGCACCGCTGCGCCCGGTCTGCCTCGTCGAGGCGTGAACAAGCAAAGCCGTCCCATCGGATCGGTCGCGACCATGCTGGGCCTGCCCGCGGCATTCACGAGCGCCGGCGGAGGGAGAACCAACTGCCCCGCCCGGTATCCGATGCACTGGCCCGATGCCGCCACCCACACGGTGTTGGACCGATCGATGGCGAGGGATGCGTCGATCTCTTCTCGCTCAGACGTCATCAGCGCCACGCGATCGCCGGCGCCGCCGCGGGTGATCTCGCGCAGGAAGACGTCATAGTCACGACCCGGGCCCTGGTACGCGTCATACGCCAGCCACACCGACGCATCCGGAGCGGTAGCCAGCACGGGGCGATAGGCGGTCTCGGACGAATCGGTGACCGCGAAAATGCCGCCCCAGTCGTCATCGATGAAAGCCCTTCCGATCAGGCCGAACCGTTTCGAGTTGCCCGTCTGCCACACGGCCACCACGCGGGTCTCGGTGGCAACGACGGCGGGGATCAAGTCCGGCCCTGGCGCGCGGCTGAGGCGCTTAGTCCGGCCCAGGTCCTCGCCATCAAAATGCCGCGCGTAAACGTCCCAGTTCCGGTCATCAAACTGCGCCCACGCAATCCAAAGGCCACCATCGGGATCCGCCGCAACATCCGGGAAGTAGAGAATGCCCGGCTCGGTGATGTCGGCGACGGGCTCCCACGTCTGCTCTTCCCATCGCGCGAGCACGATTCTCTGCCGACTGGCCATTTCGGTTTCCGGGCCGTCGGTCTCAACGCCAACCGTCCACACGCTCCCGTCCGCCCCGCGCACCGCCTTGCGGCACTCCTGTCGCGGCGTCTTCGTGGCCTTGACCGGCGCTAGGGCGTAAGTCAGTTTCGCGCCGACGTCATTGACGCTGATCGCCTGTGCAGTGGCCCGGACCTGCCCAAGCCGCAGTTCGAACTGCTTGATCGGAGAGTTAAACTTGATGAGCGTGTCGGGGGCGCCGTCGATCTCGAGGATGATCCCGTCTTGCCCGCCCTCGGTCAGCCCGTTGAACTTCACGGATGCCTCCGTGAGGTCGTAGTAGGTCTCGGGGCCATCCATCATGTGATTCTCGGCGGCGATGATCGTGCCGTCTTCGACAGTGATCTCGCCATCCCAATGGAGCTTCGTCTTGTCACCCCAACCCCACTCCAGGACGATGCGCGAGGGGGCGGCGTGAGCGGCGACGACGAGGAGGAAGAGCGCGGTGCAGGCGAGCGGGCGAGCGCGGGTCATGGACGTCACCTCTCGACGAGGCGTCTTCGCGCAATCGACCGTGACTCCCTGCCCTTCGGAGCGTCTAGTGGCGTCTGAACGTGTGGACGAGCGCCTTCCATGCCGCGACGAACATCAGGCGAGGGTTCAGCGTCTGCTTGACGATCTGCCGATACGGCCGGTCGCCAGAGAACAAGGCCCACAGCACCTCGCGCATCCGCGTGCTGACCTTGCCACCGCCCGCGCGACAGAGCGCGAGAAATGCGCGCGACCAAGCCCGGTTCCCAGCGATGACGTTGTTGGCGCGGAACAGCGCCCGCCCGTAACGGTTGTCGCGGTTGACGAGTCGATCGCACTCATCCGAATAGTGGGCGCGGAACGCCCCCGCCGACACGCCCACGCGCATGGCGACATGCGCCGCGATTGCCGCCGAATCGAAGGCCGTCTCAAGCCCGTTCTTGTAGTACCGGCAGCAGGCCGCGTCGCCGACCAAGACCAGTCGATCCGCGTACGGGTGAATGCCCGCCGTGACGGCAATTCCCGGGTGACAGTAGCAGAACTCGTTGGGGATCTCCCAGCCGCGCGGCAATCTGCGCCGCACGCGGTCGTGGTCGAGGAACTCCAGCAGATCGTCGATGCTGAGGTCCTGGCGCCCGATCATCGTGCAGGTGAGAAAATCGCCCTTGGGGACCATCGCCACCAGCGACGCGCGCGGCAAGCCCAGGTTGAAGACTTGGATCTCCCCATGCAGCGCGTCGCGAATGTAGTCGCGCCCCACGAGCAGCTCCGCCTGGCAAGCGCGAACCGTTCGGGGGGGCGAGTATGGGACCCCGTCGCGTGCCAACTGCCGTGACAGCCGCCCGCTGAGGCCAAACGCCCCTACCACGAGATCGCCATGCAGCCGCAGCTTGTCGGGGCCACGGCCATACGATACGGAGATCGGCTCATCGGGGTCGGACACGGGGTGGATATCGGTGACCGGCTCTCGGAGGATCTCGATGTCGGGACCCTCGATCCCCTCTAGCAGGCTGTCGTCGAAACTGACGTTGGTGCCGGCGAAGTCCGGCCCAAATCGCGGTCCGTTCCCTCGGAACACGGTCGCGACCGTGTTGTCGGGTCCGTCACGCCGGATCCGGGCGCTGCCACCCGTGGTGATCAGGCGGAATCCGCTGACCCGGTCCTGAATGACATCGGCCGGGAGATCGATCCCGCATGCCTCCATCCGGGCAGTGAGGCTACCGGTGATGCCCCCCGCGCACATGTTGCAGCCAGCCGGCCCCGAGCGCGTGAAGTCCTTCGCGTCAAACATCGTCATGCGCAGATCGACGCCGAGTTCGCGGGCATGTTGCCTGAGGAAATGCGCGGTGAAGGTGCCAGCCGGTCCCGCGCCGACGATTATGACGTGCGGGCGCTCGTTGAGGGTCGGGGGCTTCGGACGCAGGGGCGCCTCCCGCCGCTGCGCGAGCAGGCGGTCAACGCGATGAACGTAACCTTCCGTCCCGTGCCCGCTCATGCGGCGCGCCTTTCCCGGAGCCCTTCGCTTCCGTATTAGCATTAATGGCCAGCTTGCCGGACGGGTTCCAGCGATGTCGCGGAAGTCCCTGCGTTGAAGGTCTTAACCGCACCACCGAAGAACATTCCGTATTGTGAGTACGGGGCGGCACAACGACGAGGGAACGCGAGCATTCATGCAGATTATCGGACTTGACGAAGCTGTTAGGATGATCCTAGAGCGTATCCGCGATTGCCGTCAGGAAGAAGAAGCCGAGCCCTTCTTCTTGATTGTCGGCGCCGGTATCTCGTGTCCGGAAGTGCCTCTCGCGGGCGGCGTCATTGACGAGTGCCAAGAGAGACTGGGCCCGGTCGCGGACGGTCTCGAACCGGGCGACGAAGACGCGTACGACTTCTGGTTCCACAAGGCCTTTCCGGATGCGGGGGGGGGCGACGTCGGTATCTGGAGAAGAAGTGCCGCGACAAGCCGATCTCCCTCGCGAACTGCAGGCTCGCCCACATCCTGGCCGATGGCGAGAAGCGCCTCACTGACCTCGTCGTGACTACCAACTTCGACGACATGCTCAGCCGAGCCGTGCGTCTATTCGGACGTGAACCGATCGTATGCGATCACCCCCTAACAACGGCTCGGATCAACCTGAGACGTGGCGAGGTCAACATCGTTCACGCGCATGGCACATACCAGTTCTACGATACCTGCAACCGACGAGGTGAGATCGAGAAGCGCGCGCTGAGGAGCGATGAGCAGGCCGACGCGGACAGAGCGAATGAGGATGCACCCTCAAACGGCGGGCGCCGCATGCCAACGATAGGCGACTATCTGGAGGGCGTGCTTGGCGCCCTGTCCCGCTCGCCCATCGTGCTGGGATACGCCGGGTGGGAGCACGATGTTGTGATGCGGGCCCTTCACCGCAGACTCTCCCTGGGAGCTCCTCTGCTCAGCAATCTCTACTGGTTCGTTTACACTCGCGAGGAGGCAACGCAACTCCCAAGGTGGCTCACCGAACACGACTCCGTGTGCATTGTCGCGCCGCCTGAGCCGCCGCGGCCGACGGACGACGCGGGGCCTATCCGAGAGGCGGGAGACACGCCCACACTGCCGGCCGACGACGTCCTTGCGGCGATCATCAATGCGGCAGGGATCGACCAGCCGCGCCTGTTCGAGGAACCGATCGAGGTGTTCGAGAGTCTCATCAAGGACACGTTCGGCTCGGAAGACATGGCCAGCGCCTACGCCGTGGATGAGGTCCTCCAACGTCTTGCGGCTGCCCGGGAGCATCTACATGCCGCAGACGAGCCCCCGTCTTCCATCGAGCGCCTCCGCGAGTTGCGTCGCGAGTCGCAGTATGACCTCGCGCTCTCGCACCTGTGTGACATCGACCTCGACAGCCTGGACAGGTCCGAGCTGCGTGAGGTGATCGAGGCTGCGACAGAGGCTGGGCGCGCGCTGGACGGGACGGACGCAGTCTCGGCTCACGACATCGCGGCGAGCGCAACGATCAAGCTGCTGGACATGGTGAACGACGAGGAGAAGCCCGAGCTGTCGGCCTCATTGGCGTCGGCGCTCCGCCACAAGGCTAGCGCGCTCCATGCCGTCGATGATCACGAAACCGAGATACTCGCCTACGACAATATCGTTGCTCGGTTTGGGGACGCCGACGAGGGTGAACTACAGGAGCAGGTCGCCCGGGCTCTGCTGAACAAGGGCTTCACGCTCAGCCGGCAGGGAGACCGGGAGGCCGCCATCGAGGTGTACGATGAAGCGGTGGCCCGGAGCGGCGACGCGGATGGGCCTGAGTTGCGCAGGCTCATCGGCATGATTCTGGTGAACAAGGGCATCGCTCTGATTCACCAGGAAGACTTGGGGGAGGCCATTGAGATCTGCGATGAGGTGGTGGCTCGGGCTGGGGACACCGAGGAGCCTGAACTGCGTGATCAGGTCGCCAAGGCCCTCGTCAGCAAGGGCGTGGCTCTGGAGCGCAATCGCAACCCAGAGGCCGCCATTGAGACGTGGGATGACGTGGTCCGTCGGTTCGCTGGCGTTGACGAGCCCGGGCTCCGGGAGGAGGTCGCCCGTGCCCTCGTAAACAAGGGCGCCGCTCTCGATGGCCTGGGCAGCCTGGACGCCGCCATTGATGCCTACGATGGAGTCGTTGAACGCTTCGATGGCGTCGGTCACCCCGGGTTGCGCGGACAGGTCGCCCGTGCCCTCGTAAACAAGGGCATCACTCTCAGCCGCCACGGCAACCCAGAGGCCGCCATCGAGACGCACGACGAGGTCATCCGGCGGTTCGGCGACGCGGACGAGGGTGAGTTGCAGGAGCAGGTCGCGAAAGCCCGTCTGGGGAGGGAACTCGCGATCAGCCAGCAGGCAGAGGAGGAAGCGGAGGCGGACGAAGCCGCGGACGAGGAGTAGAGCCGTTCCTCCACCTACCCATCTAGACACTTCTCCTTCAGCTCCAGGTAGTAGAGGAAGTTGTCATAGGGAATGTCGGGCGGGAACGTGTGGTCGAGGTGAGGGATGAAGCCGCCCTGCTCGATCATCCAGGGCACCATCCCCATCACCTCGCGCTCAACGGCGGCCTTGTCCTTGGTCAGCTCGCGCTTGTCGATCCCGCCGAAGAAGACCAGGTCCTTCCCGTACTCCTTGCGAAGCCGGATCGGGTCCATCTCGGCCGCGCGCTCGAGCGGCCAGTGGCCCGTGATCCCGCACTCGATGAACAGCGGCATCAGCACCTCGGTATTGCCGTCTGAATCGAGCGTGATGATATCGCAACCATGCGATCGCAGGAACTCGTTGATCCGCTTGTATCTCGGCATGAAGAACTCGCGGAACGCCGCCGGCGAGAATAGCGGCCCGGTCTTGTATGCGAAATCCTCGAAGTAGTTGAAGTAGTCAATGTCGACTTCCTCGAGCGCTCTCGTCAGCGCCTCGATGGTGAAGTCGGTGATGAAGTCCAGCATCTCGTGCACGAGCTTCGGCTGATCGTAGAAGGCCATCGAGAGGTTCTCGGTGCCCATCCAGACGCGCATGTTGCTGTAGAGCCCCATCGCGCAGTTCACGCACAGGCAAAGCACGTGATCGCGCTGGGCCCAGCCCTTGAGGCGCTCATCCCACCGGTCCGGATAGCGAGCCGGGTCGCTCGCGACGTAGCGCTTCTTCAGATCCGCGAAATCCTCGGGCGTCTCGACCGCGAAACGCAAGTACTGGTCCATACTCGGCCGCATCCCGCGGACCGTGCCTTCCTTCATGGCCTTGCGCACGATGCCCTGACCGTCCCGAAGGACGATGTGGCGGTCCGTCTCCTCGAGCACCTCCAAATCGAAGGGCGGCATCATGTGCAGGTTCACGTTGAGAAACTCGCGCCGGTCCATCCCGTACTGCTCGACGCCGTCGAACCAACTGGCGCCCACGACCTCCTCCGGCATCCCCTCCTCGAGCCAGCGGTCGACTGTCTGACCCCACAAGCCGAGTTCGTGGTTCGGCACTCGGTCGGGCGTCCCGAATGTCATGGTTTCGATGAAGCGCTGACGCTGATTCACTTCGGTGTCTCCTGGACATCGTCCAAGGCGAACCGGACGGCCGAGCGAAGAAGCTCCTCGCCTAGCTCGCCCTCGATGAGGTTGCCCCATATGTAGAGGATCGCGCCGCGTCGCCGCCCGTCCCTGCTCGGCCGTCGTATGAGGGCCGCCGCATACCCGTTGAACCGGTCGCCGGCCTTGTCGGTGAGGTGCGCGAGCGGGATGAACTCCGTGCCCACGCCACGGGTGGGCGCCAATCCTCGCCATCGTTTATCCGTGATCTTGGTGACATGAATCGGTTCGATCAGATTGGCGAAGACCGTCTGTCCCGGCGCCTGCCGCAGGAACATTTCGCCGCGAGGCTGCTCGAAGCCCGGCATCAGCGGGAGCCCCATCGCCAGCCCCATCTCCGGTCGGACGGATCTCACGTCGCGCAACTGACCATCGGAGTATTCGCTAGCGACCGAGAACTGCGTTCCATTCCCACAGGCGATCAGGAAACCGCCCTCGTCGAGATATCGCTTGTAGGCATCAGCGCCATCATTCGGCAGTCGCCACGACTTCACGTAGTGCTCCGTCTTCGGCGCGTGTATGGCAATCGGGTAGCGGTCTGCCGTGAACGCGGTCCGATCAGCCAGGACATCCTCGGTGACCGTGCCGATGTCGGCGTTCATCTCCCGACCGATGTCCTGGATCATCCCAGCGCGGTCCACGTCGGCCAGCGGCAGCACGGCGATCGTCGCGCCGGCGCTCTGCGCCTCAGTCGGCACGGGCGGGACCATCGAAGCCGCGCCACACATCTCCGCCGCCGCCGCAAGCGATTGGTAGATTAACGACTCGGCGTGCGCGAACGCATCCGTCACCAGCGGCCCCCAGACCCAGAGCACGTTGGTGCCGGCGTATCCGCCGGAGTTTCGCGTGATCAACGCGGCCGCCGGCCCGAACCGGTGACCGTCGGCATCGTAGAGCGTGATGAGCGGACGGAACTCGTCGTCAACGCTCAGCAACTCTCCGACGGCTGGTCGGAAAGGATGGTCGTCCCCGCTTGGGAACGGCATGCGCTCGGGCAACCGGGAGAAGACGGACTGGCCTGCTTCGAGGCGGAACGCAAGGTCGCCATCCGGGCGGTCATCGAAGGCCTCTGCCCCACCGCGCGCGTCCCCCGGGGCGAGGCAATCAAGCCCAAACGTTCGCCCAAACAGCGTCGCGTTGAGCGCCTTGGGATCGAGGGACGGCAGGTCGTCGGCGAAGCTAAACGGTCTGCGGGCTCCCAGCACCAGCATCGTCCCGCCCGCCTTCAGATACCGCGTGAGCGCTCGCTCTGCGTCGCCGGGTTCTTGCACCGTGCGGATGTAGCGCTCAGACCCCGTGTGTACGACGATCGGGAAGTGCGCCGGCGTGAGAACGCCAGACTCGACCAGCTCCTCCGGACGGAGGCCGATCGACGGGATGTCCAGCGCGTCGCAGGCGGCGCGGATGTCCGACGCTCGCGAATCGTGCGGAGGCAAGAACGCCACGCGCAGTGCGCGTTTGGCATCGAACTGGTCACGGACGCGCTCGCGGCACCGGGCCAACACGCGGTCGGTCGCTCCAAGCTCCTCAAGCCGATCCAGACGCTCCTGCTCATCGCCGTGCAGTTTCTCGATGAGCCGATCCACTGTCTTCCCACCGAGCGCCTCGAGCGTGACGGAGAAGACGAGCGCATTCCCCCAGACCATTACCTCATCGATGAGGACTTTGGGGTTGTCGATGGGGATGGGATACATGCGGAGCTGCCAACGCCGCAGCGGCGCCCCGTCCGCGACAGGCAGATACTCGTCGGGGTTGACGCGTATCCTGCGGCCGTTGCTGAGCAAGACGACGACCTCGCCACGCTCGAGCGGCGAAGCGATGAGGTAGATCCCGCTAGCCCGCCAGTTAATGCGGATGGTCCGGTGCCGAACAGCCACCTTGCCTCGGGACGCGTCGGGCGAGACAATCTCATACGGGATGCCATAGGCATGGTGGCGGCCCGACGACAGTCCCGCCCACGAATCCGGGTCATCCCACGAGCGGTCGATCCGCTCCGTGCAGAGACGTGTTAGGTCAAACTCGCGCAGTTCGGAGCGCTTGAGTCTCGATCCGGGAGCCGGCCCGCGCAACTTGCGCGGGAGCCCGACATCGCCAATGTCGCCGACTTGCACGGTCGCCCCGGACGAGACCGTCAGCCGGATGTGCTCCCCAAACTCGCCGACGACTCGCGGCTCCTTCGCGGGCGAGCCGTTTACCGTCACCGGTAGCCCGGTCAAGTCGCGGTACGGCGAGCTGATCACCAACTCGAAGGGCTGAGCGCGCGGGCCTCGAATCCGGAACGAGAAGTTGGCGGGCGGGCGGAATCGGTAGTCGACGACCTCCAGCGCATCCGTTCCCTTACAGAAGGCCATCGCCGCCTCGCGCCCGGCGGTCACGCGCATCACCGCGTCGCCGACGGGGTATGCCCATTCCCAGAACGAATCAGCGGGCCCGTTGACACCCGCACGCGCGCCTCGGTCGGCGGTCTCGCCGAACACGTCCATCGCCAGGGACGTGTGGTAGCCGTCTGCTTCAAAGGCCCTATGCCAGCGCTCCAGCGCGCCGCGAACGAAGTACTCAAAGCGATGATCGCCGGTCTCAACGCGCATGATGATCATCGCGCGAAGCACATCGCTCAACTCGCTCCAGCCAACCTGCCCTAGCTGCGAGCGCGCGTGATTGCCCGCCATCAGGAACGTCGGGTCGAGCGTATCGCTTGGATCGGGATCCCCAGTCGTGATGCTCGCCGCCCGCCAGACAATTGTCTGGGCCAGGCCAAACGCTTCTTCGGCAATCCGCCGCTCCTCGTCGTCCGCACTCTCGGCGAGCGAGGCGTGCAGGTTCATCAGGAAGTTCTGCGCGATCGCCGACGTCTGGCGCGCAGACATCGGCCGCTGACCGTCGGGGATGGCCGCACGCGTGTAGACGCCGAGCCGGGCCCAATTGTAGAGTCCTTCCACGTGTCGCCAGAGCCGATCATCCGGCTCGTTCAGGTAGACGGCCAGCAGCGCGCCGGCGAAATCGAATTGCCGCGCGTTGTGGTAAGTCGCCGCCTCGCCCTCGTCCGACGGGTGGGGCAGTCGGCAGCACAGATCGCCGTCGATCGTCACCCAATCCGCTCTGCCGAGGACCCGGTCAACCTCGCCGCGCAACGCCGCCAACTCGTCCGCGTCGCCACGCCGATAGGCGAGTTGCACGCCTCGGAAGCTGCCGCCGAGGACCTCGCCCATTTCGCCCATGGCCCGAACCAGGTCCACATCCGGCGGCTGAGGATCGACGCGCTGACGTTCGACCATCCAACCCAAATCGTTCATACGGGGAGCGGCCGCCAGAAGCGCGCGATACCGGCTCCACGTATGGTCGAGGACCAGCTCGTTCAAGTCGTCGGTGGGGCCGAGGTCCTGGCTGTGGAGCAGGTCGAAGTGACTCTCAACAGTCGTCGGCGCCACCGGGTGAGTGAGCTGATTGAACCCCTGCTGGTAGGGCCATAGCAGAGCGAAGAAATCGTCGGAACGTTCCTCCGAGCCCCAACTGTAAGCGGCCGAGATGCTTCGTGACGACTTGTCCGTGCTGCGAGCGTGCTGGAAGCTGTAGGCAGCCGCCAGCCCCGCCGACGGCTTCCACAGCCCGACGGCCGGCACGCTCAAGGCGCCGATGGCTGGGGCAGTCGACCAACCGTCCGCCCATTTGGCGCGCATGTCGTGACGGCTGAAGGGGTACGGATCGACACGCGGCGTTGGCGCGAGGAGGCCATGGAAGTAGTAGAGTTCAGGCTCGGAAATCGAGCAGCGCAGGAAGTACATCGGGCATGGCTCGTCCCAAGCCGACTCCCAGGCCTGCTTGTCGAATTCCTCCACATCGAGGCGAAAGGAGACGCGCGGGTACGGATCTTCCTTCGCCAGGGAAAACCGCACGTAGGAGGCTCCGCCGAGACTCGGCGTGCCGCCCGTCCCTGACGTGTCGATGCCCGTCAACGTCAACGATGTTTCGCCGCCTGACTTCTTGGCGCTGGCGGCCGTCCACCGTCCATCAGAGGACAGCTCGACGCGGGCCACCTCGCTCGATCCGCTCTGCAAGGAGACGCCAATGTACGCGCCGCGCTCGCCGATTGCCTCGACGCGGGTCGTAGCATTCTCGATGAATACCTCAGCCGAGGCTGACGTGGCGGCGCCCGCCAACATCACCCCGAGCAGCCAGCGCCTTATCGTCCGAGGATTTGGTGGACCCATCTGAGACTCCTCCGTGCTGAACGCATGCGCGGACGGGGGGAGATTCACGCTCCGCCGGTCGGCCTCCTTCATCCGAGGCGACGAAGCGCACCGAGGCCCTCGGCCCGCGTCCGACGAACAGACTGTCTTGCACGTACCCACGCACCCGCTGACGCGGATGCGTGTTGTCTCGTTGGAGTGACACTGAATGCGCTTCTTCCCGCTGATGGCCTGCTCGGTGCTCGCCGCCGCGCAGAGCTTCGACGATCGCCCAAACCTGCTCCAGAACGGCACCTTCGCTGCCGGACTAGCGTCGTGGACGACGATCCACGCCTGGTACGAAGAGCCCCAGGGCAGCGGGAACGGCACGAGCGTCTTCGTTATCGACGCGGAGGGCGGGCGTGATGGCGGAGCTTGCGCGCGAGTTGACGGAGATGGTCGGCGCGGGATCACCATCCAGAACCTCCCAGTCACCGATGAGCCGCTGCGCTTGAGTGGCTGGATCCGGTGCGAGGAACTGGGCGAAGCGGCGGCGATAGTCCAGGTCGAGTGGATTGGCGCTGGACACGAGTACCTCGGAAGCAGTCCAGCCGGCAGCATCACCGGCGACGCCGACTGGACCCGCGTCTCATCGGACGTAACGCCTCCCGCGGGAGCATCCCTGGCGCGCATCGAGTGTCTGACAAACAGCGCAAACAACGGCCGCGCTTGGTTCGATGACGTGCAGCTCGTTTCGCTTGCCGAGGGCGACCAGACTCCCCCACCCCCGATCAATCTCCGCGTCCACGCGTCTCGCTGGGTCACCGGCGCCGTGCACGTTGATTGGATGGGTTACGAGCCGCCTGCCGACATCGGCGTCTACAGGATTTGCGCTTCAGGCGATGCCTTCGGCTCGACGAACGGCCTCGTGCCCGTGACTGAGGTCGGGGCCGCCGCCACATCGGCCGTTATCCGTGACCTTGAGCCGGGGCAAGCATATACGGTCGCAGTCCAGCCGGTCGATCGGTTCGGCAACGTGCCGAATACGGTCTCAACGTTTCAGGCCATCCCGGCGACAGCCGGCGCTCCGTTGGTCAGCGTCACGCCGCTGGCCGCAGCATCCGGCGCGTTGGGCATCCGCGTCACGCCGGGCTTGGGCACTGACCCGCCCAAAGCCTACGCCATCACCGTGGACTGTGCCGGGAAACAGCGGGCTGTGCGATGCGGGGCCGACGGCCGCGCGGTGATTACCGGTCTGCCCTTCAACGCCGAGGTGACGATTGCCGTGGGCGCCGCGGATGGCGAGGCCGGCGCCGTCGCCACGACAATGGCCCGGACGCTGTCGCCACCGCCGGACGTCCAGGCCGGCAAAGGCGATGTAGCCGGCGTCGTCGTCGGACCTGGTGGACAGCCGATCGCCGGAGCCAACGTCACGCTCGACTGCCCGGGCGGGACGCCTCAACAGACATCGACCGCGCCTAATGGAACGTTCGACCTCAAATCGCCCGGCGCCGGTCCATCCGCGGCAACCCTCTTCGCGTCCGCGCCCGGACACCTGACGACGGCAGTTGCTGTCTGCACCGGAAGCAAGGCGCGCGTGCAAGTGTCTCTCGCACCGGAGGCCGACAGAGCCTGGCGGCTATGGACGGCCCCGCCGCTGACTCAGACCTTCCAGGATGAGACGCGGCCAGGGGGAGCCTCGCGGAAGATCAGACTTGTAGCCGGCCGCAACGAGCGCGAATGCTATCAGGTCGTCGTCCGGCCCGATCGCCCGATCGACAACGCCCGGATCGTGTTTGAGGATCTTCACGATCCGGTTGGCCGACGCAGCATTGCCGCCGAGGGCTTCGAAGCGCGATTCGTCTCGTATGTCCCGGTAGACGAGAACTCCCGGGCGACGCCTCCGGAGGAGTTGCTCCGCGTGGCGCCGGACGGTTTCCCCGATGAGCTGAGCGATGACGCGGCGCGCGACCTACCCGCCGACACTACGCAGCCCATCTTCCTGACGTTCGCTGTGCCAGCGGATACGCCCGCCGGCGTGTACGAGGGCAGCGTGTACTTCGCCACGGATGCGGGCCTCGACGCGGTGCCCGTGGCCCTGGAGGTGCTGGCGGTCGACTTCCCGGACGATCCACGGCTGTGGGTCGTGAACTGGTTTGGCACCGGCAGCTTCGCCACTCGCTACGGGCTTGAGGATTCCACCGAGGAGTGGTGGGGGATGTTGCGCGAATACGCGCGGATGTTTCGCCGCTACCACCAGAACGTGGTGACCGTCGCGCCGGGTCTGTGCGACATCTGGATCGAGGCGGACGGTTCGAGAACTTACGACTGGGCGCGCTTTGACCGTTGGTGTCAGACGTTCCTCGATGAGGGCGTCCGACGCATCAACGTCACTCACTTTGGCGGGCGAGGGCCAGGCGGTTGGGAAGCGCCGGAGTTCGTCCTCCATGACCGTCCGGCGAAGGTCCGGGCGACTGGCGCGCCAACGACCGTGGCCGTTACCGAGTTCGCGCCCGCCCTCGAAGAGCATCTGCGCGAAAAGGACTGGCTCGACATTGCCAACGTGCATGTCGCCGACGAGCCAATCCCGCTCAACGTGGAGTCATGGAAGGTGCAGGCCGATCTGATCCACAAGGCGGCCCCCGGTCTCAAGCGCATGGACGCGATCCACGTGCCTGATCTCCGCGGGTTCTGCGAGCTGTGGGTGCCCCAACTCGATTACTTCGACCAATGGCACGCGCAGTACAATCGCTGGCAGAGAGACGGCGAGTGCGAGCTTTGGTTCTACGTCGCGTGGGTGCCTCAGGGCAAGTACCCAAACCGCCTCATAGACACGGAGGCGATCAAACCCCGCGTCGTGCATTGGATGAACTATCTCTACGGCGCAACGGGCTATCTGCATTGGGGATTCAACCACTGGAACCTGAAGTTCGGCACATTCTCGCCGGGCGATGAGTGGATGGTGTGGCCCGGGCGCGACGGGCCCAACCCGTCTATCCGCTACGAGGCCCAACGCGAGGGACTTGAGGACTGCGAGTACCTGGCGATGCTTGAAGACGCCGAGCGCGAGCTGATCGAGAAGCTCGACGCACATGGCTTCAGCGCGACCGACCGTCCGGACGAGATCGGGCGACGCGTCGTCCGGTCGATGACGGATTACACGAGATCGTATGACGAGCTTCAGTCAGCGCGCGAGGAGATACTGCGAGACATCGTAGCGGCGTCGGCCGCGCCGCTCGCCGTCGTGAGGACGCAGCCAACCACATCAGCCCCGATCGACGCGTGCGAGGTCAATGTCTTCGGTATCGCCGAGGCCGGGTGCGTGGTGACGGTTAACGGCGCGTCCGTCACGCTCGACGGCGATAGATTCTTGGCTCGCGCGGCAGTAACGCAGGCGGCGCCCGACATCACGATCGTGGTGCGGAAGGGGCGCAACGAGAAGCGCATCGTCCGGCGTTTCAGCGTCACCGAGTAGGACAAGCGATCCGGAGGCGTAACGTGAACGTGCTTGGAATCATGGGCAGCCCACGAATGCGCGGAAACAGCGATCTGCTGCTCGATGCCGTGCTGGAAGGCGCGACGGGCGTGGGCGCCGATTGCCAGAAGGTCGTCGTCGACAAGCTTGACATTCGGCCCTGCCGGCACTGCGGCGGATGCGAGCGCCTGCATGGCGAGGGCTGCGTTCAGAAGGACGACATGGCGGACCTCTACGAGCCGTTGCGGACCGCGGACCGTATCGTCGTGGCCTCGCCGATGTTCTTCATGAGCCTGACCGCGCAAGCCAAGACCGTCATCGATCGCTGCCAACCATTCTGGTGCATGAAGTACATCGAGAAGAAGCCCACATCCGAGTCTGAGCACGCTCGCAAGGGTCTCTTCATTGGCGTTGGCGGGTGCGACTTCGAGACGCTGTTCGACAGCTCGCGCCTCATCATGCGCTCGTTCTACACCATCCTCGAAGTCGGCGAGTGGGACGAGTTGACCTTCCGATCCATCGAGGACCGGGGTGAGATCGCCGATCACGCCACCGCGCTCACCGACGCTCTCGAGGCAGGCAAACGTCTGGCACAACCGTGATCGGGGCGGCGCGCCGGCCGAGATGCTTCTCGACGGCCGCGAGCAGCACGCCGCGGCGGACGGGCTTCTCGATGAAGGCCTGGATCAGAGGAGTTCCTCCCGACAGCCCGAGCCGCCACCGGTTCTCGGCTGACAGACGATACGTGCCGCTCACGACGATCACCGGAATCGCCTGCGCCGGGGTCCCGGATGAGCCCCGCAACTCCCTGACGAAATCGACGCCCTCCAAATCCGACCTCATCTTCACGTCTGTCACGATCAGGTCTACCCCACCCTCACCGACGATGCGCAGCGCCTCGTCCGAGTTCTCGGCCAGCGCAACCGCATACCCCGCGCTCTCGAGTTGTGCCGCCATCAACTCCCTCATCGACAATTCGTCATCCACGACAAGTATCCGTGCACCCACGCGCGACCTCCCGGGCTTGCCGACCGGCGGCAAGCCTCGACAGGTCTACGTTCTGGCGTTCGCGCAGGTCACGCCGCGGGGGCTAGGCCAGGTGTTTCTCAACCATCTGGCAGAGCAACTCGATCAGTTACAGCTTCACCGACCCAGTAATACGTTTCGAGACCGCAGGGAGGATTGCACGCCCCACGAACGAGAAACATCCGCCAACACCACACGCGCTGGAGGCCAGCTATGGATACGCTCGATTTCGGTCGGTCGTTCGTGACCTTCGTAACGCCGGGACACACCAACAACGCGCGCATTCAGGTCGAGTGCCGCGTCACGCTCACCGCGCCTGACGCCGACCCGCTCACGTACCTTCTCCTCGCGTCCTGCAAGGGTGAAGATACGTATGGCGCGGGCGACCTCTTCCTGCAGCCGAACTACGATTTCTGCGGGATCTTCTCCCCCCACGAGTACATGATCATTCGCGCGCACGCCGCGTCCGATCTTGGCGGGAAGGAGATCGGCGACATCTCGCCCCGCTTCGATCATCTGGTCATCCAACTGTGCGAGGCGGAAGCCGACGACTGCGAAGACGACGAAGAGGTCGTCAGCGTAACGCTTCACGGGCTGCCCATCGTCGGCATCACCACGATCCGTGACGAGGCGACGAGCCGCGAGGCCGTCATCGAATACCCGATCAAGACGATGAACGTCAACGACATCGACGCCATCTGGCAGGTCGACACGGGCCCGGCTCTCTTCCCCGATCTTACGGCTGACGTCAGTCGCCCCATAGAGCGCTTCGACTTGGCATTCATCGCCTACAGTCGTCTCGACCGAGCGGAGTTCATCCTGCAAGTCCCGACGCCCGTCGCTAGCGGCGATGGCGAGGTCTTAGTGCCTCACTACTCGCAGACGCGCAAGCTCGCCGCCACCAACCGCATCGTGGCGTTGCGCTAGGCAGGTCGCTCGTCGTGACCGACGAACCAAACGCCGACCGCCTGACAGGAAAGGATGCTCTCGATGACCGACCGCGAGCGCTTCGTGAACTGCGTGCTGGGCCAGCCCGTCGATAGGCCGCCATTCTGGCTCTTCTGGGGGCCGTGGGCGCGCGCGTGGAAGCGGTGGGAGGCGGAGGGCAAGCCGGCGGAGATGGATCACCGCAGCTTCGCCAAGCCTGATTCCCCGCCGCTCATCGTCCCCGTTAAGCTCGGCCCTTGCCCCGCTATCGAGCCCACGGTGATCGAGGAAGACGACGACTACATCGTCCACACCGACGGGTGGGGCATCGTCCGCCGTGACTACAAGCACGCGGAATCGATGGCCGAGTTCCTGAAGTTCCCCGTGCAGAATCGCGACGACTGGGAGCGCTTCAAGGCGGAGCATCTTGACCCAAGCCACCCGGGCCGCCTGGCCGGGGATTGGCTGGCGACGGCCCAGGATTGGATGGCAAAGGACCTGCCGATCCAGCTCGGGGGATTTCCCGATTGCGCGGTGTTCGGCAGCGTGCGGTGGTTGCTCGGCGATGAGGAGTGCCTGCTGGCGTTCATCCTCGAGCCCGAACTCGTGCGCGACATCATGAACCACATGACCGAGATCTACATCACCGTTTTCAACGAGGTGGTGAAGGCCGGCGTCCGCGTCGACGTGATCCACATCTGGGAGGACATGTGCGGTCGCCAAGGGCCGCTGATCTCCCCCAATCATTGGCGCGAGTTCATGGGCCCGTACTACCGGCGGATCAAGGAGTTCGCGGTCGACGCGGGCATCCCGGTCGTCAGCGTCGATACCGACGGCAAGCCCGACGACATCGTGCCGCCCATGATGGAGACCGGGGTGAATCTGCTGTACCCGATGGAAGTCGCGGCCGGGACGGATGTCAACGATTACCGGGAGCGCTTTCCGGAGCTGGCGATGATGGGCGGCATCGACAAACGCGCGCTCGCCATCGATCCAGCCGCCATCGATGCGGAACTCGACCGCATCTGGCCGGCGGTCGAGACGGGACGGTACATCCCCGACCTCGACCACCTCATCCCGGATGATGTATCGTGGCCGAACTACACGCACTACTGCGAGGAGTTGCGCCGCCGCATCTACGCGATGGCGCGGTAGACCAATGAAATCACACACAGCATATCTCAGGTTCAACGTTCCCGAGCGCATGGGCTTCATCAACATTACGCGCGAGGTCCAGCAGCAAGTCGCCGAGAGCGGCGCGCAGGAGGGTCTCTGCCTCGTCAACGCGATGCACATCACCGCGTCGGTCTTCATCAACGATGACGAGTCGGGGCTGCATGAGGACTACAAGAAGTGGCTCGAGGAGCTGGCGCCATTTGATCCGTCGCCGCAGCGTTACCGCCACAACCTCACGGGCGAGGACAACGGCGACGCGCACCATAAGCGCCAGATCATGGGGCGCGAGGTCACGGTCGCGATCACCGAAGGCCGCCTCGATTTCGGCCCGTGGGAGCAGATCTTCTACGGCGAATTCGACGGTCGCCGGAGCAAGCGCGTTCTCTGCAAGATCATCGGCGAGTAGCGGCGCGCCTCCCCCCTACTCCTCCATCTCCCCGATCACGTGAAGCTTCATCGTGTTCGTCGTGCCGCGCTTCTCAATCGGCGTCCCCGCCGTGATGACGATCTCATCCCCGCGCTCGAGAAGTCCGCGGTCCCGCAGCGTGCGGTCGATCAGCGCCACTTGCTCATCGGTGGATGTCGCGGGCCCCACCAAGATCGGCGCCACGCCCCAGTAGAGCGCGCATCGCCGGGCCGTGCTCGCCAGCGGCGTCGCCGCGATGATGGGGATGCCCGGACGACACTTCGACGCCAGCCGCGCCGTATATCCCGACTGCGTGAACGCGACGAGAGCCTTGGCCCCGATCTGTTCGGCTGCCTCGGCGGCGGCGGATGAGATGGCCTCGCCAAACGCGAGGTCGCGCCCGCCGGTCCAATCGGTCACCAGGTGCTTACCCTCAAACAGCGCGCCTTCGGCGGCCACTGCTATCCGCCGCATCATCTGAACCGTCTCCACTGGGTACTCGCCGACGGCCGTTTCGCCCGAGAGCATCACCGCGTCTCCGCCGTCGAGGATCGCGTTCGCCACATCAGACGCCTCCGCGCGCGTCGGTCGTGGATTCTCACACATCGATTCCAGCATCTGCGTCGCGATGATTACGGGCTTCCTGGCCGCGGCGCACACGTCGATGATCGCCTTCTGCAGAAGCGGCACTTCCTCCGGCGATGTCTCCACGGCCAGATCACCGCGGGCAACCATCACCGCGTCCGAGGCCATGACAATCGGCTCGAGTTGCTCGATCGCCTCGGGCTTCTCCAGCTTGCTGATGATCGGCGTATCTTCGCCCGCCGCCTGGATCAGCGAGCGCAGGCCTTCCACGTCGCCCGCTCCCCGCACGAAGGACAGGGCGAAATAATCGACGTCATGCTCGAGGCCGAACGCGAGATCCCGCTCGTCCTTCTCCGATACGGTCGGCGCGGAGACGTTCACGCCCGGCAGGTTCATGCCCTTATGCTCTTTGAGAGGGCCGCCGTATACGATCTTGCATCGGACATCGCACGTGCCCGTCTCCGTCACGTGCAGCTCCAGCAGGCCGTCGTCAATCAGGATCCGATGGCCGACGTGCACGTCGGTGGCGAACTGGTCATACGTGGTCCCAAAGCGCTCAGCCGTGCCCACAATATCCGGCTCGCACGTGATGACACACTCCGCCCCCTCGACCAGCTCGACGATCCCATCCTGGAGCGAGCCCACGCGGATCCTCGGTCCCTGCAGATCCATCAGTATCGCGATGAATCGCCCCAGTTCCGCGCTGACCTTGCGCGCTCTGGCGATCGTCTCGGCGTGCCACTCTTCCTCGCCGTGAGATCTGTTCAGGCGAAACACGTCCACCCCAGCCTCGATCAGCCCCCTCAGCATCTCCTCTGACTCCGTCGCCGGGCCGAGCGTGGCGATGATCTTCGTCGAGTTGAAGCCCGTCATCTCATTGAAAGCCGTCATGGCAATTCACTCCTCGTGTTTCGGAGGCAAGAGCCTTGCCCCCTCATCCGTCAGCCCGACAATCGCCGCGTACGTGTCAATGAACCCGCCGGCCACCTTCGGTTCCGGCGCCCGCCAGGCCTGCTTCCTCCGCGCCAGCACCTCAGGCGCAACACGCAGGTCCAACCTCCGCCCCGGCAGGTCGATCTCAATCTCGTCGCCGTCCTCGACCAGCGCGATCGGGCCGCCGAGCGCCGCCTCCGGCGCCACGTGACCGATGCACGGTCCGCGCGTCGCGCCAGAGAACCGCCCGTCCGTGACCATAGCAATAGATTCGCCAAGCCCCATGCCGACGAGCATCGCGGCGGGGATCGACATCTCCCGCATGCCTGGCCCGCCACGCGGCCCCTCGCCCCGAATCACCAGGACGTCGCCCGGACTAACGTTGCCCGACTCCAGCAAGTCGCGCGCGTCCTCCTCGGATTCGAGCACCCTCGCGGGCCCCGCATGCCGATGCATGTCCATGTGAACCGCGCTCTGCTTGCAGACGGCGCCACTCGGAGCGAGCGACCCGAACAGGACCGCCAGCCCGCCCTCTGACGCCAGCGGCTGATCGAGCGGCGCGATCACCGAATCGTCCGTCGCCTCCGCGTCCGCCAGCACGTCGCCAAGCGGCCCATTGACCGTCACCGCGTCGAGACTCAACCCGTCCCGCAGCCGGTCCATTAACGCCAAAACGCCGCCCGCCTCGTGGAAGTCCGTCAGCGTGGTGTCGGAAGCCGGTTTCATGCGCGAGAGAAGCGGCGTCGATCTACTCGCCGCGTCAAACTCGGCGAGTGACAACGCATCCCCCACCTCCGCGGCCAGCGCCGACATGTGCAGCACGGCGTTGGTCGATCCCCCAAACGCCACCAGCACGCGCACCGCATTCCGCAGCGAGTCCGGCGTGATGACCTCGCGAGCCGTCGGCCCGACATCCACCATCTCCGTCGCCCGTTGCCCGCTGGCGCGACAGATCGCAGCCCGCTCTGGGTCCACGGCCGACAGCGTCGAGGCGCCCGGCAACGTCAGACCAAGCGCCTCGGCCAGGCAGCACATGGTCATCGCGGTCCCAAGCATGTTGCAGACGCCAAATGACGCGCAGACGGCGGACTCGACCTCATGGAGTTGCTCTTCGGTGATCTTCCCGCTGACGAACTCGCCAATCGCCTCCTTGACGTCACTGGCAACGCGAACGCGAGGCGGCAGGCCCCCAGGCGACATTTCCTGACACGGAAGCATCGGACCACCGGGCACGACAACGGTCGGCAGATCCAGCCGCGCAGCCGCCATGAGCATTCCCGGGACGATCTTGTCACACGAGGCGATCATCACAAGCGCGTCGATGGCATGCGCCTTGCCCATTAGCTCCACGGACGCCGCGATGACATCTCGCATCGGCAGGACATAGTGCCCGCCCGGCCCCTGGACCATCCCATCACACGCGGCGATAGTGCCGAACTCGCGCGGGACGCCGCTCGCCTCGCGGACGCCCTCTTTCACCCAATCCGCGATCTCGCGGAGATGCGCGTGCCCCGGCACGAGTTCAGAGTAGGAATTCGCGACCCCAATGATCGGGCGGCGCAGGTCTGCGTCGTCAAGCCCGGTGGCTTTCAGCAACGCGCGGGCGTACGCCCCCTGAGCGCCCCTTATGGCGTCTGAAGAGCGGCGGCCCGGGCTGGACGGCTTAGACCCCATGTCGCACCTCGTGTGTGGAGCGCGAGACGAACATGCTTGACCCATTATCGCGCTGCAAAAAGGGGATCAATTGTCACGCGCGGAACCGCGTGGTATAATCCGCGCCGAGGATAAGCGCGCGCCTGCCCTGGTGTCAAGCCAGCGGGTGGCGCCAGCGCTGCCTCGCTAGATGCCGCCGCGAGCGGTCGGCGACGAGACGAAATAGCCCGGAGGTCCCTCCCATGGGTCAGATTGACGTTGAGAAGCTTTGGAAGGCAGTCAATGCAACGCTCGTTGAGGGCGCGATCAACCGGCCTCTGTGGGAGGCTTCCCGTACCGCCGTCGCGCTCGCCCACGACGAGGAGGATGAGTGCATCGTTCTCGGGATGCCCACCAACCGCATGGAGCTTCGCGGCCACATCGAGACGCGCGTCAACAAGGCTCGCCTGATGGAGATCGTTCAGGCCAAGCTCGGTCGGCGGCTCGATATCAGAGTCATCGAGGGCGAGACCAAGGAGGCCTATGAGAGAGATCGGGAGCGCCAGCAACTGCGCATTGAATCGAGGGAACAAGCTCATCTACGCGCGCAGGGCGTCGCTACCGCCGCGGAGAGCTGGGACGCGCTGAACGAACAGGTGCTGCTGGCCCACACGCAGTCGGAGGGCCGACGGTTCGTGCACAACCGGGCCAAGTTCCTCATCCGCTGCGTGCGCATGCTCGTCGAGGCGGAAGACCGCATCCGCGATCGCGAGCCGGGCAAGGAGGAGTTCCACGAGAGGCAGCTCGCGCGCACGATCGAGAAGATCGCCACGATGACGGAGGGCACGCCGATCACGGTGAGCCTGGAATACATGCGATACAAGGCGACGAAGAAACGGCGCGGGTAGCCCGGGCATCCCCTGGACGCGGAGAACAAGCCCATGACCTATCGGCGCGCGGATCCGCTGCAAGCCCAACTCGGCCCTGACGAGGAGATCATCTGGCAGGGCGCTCCCGCGCGACGATTCTACGTCTACCGCAACTGGATGTACTCGGCGTTCGGCCTCTTCTGGATTGCAGTCTGCGCGCTCTGGCTCCTAAGCGTCCGCTCAGCCGGTGTCCCCCCCGCGCTCTACCTCATCTCCATACCTCTGGGGATCCTCTGCTTCTGGCTCACCGTGGGCCACATCATCTGGGCCTCGATTGAGGCCGGCAACGTCCGCTATGTGGTGACGGACTGGCGCGTGTTGATGACCCACGGCTGGCCTAAGATGAAGATCCGCACCATCCCTCTCGCGCGCATTGCTGAACTCGACCTGTGGCCCCGACGTCATGGATTCGGCGACATTCGCCTGGGGCTCGAGGTCGGATTCTGGGACGGGGCAAGATGGGCGAAAGCCGGCGCCTCGAGTTTCGGGCACCATGAGGTCGTATTGCGAGGCGTGCCTACCGTTTCAGATGTCTACACCCAGTTGTGTGAAGCGGTGCGGGCGAGCGCCCAATAGCCCCGCGCGAAGGTCATTCACCAGACGTAGCGAATTGAATCAAGCCGAGTTGAAGCAGTATTGACCGCTACCATATTGCCGCACCCACACTTGGAGGAACTCCACATGGACCGCAAGTTAGCCGTCATGTTAGCGCTGGCCATCGGCGCGTTGGTCATCGGGCCCGCGTCGATCGCTCAGCAAGACGATACGCCCATCAAAGAGGCCATCGACGCCATGCATGATGCCCTCACCGATGGCAACGCCGAAGCTCTCGGCGCGCTCATCTCGGACTCCGGATTCGTCGGCTTGGTGCCTGGCGATGCCGGAAGCCAGTGTTTCGACAAAGAGGCCCTGGTTACGGCCCTTGCCGGACAAGCACAGGACATGACCGTTGAGTTCGCCGACACCGAGGTCACGCTCTACTGGATGGTCGCCTTGGCGACAACGACGATCAACATCCCGGACGCGGGCATGAACCTGGATATGGTGACCGTCCTCATGCGCGAGGGCGGCGAGTGGAAGTTCGTGCTGCTCAGCGTTATGTTTACCAACCCGCAGCCGCTGGAAGAAGCAGTCGCTGAGGCCGTAGCAGGCATGTCCACGCTGCCGGCATCGTTACTGGAAGGCGACTTTGGTCCCCTCGAACTCGCGCTTCACGACGAGGCGTTCGTCATGGCGTTCGTCGATCCTGGGTACGAGGTCCGGTGGACGAACTCCAAGGAACAGCTCATCGAGATCCTCAAAGGCGTCAAGGACATGGTGACGATCGAGGACACCCACTTCGACGCCGAAGAGACCATGATGGGCCAGGACGTTGCGGTGGTTCGCGGGACCTGGGTGCTGGACATCACCGACCTCGGTGAGACCAAATCAGACATGACTGGGTTTGCCATCAAGACCGACGATGGGTGGAAGATCGTTGGATTGGTCGGAGGCCCCCAGGGCTAGGTTGTCGAAAGATCCCGCCGACCGACGGGGAACTTTCCCCCAAGGTTGGCGGGTTATTGCGCATGAGTTCGCTTTTCAATGACGACGCCGCATTGGGCTGGCGACTCTGATGCTTACAGGAGCAGGCCAGCGTCTCGAAGTCGATGTGCTCCACGGTCACGTGCCCTGGTGGCACGCGTTTTCGGTTCGCGATCCTGAGTCGTGAGGCGTTGGGGACTCCGGGTTTTCCGGGCGATCTCGATCGCGCGGGAGGCATCCCCCCGCTGTATACTCACACACCGGATGGTGAGACAATGCCCAGAGGTACCGTTAAGTGGTTCAATGACTCCAAAGGCTATGGTTTCATAGCCCGTCCCGATGGCGAAGAGGACGTCTTCGTCCACTATTCGTCCATCTCGGGCGAGGGGTATCGTTCCCTCGTTGAGGGAGCGGAAGTCGAGTTTGACGTGGAAGCCGGGGCGAAGGGTCCGCGCGCCCAAAACGTCGTCGTCATCAGCATGCCTGAGGGCGCCGGCGGCGACCAGTGGTAATCGATGCTGTCCGGAGGGTCCACTCGCCTGGGCCCTCCGGACGCACTCCAAACTGGCGTTGGGCGGAACGCATTCTAGGGGGCAAGGGCTGTCGGGTGGTCGCCAGCCCAGGAACGGTACGCGCCAGAACTGAAGCGACCCGGCGATTTCGATGCCGGGTCGGGAGTGATCTGCTTGGTGGGTGGTGCGCTTAGCGAGTGACGAAGACCTGGGTGAGGAAGTAGGTGCCATCGGGGCTCTGCGCGACGCCGACCGCGGTCTCTTTGAG
>PVBE012497917.1_pt1 | contig 28358 bp, 22 predicted proteins | sample 1631181 | NCBI WGS metagenome assembly PVBE01 (sample SAMN08397723, study PRJNA350692) | Marine metagenome, whole genome shotgun sequencing project. | isolation source: water | place: Pacific Ocean | collected 2012-04
GCGGGCTTAGAACGGATCTGGGAAATTTGGCTGCTCTCGCGGAGACCGAACCTGAACTGTTCGTCTACAATCGGCACATCTTCAATGTCGCGTCAGGGCTTGAGGGGGAGAGCGCGGCCCTGGAGATCGGCTGCGGGACCGCCTCTATGGCACTGATGTTGAATCACAATCATGGTTTGTCCTGCTACGGTGTCGATATTTCGGAGAAGGCGGTCTCCCTGGCTCGCCGTCGGTTCGCGTTGCTGGAAGAAGAGCCGGATCTGCTCAGTGTGGCCGACGTGGTCGAGCTGCCCTTTCCCGACGCCGCATTCCATCTGGTCTTCGGCAAGACGGTCTTTGAGCATTTTGAGAAGCCCGAGGCGGCGGCGTCGGAAATCGCCAGGGTGCTGGCTCCGGGAGGCTTCTTGGTGCTGGACGTGCCCAACAGCAGGAACTCGTACTGGACCTTTGCGTCCGAACGAGCCCGCGGCCACACGCACACGACGCTGTCGTACACGATCGAGGAGCTCAGTGGCCTGTTCCTTCGCGAAGGACTGGAGATCCAACAGACCTGGGGAGATGGTCTGCTCTACACGACACCCTATATCCTTCTCAGCAGCCTCTTCCGACGAGAAGGGAGAATGACGGAGGGTGGCGGAGAGGTACAGACCGCGGGGACGCCAGAATCTCGACGAGGGGGAGGCGGCCCGCTCAGGCTTCTGTCCCCGTTGGATTCTGGATTCAAGAAGAGTCTGCGTTCCTTCAACCGGTTGGCCAACCGGCGCGGATGGGCCAACAGCAAGACCGGGGTCCTGGTGGGCGTCGTCGCCCGGAAGAAGCTCAGCAACCAGTCGTAACTACTTGACAGGGTTGCAGTTCCGCGTATCGGAACAGCATTGCCCCAGGGCCGCCGGTCCCGTATGTTCTGCCTTCTCATGTCGCCCACCTTCGACACCCTCGACCGCCCACTGCAGAGCCTGCGCATCTCGGTCATCGACCGTTGTGACCTGCGTTGCGCCTACTGCATGCCCGAGGAAGACTACACGTGGCTACCGAAGGCGGACATTCTCACCCTAGACGAGATTCTCGCCCTCACCGACGCCTTTGTCGACAACGGGGTACGGCGTGTGCGCCTCACCGGGGGCGAACCGCTGCTGCGGGCGGGGCTCACCGAGCTCGTTGCCGGCCTGGCTGCCCGCGACGCCCTCGATGATCTGGCGATGACGACGAACGCGACGCAACTGGGGCGCCACGCCGCCGCACTGCATGACGCCGGTTTGCAGCGAGTGACGGTGAGTCTCGATTCGCTGAAAGCGTCCCGTTTCGAAACGCTCACCCGTCGCGCCGCTCTCGACGATGTCCTCGCCGGAATCGAGGCGGCGGCAGCCGTCGGCTTCAGGTCGCTGAAGATCAACACCGTCGTCATGCGCGACATCAATGACGACGAGCTGGTCGACATGGTGGCGTTCGGTCGTCGCGTCGGCGCCGAGATCCGGTTCATCGAGTACATGGATGTCGGCGGGGCCACCCTCTGGAACCGGGATCGCGTCGTGCCCCGGCAGGAGATCCTGGACCGGTTGAGCGCCCACTACGGCAGGTTCGAGGAACTGGGCGCACGGGGTCGCGCCCCGGCGGAACGATTCCAATTGACAACGGGAGAACGGTTCGGTGTCATCTCTTCGACGACCCAGCCCTTCTGTAGTAACTGTGACCGCAGTCGACTGACGGCGGACGGCTTCTGGTACCACTGCCTCTACGCGCGTGATGGCATCAGCCTGCGTGAGTGCGTGCGCAACGGCGGCTCGGCGGAAGAGATGTCGCAGGTCATCGCCGAGGGCTGGCGTCAGCGGGGGGACCGCGGTGCCGAGGAGCGGGCGGAGATGGCGGAACGGGGTGCCCTCTTCCAGATCGAAGAGTTGCGTCAGGACCCCCGGCGAGAGATGCACACCCGCGGCGGCTGACGGCGCGACGGAATGGACTACTTCCGCAGCAAACGCTTCCTCGACACGCTACCCGACTGGGAGCGGGGCCGGCCACCTACAGGTCCCCTGGAACAGTACCTGCCCCGCGTGCGCAGGATGCTGCGCCGCTGTGGGGATCCCCAGAGGCAGTTCGCTTCGGCCATCGTCGCCGGTACGAATGGCAAGGGAACGGCGGCGAGCCTGCTGGCGGCGCTGCTGCAGGCAGGGGGGCTCCGTGTCGGTCTCTACCTGTCGCCGCACCTGCACAGTCAGCGCGAGCGCATCCAGGTCAACGGCAGCCTGCTGGACAAGGACCGGTGGGCCCAGAGCATCACCACCTTCGCCGATGCCACGCACGGCTTTGAGCGTGAACAGGTCGGCGCCTTCTCCCGCTTCGAGGCGCTCACCGTGCTGGCAGCACGGATGTTCGCCGATGCCAGGGTAGATTTTGCCGTCTTCGAGGTCGGTCTCGGTGGTCGCTACGATGCGACGAATGCCTGGGATCACGATGTCGCCGTACTGACGCAGATCGATCTCGACCACTGCAGCGTCCTCGGCCATGACCGCATCACGATCGCGAATGAGAAGCTGCCGGTGGCCCGGCCTGGCCGTCCCCTGTTGACAACCTCGGCGCAGCAGCCGGAGGTCCTCGACCATATCCGCAGACACACCAGCGAGGCCGGGATTCCACTCTTCGTCTGTGCCGCGGGGGGCGTCACGTCCCATGCCAATGTGGATCCCGCGGCCTATCGGGTGGCACCCGAACCCGGTCCACGCCGTCCGTGCACGTGGGTCGACAACGCCCGACTCGCCGTGGCGACGGCGGTGCAACTGCAGGCGGACCTGTCGCCGGAGGCTATCGGTCAGGTCCTGGAGGCGCATCAGAGCCCGGGTCGTTTCGAGATGGCGAGCGCCCGGCCTCAGGTCATCCTGGACGGCGCCCACAACCCGGCGGCAGCGGCGGCCCTGCGCGATGCCCTGGCACCACTGGGTGCCTCCTGGACGTTCGTCGTGGGCGTCAACGAAGATCACGAGGCCGTCGAGGTGCTCCGTTGTCTGACGCCCCTGGCGGAGCGTTTTGTCCTGACCTCGTCCGAGCACCCCAAGGCACTGGCTGCCACCGACCTGGCCCGCTGCGCACCGTCGGATGTAGCGGTCAATGTGGAGCCCGGGTGGCGCCCGGCGCTGGAGCGCGCTCTGCAGGAAGCCGGCGACGAAGGTCGAGTCTGCGTCACCGGCTCGCTCTTTCTTGTCGCCCGGGCACGCGAGTATTTCGGGCTGCTGCACGAAGTGGAGGGCATCACCGAAGATGTGTCGCACGAAAGCCTCGAGTGCCTGCAGGCGGCCTGCGCCCGGTTGGGGTGGACGTCGGAACAGGTATCGGGAGACGGCAACGTCATGCGCGTCACCGGTGGCCGGCGGCCGCTTCTATTCTACCGCAACAAACATCCTTTCAACGACTATGTGGCGGCGCGAATGGCGGAGGACAAAGGCTACCAGTACGAGATGCTCGTTGCCGCCGGTCTGCCTCTGCCGTTTACGATGCTGGTGTTCAATCCGTATGCGGAGGAGCGTTTCAACCGATATCGCACCCACCGCACGGTGGAGGCCATCACCGATGATGTGGATGCCACCATGAGCTACCCCGTTGTGGTGAAGAAGACCCGCGGCTCGGTATCGTCCGGGGTGTTCACGGAAAAGGATCGTGCCGGCGTGGGAGCACGCCTGCAGGATCTGTTTGAGAACGCCGGCTTCCTCGACAACCTGCTGCTCGTGCAGTCCTTTGCCGACGGTCCCGAGTATCGCGTCGTCGCCACGCAGGCAGAGCTGCTGTTGGCCTACCAGAAGGTCAGCGATGGGTTTTCAGCGCACGATCGCAATCCGCTGCACCATCATACGGGCCGGGCCGAACGGGTGACCGACGATGCGGTCCTGGAGGAGCTGGGACGGTTGACGGCGAAGATCGCCGGCGTCATCGACCTCGGTTTCTACGCCATCGATCTGATCCGCGACCACGAGCGTGGCTGGCAGATTCTGGAACTGAACCCGAACCCCTTCTGTTACTTCTACAACCGCACCAATGGCCGGGACGAATTCACCGGTATCTATACGGATCTGTTGCGGAAGTACGCGACCTGACGCCAAGGATGCCCTGATGGACCTGCGTACCCGATTGATTCACAGTGGCCTGGAGCGTACCGATGGGGCCGTCGTACAGCCCGTGTTTCAGTCGGCCACGTACGAGGCGGAGACGGCCGGGTCGTACGACGACATCCGCTACCTGCGACTGAACAACTCGCCCAACCATCGGGATCTGGCGGCGCGGCTGACGGCGATCACCGGGGGAGAGGCAGCCGTCGTTGCCGGCTCCGGCATGGCGGCGATCACGACGACGCTGCTGGCATTGCTCGAGTCAGGGGGTCACGTCCTGGCGCAGGATTGTCTCTATGGCGGCACGCTGAGTTTTCTGGCGGTGGATGCGCCCGGAATGGGCATCGCCGTGGACACTGTTGATGGCGACGCCGCGGACACATGGGCGGCGAAGGTGCGGGATGATACGCGAGTCTTCCTCGTGGAGAGCCTGTCGAATCCGACGCTGAGGATCGCCGATCTGGAGGCCGTGGTAACTTTCTGCCGAGAGCGCGGTATCACCTCCGTGATCGACAACACCTTCACCTCGCCGGTCAACTTCCGGCCGCTGGAGATGGGGTTCGATGTGGAGCTGCACAGCGCCACCAAGTACCTCAACGGACATTCCGACCTGGTAGCCGGCTGCGCTATCTCGTCGTCGGTGATCATCGATCGGGTGACACACAAGCTCAACCATCTCGGCGCCACTCTCGATCCGCATGCCTGTTTCCTGTTGCAGCGTGGTATGAAGACCCTGGTCCTGCGAGTGCAGCAGCAGAACGCCAACGCCGCGTACCTGGCCCAGCGACTGGCTGGCGACCCCGCCGTGGAGCACGTCAACTACCCGACCCTGGACAATCACCCGCACCGCGAACGCGCCAGTCGCTGGTTTGCCGGATGTGGTGGCGTGCTCAGTTTCTCCGTCGTCGGTGGTGGTGTGGCCGCGCAAGGGATGATGGATCGGCTGACACTGGCCGTGGACGCGCCGAGCCTGGGAGGGGTCGAGACGCTGGTGAGTCGTCCGGCCGTCAGCTCACACGCCGGCCAGCCACCGGAACAACGTGCCAGTCTGGGTATCGGCGACGGACTGGTGCGGGTGGCCGTCGGGATCGAGGCGGCGGAAGATCTGTGGGCCGACTTCGAATCGGCGCTGGCAGAGATCCGCAAGTAGGATCTATTGCATTGCTGTAACTGACATAAATACAATATGTTGAGAATCGCGATCTGCTTTTTCTCAAGATCGCTGGAGGCGTGCCGATCAAAGTGGTAGACCCGCGAGGATCGGCCGGTTCGGACGGGTTGTTTGCCTCCTAATCCTCCTTAGGGCAGCCCCCTGGCAGATGTGGGAAACCGCCGCTGTCAGGGGGATTTTTTTTTGGTTCTGGTTCTCTTCGCGGCGGCGGGTCGGGGCCTTGCGGCTCTTTCGCCGGGGTTGAGCGGCCGGCCTGGGTCGGCTGGTGAGCGAGCCCCTCCGGCTGGCGAGCCACTCCCTGCGGGAGTGTCTCTATGGAACCTGACCGATCGGGGATTCCCACCCGGCGAAGGGTCGCCTCCAGGCCCCGATCCACCACCGCGGGTGGGCCAGAGCCTGTTTTCGGTACTGGTCTGGGCGTCGGGCGGGCCGGGCAGCCAGTCTGGGGCGCTCTCAAGCGTACGGTGAATCAACTTGGTCTGCGTCTCTTCTGCGGCGGCGGGTCGGGGCCTTGCGGCTCTTTCGTCGGGGTTGGGGCGGATATGCTGGGTCGGCTGACGGGTTGGGCCGGCCGGCTGGCGAGCCACTCCCTGCGGGAGTGGCTCTATGGAACCTGACCGATCGGGGATTCCCACCCGGCGAAGGGTCGCCTCCAGGCCCCGACCCACCACCGCGGGTGAGCCAGAGCATGTTTTCGGTACTGGCTCGGGTCAATCACAGCAATCCTTCACAGTCCCAATCGCTGAACGCTGCCATCGTCGATTCCATGTAGACCTCATCGCCCCAGACCAGCACGTGGGGCAGGTTCGCCAGGACGCAGAGTCGGTAATCACTTTCGCAGTTGTCGATACCGTAGCCTTCGATTCCGGCCGCTTCGGTCTGGCGTTGGTAGCGGGGCAGAAGGACACGTTCCAACTCCCGCCGCATTCCCGGGGGGAATTGGTAGCACAGCAGGAGACGGGACAGGTCCCACAAGCCGATACCGGGCGTCAGTCCCTCCCAATCGATGAGCACGGGACGTCCTTCCTGGTGCGGCATGAGAACGTTGCCCATGTGTGCGTCGCCCTGGATCAGGGTCAGTGCGGTGCCGCTGGCCGTGCGTTCCTCGAACAGCCGGGCCCAGGCTGAGATCGCTCGCTCCCAGGTGTTCTGCCGGGATGTGGTACGATCATCCCCATGGGCATCGATCCACTTCGGCAGTGCCGTGTCGTGGAAGAAGCGCTCGTTCTCCCGGATGTGACCCTCGCCCTTGGCTTCGTGGGAGACGCCCAGGCCACAGGGAGCGAGCATGTCGGCCCGCCCGATGGTGTCGTGCTCCCACCAGTAGGTATGAAACCGCGCATAGGTGTCGAGGACGGGCTCGAAGGTCGCCGGCGTCAGGAGCCGGGTGTGACCGGGCCTGATGTTGAAGTGTGTCTGGGACAGGTCCTCGAGCAGGATGTGGGCCTGTCCTGAGTCTGCTATCAACGACACATCGTAGCACACAGGTGTCGGCGGATCGGGCATGGTGGGTACGACGTCACGGTAGAGAAGGCCCTCGCGCCAGCCGTGCGGGTGACCGGGATCGTAACGCTTCAGGATCATCCGGGACGGCATCCCCTCCGCCTCGCCGGAATAGCTGACGGTCAGTTCGAGATGATGCTTGTGCGTGGCGGCAACCGACACCGAGCTGACCTCTGCGTGTGGCAGATGACCATTTCCGCGCAACCGTTGCGTGAGCCATTCAGCAGAGATCTGTTCGTCCATCAGCCGGCCCGCGCCAGGGATCGTCGCAGCAGCGGGCACAGCAGCAGGATGGCGCTGACGCTGACGGCGACGGCGGCCAGCGCAACGGTCACACCCCACTGGTCGCTGACCATGCCGAAGGGAACGGGGGCCAGGGCGCCGGCACCGATGCCGAGGGTGTAGTACAGGCCATAGGCGCGGGCCTGTCTCTCGCCTCCCACGAAGTCGCCGATGGTCCCATAGAGCACCGAGGAGGTGCCGTTGAGAGCGATACCGAACAGGGGCAGCACGACCAGCGCGGGGACGAGGGGCAGAAGGATGACAGCGGCCATCAGCGCCCCGGTGGCGACTTCGGTGATCACCACCGTGCGCAGAATACCGACGTGCTCCGCGATGAAGCCGCAGGCGAGCTTGCCCGCGGCGCCGCCGGCAAAGACGAGGGCCAAGGCCAGGCCGAGGGTGTCTATTGCGGCTCCCTTTTCGATCAGGAGAAAGGGCACGAAGGTGAGAAATCCCAGCCGCGCGCCGCTGTCGATCATACCGATGACGGCGAGGGTGGCATACCCGCGTCGATCGTTGATCCCCCATCCTTGTTTCGGCCCCCCACCCGTCGTCGGACCAGAGCGGGGCGTGGGTTCTTCCGTATGACGGGGTGACAGCAACAGGAACACCGCGAGGCCTGCGGCGACGCCGAACAACCCGTAGGCGATGGTACTGCCCGGCCAACCATAGGCGGCGGCGCCTGCACCCACCGCCGCCGGGGCCGCGACCTTGCCCAGGTCGCCGGTGAAGTTGTAAGTGCCCAGCGCCGCCCTGCGCCGTCCCGAGTCGAAGGCCTTGGAGATGATCGATGAGACCAACGGGTGCTGGGTGCCGCAGCCGGCGCCGGCCACGGCGAGGAAGGTTACGAGGCTGAGAAAGCCGGCCGCCCACCCCAGCAGTACGAAGCCGAGGCCCGCCAGCATCGTACCGAGGGCGAGAACGACACGTTCTCCCCAACGCTCGGCGAGGAGCCCGGCTGGCACCTGCATCGCCGCCATCATCCCGGACATCGTCATCTTGAGGGTGCCCACTTCGGCGTGGTTCAGCGCAAAGGTGGCCGCCCACAGCGGCAACAGGACGTAGATACAATCGGTGAAGCCGTCGTGCACGAAGTGGGCGAAGCCGCCGATGGCGAGCACTTCGCGCGGAGGCTTCGAGGACGGGGCTCCGGGATCAGCTTGCGTAGTGGGGGTGCCCATCAGGAGGTACCAGGCCAGAGCCGCGCGGCTCTACAGTATGCCGTACTCGTCGAAGACCTCCCGTGGCGAGCGCCCGCTCGCCAGGACGTCCCGCACCGTGTTCTCACCCTCGAGCTTCTCCATGCATCGGGTGCGGACCTCGTCGAGGATCGCCGCCGGTATAACCACGACACCTTCGTAGTCGGCGAGGATGAAGTCACCGGGCTTGATGTGCACCCCGGCACAGGTAACGGGAACCTGCACGTCGCGAGGTATGATCCGTCCGGCCGAATCCAGGGGGGAATACCCGCGGCTGAAACAGTGGAAACCCATCTCGTCCATCAGACGGATGTCGCGCACAAGTCCGTCGGTGACCACGGCGTTGACGCCGCGGGCCACCGCCGCCGTCGACAACAACTCACCCCACAACCCGGATCGCACCTCGCCGTTGGTGGCCACCACGACAACATCCCCCCTGTTCATCAGATCGTAGGCCTCGAAGATCTTGCCGTACGGGTCCGGATGGGGCTCATCGTGCTGGTAGGCGTCCAGCGTCACCGCGGGACCACCGAAGCCGGTCGTGGCGGAGGAGGGACGGACGGTGTGCTCGAGGGTCTGCTCACGGTAACCCAGGGCATCCATGATGTCGGCGGCCAGGGCGGTGTAGATGGGTCTCCATTCGTTGTACATCCGAGTTATTCCTTTTCGGTGGTATCAGGTGTCGGGTGGGGCCGTGCTGGAAGGAAGAGCGCCACCGTGGCCGTGACCAGAGGCAACAGGGCCAGCCAGCGGAGGGTTTCGGTGACCCCGTACGTGTCGGCAAACCAGCCCACCGGTCCCAGAGACAGGCTGGCCAGGCCCCAGCTGAAGCCCAATGGCAGACTGGAGGCCAGGCCGGAGCGTTGCGGCACCAGCTCCTGGGCGAGAGCGACGAGGATGGAGTTCGATGCCAGCACCAGGCCACCGCCGAGAGCGAGAGGGATGTAGCTCAGGGGGCCCTCGATCTGCAGAAAAGCCAGCAGCGCCGGTACCGAGAACACCAGAGAACCGACGATGAGCGGCCGGGCGTTGACCCGGTCGCCAAGGTAGCCGAAGAAGAGGGCCCCGACGACGCCCGAGATGTTGTACGCCGCCAGGGGTACGCCGCTTTCGACGAGAGACAGGCCGCGTTCGCGGGAGAGCAGCACAACCAGGAAGAAGGCGAATCCAAGGGCGGTGACGGAGCGCAGGATGACGACGGCCGTGATCAGCGCCAGGGGACGTGCAGCGCCGTTGAATCCCGTGGCGCGATCCGGCTTGTCCGCCGTGGCGGCATGGGGGTTGTCGAGAGGAACGAAGCGCAGCACGAGGAGCAGGAACAGCAGGCCCGGAATGGAGACGACGGGCAGCCATCCGAGACCGACACGCTCGGCAAAAAAGGGGACCCACAGCGGCGTGATCCCCAGGCCCATGGTGCCACCAAAGACGAACAGTGCCAGGCCGAAGGAACGACGGGATCCGCTCAGCTCTCCGGCGAGGGAGAAGGACTGCGGATGAAAAGCGGCCACGCCGAAACCACCCAGGCAGAGCACGGTGACCAGCACCCAGTAGTTCGGGGCGATACCCATCAATGGGGTGAACAGGGTGGCGAGGCCGACGCCGCCGATGATGAGCCAGCGCCGGCGCATGTGGTCGGCCCAGATGCCCAGCAGGGGCTGACTGAGATTGCAGACCGAGACGATGGTGCCCAGGATGCCGGCGCTGGCCAGGCTCAGCCCCATCCGCTCGATAACGAGAGGCAGGATGGGGGCCAGCATGGTGGCGTAGGAATCGACGCAGAAGTGGGCCACCGTCAGCAGCAGCAGGTTCAGCTTCTTCATCGGTTGTCCAGCCGTACGCACAGACGCCACGTACACAATGTGCCGACGGAGGCATGGATGACACCGAGGGCGAAGGGCACGTGGGCTCCCACCTCGATAAGAATGCCGCCCATGATGCTGCCGGTGACCATGGCGCCACTCCAGACCATGTGGCCGAGACCGACGAGCAGGTTCTTCTCGTCGGCGTCGGCGACTTCGGCGATCAGGGCCGGAACCAGAGTGGACACGGCCCAGGCAGTCGCCGTCAGCGATGTGCCGAAGACGAACAGGCCGGCCACCGAATCCGTATAGAGCGCCAGGCACGCCGCACTGGCCACGATGCCAAGCGAGGAAATGATGAGAGGCCCTGTCCGTCCGTACCGATCCCGCAGCAAGCCGGTGAGCAGCTGCCCGGCGGCGGCCACCGCCAGCGACACCGCGCCGTAGTAGGCGGCTGTGGCGGCTGACTGGCTGGCGCGGTAGACGAGCAGCGGCAGGGCCAGCGTCGCCATGCCCCAGAAGCTGGTGATCGACAGGCGCAGTCCGAGCAGCAGGAGCACATCGCGCCGCGCCAGCAGCGGCCGGTAGGAGCGCCACAACTGTAGTCCCTGGCGAGGCACATCGGCCGCTCGGGGTACCCGAGTCGACGGCAGCAGGAGCAGGCCGCCGGCGACGACCCCCACCATGATCAGGGTCATCGTCGTCCCCAACCGGGGGAAGCTCCAGGCGTCCTTCACCAGGCCCGTACAGAAGTTGCCGACGGAGTTGCCTCCGGTGAAGCTGAGAAAGTAGAGGGCCCCACCCAGTCCGAGACGTTGCGGGCCGGCACAGTTGATCAGGTAGCTCTGACCTGCCGTACTCAGCGGGCCGTGGGCGGCCCCGATGAGGAGCACGAGCATGGTCAGCGGCACCACGTGCGTGCTGTGGAACACGAGCCCGGTCAGGCCGCTGCCGGCGAGTCCGAGGAGCAGGGTGAATTTGAGTCCCAGAAGATCGGCCAGGCGGCCACCGACGATGGCGAACACGCCTCCCAGCAGCAGGGTGAGGCCCTTCAGGTAGGCGGTGAAGACAGGCAGACGCTGAAGATCGGCCTCGACATAGACCGGCAACAGCGACTGAAAGGGCGCTGCGGCGATGCCGGCGATGAAGGACAGACCGCACAGAACGACAAAGGCCCGACTCCACAGTCCAACGGGAGTCGGGCCTTCGGACTCTGTCCCCGCCGTGGCGGGTGAGGTCACTTCTTGGAGGCCGCTACATTGTTCTTCAAAACCCCGATCTTCGAGATCTCAATCTCGACCCGGTCCCCTGGTTTGAGGAATGTGCCCGTGGTGGCGCCGACGCCGGAGATCGTGCCGGTGCTGATGATGTCGCCCGGCTCGAGGGTGATGATGGCGGAGATGTACTCGACGATATCGGCCACGAAGTAGAGCATCTGGCCGGTATTGTTGTGCTGTTTGCGGGAGCCGTTGACGAAGGTGCTGATGTCGAGATCCTGAGGGTTCTTGATCTCGTCCGCCGTCACCATCCAGGGCCCCTGCGGAGCGGCCGTGTCGAGCCACTTGCCGTTGAGCCAGTCGAACCACTCGTCCTTGGGACGGTTGGAGGAGCGTTCCTTGATCTGCAGCTGCCGCTCGGACACGTCGTTCATGATCGTGTACCCGGCCACGTGTTTCAGCGCGTCCTTCGAGGCGATGGCCTTGCCCTTGCGGCCGATGACGACGGCCAACTCACCCTCCCAGTCGACGGCGCGGGCCACCGGCGGAATGAGGATGTTGTCTTCCTGGCCGATGACGGTCGTCGTCGGAGGTTTCATGAAGACCCGGGGCGTCTCGCGATCCTGGGCGGTGATGCGGCCACCGCCCTCCTCGATGTGGTCCTGATAGTTGCCGGCCAGGCAGAACAGCTTGGCCGGGTTCGGCACCGGTGCCCTCAACTTGATCTTCGTCAGGTAGTGGGTCGATTTGCTGTCCGCCTTCGGCTCGTCGCCGAGACCATCATCGACGGCCTTGACCAGCTTGCGAGCCGCCGCCATGGCCTTGCTGCCGGCGTTCAGGAAGGTGAGCATGTCGGTGTAGAAATCGTTGGCCGAGCGCTTCTCCCGTCGGGCCGCCGTCTTTTCCACCGCAGCCAGGTCGGCGACGATCTTGTTGTTGCCAACCATGGCGCCGAGGCGCTGTTCGCCCTTGATGGCGAAGGTGGTCAATTTCATGTCTGCTTCGTCCTCTCTGCCTCTCTCCCGGGTATCCGGTTCAATGCGCCAACAGTGGCGCGCACGTATATTGGCCCGTCATGGAACAAGAAGCCTTCGTACACGAAACGGCCTGTGTCGACGAGCCCTGCCAACTGGGCAAAGGCACGAGGATCTGGCATCAGTCTCACGTGATGCCCGGGGCCAGGATCGGCGCCGGCTGCAACATCGGCCAGAATGTCTACGTCGATGCCGACGTCGTCATCGGTGATGGCTGCAAGATCCAGAACAACGTTTCGGTGTACAAAGGGGTGACACTGGAGGACGGCGTGTTCTGCGGTCCCTCCATGGTGTTCACGAATGTAATCAATCCGAGAGCCTTCATCGAGCGCAAGCACGAGCTGCGCCCCACACTGGTGCAGCGGGGGGCCACCCTGGGCGCCAACAGCACCATCGTCTGCGGCATCACCATCGGGGCCTACGCCCTCATCGGAGCCGGCGCGGTGGTGACGAAGGATGTCCCAGCCTTTGCCGTCGTCTACGGCGTCCCGGGCCGGCAGACGGGCTGGGTCAGCGAGGAGGGCATCGTTCTCGAAGCCGATGGCGACGACTTCGTCTGTCCCGAATCCGGCAAGCGCTACACCCTTGCCGACGGTGTCCTGGTGCCAGCCGCCTGATTCACCGGTTGCCGCGTCAGTCCGTGGGGAAGTTCAGCGGGATCGTCGGCTCGCGGTCCTGGTGCCGGGTGCGCGGCCGGATGTCCATGTCGTAGTACTCACCGATCCAGTCGGCCAGGTTCTTTGACGCTTCCTCCAGGCACAGTCGGCCCTTCTCAGCCGTGGCCTTCTCCGCTTCACCCATCACGCCCGTGTCCGAATACTGACTCGTCCACTCGATCTGCCCCATCGGCCCCTGGGCGAACAGGTCGGTCCACACAAACTTCGAGTCCAGCTTGTTGGTGCGGGCGATCTCGCTCCTGATCCTGTCTTTGCGCACGCTGTCCGGGGACAGGTGCATGAGCATGGACGTCTCCAGCTCACCGGCATGGGAGCAGCCCCCGGGTTTGATGCTCTCCCGCCACTTCGACTCGAACTCCGGGTCGACGGTCAGCATCTGCCACCAGCTGCAGAAGGTGCAGCTGGCATCGGTCTCCACCGTGGTCCGCCGCGCCACCATATCGACGAGGTTGTGGTTGGAGCCGTGACCGTTGACCAGGACGATCTTCTTGAAGCCGTGGTAGGCGAGGCTCTTGGTGATGTCGAGGCAGTACTGGATGAAGTGTTCGTGATGGATGTTGATGGACCCCGGAAAGTCCATCACGTGGTGCACGTAGCCGTAGGTCACAGGCGGCAGGACGAGGGCCTTGTCGGCCTGCAGTCGCGCCGCCTCGCTGGCCACGGCATCGGCGCACAGGTGGTCCACCTTCAGTGGCAGATGGTGGCCGTGCTGCTCGACGGAGCCGGTGGGCAGGATGCAGATCTTGCCCATCTCGACGGCTTCGTTGACTTCGGGCCAGGTGAGCTCATCGAACTTGTAGATCTCGCGTACGGAAGGCATGTGGGTATGTCTCCTGGAGAGGCGCCGGCGCTCAGTCGACGCGGTAGCGGGCGATCACATCGTCATCGAGGGTGACACCCAGGCCGGGCGTGTCATCGAGATGCAGGTAACCCTCGCGGAATTCCATGGTATGGTGGGCGAGGTCTCGGGCCAGAGGCGAGGGGGCGCGCGTGTATTCGGTCAGGGGTTCCGGTGCGGCGGCAGTCCACTGAGCCGACGCGGCGAGAAGCACGCCCGTGCCGAAGGCGTGTGGTACGGGTCGACAGCCAAGCGCCAGGGCTGAGGCGGCCAGTCTCCTGGCGTAGGTGATCCCGCCGACGCGTCCCAGGTCCGGTTGGACGAAATGCAGGCCCGTGGTCAGCAACGCGTCGTACTCTTCTAACAGAGTAACTGCTTCCCCTGCAGCGATCGGTACCGGTGAGGCCGCCGACAGCTGGGCGTATCCGGTATTGTCGTACGGGTGCAGGGGCTCTTCCAGCCAGAACGTGTCGTACTCTGCGAAGCGCTCGGCCCGCTGCATGGCCTCCGGAGCGGTCCAGGCGCGTCCGGCATCGACCATCAGCCCCACGTCGTCGCCCAGCGCGTCCCTGGCGGCGGCAACGAGCTCGATGTCGAGGGCCAGATCGGGTCCCATGGGCGCCCACCCGTACTTCACAAACCGATAGCCGGCGTCGACGAAGGCCCGGGCCGAGGCGCCCACCAACTCGGGCGTTTCGGGCCACAGGACGCTGGCATAGGCGGGGACCCGGTCGACGGCGGTGGCTGACAGCAGGCGTCGCAGGGGGACACCGGCGGCCTGGGCCCGCAGATCCCACAACGCCATATCGAGGCCGCTGTAGGCGTGCCGGGCGATGCCGCCGGGACCGTACCATGCCGTTCCCTGTTCGACGGCGGCGGCGATATCATCGATGTCGTCTACCGCCATGCCGGTGACGATGGCCGCCAGTCCGTGACGAAAGGGGGCGGAGCGGGGTGATTCGATGACGGCACGAGCCACGTAACTGCAGGACACAACTTCGCCCAGACCGATCCTCCCATCGTCAGCATGAACCCGGACGATGAGCACATCCTGGGTGCCGTCGGCGACTTCCTTCACCTCGGGCAGGCGCAGGTGCAGGGCTTCGACGCGATCGATCTTCACGAATGGCCACCCGGCGTGTTCTCATAGTCGAGGGGATCAGCAACACCGTTGGCGTCGAAGGCATGCAGGCGTTCGACACAGGCGTCACAGATTCCACAAGCCGGCCGGCGGCCCTCGTAGCAGGTGTGGGTCAGTTCGTAGGGCACCTCGAGCTGCAACCCCATGGCGACGACGTCGACCTTGGTATGGTCCACAAAGGGGGTGTGGATGCGGAAATCGGTCTCGCGGGTGGCGCCCAGGCGCAGAGTACCCTCCAGGCTGTCATAGAATTCGCGCCGGCAGTCCCGGTAGGCGTCGTAGTCGTCGCGTACCGGAGACAGGTACAGGTCACGGGCGCCTAGGGTCTCGCCGCAGGCCGAGGCCAGGGTGACGAAGAGCATGTTGCGGAAGGGGACGACAGTGGTGATCTGCTCATCATCGGCGGACGCGGGGATGCGGAGATCTGGATCGGTAAGAGGGCTGCCGCCGATACTCGTCAGGTCGAGGGGCAGGACACGATGAGATGCCGCCCCCGCGAGGTCGGACAGCCGCGCGGCGAAGTCCAGCTCGATGCGGTGTCGCTGGCCGTAGTCGATGCTGATTGTGTGCAGGGGAGTGTTCGGGGCGGTCTGGCGCAGGTGGAACAGCAGGGTGGTGGAGTCCATGCCGCCGCTGAGCAGGAGAATTGCTGGTGGGGTGGGGTGGGGTGGCATGTGGGGCGATTGTAGCTGTGAGGGTTTGGGGTGTCAATCTGGGGGTTGGGGGTGGTTCTGCGGGTGTGGCGATGGCCGGGGGGGCTGCGGCACCTACGCCGGGGTTCTCCGGTGGGTCTGTGTACGGCTGGGACGGTTGTGCAAACGGCTGTCGAGCCCTGCGGTCTCTGGGGAACCGGATCGGGCGAAGCGGTGGCCGGCGTAATGCGCCTCGCCCCCCGGCCACCGCCACAGCCGAGACTGCCACGCGCCGCCCGACCCTTAGGAGAACGGATGCGTGCTCGCTTCGGCTTCGCCGAATCTTGCACTGGGTGGAGGCTTGCTTCGGCTGCGCCGAATCTTGTCTGAGTGGGGACTGGTTGGCTGTGATGACGTGGATTTCTTGACAGTTTCCGAGGGGACGGGTAGGTTGCCGACAGTGTATGACCAACCCTCGATCTGCCCTCGTTTGCGTTGGAATGCAGGGCGCTGACCCTCCTTGGACGACAAGAATCCAAAAGAACCGGGCCTGGGTGACGGGCTGACGCCTGAGCCGCAGCGTCATGGGATTCTGCATCGGCTGCGCGTGACGCTGATGGCTGGCATCACCGTGATCGCGCCTCTGTGGATCACGGGACTGGTTCTGTGGTGGGTCTTCGGTCTGGCCGAGGAGTTCTCGCGGCCGCTGATCCTGCCCTTCCTCAACATCCCGCCCGACGAAGATCCGCAGTGGTACGTCCGGGGGTTCGGCTTCCTGCTCACCGTGTTGATCCTGCTTGTCGTCGGCACCATCACCACCAACGTCCTGACACGACGGGTACTGCAGGAGGCGCGTGCCGCTCTTGAGCGAATTGCCCATCGTGAGCACCATCTACAGCCCGGTGCGCAAGCTGATGGAGACGATGACGTCTCCAGATTCGGGGGGGTTCAAGCAGGTGGTGTTGTTCGAGTATCCGCGCAAGGGACTCTGGACGTTGGGGTTCCTCGCCGGGGATGTGCCTTTTGAGGACAGCCGCCCTCCGGCGCACAGCATCTTCGTGCCCACGGCGCCGAATCCGACGACGGGGTTCATGCTGATCGTGCCCCGTGAGGAGATCCGGCCGACGACGCTGACGATCGAGGCCGCTTTTCAGATGATCGTCTCCGCTGGCGTGGCCGTGCCCCTGACGTTGCGCCTGCCAACCGACATCGATGCTGGTTCCAACGAGGACACTCCCCCCGCAGGTTAGGGTGTCCTGTCACTCTGGCAGGGATCCCGTCGATCCGACCCATCCCAGCAGGAACTGGCTAACACGTTGCGCTGCAGTGGGATCTGCTCGTATCTCCAGGCGGTATGAAGTTGGGTACGTTCCTTGCAAGGATCCTATATATTCGTACCAGCAGCCACGAGATGATGATATCCTGGAGGTAACCCGTGTTTCCCTTCTTCTTTGACAGCACGATGATCTTGCTCCTGCCGGCGATGGCACTGGCGCTCTACGCGCAGGCCAGGGTCAAGAGCGCCTATAAGAAGTACAGCCAGGTCGGCTCCGCCGCCGGCATCACCGGCGCTGAGACGGCCCGACGCCTTCTGCGTGAAAACGGCATTGTCGACGTTGCCGTGGAAGAGACCGGCGGGAAGCTGTCCGACCATTATGATCCGCGGGCCAGGGTGGTTCGGCTGTCTTCGGGGATCTTCCACGGTCGCCACCTGGCGGGACTGGCGGTGGCGGCTCACGAGGTGGGGCACGCCATTCAGCACGCCAGCGGCTACTTCGCCCTGAATCTGCGCCACACGTTCCTGCCGGTGGCCAACATCGGCTCGTGGGCGGCGTTTCCGCTGTTCTTCATCGGATTCTTTTTTCAGTCGCCGCAGATGGTCGATATCGGCATCGTGCTCTATGCCGTTGTTGTCGGCTTCCAGCTGATCACGTTGCCCGTGGAATTCAACGCGAGCTCGCGGGCCATGGCACAGCTGGTGGATGGGCGGTATCTGCAGGCATCGGAGGCGGCCCACGCCAAGAAGGTGCTCAACGCCGCGGCACTGACCTACGTGGCGGCGACAGCGACGGCGGTGATGCAGCTGGTGCGGCTGGTGATCCTGCGGCAGGGAATGCGCGATTAGCGCGGACGTGCCTGACCGCTGATTCAGCAACTCCGGTGATTCAGAAATCGGCCAGGCGGACGGGCTGTCGCCTGGCACCCCAGGTTCCCGGGGGGCCTTCGATGACGCCGGCCAGTTTCGTGCCGCAGGTCTTGCAGGCACCCTCCTCGTCGAGAGACCAGTGGGTGAGGACGTACCAGTCGCGGCTGATGACGGGTTGGCCGCAGCCGGTGCAGGTGGTGCGACCGCCGTCTTCGTCGTGGACGTTGCCGGTGTAGGCGTGCTGCAGCCCGGCGGCCAGGGCGATCTGCCGCGCCCGTGACAGGGTGGCCGGTGGTGTGGCCGGGTGCTCGCGCAGGCGGTAGTCGGGATGGAAGGCGGTGAAATGCACCGGAACATCCGCACCCAATCGGTCTGCGATCCAGGCCGTCATCTCTTCCAACTCGTCGTCGGTGTCATTCTCACCCGGAATCAGCAGGTTGGTGATCTCGAACCAGACGTCGGTTTCGTGGCGCAGGTACTCCAGCGTTTCGAGCACGGCCGCCAGGCTGCCGCCGCAGAGATCCCGGTAGAAGCGTTCGGTGAAGGCCTTCAGGTCGACGTTGGCGGCGTCCATGGCGGCGAAGAACTCGCCACGTGGCTCGGCACAGATTTCGCCCGCGGTGACGGCCACCGCGCGGATGCCCAGTTCGCGGCAGGCGTGGGCCACGTCGACGGCGTATTCCAGAAAGATCACGGGGTCGTTGTAGGTGAAGGCGACGCTCGAGCAGCCCAGGGCTCTGGCGGCGCGGGCGACGGTTTCCGGGGAGGCAGCATCGGCGAGGGTGTCGACTTCGCGGGACTTGCTGATGTCCCAGTTCTGGCAGAAGCGGCAGGTGAGGTTGCAGCCCGCAGTGCCGAAGGAGAGAATGGGCGTGCCCGGCAGGAAGTGATTCAGCGGCTTCTTTTCGACGGGGTCGACGCAGAAACCACTCGAACGGCCGTAGGTAGTGAGCACGATGTTGTCGCCCTGGCGGGCGCGGACAAAGCAGAGGCCGCGCTGACCGTCGCGCAAGCGGCAGAAGCGCGGGCACAGGTCGCACTGCAGTCGTGTGTCTTCCACCGCGTGCCAGTAACGGCCAACCACACCCGACATTCCTTGCTCCTCTCGTCCCATTCCGGTACCCTAGTCAGTTAAAGGGCCCCGCGCCAAGGTCCATGACATGGGAGACGAGGGAAGGCCAGTGAGCATTCCGCGCCCGGCAACAGCGGCCGGCAGATTCTATCCGGACGATCCTGTCAGTCTTGTCGCCTTCGTCGACGAGTATCTGGCTTCTGCCCAGGCCGTCGACTGCCCTCCACCGAAAGCTCTCATCGTCCCCCACGCCGGGTTTCTCTACTCCGGAGCCGTCGCCGGCTCGGGTTATTCCTGTCTTCACGGTCGGACCATCACTCGTGTCGTCATGTTCGGGCCGGCACACCGCTGGCCTGTGTCCGGTCTGGCGCTGCCGGCGTGTGACTCCTTCGTCACGCCCCTGGGGACGGTCCCCATCGATACCGAGGCCGTCGAGCAGGCTCTGCTCCTCGAAGCGGTCGAGGTCGTTGGATCGGCACACACACAGGAGCATGCCATCGAAGTGCAGCTTCCCTTCTTGCAGCAGCGGTTGCCCGAGGGGTTCCACCTGGTGCCGTTCGTCGTCGGGCGGGCGACTCCGCAGCAGGTCGAAGAGGTGATGGATGAGCTGTGGGGTGGGGAGGAGACGCTGCTCGTCATCAGCTCCGATCTGAGTCACTTCCACGAGTACGACATGGCCCGGCAACTCGATGCGGCCACGTCCGCGGCCATCGAGGCCCTGGCGCCCGAGGACGTGCACGAATCGGCAGCCTGTGGCCGCGTGTCCATCCAGGCGATACTGGCTATCGCCGCCCGGCGCGGGCTCACGGCACGAACCGTGGACCAGCGCAACTCCGGTGACACCGCCGGCGGGCGCACCGAGGTCGTGGGGTACGGTGCCTATGTCATCGGCTGAGCCCGAACGGCGCCTGTCCGACGATCAGCGCCGCGTCCTGCTGCGGACCGCACGTGAATCGATCGAGGCAGGACTCCACAACGGCGAGCCGCTGGCGGTGGAAGCGGCCGACCATACCGGAGAGCTGGTGGAAACCCGGTCCTGCTTCGTCACCCTGCGCAAGGCCGACGGCGGCCTGCGGGGCTGCATCGGCAGTCCGCAGCCGGTCCGGCCGCTGGTGGTCGATGTGGCGCACAACGCCTGGGCGGCGGCTTTCCATGATCCGCGCTTCGAGCCGTTGTGCCAGGACGAGTTCCCGGGTCTGCACATGCACATCTCCGTCCTCGGTCCGCTGGAGCCGCTGCCCGCCCGGTCGGAGGAGGATCTGCTCGAGCGCGTCCGCCCCGGGATCGATGGACTCCACGTGCAGGAGGGAGTCCGCCGGGGTACGCTGTTGCCTGCCGTCTGGGAGACGCTGCCCGACGCGCGGCGATTCGTCTTCGAGCTGCGCCGCAAGGCCGGGCTCCCTGGCGATTACTGGTCGGACACGCTGTCGTTCCATCGCTACACGGCGGAATCCTTCGACTGAAGACCCGCAGGTGAGATATGTGGGTCGGGTTATATTTGGACTGGACCTTTCACCTTGCCGCAGGAGTTCATCAGAAGATGCACCGAGCAATTCGCCGGATGGCTTTTTTCGTGCTGGCAGCGCAGGCTGTTGCCATGGCCGACGTGTCGTACGTGGAGGAGGTGGTTAATTCCGGCGTGGGATCGAAGAAGCGGGGGGCTCGGCGCACGGTGCACGAGATCCACATCAAGGGGGCCCGTCAGCGGGTCTCGACGGATATCGAAACCTCCAAAGAGATGACGCGGGTGCTGCAGAAGCAGGGGACCACGCTGCAGGGAACCAGGATCCTGCTGCTCGACCAGGGCCGCCTGTATGATATCGACCGCTCCACCGGGACCTATCAGAAGCAGCCCTTGCCGGCGACGAAGCCGGCCACCAGCGCCGCCGCCAGAAAGAAAGCCGGGGAGGACGCCAACCGGGAAATCACCGTGCGCACGAGGGTCCTGCCGGACACGATGCGGATCGTCGGCGTGCTCTGCCATCGCGTGGCGGCGGAGATGACGGCCCGGCACTTCAAGCCCGGGACGAAGAGGGTGCAGCGGGTCAACCGCTATCTCTACCAAGCGTGGATGGCGGATGGTTTTCCCGGGTATCGCGAGATCGTCTCTTTCCGGGGACTGCGTGAACGGCGGACATCGCTGGCGCCGCTCATCCGGGGCGGTCTCGAGCAGCTGGCTGACGCGGTGGAAGATCCCGAGCGGCTGGAGACCGAACTGGCAGCGCTGAAGGGATTCCCGCTGCAGTCGGAGCTGAAGGTCTTCGCGAAGGTCGGCAAGAAGAAAGAACGCCAGCTGTTGCGGCTCTCCCGGCGCGTGCTGAGTCTGTCCCACCAGTCTCTGCCCGATACACTCTTCCGCCCGTCGCGGGAGCTCAAGCCCGTCCCGTGACACCTCGGACCATCGCTTGGCGATCCGCCCTCACCGCGATACTGATCGGGCTGCTGGTGCTGGCCCTGACGCCGGCGGGAGTCTGGCTCGCCGGTGTCGTGGCCACCTCGGTGGCAGCCGATCACGGGTGGGAGCTCGACATCGGCGACCACGGCGGCACCCTCGTCTTTGCCGCAGATCTGCAGTCGGTGCACCTGCGCCTGCCAGAGAAGGGAATCGAAGTCGACATCGCACGGGTGTCGCTGGCGCCCTGGTCGTGGCAGGTCGACCTGCAGCAACCGAACATCCGCTGGAGCCGTACGGACTCAGAGGCAGCCGCAGCAGGGGGCGCGCGTGACACGCTGAGACTGCCCCTGGAAAACCTGCCTGCCGTCGAGGTGATGGACGGGGCCTTCGTGCTGGGCGCCCGTGGTGACTCTCTACAGTTGGACCTCAAGGCCATCGACGCCAGTCTCACACCGGACCATGGCGAGGCCACCCTCGATCTATCTCTGGGCGAGTGGACGGTCAGCGCCGGTGACGACACGATCACGGGAGAGGCGCGCTCGAGCTGGCGCCTGCAGGCCACCGCCATCGATCTGCAGGAGGCTTTCGTCCGTGTCGCCACCGCGGCGATGCATGGTACGGTGCGGGGACAGGCGAGTCTCGACCTGACGCCGGGCCTCGATCTATCCGCGGCGTTCACCGGGGAAGGTGCGGCATCCGATCTCGAGGACCTGTGGCTCGATCTCAGCGTTGATGGAGCGCTGGCGCCATTAACCCTGCGGGGCAGCGTGGCTGGCGCCGCAACACATACAACGGCAGGCCCGCTGGCTCTGCAGGCTGCAGGCGGCGTAGTCTCGGCGGCGGTGAGTGTCGATTCCTTCGATGTCGAGATTGCCGGGGGAAGGGTCAGCGGACAGGCGCTGTGGCGAGCGGACAGCGGCATCAACGCCCGCGGCAGAATCACCGGCGTGGGGCTGCAGTCCTTCACGTCGAAAGCGTTGCGCGGTACGGTGGACGGGCATGTGCAGCTGCGTGGTTCGCCCGACAACCCTGACATCGAAGCTGACCTGCAGTCGCAGGCCATCGCCGGCATTGCCGCTGATCCTGTCGACCTTGCCCTTCATCTCGACCTGCAGGACGAAAGGCTGGCGTTTCAGGCGGTCAGTGAGCACATCGGCCGCCTCGACGGCTCGGGACATTTTGCCCTGGCTCCCGTCGGCTATGCTCTCGACCTGACGGGAAACCTGGACGCCGAGGCCTGGCTCGGTCTTAGCTGGCCTCTGGTGGTACAAGGCAGCTTGCGGGCTGACACGCTGGAAGCGACGCTGACGGCACCGGACCTGCCCTTTGGTGAACGCCCCCCGGGACCGGTGCGGATCGACGGATCGCTGACGGCGTGGCGGTTTCTGGATCTGCAGCTGGGTGTCGATGAAGATCAGGTGCTGGCGCACACCCGTCTGGATCTGGCCACCGCCCACCTGGACACGCTCAACGGTACGACTCGGGGTCTCCCCCTGGCCGACCTGTCACCATGGGTGAGTGGGCAGCTGCAAGGTCGGATTGCCGCACGGGGTGCACTGAAAGGCGGAACGAAGGCAGGGCTGTCGGTGCGCGTCGATGACTTCGGTGTGGCGGGCTGGAACATTGGGCCCACGACCCTGGTGGCGCGGCTCGACGCCGGCAAGGCATCGATCGTAGCAGGGGCGGAGGGGCTGGAGATTCACGCCGAGGTGGACACAGGCGGCACGGCGCGCTTCGTAGCCGATCTGCGCAACGTCACCGCACACCGCGCGACTTTCGGTGATTCGATCGTCGCCACCGGGCAGATTCACGGTGCGGCGACCTGGCGACGTTGGACCGAAGGAGAGCTGTCCGTCGAAGTGGACAGCGCTCACGCCGTGCTGTCCGGCTGGTCACTCGGCCTGCCCGATGGCGTGGACGGAGAGTACGCGGACGGTCACATACGCTGGCGGCCCACCGAAGTGCACACGCCCCTGGGGCGGCTGCAGCTGCGCGGCGATCTGACGGCGGACTCACTGCTGCTGGCGGCAACCATCGATTCAGTGGACCTGTCCGGTCTCGAGCAGGTCCGTGCCCGGGGAGAGGTGAGTCTCCATGTCGGGGGCAGCCTCGACGATCCACAGGCCCGACTCGACGTCGGCCTGCGATCCGTTGAGTTGAGTGGCCGGCCTCTAGGGGACCTGACCGCTTCCCTCGACCTGCGTGACAGCCTGCGTGGATCCCTGCAGATAAGCACCGCTGGCAGCGATCAGGCGGGGATGGCCCTGACGCTCTCGTCCCCGAGAGACGACTTCATTCCCCGCGGTCGTCCCATCGGAAACGAGGAGGCCCACATCCGGCTCACGACGCAGGATCTGGATGCATCGACGCTGGCCACGTACGCCTTCGGCGATTCCACGGCCCTGACGGCGAGTCTGTCCGCCGATCTGCGGTTGCCGGCGTGTCAGCTGCTTCAGGGGATCCGGTGGCGGGACCTGACAGGATACGTGGAGCTGCAGGAGCTGACATTACACCGTGACCGGGTGCGCCTGCGCCTGGCCGAACCGTCGCGGGCGCAGCTGTCCCGGGATCAGGCGGAACTCAAGGGCTTCGACCTGCCGGTGGAGGTGTTCCAGCGTGACACCGACGCCTTCGAGGCAGCAGGGTCGGTCCACATCAACGGTCGACTCGTCGGTGACGGGGGCGGCCTGCGGGTCCGCGTCGAGGATCTCGACCTGCTCGTCCTGGAAAAAGCCATCCCGGGCCGTGTGTCGCTGCCGACGGGGGAGCTGTCGCTGCAGGCAAACCTGACGGGGACCTTCGAGGCACTGGCTCTCGATGCCAGCGCGCGGGTGGCACTCGATCTGCTCGGTGAGGTGTCGGCCCGTGCCTTCGGCCGCCCCCGGGCGTGGAACGGCAGCGTCACGTGGGTGACCCCCGTGGAGGACAGCCTGCTGGTGACGGCCACGGCCCCGGCGATCAACATCTGGCCGAAGTGGGACGAGCTGACCATGCGCGCGCGCTCCGAGGGCATCGAGCTGCTGCCCCTGCTGGACCAGGTGCCACAGCTCGAGACGCTGATCGGTACGGTGCGACTGGATGTGACGGCGGATTCGCTGTCGACGAACCCCCGGTTCGCCGGCCAGGTGGAGGTGGAAGACCTGCAGCTGGCCCTGCTCGATGTGAAACCGGGGTATAGCTTCCCTGCCGGACGTATCGAGTTTGGTGCCGAGGAGGGTGCCAGGGCCCATGCGGAGCTGTCCGGTTTCACCGGTCGGACGATGAACGGCGACGGAACGCTGCAACTGTCGGGTTTCTTCGACCTGCTGCCCGAAGGGGGCACCGACTACCGGCTCGCGCTCAGTGGTCAGGATATCCCCTATGCGTACGAGGACGTGTTCGAGGCCCCCGATATCGATATGGAGCTGGTCCTGCGCCCGGAGGAGCGAGGGCCGCTGCTGGAAGGTGATGTGACACTCAGCCTGCCCAAGGCCGACGTGCAACTCGTGGATCTGACGGCGCCTCCCGTGCCGCCGCCGCCGACCGTGCCGAACGTGTGGCTGGAGAACACACACCTGAATGTGTATGTCGATATCGACGGATTGGAGAGCCGCAGCGAGCTGTCCAACATCACTCTCGAGGGTCAGGCCCGGGTGTACGGCACCTTCTACCAGCCGCGGTTCCAGGGAGAGCTGGAGATCGTCGACGGCCAGGTCATCATCCTCAACCGTGCTTTCGATTTCACCCGGGGTCGGATCATCCTCGACCGGCTCGTGCCCACCTACTCCATTCTCGATCTGATGTACGACCCGATCCTGCTCGACCCGGAGCTGGACCTGGAGGCGACGGTGACGGTGCAGCCCCATGACCCCAACGAGCCGGAGGCGGAGGTGACGATGGTCCTGGACGGTCCGGCGAGCACGGCGGCGCCACGCCTGACGTCACCGGGACTCGGTGATGGCGAAGTGCTGAACCTGCTCGCCTTCGGGCAGACGACACGGGACAGCGGGACGGGGTACGGAGATGCCCTGGCCACCGCGGCCGGTCAGCTGTTGCTGGCCCGGCGTGTGCAGCGAGTCGGTCTCGACGAATTCCTCCTGATGCCCTCGGGGACGACCCTGGGTACGGCCGGCGAGAGCTCCGTGCGGGTGGGCAAGTTTCTCAGCTGGCCGGTGCCCATGTGGGTGCGCTATGAAGCGCGGACACGGGAAGCGGGGAACGGCCAGTTCGAGGTCGAATACCACATCCTGCCGTGGATGACGATCGATGCGAGCGCCTACTCCGAGTATCAGCTGTATGGCCTCGGCGTCGGCCTGAAGCGGGAGTTCTGATGGGGCAGATACTGGTGGTGCTCGTACTCCTGGCAGCTCCCGCTCTGGCGGCGAACCGCACGGTGGACCTGCGCGATCTCGACCGGCAGAAGGTTGCCGAGATCAGCTTTCAACATCTGGCGGAGAAGCCGATCACGAATCGGCAGCTGCGGGCCGCCATGCGCATCCGAGTGGAGGAACGCTTCGCCCGGCGCTTCTTCCGGGCGGACATGTCGACCATCGAGAATCTCTATCGCAGCCACGGCTACATGGATGTGGATATCGTGCGCCGTGTCCTCGAGCTCGACAGCAGAGACCGAGTGCACATTACGCTGAAGATCGACAGCGGCCGTCAGTGGCTGGTGGCGCGAGCGGAACTTGATTTCACCGGCCAGGACAGCCTTCTGGTGACGATCCTGCGCCGCCGACTGCGTGTGCGTGCGGGGGAGGTGTTCGGTTACGGTGATGTGGTGGCCGACGAACGCGAGCTGCTCGCATGGCTCAACAGCGAGGGGTTTGCCCACGCCGAAGTGCGCAACCAGGTGCAACTGGACTCGCGGCGGCAACAGGCGACGGTGACGTACTCGGTGACGACAGGTCGACGCATGTTCTTCGGACCGGTGACGATCGAACAGACCGATCTGCACACGAAGCGGTCGCTCATCGAACGCCAGTTCACCTTCAGAGAAGGGCAGCTCTACGATCCGGAGCAGATTCGGGGGACGCGGAACGGGCTGTCGCGCACGGGGTTGTTCCGCTCGGTGACGCTGACCACGCCCGTGGTGGCGGCGGGGGACAGCGTACAGCCCGTGATCCTGCGCCTGCAGGAGCGCAAGTTCATCCAGCTGCGCAGCCGTCTGTTCGTCAACAACAACGAGCCAGGAGTGTCGGGTCGCGTGCTGCACGCCAACTTCCTCGGGCGCGGCAATCGCATCGGCACCGATGCCAGCCTCGGGCAGCCGTTGCAGGGCCTGACGTTGTTCATGACCGAGCGCAACCTGCTGGGTTCGACGATGGACCTGACCGTGTCGGCGGGGGTGACGGACGAGTGGGGGGACACGCGGGTGTTTGCCGACCCGGGGGATCCGACGCAGTTCGACCTGCTGACGGGCAATCTGTCGGTGGCCAACGAGCTGAACCTGCTGTTCGGTCCTGAAGAGGCGGCGGCTCTGCTGTCGTCGGCGGTCTACGACTATCCGTCCGTCGAGCGGCTGTGGAAACTGAACGCCGTGGCCAGTCGCCGCTGGGAGCTGACGGGAGACCTGGTGTACGCGGCGAACCTGACGATGAACTGGACCCAGTCCCGTAATCGCCCCATCGGTGGACGAGTGATCAAACTGGAGGTGGAGGGAGAGGGGGATGCAGCGTCCGGGGAGGAACCGGCTGGTGATGGCGACGACGGCGGCTTCGGTGATGATCCTTTCGATGACGAAGGGGCGTTTCCGGACAGCCCCTTCGATGACGATGGCTCGCGGGGGGCCGGTCGAGCAGCCCAGTCGGATGGGACCTTCCCCTATGACCCGGCTGAGGACAGCGATGTGGGACAGATCCCCATCGACGACGTCTGGGTCGGGTTGCTGACGAACGAGGCCCGGGCGTTGAACTTCCAGCTCGACTTCCAGCGTGATACCCGGGACAACCAGATCGCGCCGAGGCGGGGAACCTTCGTGCGCGCTGCCGGACTCTACGCCATCGAGTTCGGTCGCGGCCGCAACCGGGTGTTCGACGGTGACGTGGAAGCCCGCAACTATCTGCGCATCGGCAGCAACATCGTCTGGGCCAACGCGCTACGGGGGGTGATGACGGGCACGCTGCGGCGCGAGTCCGATCTGCCCCAGGCCTACTGGAAGGAGTTCGGCGGCGAGGGCTCGGTGCGCGGCGTGGAGCGCAACGCCATCAAGGCCGTGGGTGGCGGCCGAGGCGGCGTCGTGCTGCGCAGCGAACTGCGCTTCAGCGCGGGGTCGGCGGGCCTGGTCCTGTTCTGGGACCGAGCGGGAGTGTGGCGGCGTGTGCGCAGGGCCCGCTGGGCAGACATGACGAACGGCTTCGGCGGGGGACTGCGCTGGGACCTGGGGATCCCGGTGCGACTCGACCTGGGCTGGAGCCGGCAGCGGGATCCGGGGGAGCGGAGCCGACCGGAGCTGTACGTGTCGATTGGCCAGGCGTTCTAGAGCTTTGACTTTGTTTCTGGCGCCGGGTACATTGGCAACAGCTGCGAAATCAATCGATCTGTGGGGGCGACCTGGCTTCGACGGGGAGAGAGAATTCGAGAGCGCGTGCCGAGGTCCCCGACAACCTCGTTAAGCCTCGGGAAAACCATCAAACGCCGACGATAACTCGTACGCGTTGGCCGCCTAAAGCAATTTAGGTAGCCCGTTGGCGTCCGTGGGGCCTGTAACGCGGACGCCGACGCCATCTACAGCAGGCTAGCCGATTGTCCTTGTTCGGGGTCAGCCGGCGAAATCCTTAGGACTGGTCCGATCCGGATCCTGTCAGTCGGAGCTGGTGAGGACGAGAAAGCCGTAGCATAGACTGACTACGCACGTAGTGGTCTCGTAGGACCTGTTCTCGGACGCGGGTTCGATTCCCGCCGCCTCCACCATTTACAGTTCCAAGGAAGTCCGATAAAGCCCTGTAAACCAATGGTTTACAGGGCTTGTTTGTGTTCACTGTGTCCGAAAGGGTCCAGTGTAGTTTGTTGACTTCCTACCCCTACTGGGGGTATTTTTGATGGGCAGGCCAGGTAGGGAGGAATGCGATACCCCCACCTGGAGCGTAAATCACATGGAGCTTGTCCATGCCCCGGAAAACCGCCCCCCTGACCGCCGCGGCAATCCGTGCTGACCTGCCCCCCTGGAATGTTTCCATTTCC
>PVBE011312001.1_pt1 | contig 28351 bp, 23 predicted proteins | sample 1631181 | NCBI WGS metagenome assembly PVBE01 (sample SAMN08397723, study PRJNA350692) | Marine metagenome, whole genome shotgun sequencing project. | isolation source: water | place: Pacific Ocean | collected 2012-04
ACCGCCGCGATCACCCGAACCCGAAGATCCTCACTGTAGCTGCGCGACATCAAACCCTCCTTCGAATCAAAAGACCAAATCGAAGGAAAGCGAATCACATCCCAAACTAAATGGGAATCCCCGAATTACGACTCTGTGTTCATTGAAAACGCTCTAGTTATCTGGGTCAGCTCCAAACATAATCCTTGAGCTGCTCGCGCAAGTTCAGCTTGGACACCTTGCCGGTCGCCGTGTGCGGTAGTTCGTCAAGGACCAGCAAATCGTCCGGCAGCCACCATTTGGCGACCTTGTCGGCGAGGAAGGCGTTGATTTCCTCGAGCGCCGGCGTCTCGCCTTCCGCGGCGACGACGACGAGGAGCGGGCGTTCGTCCCATTTCGGGTGTGCCATGCCGATGACGGCGGCTTCCTGGATGGCGGGATGCGCCATCGCGGCGTTCTCCAGATCGATCGAGCTGATCCATTCGCCGGCCGATTTGATGACGTCCTTGCTGCGGTCGACGATCTGCATGATGCCGTTTTCATCGAGGGTGCAGACATCGCCGGTGCGGAACCAGCCGTCTTCGGTGAATTGCTGGGCAGTGGCCTCGGCGTCGTTGAAATAGGCGCGCGCGGTCCACGGCCCGCGCACCAGCATTTCGCCGAACGCCTCGCCGTCCTCGGGCAGAGGCTCGCCGGATTCGCCGACGATCTTCTTCTCGACGCCGTAGATCGGGCGGCCCTGCGTGTTTTTGACCGCCCAGCGCGCCTCCTTCGCCAACCCGTCCATGGCCGGCAGCAAGGTGCCGCTGGTGCCGATCGGGCTGAGCTCGGTCATGCCCCAGGCATGGTGAACAACGATGCCGTAGGTCTCCTCGAAGGTCTCGATCATCGAGGTCGGGAAGGCCGAGCCGCCGACGACCAGGGTTTCGAAGCCGTCCGGCTTGCGCCCGCGCTTCTCCATCTCGCCCATCAGCAGCAGCCACAGCGTCGGCACGCCGGCCGCCTTGTCGACCTTCTCCGCATCCATCAGGTCGAAGATCATGTCGCCCTCGTAGCGCGGCCCCGGCAGCACCAGCTTGGCGCCGGTCATGGCGCAGCCATAGGGCAGGCCCCAGGCGTTGACGTGAAACATCGGCACCAGGGCGAGATAGCTCGAGCGGTTGGTCGGGCCGGCGCCGCCCGCCGCGCACACCGCCAGGGTGTGCAGCACGGTGGAGCGGTGGCTGTAGAGCACGCCCTTGGGATTGCCCGTGGTGCCCGAGGTGTAGCACAGCGACGACGCCGTCAGCTCGTCGAACTCGGGCCAGGCATAGTCGCCGTCCTCCGCCGCCAGCAGCTCCTCGTAGCACAGCGCATTTTCGAGTTTGGTCTCCGGCATATGCTCCTTGTCGGTCATGATGACGTAGCCGGCGACCTTGGGAAGATGCTCACCGAGCGCTTCCAACAACGGCACGAAGGTCAAATCCAGGAACACATATTTATCTTCCGCATGGTTGATCACATAGACGATCTGCTCATGAAAGAGGCGCGGATTGATGGTGTGGCAGACGGCGCCCATGCCGGAGATGGCGAAATAAAGCTCGAAATGGCGGTAGCCGTTCCAGGCGATGGTGGCGACGCGCTCGCCCTCGCCAATGCCGAGGCGCGCCATCGCCTGGGCCAGTTGCTTGGCGCGGCTGTGCGATTGCGCCAGCGTGGAGCGGTGTATCGGCCCCTCGACCGAGCGCGAGACAATTTCCGAATCGGCGTGATAGCGGGCGCCGAATTCCAACAGCGAGGAAATCAGCAACGGCCGGTCCATCATTAATCCATGCATGTGCTTATCCCCCCTGTTCGCCACTATTCGCCACTATTTCTGGCGTAATCGATAGCCTTCAGAGATTTGGTGATCTCGTCAAGCACCGCCGGATCGTCGATCGTCGCCGGAACCTTATGGTCCTCGCCATCGGCAATTTTCTGCATTGTACCACGCAGGATCTTGCCGGAGCGGGTCTTGGGCAGGGCGCTGACCACGGTGGCGGTCTTGAACGCTGCCACCGGGCCGATGCGCTCGCGCACCATGGCGACGACATCCGCGACGATAGCGCCATGATCGCGGGTGACGCCGGCGTTGAGCACCAGAAAACCGAGCGGCAACTGGCCCTTGAGCTTGTCCCCGACGCCGATCACCGCGCATTCCGCGACGTCCGCATGTTCCGCCAATACCTCCTCCATCGCTCCGGTGGAGAGCCGGTGCCCGGCGACGTTGATGATATCGTCGGTGCGCGACATCACATAGACATAGCCGTCCGCGTCGATATAGCCGGCGTCGGCGGTTTTGTAATAGCCGGGGAACTCCTCGAGATAGGCTTCGATGAAGCGCTCGCGCCCGTTCCACAGCGACGGAAATGTGCCGGGCGGCAGCGGCAGTTTGATGACCAGCGCGCCGATATCGCCGGGCTTCACCTCTTGGTTATTTTCGTCGACCGCGTGCACCTCCATGCCGGGAACCGGCTTCGAGGGCGAGCCCTCCTTGACCGGCAGCTGCTCGATGCCGATGCAATTGGCGCAGATCGACCAGCCGGTCTCGGTCTGCCACCAATGATCGATCACCGGCACGCCGAGCTTGTCCTCGGCCCAGTGCAGCGTGTCCGGATCGGTGCGCTCGCCGGCGAGAAAGAGGGTGCGGAAGTTGGAGAGGTCGTAATCTCCGATAAGCTTGCCTTCTGGATCGTCGCGCTTGATGGCGCGGAAGGCGGTCGGAGCGGTGAACATCGCCGCCACCTTGTGGTCCGCGATGACGCGCCAGAACGCGCCGGCGTCGGGCGTGCCGACCGGCTTGCCTTCGTAAAGGATGGAGGTGTTGCCGTGTAAGAGCGGCGCATAGACGATATAGGAATGGCCGACCACCCAGCCGACGTCGGAGGCCGCCCAATAGGCCTCGCCGGGCTCGACGCCGTAGATGCTCTTCATCGTCCAATTGAGCGCCACCGCATGGCCGCCATTGTCGCGCACCACGCCCTTGGGCTGGCCGGTGGTGCCGGAGGTATAGAGAATGTAAAGCGGATCGGTTGCCGCCACGGACACGCAATCATGCGGGCTGGCGGCGCTTACCGCCTCTCGCCAATCGGCGTCGCGGCCTTCTGTCAGGATAGCGCGCTCCTCGGGGCGTTGCAGGATGATGCAGCTTTCCGGCTTGTGCGCCGCCAGTTCGATGGCCTCATCGAGAAGCGGCTTGTAGGCGATGACGCGGTTGACCTCGATTCCGCAACTCGCCGAGACGATGGCGCGCGGCGCGCAATCGTCGATGCGCACGGCGAGCTCGTTGGCGGCGAATCCGCCGAACACCACCGAATGCACGGCGCCGAGGCGGGCGCAGGCGAGCATGGCGATCGCCGCCTCGGGCACCATCGGCATATAGATGATGACACGCTCGCCATGGCTGACGCCGCGCGCCGCGAGGGCACCGGCGAAGAGCGCCACCTCGTCGCGCAATTCGCGGTAGGTGAAGGTGGTGACGCTGTCGGTGACCGGCGAATCGTGAATCAGCGCCGGCTGATCGGCACGGCCATTTTCGACATGGCGATCGAGCGCGTTGTAACAGGTGTTGAGCATGCCGCCGGTGAACCAGCGGTAAAAAGGCGCGTCGTCAGCGTCGAGAACCTTGTCCCATTTCCTGTCCCATATAAGCGCCTCGGCGGCCTTGGCCCAAAACCCTTCCGGGTCGGCCAGCGCGCGCGCATACACCTGTTCGAATTTCTCGGCCATGCTGGTTTAACTCCTGATGACGGTAATTTGTCCGGCTTGCGGATAAATGGCAAATTATCAAGAAATGACGTAGAACGGCCAGCACTTGTCTTCAGCAATCGAGGAAATAATGGAAATTTGCCCACTTGGGGAACAACCGGCGCTGGGCGAGGTCCCCCAAAAAATGCATGCTTTCGCGGTTCGCCAGGACCGCTTCGGCGAACCCAAACAGGCCTGGCAGCGCGAAATCATCGCGACGCCGGCCATCGGCCCGCTCGATGTGCTGATCTATGTTATGGCCACCGGCATCAATTACAACAATGTCTGGGCCGGCTTGGGCCGCCCGGTGGACGTCATCGCCGAGCGCCAGAAAAAGGGCGAGCCGGAGGATTTTCACGCCGGCGGCAGCGATTGCTCGGGCATCGTGTGGGCGGTCGGTGCTGAAGTGAGCAACGTCAAGCCCGGCGACGAAGTGGTGGTGCATAGCGGCTGGTGGGAGCCCGACGACCCCTGGGTGCTGTCCGGCGCCGACCCGATGCTGGCGGAAAGCACGCGCATCTGGGGCTATCAGACCAATTATGGCAGCTATTGCCAGTTCGCCCGCGCGCAATCGCATCAGTGCCAGCCGAAGCCGAAAAATCTGACCTGGGAGCAGGCCGGCTGTTACCTGCTCTGCGCCTCCACCGCCTACCGCATGTTGATGGGCTGGCCGCCCAATGAAGTGAACGAAGGCGATTATGTGCTGGTGTGGGGCGCCGCCGGCGGCCTCGGCAGCCTCGCCCTGCAGATCGTCGCGGCCACGGGCGGCAAGGCCGTCGCCGTCGTTTCGGACGAAGACAAGCGGCAATTCTGCCTCGACCGCGGCGCCGTCGGCGTCATCAACCGCAATGATTTTTCCCATTGGGGCGTGATGCCCGATACCGATTCCAAGGAATGGGGCGAATGGTTCAAGGGCGCGCGCGGCTTCGGCAAGGCGTTCTGGGAGGCGGCCGGCGCCAAGGTGAGCCCGCGCATCGTCTTCGAGCATCCCGGCGAGGCCACCCTTCCGACCTCCAATTTCCTGTGCGCCACCGGCGGCATGGTGGTCATCTGCGCCGGCACCTCGGGCTATAACGTCACGATTGATCTGCGCTTTCACTGGATGCGGCAAAAGCGTTTCCAGGGCAGTCATCTGTCCAACGACGAGCAGGCCAAGGCGGTCAATGAAATGGTCATGGCGGGCGAGGTCGATCCCTGCCTGTCGCAGACCTATGGGTTCGATGAAATCGGTCATGCCCATCAACTGATGTTCGAAAACCGCCATCCCTACGGCAACATGGCGGCGCTGGTGAACGCCACCGAAAAGGGCCAGGGCGGGAGCTAAGCCAAGGAGCAAGCATAATGGCGGAATTAAAAACTGGTGTGATCGGTGTCGGCTGGTTCGGCGAAATCTATTGCAGTGTGATCGCCGGTGTGCCCGGCCTCGAATTGGTGGCGCTGGCCGACCGCGACGGCGAACGCCTGGGCGAGATCGGCAAACAATACGGCGTCGCCGCGCTCTATGGCGATTACCGCGACCTGCTCGCCGATGCGGCAATCGATCTGGTGCATATCGTGACGCGCTGGGACAGCCATGCCGAGATCGCCATCGCCGCGCTCAAGGCCGGCAAGCATGTGCTGCTGGAAAAGCCGATGGCACCGACAGTAGCGGAATGCGCCGAGATTTGCGCCGCCGCCAAGGCCGCCGACAGCTATCTCATGGTCGGTCATGTGTGCCGCTTCAATCCGCGCTGTATCGCCGCCCGGAAAGAAATCGCGGCCGGCAGCATCGGGCGCGTGGTTTCCCTCAACGGCCGGCGCAATGTGCCCGCCGCCTGGGCCGAGGGCGCCCTCGACAAGGTCAACCCGATCTCCGATACCGGCATTCACGATACCGACCTGATGCTGTGGTTCACCGGCTCTCCTGTGACCAGCGTTTATACCCAGGCCGTGCGGGTGAATGACTACGCCTATCCCGACATGTTTCAGATCATGTACCGCTTCGACAGCGGCGCCAGCGCGATCTATGAAAGCGCCTGGCTGATGCCCGAATCGGCGCCCTTCGTCATCGACGAGCGCATTTCGATCATCGGCACCGAGGGCTTCATCCAGGTGCAGGACACCTTCCCCAATCTCGGCCTGTGCACGCCCGCCGGCTTCACCGGCCCCGACACCACCTATTGGCCGCGCGTCGGTGGCGTCACCGGCGGCGCGCTCAGGGACGAGGTCATGTATTTCGCGAGCTGCGTCGCCAACGGCGTCACGCCCAGCGTTATCACCCCGGAGCAATCGATGGCCGCCATGCAAACCGTGCTGGCGGCCCAGGAATCCGCCGAGAGCGGCGAAATCGTCAGATTAGATTAGATTGGAGCGCCGGCGAGAAAATCCGCCATCTCGGGCTCGCCGCGCAGCGCCTGGGCGCCGCGGTGCGCCCGCCTGGCGATGCGCTCGGCGTCGAATCCGAGCTGCGCCATGCCGATGCCGGGATCGAATATCTCGGTGTAATGCGCGATCAGTTCGCCGTCGAGGCGAAAGCGGCCGATCCCGGCGAACACCACGCGCGCGCCCTCGCGGCCGGCGATTTTCGAAGTATAGCCGAAGCGATAGCGCGCATAGCCGATGGCACCGCTTATCGCCGGCTCATACATCCGCCACACGAAATTCTCGGCGTCGCGGCGAAAGTAATTGTCGATCATGCCGGCGATCTCGCCACGCCCGGTGAGCTCACCGTAGAACCCGTCATGATAGCTGCCGCCCTCGGTAAAGAGCGCCGCAAGCTCCGCGCCGCCGCTGCACGCAGCGTCGCAAAAACGGTTCGTCAGGCCGGTAAAATCCATCATCTGCTTTCTCCAGCTACGGGTTAAACGGTAACGCGTTCGCGTAAGTAGGGCGCGCCCTCACGCGGCGGCGCATCGAACTCGCGCGCGTAGCGGTGGCCGGCATAGACCGCATGCGCGACCGTGGCCGGCGCCAGGGCATCGCCGATGCGGGTCAGGCTCTGCCACGGCGCCTCTCCGGCCTCGGCGCGCGCCTGTAGATCCCGCCACAGGCTGTCATTCGATATGCGCGAGGTGATGAGCACCACCGAGGAAGCATCGAATTCCGCTTCGCGCCCGGTATAGACACAGGCGTGGCGGGCGCTTTCTTCCAGCGCCACAAGCCGGCGGCCGGTCATGACGCTCACGCCGGCCTGCAAGACGCGGCGCTGAATGGCGTGCTGTTCGAGCGTGTTCTCGGCCCACGACGATACCATGGCGTCGGGCGTCATCAGGGTGACGGCATGGCCGTCCCGGGCCAGTTTCTCGGCAATCAGCCCGGCCATGATATAGCGCTCACCGTCATAGACCAGGACCGCTCCATCGCCCGGCCCGCGCCCGGCGAAAATATCGTCCGGCGTAAAAATGGCCGGCGCCGCGGCGCCGATGGGGAGCGCCGTGCGGTGGTGAAAGCCAACGCCGTCGCGGCGCCAGGTAGCGCCCGTCGCCAGCACGATATGGCGCGCATCGAAAGCGATGGCGTCCTCGGCGCCAAGCTCGCTGGCAAGATAGGTTTCGACATTGGGCAGTTTGTCGAAGGCGGCGCGGCGATATTCGACGACGCGGCGATAAGACGCCATGCCGGGCAGGCGCGATTCATCGAGGATGCGCCCGCCGAGCGCCTCGCCGGCCTCGGCGAGGGTGACCGCGTAGCCGCGCTGGCCGAGCGCGCGGGCGCATTCGAGGCCGGCCGGGCCGGCGCCGACGATCAGCACATTGTCGCCCGACGCCGATGGCGCGATGCGCTCGGGATGCCAGCCCTTGCGCCATTCCTCGCCCATGGTCGGGTTTTGGGTACAGCGGATCGGCGTCTTCGTCATATCGCCCGAGATGCAGATATTGCAGCCGATGCATTCACGGATATCCTCGATCCGCCCTTCCTCGATTTTTTTCGGCAGGAACGGATCGGCGATCGACGGCCGCGCCGCGCCGATGAAATCAAGCGCCCCCCTGGCGACCAAAGCCGCCATGCGGTCGGGCGAGGTGTAGCGCCCGACGCCGACCACCGGCTTCGTGGTCAGCCCCTTGACGAAGGCGGTGAAGCTTTCCTGATAGCCCTCTTCGGCGAACCGCGCGGTTTGCGAATCGTTCGGCCAGGCGCTGATATTGACGTCCCAGAGATCGGGCAGCTCGGCCAGCATGGCGATGATCTCGGGCGCCTCGCCGTCGGCCAGCATGCCGTCCGGCCCGAGCAATTCATCGACGGCAAAACGGACAGCCACGGCGCATGTATCGCCGACCGCATCCTTGGTGTCCTCGATCATCTCGCGCAGCAGGCGGACGCGGTTTTCCAGCGAGCCGCCATATTCGTCGCGCCGTTGATTGTAGCGCGGCAGCAGAAAATGCTGGGCCAGCGACAGGTCGTGCCCGGCATAGACATAGACGATATCGTAGCCGGCGCGCTTGGCGAGGAGAGCCGAGGCGCGGTGGCTGGCGCGAACGGAGCGGATGTCGCTCAAATCCATCTCGCGCGCCTGCCACGGGAAAAACTTGACGAGCGCCTGGGCGGTGGGCCCGAGCGGCACCTCGCGGCTCGCCAGGTTGGCACAGGCGATGCCTTGCTGGCACAGCTCGATAGCCGCCAGCGAGCCATGCGCATGCACCGCCTCGACCATGCGCGCGTGATAGGGGATGTCGCTTTCGTCCCACAGATGGCCTTCGACGGCCGGGCTGAAATCGGTGGTATGGTCGATTTCGACTTCCTCGGTCGAGACCACCGCCCAGCCGCCTTCGGCCTTGACCCCGCGCATGGCGGCCATGCCGCGCGGCTTGTGATCGCCCATGCCGTTGCAATGCGGCACCTGATAGAAGCGGTTGCGCGCCGTGACTGGGCCGATTTTCACCGGCTCGAAAAGAATGTCGAAAACAGGATCGCGTCCGCTCATGGTTTGCTCCTTTCGAATTTAGCCACTTAAATACACCCACGCGGCACAATGCGCGAACCAGGGAAAGAACCTAACGGATGAACGAGAGCGGGTTGATATATTTATTATGGTCCGACCTGGTCGGCATGACGCGGACGCGCGGCGTGCCGCTGAGGGATTTCGAGCGCCGGCTGGAGAGCGGATTGGGCTGGGCCTGCGCCGGCCAGGCGATGACGCCGTTCGAGCATCTCGCCGACAATCCGTGGGGGCCGGTCGACGAGGTGCGCCAGATCCCCGATGCGGACACGCGCTTCGAAATCCCGGCGGCCGGCGACTATCCGGCGCTGCACGCCGTCATTTGCGATTCGCAGCCCACGCCGGGCGTGGAATGGGGCGCCTGCGTCAGAAATTTCTGCCGCAAAGCCATCGCCGACCTCAAGGCGGAGACCGGCCTCGATCTGATCGCCGCGTTCGAGCTCGAATTTCTCCTGCAGGCGGATGATTTCGTCACCGAGGCGCCGTTCTCGTTCGCCGCCGCCGCCCTGCAGCACCGATTTCTCACCGCGCTTGAGCAAATGCTGAGCGCCGCCGGCGTGGCGCCGGAGACGGTCGAGCCCGAATATGGCCGCGGCCAGTATGAAATAAGCTGCCGCCCGCGCGCCGCCCTCAAGGCGGCCAACGCGGCGCTGATTTCGAGCGAGATCACCCGCGAAGCGGCGCGCCGGCATGGCTTGAGGGCGAGCTTCTCGCCCAAGCCGACACCCGATCATGTCGGCAATGGCAGCCATATTCATTTCAGCCTCGCCGATAGCCAGGGCCAGAACGTCACAGGCGGCGGGGGGGGCGGCGGCCCCGGCCCGCTTGGCCTCAGCGAAACCGCGGCGAAGTTTTGCGCCGGCATACTGGCCCATATGGATGCCCTGCTGGCGATCACCGCGCCGTCGCCGGTCTCCTATCACCGCCTCGGCCCGCACCATTGGAGCACCGGCTACCGCTGCATCGGCGTAAATAACCGCGAAGCGGCGGTGCGTATCATGCCCGGCATTTCGCGCGATGCGGAAACAGCGGCCAAGGGCTTCAATATCGAAATCCGCGCCGCCGATTGCACCGCCTCGCCCTATCTCGCCGTCGGCGTCCTGGCGCGCGCCGGCCTGGAAGGGATTCGCCGCAATCTCCAGCTGCCGCCACCGACCCAGATCGACCCCGCCGAGATGACCGAGGCGGCGTGGGAAGAAGCCGGCATCACGGAACTGCCGACCAGCCTGGATGCGGCGCTTGAAGCGCTGAAAGGTGATGAAGTGGTGCGCGACTGGTTTCCCGACGAGCTTTACCAGAGCTTCCTCAGCATCAAAAGCTGGGAGGCCGATTACGCCAAGAGCACCGCGCCGGAGCAGCTCTTCGCGCGCTACCGGCACGCGTATTGATAACGCCGGGCGCTTAGCCGACCTCAACCAACATACCGCCATCTATGGGAAGTATATGCCCGGTAATAAAACTGGCCCTGTCCGAGCACAGCCAGACCACCGCCTCGGCGACCTCCTCCGCTCGCCCGACGCGCCGCATGGGAACGCCCGCCGCCGCTTTCTCGGCGTCGCCTTTCCAGTCGCGCAGCAGCATCGGCGTCATGATCGGCCCCGGCGCGATGGCGTTGATGCGGATATTTCCCGCCGCATGTTCGAGCGCGGCGCTCTTGGTCAGGCCGCAGATGGCGTGCTTGGCGGCGACATAGGGCGAGCGCCCAGGCCCCAGGTCGAGCTGGCATTGACGATGGCGCCGCCGCCGGCTTCGAGCATGGCGCGGATTTCATATTTCATGCTGAGATAGGTGCCGCCGATCAGCAGGTCGAGGGTCGGCGCGATGTCGGCCATGTCGAGCTCATGCACGAGGCTGGCGACGCCTTCGAGGCCGGCGCTGTTATAGGCGATATCGAGGCGCCCGAAGCGCGCCACCGTGGCGCTGACCAGCGCCGCCATAGCCGCCTCATCGGTCACGTCGGCGGTGTGGAATATGGCGTCGCCGCCATTCCCGCATATCGCGGCGGCGGCCTCGGCGCCGGCCTCGGCATCGATGTCGGCAAGCATCACCCGCGCACCCTCGCGCGCCATCGCCTCGGCGCTGGCCTTGCCCAGGCCGGAGGCGGCGCCGGTGACGAGGGCTATTTTATCGGGTAACAACATGGCGCATCCTTTTCGGGCTTATTCCATGGCACGGCGCGTTTCGGTATCGCCGGGCGACACCACCAAATCCTGTTGCGCCAGCAGCAAATGAGTGTTCATGCAGGCGACGGCGCTTTCGGGATCGCGCCGGCGGATCGCATCGATCACTTCGCGGTGGTGGTCATTATATTGGCGAATGCGGGGCGGTGTGAGAATAGCGCCCTTGATGCTTTCCCACAGATCATGCGTGCGCACATGGTTGATCTGTCCATACATGGTGATCATCAGCGGATTGCGCGTGCCCTCGGCGATGCGCAGGTGAAAAACCTTGTCCCAGTGCGAAAATTTTTCCTTGTCATGTTCGGCGCCCTCCATGTTGCGCAGCGCCTCTTCGAGGCCGGCGATATCGCGCGCCGTCATGTTGCGCGACGCCAGACGCACCATTTGCGGCTCGAGCGCGAGACGCACTTCGAGCAATTGCAGCGGGCTGGTGATTTCGGCGACATCGTCGCGCTCAGCCCCCGGGCTCTCCGCTGGATAGGTTACATAACTGCCGCTGCCAGGTCTGCGCACCAGCAGATCGCCCTGTTCCAGCAGGCGCAGCGCCTCGCGCACGGTGCCGCGCGAGACCGAGCGATCCGCCGCCAAGCGGCGTTCCGAGGGCAGCCTTTGGCCGTCCTGGAAGGCGCCGCGCAATATTTGCTCCCTCAGTTGAGCGGCCAGTTTCGCCGGTGCGCCGTCAGATGAATTCTGCAATTGGTATGACCAATAATAGAGTTATTTGGCTTGCAAACGATACCGCCAGGCGGTTTAATTCGGGCCAAATAAATAACCAACTCCTCGAATAAAGGCGGCAGGGTGATTTATTTAGCGGCCGACACAGCCAACTGTTTAGACCAATCTGAAAATTGGTTCAAGAGGCAATTTTCGCCCTTTCCGGCAGGCCGCACATGATTCCCGCGCATGTCAAATATCTCATCATCGGCGCCGGCATTCACGGCCTCAGCACCGCCTATCATCTCGCCTCGGCCTTGAAGGCGAAGGGCCAGGGCGGCGGCGAGGACGTGCTGGTGATCGACAAGGGCGGCATCGCCTCGGGTGCCTCGGGCATCGCGTGCGGCGTCATCCGCAACAATTATTACCAGCCGGCGATGCGCGAACTGATGGCCGAATGCGTCGATCTGTGGGAGAGCGACGCCGAGACCTTCCATTACCACGCCATCGGCTATATGCAGATCAGCCCCGAATCGATGCGCGCCGACGTGGCGCAAATCGCCGCCGAGCAGCAGGCGATCGGCTATGAATCCGAATTCATCGAAGGCGCCGAGGCGTGCCGCAAATATATGCGCGCCATCTTCGCCGATTGGCGCGCCGAGGGCATCACCTCGATCCTGCACGAGAAGCGCGGCGGCTACGCCAATAACCGGGCGTCGCTCTATGGCCTGGCGCAAAAGGCCGAGGGCGCCGGCGTGCGCATTCTCTCCGGCACCGAAGTTTTGGGCCTGGTGAGCGGCGGCAATTCCGACGCCATCACGGCGGTCGAGACGGACAAAGGAAACATCACCGTCGATGAAGTGATCGTCGCCGCCGGCCCCTGGGTGCCGCGTCTTTGGCAAATGCTCGAATTGCCCGAGCGTATCGACGTCAAGGATGGCAACGGCGCGGTGCACCCGGACGTGCCGATGTGGGTCTATTGGTGCCTGCAGGAGGGCACGCTCGGCGTCGAGCCCGGCTTCGGCATGGCCGACGACGGCGCCATGCCGCCGGTCATTCATGTCGATACCGATGTGGCGCTCCGCTCGGACGTCGATGGCCGCACCCTGATAGAGGATCTATGGGGCATCTATTACAAGCCGGATTTCAATTTCGGCGGCATCCAGGGCGGCGCCGCGCCCTATCTGGTCAAGACCCCGGCCGCGAGCGTCGCCGTCGATCCTTACGGTCCGGACTCGCCGGAATTCACCGTCGACGACCGCTTCGCCGAGATCTGGTGTTCCGCCCTCGCCTTTTGCCAGCAGCGCTATGAAGACCAGATCGGCAAGTGGCGCAAGGAGCCGTCCGGCGGCATCGGCGCCTTTACCGCCGACAGCTTCCCGATATTCGACCGCTTCCGCGACAATTGCTACGTCATCGCCGATTCGAATCACGGCTACAAGATGATCGCCGTCGGCAAGCTCGTCGCCGAGGAAATCCTCGGCGCCCCGAGCGCCCTGTTGGAGCCGTTCCGCTTCTCGCGCTTCGCCGACGGCAAGCTGCACCCGGTTTCAAACAGCCCATTCCCCTGGAGCTAGTATCGGGGGATACAGAATATCGACGGATATGGAATATCGGAGGACATAGAATGACTGACCTTGAAGCCCATGTAGCCCAGGACGGCCGCGACGAGATGGTGCGCCAGGTTCGCCACATGATCGACGAGCTCGGCATCACCTATATCTATTATCAATTCGTCTCGGTCACCGGGCGCATCGTCGGCAAGGGCGTGCCGGCGGATCATTGGGAGCAGATCGCGGCGCGCGGCTTCCAACTGGTCTATGGCTCGACCGCCAATCTCTACACCGACCGCAACGATGAATATATCGGCTACGGGCCGGAAGCCTCCGAACTGGTCGGCATGCCCGATCCCGAAACCTTTGCCCAACTGCCCTGGGACAAGCGGGTGGCGCGGGTCTTTTGCACCTGCTTCCGCAATCGCGAGGAGGCCGAGAATCCGGGCGGCCATCTGACCTCCGACTGCCGTGGCAATCTGCGCCTGATCCATCAGGAATTTGAGGACAAGCACGGCCTCCGTATGCGCTCCGGCGCCGAGCCCGAGATGATGTGGCTGAAGCGCGGCGACGACGGCAAGGCGGATGGCGGCGTCACCAGCCCCAACTGCTACCACATCGACCAGTTCGAGGAATTGCGGCCGATCTTCATGCGCGTGATCGAATATTGCCAAGCGATGGGCCTCGACATGATCCAGGGCGACCATGAGGACGCGCCGGGCCAGCTTGAACTCAATTTCATGTTCGACGACGCGCTCCGCACCGCAGACCGGCTGACCACCTACCGCCAGATCTGCGCCCAGGTGGCGCGCGAAAACAACCTCATCGCCTGCTTCATGACCAAGCCCTTCCTCGGCGTCTCGGCGAGCGGCTGTCACCATAATCTGTCGCTCTGGCGCGGTGGCGAGGGGCGCATCAACAACCTCCACCAATCGCCGCCCGCCGCCATGGATGACGTCTTCACCTATGCAAAAGGCGGCGAGAACTTGTTCATGCCCGACCCGGCGATCGACGAACGCAAGCCCGGCCCCATCGGCCTCAACTGCATCGCCGGCGTGATGGAACATATCATGGCGCTGACCTCGATCGGCTCTTCCACCGTCAACTCATACCGGCGGCTCTGGGATACCGGTTTCTGGGCGCCGGTGTTCGCCGATTGGGGCTATCAGAACCGCACCTGCGGCTTGCGCATTTCCGCCCCCGGCCGCTTTGAATACCGCTCCGTCGATTCGATGGTGAACCCCTATCTGCTCGCCACCGGCGTCCTCAAGGCGTTCGATGACGGCATCAACCGCGATCTCGACCCCGGCGAGCCGGAAGAGCGCAACATCTATCAGGCGATGGAAGCCGGCAAGGAAGTGACGCGCCTGCCGATGACGCTCGGCGAGGCGCTCGACGCGCTGGCCGCCGACGAGGTCATCAAAAGCGCCATGCCGGACGAAATGTACCGGGTCTTCGAGCATTACAAGCGTGACGAATGGGCGCGCTACAATGCCACTGTGACCGAGTGGGATATCGAGACCTATTTGGATTGCCTGCCCTAGGGAGTATTGAAAATATGTGCGGCATTGCAGGATTGATTCACCGCGACGGCAGCGCCGGCATCGGCGGGGAAATGACGTCGATGCTCCAGGCGCTCAAACATCGAGGGCCGGATTCGAGCGGCTTCGCGCTTTATGGCGTGCCCCGGAACGGCGATTACATGCTGCGCTTCAAGGTCGCCGAACAAGAAGACATGGCGCATGGTTTCGATATCCATGCCGAAGTGAAGAAGCGCAAGGCCGAGGTCGACGAGCGCATCCAAAGCACAGGCGCCGCCATCGTCGAAGAAGAGGACGCAACCGAATACGCCTTTCGCTACCGTGTCAGCTTCGCTGATGGCGGCGCCGAGTATCAGGAGAATCTGAAGCGCTTCGCCGACTATCTGGAGGATGTGGAAGGCGCGGAAATTCTCTCCTTGGGCCGCGCCCTGGAACTGGTCAAGGATCTCGGCGACGCCAGCCGGGTCAGCGATCAATATCGCCTCGGCGCCTTCGAAGGCACGCACGCCATCGGCCACACCCGCATGGCCACCGAATCGGATGTCGATATCCGCTCGGCGCATCCCTATTGGGCCTATCCGTTTTCCGATATCGCGGTGGTGCATAACGGCCAGCTCACCAATTATTGGGGCTTTCGCCGCGATATGGAACGCCGCGGCCACCGCTTCATGTCGAACTGCGATTCGGAACTGATCGCCGTCTATCTCGCCGACCGCATGTCCGGCGGCATGGCGCTGAAAGACGCGATGGAGCTATCGGTGGGCGAATTGGACGGCGTCTTCACCTATCTCGTCGCCACCGCCGACAGCCTCGGCATGGCCAAGGACACCATGGCCGCCAAGCCGATGGTGCTTTACGAGAGCGACACATTCGTCGGCGTCGCCTCCGAGGAGGTCGCCATCCGCAGCGTTTTCCGCGACGAGATCGATACCTGGGATCCGTATGAAGGGGAGGTCATGGTATGGCAGACATGAGCGAGCAGCATAAATCGCACGGCATGGGGCTGCATCAGGAGCAGCTCGCCGGGCGCACCCAGCAGGTATTCTTTTCGCCCGAGGAAGGCGACAATTACCTCTATCCCGAAAGCTTTCCCGTCGATCTCGACAACAAGGCCGAGTTCGACGCCGGCGATATGGAAATCAGCGCCATCAATCTCAAGATTCGCGAGCTCATGCAGGCCGGCCACGGCCATATCCGGGTCGCCAACCCGCTCGCCAAGCATTCGCTCGGCGTCGGCATTCTCAACCGCCTCAAGCTCGAATTCCTCGGCAGCCTGGGTTATTTCGGCTGCGGCCTGATCGACGGCCCCAATGTAACCGTGCATGGCCGGGTGGGGTGGTCCTTTGCCGAAAACATGATGGCCGGCGTGGTGGTGGTCGAGAAAAACGCCGGCTCGACGTTCGGTGCCGCCATTCGTGGCGGGGACTTGGTTTGCAAAGGCGATGTCGGCTCGCGCACCGGCATCGACCAGAAGGGCGGCACCATCATCGTCGGCGGCCGCGCCGGCGCCTTTTCCGGCTTCATGATGCAGCGCGGGCGCATGATCATCCTCGGCGACGCCGGCATCAATCTCGGCGATTCGATGTATGACGGCACCATCTATGTCGGCGGCAAGATCGAATCGCTCGGCGTCGACGCGGTGCCGGGCGAGATCAGCGAATTGGAAGCCGAATGGCTCGAGCGCAAACTCGCCGCGCATGGCCTCTCGGCTCCGGGCGGGGTGCGAAATTTACAAAAAATCGTCGCCGGCAAGAAGCTGTGGAATTACGACAATCTCGAGCCCAGCGAAAAGAAAATCGTGCTCTAGGGACAAGCAACAGGAACATAGCCATGAGACGCAACCGCGAAGAGCGCAACAAATCGATCCTCGGTGAAAGCTTCATTTTCACCCCCGATATTATCGACGACATCCACATCAAATCCGAGCTCGGCCGCTACCGCATGCGCGGGCTGAGTTTGTTCAAGAAGATCCCGTCCTGGGACGACCTCACCTTCATGCCGGGCACGCTGACGCGCTTCGTCATCGAGGGTTACCGCGAGAAATGCGAGACCCGCACGATCATCGGCCCGCGCGCCAAGCGGCCGCTCTATCTCGATATCCCGATCTACATCACCGGCATGAGTTTCGGCGCACTCTCCTACGAAGCGAAAACCGCGCTGGCGCGCGGCGCCACCATGGCCGGCACCGCGACATGCTCGGGCGAGGGCGGCATGATCCCCGACGAGCGGCGCTATTCGGAAAAATGGTTCTATCAATGCATCCAGTCGCGCTACGGCTTCAACCCGCATCACTTACGCCTCGCCGATGGCTGTGAATTCTTCATCGGCCAGGGCTGCAAGGTCGGTCTCGGCGGCCATCTGATGGGCCAGAAAGTCACCGACCAGGTGGCCGAGATGCGCTCGCTGCCGGCCGGTATCGACCAGCGCTCGCCGGCGCGCCATCCCGATTGGCTGGGCCCGGATGATCTGGCGCTCAAGATCGAGGAGATCCGCGAAGCGACCAATGGCGAGATACCGGTCCAGCTCAAGCTCGGCGCGGCGCGCGTCTATGACGATGTGCGCATGGCGGCCAAGACCAACCCCGACAGCATCTATATGGACGGCATGGAAGGCTCGACCGGCGCCGGGCCGCATCTCGCCACCGAAGAGACCGGCGTGCCCGGCATCGCCGCCATCCGCCAGGCCAGGAAGGCGCTCGACGACGTCGACATGTCGGGCAAGATCACGCTGATCTATGCCGGCGGCATCCGCAACGGCACCGATGTCGCCAAGGCCATCGCGCTCGGCGCCGACGTCGTGGCGATCGGCCATTCGGCGATGATGGCGCTCAATTGCAACAAGGATATTCCCGAAGCCGATTACGAGAACGAGATCGGCGTCGAGGCCGGCTATTGCTATCACTGCCATACCGGGCGCTGCCCGGTCGGCGTGGCGACGCAGGACCCGGAATTGCGCAAGCGCCTCGATCCCGACGAGGCGGCCGAGCGGGTCTATAATTTCCTCCACACGCTGACGCTGGAATGCCAGATGATGGCGCGCGCCTGCGGCAAGACGGATGTGCATTCGCTCGAGCCGGAAGATCTGGCGGCGCTCACCATGGAAGCTTCCGCCTTGGCGATGGTGCCGCTCGCCGGCTCGCAATATACCGTCGGCCAGCCCGACATGACGCGCTATTAGGAGATTCTCATGAGCGACAACACGCAGGACGTCGATTATTTCATCACCAACAAGAGCGGCCTCGATTCGGAGCGCGAAAAGGAAATCGGCCAGCACATCGGCTATCGCTACGATGTCAATTTGCTGCCCGACTATTCGCTGCTTACGCCGTTCCTCAAGAACTATATGGAAACCATGGGCTGGGATGACCTCAACTGGCTCGAGGATATCCATCTCGGCTATGAAGAAGGCCGCCCGGCGGTGTTCGACCGCAACATCAATGGCTGGGTTTCGGTTCCCGAGGGTCTGGAATTGCCTGACAATCAGCAGGAACGCGATATGATCGCGCGTGAATTGCTGATCAAGTTTCAAATGTCGCCGCGCCACCCTATGATCGACCTCAACAAGGCCTACCGTAAATTCTAACCGCGGTCGCGGTCGCGCCATGCCAACCCAGGTCCCGCCACCGGAAATGTCGCCTCCATGCCGTTCGGATTGATCAAATACGCCCTCTCGTCCGGCCATCCGGCGAAGCGCTTCCTGGCGACCCGCCCGGAGCTTAAATCGAGCTACGACGTGGTCATCATCGGCGGCGGCGGGCATGGCTTGGCGACCGCCTATCACCTGGCGCGCTATCACGGTATCAAGAATGTCGCGGTGTTCGAGAAGGGCTATATCGGCGGCGGCAATACCGGGCGCAACACGGCGATCATCCGCTCCAACTATCTGACCCCGGAAGGCGTCGCGTTTTACGAGGAATCGGTTGGCCTCTACCGCCAACTGAGCCGCGAGCTCGATTACAACATTCTCTATTCCGAGCGCGGCCATTTCACCCTGGCGCATACCGATTCGGCGATGCGCACCTCGCGCTGGCGGGCCGAGGTGAACAAGCATTTGGGCGTCGATTCCGAGCTCGTCTACCGCGACGACCTGGCGCGCCTCATCCCCGAGCTAAACCTCTCCGAAGACGTGCGCTATCCGATCCTCGGCGCGCTCTATCATCCGCCCGGCGCCGTGGCGCGCCACGACGCGGTGGCCTGGGGCTATGCCGGGCGCGCCGCCGAGCTCGGCGTCGAGATTCATCAGGACACCACCGTCACCGGTATCGAAGTCTCGGGCGGGCGCGTCAGCGGCGTGGTGACGGATCGCGGCCGCACCGCCTGCGGCAAGGCGGTGCAGGCGGTGGCCGGCGCCAGCAGCGAGATCGCCCGCATGGCCGGCGTCAAGCTGCCTATCCGCACCGTTCCGTTGCAGGCCTGCGTATCGCAGCCGCTCAAGCCCTCGCTCGATCCGATCATCGTCTCGGGCAGCCTGCACGTCTATATCTCGCAGAGCGACCGCGGCGAGTTCGTCATGGGCGGCTCGACCGATCCCTACCCGCGCTACCAGACCTCCTCGTCGCTCGATTTCATCGAGGGCCTGATGAGCCACGTGCTCGAACTGCTGCCGCATCTCTCGCAAGTGCAGGTGATGCGGCAATGGGCGGGGATGGCCGACATGACGCCCGATTTCGCCCCCATCATGGGCGAGACCGGCGTCGAGAATTACTATATCGACGCCGGCTGGGGCACCTGGGGCTTCAAGGCGACGCCGGTCTGCGGCAAGCGCATGGCGGAGATGGTGGCGAGCGGGCGCGTGCCCGCTCTGATTGCGCCGTTCCGCTTGTCGCGCTTCGAGGACTTCACCCTGGTCGGCGAAAAAGGCGCCGCCTCGGTGGGGGTTTGAGGGCATGACATGAAACAAATGCAGTGTCCCCTCAATGGCTGGCGCAACATCCAGGAATTCGCCCATGGCGGCGAAGTTGTGCAACAGCCCGACCCCAACCGCTGTAGCGACGCCGAGTGGGCCGAGTTCGTCTTCATGGAGGAGAACAAGGCCGGCATGGTGCGCGAATGGTGGTGCCATATCGCCACCGCCTACTGGTTCATCGCCGAGCGCGATACCATCAAGGACGAGATCATCCGCACCTATGATGCCGGCAAAATCTTCAACGAGCGCGTCGAATTCTCGCGCCCCGAGACGCCAAGTGACGGGACTTCCGGCGCCGGAGGCGGCGCCTGATGGAACGGCTCGGCGCACCGATGGGCAGCCGCATCGACCGCACGCAGCCCGTCGCCTTCCAATTCGAGGGCCGGCAATATAGCGGCTATCGCGGCGATACCGTGGCCAGCGCGCTTCTCGCCAGCGGCGTCACCATGCTGTCGCGGTCGTTCAAATATCACCGTCCGCGCGGCGTGCTTTCCATGTGCGGCCATGATTCCAACAGCCTAGTGCAGATCGGCCAGCAGCCCAACCGCCACGCCGACCGCATCGAGATCAGCGCCGGCCTCGACATCAGGGCGCAGAACTATTGGGGCTCGCTCGAGAATGACCGGCTCGCGCACTTGCGCCATTTCGCCCGTTTCATGCCGGTCGGGTTTTATTACAAGGCGTTCTACAGGCCGCGCTGGGCGTGGCCGCTATGGGCCAAATTGATCCGCCGCATCGCCGGGCTGGGCACGGTCGACCTCAATACGCCGCATAGCTATTTCGACAAGGAATATCTGTTTTCCGACGTCACCGTGATCGGCGCCGGGCCGGCCGGCATGGCGGCGGCGTTGAGGGCCGCACAAGCCGGGGCAAAAGTGCTGCTGGTCGACGAGAACGGCGAGATCGGCGGCGCCCTCGCATTTGCCCGCTTTGACGGCGACGGCGAATTGGGCGAAACGACCCGCGCGAACCTCGCCGCCAAAATCGCCGCCGAAAGCCGTATCCAGGTGATGACCGACACCATGTGCACCGGCTGGTATGCCGATAATTGGCTGAGCCTGGTCAAGGGCAATCGCCTCCACAAGCTGCGCGCAGGCGCCCTGGTGGTGGCGACCGGCTGTTGCGAACAACCGCTTATTTTCCACAATAACGACCTGCCCGGAATCATGCTCGGCTCGGCGGCGCAGCGCCTTATCCGCCTCTATGGCGTCAAGCCCGGCAACCGCGCCGTGGTGGCGACGGCCAGCCGCGACGGATACGGCGCGGCACTCGACCTGTTGGACGCCGGGGTCGAGGTCGCCTGCGTCGTCGATGTGCGGGGCGACCCGCCGGAAGACGATATGAGCGCCGCAGTGATGCGCCGCCATGTGCCGATCGTTGCCGGCGCGACCTTACGCGAAGCCGTGCCGACTGCGGGCGGCGGCGGCGTCCGCGCGGTGAAAATCGCCCGCCTCGAAGGCGCCGAGAAAGCGGCCCGGCGCTATGACAGCTTCGCCTGCGACATGATCGCCATGGCCGGCTGCTATGCGCCGGCGGCGGCGCTTCTGCACCAGGCCGGCGGGCGCGTCAGCTTCGCCGATGACAGCGCCGCCTTCAGCCTGCACGACCTGCCGCCGAGCATCGCCGGCGCCGGATCGGTGGCCGGCACGAACGCCCTGGAGAATGTGCTCGGCGAGGGCGCGGCCGCCGGGCGCCGCGCGGCGGATGAAGCCGGTTTCTCCGTGCCGGCCGAGAGCGAGCGGCCTCGAGTAGCGGAAGCGAACGCTTCGACGTGGCCGATCATCGGCCATCCCAAGGGCAAGGATTTCGTCGATTTCGACGAGGATTTACAGGTTCACGATATCGAAAACGCGCTCTCCGAAGGCTATCAGCATATCCAACTGCTGAAGCGCTTCACCACCAACGGCATGGGGCCGTCGCAGGGCCGCCACGCCACCCTGCCGGCGATCCGCCTGGCGGCGCGGCGCACCGGCGCCGGCTTCGATGCGACCGGCTCGACCACTTCGCGCCCGCCGATCGGCCCGTTGACCATGGGCCATCTGGCCGGGCGCAGCTTCGAGCCGGTGCGCTATACGGCGATGCATTTCCGCCATGTCGAGCGCGGCGCCAGGATGATGCCGGCGGGCGCCTGGATGCGCCCCGAATATTACGGCGAGGCGCGCAGGCCCGAGGAAAACATCGCCACTGAGGTGATGAATGTGCGCGAAAATGTCGGCATCATCGATGTCTCGACGCTCGGCGGGCTCGAGGTGCGCGGCCCCGACGCTGCCGAATTTCTCAACCGCATGTACACCTTCGCCTATCTCAAGCAGCCGGTCGGGCGGGCGCGCTATGTGCTGATGACCGACGATAGCGGCGTCATCGTCGATGACGGCATCGCTTGCCGCCTGCATGACGATCATTTTTACGTCACCGCCACCACCTCGGGCGTCGATGGCGTCTATCGCATCATGCTGTGGTACAACGCGCAGTGGCGCCTCAAGGTCGATATCACCCATGTCTCGGCATCCTATGCCGGGGCCAATATCGCCGGCCCCAACTGCCGCGAGGTGGTGCAAAAGCTGTGCGACGATATCGATCTGTCGCCCCAGGCGTTTCCCTATATGGGTGTCAGGCGCGGCCATGTCGCCGGCATTCCGGCGCTGTTCCTCCGCGTCGGTTTCGTCGGCGAGCTCGGCTACGAACTGCATGTGCCGGCGAGCCAGGGCGAGGCGCTGTGGGACGCGCTGATGGAGGCCGGCGAAGATGCCGGCATCCGGCCGTTCGGCGTCGAGGCGCAGCGCCTGCTTCGCCTCGAGAAGGGCCATATCATCATCAGCCAGGATACCGACGGGCTGACCACCCCGCATGAAGCCGATATGGCCTGGGCGGTGGCGCGCAAGAAGCCCTATTATGTCGGCATGCGCTCGGTCTCGATCCAGGACGCGGGCGGCCTCAAACGCAAACTGGTCGGCTTCGAAATTGCCGATGGTGACGCCGCCCGGCCGAAGGAGTGCCATCTTGTTATCCGCGGTGGCACGATCACCGGCCGGGTGACCTCGATCGCCCATTCGCCGACGCTGGGCAAGGTGATCGGGCTGGCCTATGTGGCGCCCGATCAGGCCGAGCCCGGCAGCGAGATCGAAATCAAGATCGACGGCGGCGCGATGGTGCGCGCCGAGGTGGTCAAGCTGCCGTTCTACGATGCCGACGGCGCGCGCCAGGAGATGTAGCCATGGTGTTGTCGCCCGATAGCCGCGCCAGGCGCAGTTTTCTCTACCGCGAGCTGGAAAGCGCGGGCGCCGTGTTCGACGAGCTTAACGGCGCCGCCGCGGCGATGAGCTACGGCGCCGATGCCGAGGCCGAGGCGGCGCAGGCGCGAAGCCTCGGCGTCTGCGATCTCTCGGCCTTGCCGCGCACAGGCTTCAAGGGCTGGAACATGGCGGCCTGGCTGAGCGCCCAGGGCGCCGAGCTTGGCGAGGCCAGTAATGTCGTCACGCCGCAATCCGACGGCACGCGGATCGCGCGCCTGGCGCCGGGCGAGGCGCTGCTGCTCGGTGATTATCACGGCCATGGCGCGCTTATCGAAAAGGCCGACAGCGCCTGGTCTATGCAAGAGGCCGATGGCTGCTTTCAGGTGCCGCGCGCCGAGACCAATTTCTGGCTGGCGCTGAGCGGCGCCCATGTGCCGGCTTTGTTCGCCAAGATATGCGCGGTCGATCTCAGGCCGGAGAGCTTTGCAGCCCACAGCGTCGCGCAAACAAATGTGGCGCGCCTCAACGCCATTGTCATCCGCGCCGACAGCGCCGGGGTTACGCAATTCGATCTGCTCAGCGACAACGCCTCGGCGGTTTATCTGTGGCGCGCATTGGCCGACGCGATGAGCGAATTCGGCGGCAAGCCGGTCGGCCTCGCGGCGTTGCAGGATTTACAATAGAGCGCCTCACCAGAGGCCGCGAACAGGAAGGAAACCGAGATGGCGTCGAGTTCACAACATGCACAGCCCAAGAGCGATATCGAAATCGCCCGTGTCGCCGACAAACTGCCGATCCTCGATATCGGCTTTGAGCGCCTCGGCATCGTGCCCGAACATCTCGTTCCCTACGGCCACGACAAGGCGAAAATCTCGCTCGACTATATTTCCACCCTGCCGGAAAAATCCGACAGCAAGCTGATCCTGGTCACCGCCATCACGCCGACCCCGGCCGGCGAGGGCAAGACCACCACCACGGTCGGCCTCGGCGACGGCCTCAACCGGATCGGCAAGAATGCGCTGATCTGTCTGCGCGAGCCCAGCCTCGGCCCCTGTTTCGGCCTCAAGGGCGGCGCCGCCGGCGGCGGCTATGCGCAGGTCGTGCCGATGGAGGAGATCAACCTCCATTTCACCGGCGATTTCCATGCCATTGGCGCCGCCAACAATCTGCTCGCCGCGATGGTCGACAATCATATCTATTGGGGCAACAGCGCCGAGATCGACCCCAGGCGGGTGAGCTGGCGGCGCGTCGTCGATATGAACGACCGCGCGCTGCGCTCCATCGTCTCGTCCTTGGGCGGCGTCGCCAACGGCTTCCCGCGCGAGGACGGTTTCGATATCACGGTCGCCTCCGAGGTCATGGCGATCTTCTGCCTGGCCCGCGATCTCGAGGATTTGCACACCCGCCTCGGCAATATCGTGGTCGGCTACAAGCGCGACCACACGCCGGTGCGCGCCCGCGAGGTCAATGCCGAGGGCGCCATGACGACGCTCCTCAAGGACGCGCTGGCGCCCAATCTGGTGCAGACGCTGGAGAACAATCCGGCGCTCGTGCATGGCGGGCCGTTCGCCAACATCGCGCATGGCTGCAATTCGGTGCTGGCGACGCGGACGGCGCTGAAAATTTCCGATTACGTGATCACCGAAGCCGGCTTCGGCGCCGATCTCGGGGCCGAGAAATTTTTCGATATCAAATGCCGCAAGGCCGGCCTGGCGCCCGATTGCGTCGTCCTGGTGGCTACCATCCGCGCCCTCAAGATGCATGGCGGCGTCGTCAAGGGCGAGCTTGGCGAGGAGAATCTATCGGCGCTCGGGGAGGGCATGGCCAATCTCGAACGCCATCTCGCCAACATCGAAAAATTCGGCGTCCCCGTGGTGGTCGCGCTCAACCGCTTCTCCGCCGATAGCGAAGCCGAGCGCGCGCTGGTGCTGGAGCGTTGCCGGGCGCTCGGCGCCGAGGCCGTGGAGAGCGACCATTGGGCGACCGGCGGCGCCGGCGCCGAGGATATGGCGCGGACCGTCGTCGAGACCATCGCCAACAGCCAGTCCCGCTTCAAGCCGCTATACGCCGACGATGTGCCGCTCTGGGACAAGGTGCGCACGGTCGCCCGCGAGGTTTACGGCGCCGACGACATCATCGCCGACAAGAAAGTGCGCACCCAGTTCAAGGATTTGCAGGATGGCGGCTTCGGCAATTTCCCGGTCTGTATCGCCAAGACGCAATACAGCTTCTCCACCGACCCCAACCTCAAGGGCGCGCCTTCGGGTCACGTGGTGCCGGTGCGCAAGGTGCGCGTCTCGGCCGGCGCCGAATTCCTCGTCGTCGTCTGCGGCGATATCTTGACCATGCCCGGCTTGCCACGAACGCCGGCGGCCAATAGCATCAATGTCGATGACAGCGGCAATATCGTCGGATTGTTCTAAAGGAGCGGCACGGTATGGATTTGATCTTACGCGGTGCTACCTTCGCGGACGGACGTACGGACATCGACATCGCCGTCAAGGACGGCAAGATCGCCGCCGTGGAAACAAACATCGGCGCCAGTGCCGGGCGCGAAATCGACGTGACGGGCCGGCTGGTGACGCCGCCCTTCGTCGATCCGCATTTCCACATGGACGGCACCCTCACCTACGGCTATCCGCGCTACAACGAAAGCGGCACCCTGTTGGAAGGCATCGAGCTATGGCGCGACCTCAAGCCCAGCCTTAGCCATGACTGGTATATCGCCCGCGCCCTCGAATATTGCGACTGGGCGGTCGGGCACGGCCTGTTGGCGATCCGCAGCCATGTCGATACCACCGATCCGACGCTCGGCGCCGTCACCGCCCTGGTCGAGGTGCGCGAGCGGATCAAGGATTATATCGACCTGCAACTCGTCGCCTTCCCGCAGGACGGCTATCTGCGCTCGCCGATCGGGGTCGAGAATATGACCAAGGCGCTCGATATGGGCGTCGATGTGATCGGCGGCATCCCGCATTTCGAGCGCACCATGGAGCAGGGCGCCGAATCGCTGCGCCAGCTCTGCGCTCTCGCCGCCGAGCGGGATTTGCGCGTCGATATACATTGCGACGAAACAGACGATCCCCTATCGCGCCATATTGAGACCCTGGCCGCCGAGACGGTGCGCCTCGGGCTCGAAGGCTGGGTCACCGGCTCGCATCTCTCCTCCATGCATTCGATGGATGATTACTATGTCAGCAAGCTGATCCCGCTGATGATCGAGGCCGATATTCAGGTCATCGCCAATCCGACCGCCAATATGCTGTTGATGGGCCGCCATGACGCGTACCCGAAGCGGCGCGGCATGACGCGGGTGAAGGAGCTGATGGCGGCGGGGCTGAACGTCTCGTTCGGCCAGGATTCGGTGATGGACGCCTTTGGCTCGCTCAACACTGGCGACGTGCTCGACGCGGCGCATATGGCGGTGCATGCCGGGCAGCTCTCCGGGCGCGATGAAATGATCGCCTGCTTCCGCGCCGTGACGGAAAATTCGGCGCGCGCGATGGGCCTCGAGGGCTATGGCTTGGAGGTCGGCTGCAACGCCGATATCGTGGTCCTGCAGGCGACCGACGCGGTCGAGGCGATCCGCCTGCGCCCGCCGCGCCTCTATGTCATCCGGCGCGGCAGGATAATCGCCGAAAGCCCGGCCCACGAAGCCAGGCTGGACCTCCCCGGCCGCCCCGAGACGACTGATTTCGCGCGCCACACGCCGGCGCCGAAGTAAAGCGATAAGCTCTTCTTCCGCGAGGCGAAGAGGGGCAAAAAATAGTTGCGACGCGCCGCGTCCAGTTGGCTATAATCTCGCCAGATTTTCTAGTGGAATTCCGGCCGCGGGAGTTGTGGCTGGATCACGCTTGTGTGCGACTAAACGGACAACAAAAACCAAGGAGGTTTTGTTCCATGACATCGAACATCTCAAGGCGTAAATTTCTTGCCGGCACGGGCGGCGTCGCCGCCGGCCTGACCGCTCTCGGCGCGACGCGCTCGAAAGTTTTTGCCGCTGAAAAAACCATCAAGATCGGTTTCCTCGCGGCGCTCACCGGCGATGCCGCCGGCTGGGGCCTGCCCGGCCTCTACGGCGTCGAAATCTGGGCCGAACAGATCAATGCCGCGGGCGGCATGGATGTCGGCGGCGAGAAATACCGTGTCGAGGTCATCTCCTACGACGACGAGTTCGACGCCATCAAGGCCACCGTCGGCGCCAAGAAACTGCTGTTCGAAGATGAAGTCTCGATCGTTTTGATGCTCGGCGTCACGCCGGTGCTGGCGGTGAAGGATTTCATGACGCGCAACAAGATGCTGACCACGACGCTGGTGCCGACCGACATCAGCTCCGACGCGCCCTATCTGTTCGCGCCGGTCGAGGTCCATCCGTTCTACAATGTCACCGCCGTGGATTGGATCGGCCGCAATATGCCGAATATCAAGACGGCGGCCATCGCGACGCAGAATGACGAGCTCGGCCTGAGCTCCCAGGCGACCTACCGGGCGGCTTTCGAAGTCGCCGGCATCGAGGTGATCGAAGAGAATTTGTTCGGCTTCGAAGTCACCGATTTCGCGCCTGTGGTGTCGAAACTGATCGCCGCCAATCCCGACGTGATCACCTGGGATACGGCCTATCCGGACTACGTCAATCTGTTGACCGAGCAGGCCTATCTGCAGGGCTATAAAGGCCAGTTCGTGAACTGCACGCTTGACCAGTACTCCCATATTCTGGCCAAGACGAGCGTGGAATTCCTGGAAGGATTCCTGTGGCAGTTCCCCGATCTCGACGACCCGATCATGCAGGGCGGCGGCACCCATTTCGACAACGCGGCGGCCTTCTACCAGACCTATGAGGAGCGTTATCCCGGCGCCTGGACCGCGGTATCGTGGGAATATGCGGCGGCGCTTGAGATGTGGAAAACCGCCGTCGGCAACGCCGGCAGCTTCGATCCGCCGAAGGCCGCCGAGGCGCTGCGCAACTTAAGCCCGGTGCCGCACGCCTTCGGCGACGCCGAATGGTGGGGCGAGAGTTTCTTCGGCATCAACAGCGCCGCGCTCGGCAAGTGGCCGGTCGTGCAAATGCAAAACGGCAAGGCCGTGATCGTCGAAATGGGCGATGTCAGGGCCTGGATGGACAAGCATGGCGACATCTTGATAAAGCATTTCGAAGCGCTCGGCGTGCCGACCAGCGCCTAAGCGAAACCATTAATTTGTGCCCCGCCAGTTCACCGGTGGGGCACCGATTTTTCTACTTTCACAATGAGGAATGTAATCGGGAGCCTGCGAGCCCGATGATATTCCATGTTGAAAATTCACATTCCGCCACAGCCAGGTTCTCGGCCAGATTAGACCATAGCGCGACATGACAGACCTGGAACTCATTCTTCAGACCATCATGAACTCGCTGATCGCGAGCAGCTTCACGGCGATTTTCGCGGTCGGGCTGGTGTTGATTTTCGGCATCATGCAGGTCGTCAATTTCGCTCATGGCGCGCTCTACATGGTCGGCGCGTTCTCGACCTGGTACCTCTATTCGGAGCTTGGCCTGCCGTTTTTTGTCGCCATCATTTTGGCGACCCTGTTGACGATGGCTGTCGGCCTGGTGATGGAGCGCGCCCTGTTCCGCCCGATGCGCGGCAAT
>PVBE010816207.1_pt1 | contig 28349 bp, 29 predicted proteins | sample 1631181 | NCBI WGS metagenome assembly PVBE01 (sample SAMN08397723, study PRJNA350692) | Marine metagenome, whole genome shotgun sequencing project. | isolation source: water | place: Pacific Ocean | collected 2012-04
CGCCTTCGCGGGGTACCTGATGAAAATCGACCCGGAGCAATTTGGGTGGGCGTTTCTGGCGGCCTCTCTCATGCTCGTGCCAGCGATGGGGCTGCTCACCAGGCTTCGGCTGCCCCGCTCGGCCGGTGGGGGCAGGGAGTCCGTGCTGGGGAGCATCGCGGAGGGCGTCTCCTACATTAGAATGAGGAGCCTCCTGGTGGGGCTGCTTCTGCTGGGCATGGTTTTCTCCATCTTTGGGATGCCGTACCAGGCGCTCTTGCCCGTGTTCGCGCGTGATGTCCTCGGCGCCGGGCCGGACGGCCTGGGGCTGCTGGGGGCGTTCGGAGGGGCGGGAGCTATTGTGGGCTCGCTAGTGGTCGCCTACATGAGCGACCCAAGGCAGCTCAAGACCCTGATGATCTGGGGGGGGATCGGGTTCGGCGGGCTCGTGGTCGTCTTTGGCCTGTCGTCCGTCTTCGCCCTGTCGCTGATACTGTCCCTCGGGCTGGGGTTCCTCATGCAGGTGTTCATCACGGCCAACTTCGCCCTCCTGCAGGTGACTTCCCCGGAGCACGTGCGTGGGCGGGTGCTCGGCATCCGGTTCCTGGTGATGGGCCTTGGGCCGGTTGGAATCTTCGTGCTTGGGTATGTTGCCGAGGCGTTCAGCCCCCAAACGGCGCTCGCGTCTATGGGGGTGCTGGGCGTCGTGCTCACAGCCGGCGTGGTCCTCTCCTTCCCCGCCCTGAGAAGGGCCGAGAGCGAGGTGGCGGAGATGTCGGCCACGCCACCCGATGGAAGCGTGGGGGCGCCGGCCACGGAAGCCGCAGGCTAGAGTGCCGATGCTGCTTACCGACCCGACGAAGCGACGAGCCCGCTCGAGGCGGGCTCAGAATTGGACCTGGAACGGGGGACGTGCATGCCGGAGCAGATAACGTGCCACACCTTTTCGTCCCTGGGGGGCGCCTGGGAAGAGCTCCTGGGCTATTGCAAGATGGACTCCGTCTTCCTGACCCCCCGGTGGCAGCGGCTGTGGTGGGAGCACTTCGGCGTGGAGGAGGGGTTGCTGCTCCTCTCGTTCCAAGAGGGAGCTGATCCCGTCGGCATCGCTCCACTCCAGCGCCAGGGCGACACAATCTCCTTTCTGGGAGACACCGACCTGTTCGACTACCATGACTTCATCGTGCCCGCGGGCCGCGAAGAGGCCTTCTACCCGATGCTGGTGGATGCACTGGCGCGGGAATCATGGGACCGTATCTACCTGCCTTCCGTGCCGGAGGGCTCGCCGACCCTGAAGTACCTCCCAGCGCTCGCCGCCGAGCGGGGCTGGACCTGCGAGGTGGAGCGGGAGGACGTGTCGCCGGGTGTGTCCCTGCCTTCGGACTGGGAAGAGTACCTCTCGGGACTATCGAAGAAGCACCGCCATGAGCTGCGTCGGAAGTTCCGCCGCCTGCAGGCCGTGCCCTCCGTCCGGACCGAGGCGTTCTCCACCGCGGAGGCTGTCGAGGGCCGCATGGACGAGTTCTTCGCGCTCATGCGGCGGAGCATGGAGGCGAAGAGCCGGTTCCTCACGCCAGAGCGCGAGGGTTTCTTCCGGAGCATGGCCGCCGCGCTGGCCGGCGACGGCGTGGCGCAGCTTTGGTTTCTGGATGTGGACGGACGCGTGGCCGCCGCGACCCTCTGCTTCGACTATCAGGGCACGCGCTTCCTGTACAACAGCGGCTTCGACCCGGACTTCTCCGACCTGAGCGTTGGCCTCCTCCTGAAGGCCACCTGCATTCGGGACGCCATCGAGCGCGGGTTGGGCTACTTCGACTTCCTCCGCGGCGACGAACAGTACAAGTACCACCTTGGGGGCCAGGACCGAACGGTCCATCAGATGACCGTCACCCGGTAGGCCTGGACGCGGCGGGACAGCCCTCGGGCCGCACGCGCTCAGATCTCGAATCATTGGGGCCCACCATGCGGATCCTCATCACCGGCGCCACCGGCTTCCTCGGCTCGTACCTGGCCGTCCGGCTCAAAGAGGCAGGCCACGCGGTCGCGGGGCTGTCGCGCCAGGGAGACCGGGGCCGCCGCGCGACTCACGCGCTCAGCGCCATGACCCGCTGGGATCCGGCGTCGGAGATGCCCCCGCTAGAAGCCTTGGAGGGCGTCGACGCGGTGGTCAACCTGGCGGGCGAGGGCCTGGTAGGGCGGTGGACCGCCGAGAAGAAGCGCGCCATCCGCGACAGCCGGATCCTCGGCACTCGCAATCTTGTCGCCGCTATGGCCGCCATGTCGTCGCCTCGGCCCGGAGTCCTCGTATCGATGAGCGCGTCGGGCTACCACGGCGAAGCCGGCGACGAGACCCTTGACGAGGGGTCGCCTCCCGGTGGGGGCTTCCTGGCGGGCGTGGTGGCGGATTGGGAGGGGGAGGCCGCGCGGGCGGAGGACCTGGGTGTCCGGGTGGCGCTGCTGCGGACGGGCATCGTGCTTGGGAACGGGGGGGCGCTTCGGCGGCTGCTGCCGACGGCGAGGCTCGGTCTGGGTGGGCCCCTGGGGAGCGGGCGCCAGTGGTGGTCGTGGGTCCACATCGCCGATCTCGCGGGTGCGGTGGAGCATGTCATGGGGGGGGACGTTAGCGGGCCCGTGGTGGTGGCGGCTCCGGACCCGGTCCGCCAGAGAGAATTCGCGGCCACCCTGGGGCGTGTCCTGCGTCGCCCCGCGGTGGCGCCGGTCCCCGCGTGGGCGCTTCGGCTGGGGCTGGGCGAGGTGGCGACGGAGTTGATGTGGAGCCGTCGCATGACGCCGCGGCGTCTGCTGGACACCGGGTTCGCCTTCCACTTTCCGACGCTGGAACGCGCGCTGCGTGACCTGCTGACCCCTAGCGGCGGGTGAGCGCCGCTCCGCCAGGGGAGGGTGCGCACGCTCCGGCGGCGCGCACCACATGGTACAATTCGACGGATTCATCCTCAGGCGGTGCCCATGAACCAGGCGGGTCGGCCGACGCTCCGTGCCCGGCGCCTATCTCAGGTCTTCTACGGCTGGAAGTTGGTGGGCGTCACCGTCTTCACGCTCGCGGTGGTGATCAGTCCCATCTTCCAAGGTCTGGGGACCTTCTTCGTGGCCCTGGAGCGGCAGTTCGGCTGGAGCCGCACGGCCCTCTCCGGGGCCTTCGCCCTCAGCCGCGCGGAGGGGGCGATCCTCGGTCCCGTCGAGGGCTATCTGACCGACCGGTTCGGCGCGCGCCGAATGGTCCTTGTCGGGCTGCTGGTGCTCGGGGCTGGCTTCATCGCTTTGAGCCGCATAAACGGGATCGTCGACTTCTACGTTGCCTTCCTGGTCATCACGGGGGGGGCGGGGATCGGCGGGTTCCTGCCGCTGGTGACCGCCATCAACCACTGGTTTGTGCGGCGTCGGGCCACGGCGATGGCCATCGGGATGACCGGCATCAACCTCGGTGGCTTGCTGGTGCCGGCCCTCGCCTGGTCCGTGGACTCGCTCGGCTGGCGGCCGACCTCCATGGGCCTGGGGATCGGCATCATGACACTCGCATTTCCCCTCGCGCGGCTCGTGCGCAACCGCCCCGAGGAGTACGGGCTACGCCCGGACGGCGACCCTCCCCTCCCCGCAGCGGGTGAGGGCGTCACGGCTATCGGCGACGACGGGGACGACGAGGACAGCTTCACCCTGGGCGAGGCGATCCGAACCCCCGCCTTCTGGGCCATCACCGCCGCCCACGGCTTCTCCGCCGTGGCTGCCGTGACCGTGTCGGTGCACATCATCCCCGCGCTGACCGACATGGACATGTCGCTGACGGCGGCGGCGACGGTCGTCACCGCGTTCACCATGACCGGCGTCATCTTCCAGGTGCTCGGGGGCCTGATCGGCGACCGGGTCTCCAAGCCCCCGGCCATTGCCGCCTTCGTGTCAATCCAGGGACTGGGGATGGTTGTCGCGGCCACCATCAGGACGGTGCCGGGCGCGTATCTCTTCGCGGTGCTGTACGGGATCGGGTTCGGCGGGCGGGTGCCCCTGCTGACGGAGATACGCGGCGACTACTTCGGTCGGAAGAACTTCGCCACCATCTTCGGGGTCTCCCAGTTCCCCATGAACGTGGCCATGATGGGGGCGCCGCTGGCCGCGGGCTTTCTGTTCGACAACCTCGGCAGCTACATGATCCCGTTCCTGGGCGTCGCGGCGATGAATGGCATGGGGGCGGTGTTCATCCTGCTGGCGCGCAAGCCGGCGTCGCCGTCGGCCCACCGGGCGCGGGCCGGGGCGCCTGAGCGCCCGCCGACCCAGGGCGGTTGAGAGGCGGTCCGATGCGGAGCTACGACTACGGCCATCGGACCGGCGTTCTGCCCCTGTCGTGGGACGAGGTCGCTTCCATCGCGGCCCGCGTCACGGAGGCCCTCCAGACAGAGCGCGTGGACATGGTCGTCGGCGTCGCCAGGGCGGGGCTGGTCCCCGCCGCGATGGTCGCTGCCGGCCTGCGGTGCGAGCTCTGCCCGGTGAGGGTCACCCGCCGAGTGGACGACCAGGTCCGCCACGCGTCCCCCGTGTGGAAGTCCCCGGTGCCCGGCGACGTGAAGGGCCGCCGCGTTGCCGTGGTGGATGAGATCGCCGACACGGGGGCGACGCTGCGAATCGTGTCGGCGGAGGTGGAGGCGCGGGGGGCTTCCCATGTCGTGACCGCGTGCCTCGTGAGCCATAGATGGGCCTCGCCGGCGCCCACCGTGTCTGGCGTGGTGACCGATGCGCTTGTTGTCTTCCCCTGGGACCGGTGGGTGCTGATCGACGGCGAGTGGCGCCTTCACCCAGAGCTGGAGGAGGCACTGAAGCTCCAAGGTCTTGACGAGAAGCTGCCGTGACGGTCTGGCGGGCCGGCGCAGTGCCCGGGTTCAAGGCATAGGCGGGTCCTCCAGAGTGGAAGCACCTGGGGGGGCGGAGACTCAGTTTATGCGGGGGGGTCTCCTGGCGTAGAATAGTCTCCCGGCGAAGAACCATCAGGAGGGAAGCGTGCTGGAACTGCCCCGCGAATACCACGAAGAGATCGTCGCCCACGCGCGCGAGGACGATCCCGACGAGTGCTGCGGCATCCTGGCGGGACAGGACGGCAAGGTGCTGCGCCTCTACCGCATGACGAACGTGGAGCACAGCCCATATCGCTACAGCATGGATACGAAGGAGCTCTACACGGTGGGCAAGGAAATCAGCGACCGCGAGTGGGAGCTCATGGCCATCTACCACTCTCACACGCATACCGAAGCTCACCCCTCGCAGACGGACGTGCGGTTGGCCACCTACCCGGACGCCTACTACATCCTGGTGTCGCTAATGGACAAGGAGAACCCGGCGGTGCGCGCCTTCCACATCGAGGACGGAACGATCACCGAGCAAGAGATGCGCGTCGTCGACGCCTGACCTGTCGCGCCTTTCTCCACAGGAGCTAACCCCTCCGCGTGCCGCGCCGTTATCCAGGGTAGAGCGCGCGCGGAATCGAACCAACGACGAATGACTCCCGAGGAGGACCCCCCAATGCGCAGGATGCTAGCGACCGGACTCTTGGTGCTGGTGGCGGGACTGTTGGTCCCGGCCCTGGCGTTCGCATACTCCAACCGCGCCCCCTCCGATGGCGGCGAGACCGTTGCAATGGCCGACGATGGTGACGCCGACGCGGAAGGCTCCGGCTTGCCGTGGGTCGGCCTCTACCTGGCGAACATCAACGAGAAGATAGCCGAAAGGCTGGGCGTCGACCGTGACGAGGGCGTGGTGGTGCTGAAGGCAGTCAAGGACGGACCCGCGGACGAGGCGGGGGTGGAGCAGGGCGACATCGTGCTTCGAGTGGACGACCTAGACATGGCGAAGGTGAAGGACGTGGCGGACGCGGTCGGAGCTTCGAGCCCCGGCGACACCCTGACGTTCGCGGTCCTCCGTGGCGCTGAAGAGCAGGACATCGACATCGTTGTGGGCGAACGCCCCAAGCCCAAGACGCAGAAGAAGGGGCAGGCCCCGGGCATCTTGCGCCTGCTCGCCCCAATGGCCGGGAACCTGATGAGCGCCGAGATCACGTTGGCTGACAAGGAGGGCAACCCGGTCACCCTGGCCTACGTGGCAGGGACCGTGGCTGAGATCGATGGCGATGCCGTCACCCTGTCCCCCAAGGACGGGAGCGATGATGTGTCGCTGACGCTCACGGACGACGTGGCCGTGATCAAGCAGGGGAAGAAGGGCGCCAGTGAGGATCTGGCGGTGGACGACGAGCTGATCGCGGTCTGGAAGGACAGGGAACTCCAGGCAGTCCTTGTGGCGCCATACCACGCCGGCAAGGGACACAAGGCACAGGCGAGGAAGCGCGGTGCCCACGGCGCCCGCTCGGACCTCGGGTCCATCCCGCAGCTCCAGCAGCGCCTCGATCGGCTGGCAATCCCCGAGTCCCGTCTGCGGGAGCTCCGGGAGTGGGTGCCGCAGCTGGGTGGCGGCTCTAGGGGCCAGGAGCGGCGCTTCCAGTTCCAGGCGCCCCGGTTTGCGCCGGACCTGGGCGACCTTCAGCGAGAGCTTGACCGACTGAGCGAGCGCTTGGAAGACGTGCGCGCGTCCTGACCCGCCTCGCCGCAGCCTGACATGCAAGAGGGGCCTCCCCAACCGGGAGGCCCCTCTTTGTTCGCTTGGAATGTGCAAGCCTACCGGAGCGAGGGCCTCCGCAGGAACGGGGGGATGTCCAGGTCCACGGGGTGGTCGACATAACGACCAGCCACCGTTGCCAGGGGGAGGGCCCCGCGCGATCCCATGGCGCTCGTGCTGCTGGGGATGCCCGTGGCGATGATGGTGACCTGGGTCTTGTCGGTCTTTGCGCCGGCGTTCACCATCCCGAAGAAGATCATCGCGTTGGGGCTGACCTGGGACGCGACGAACTCACCGGCGGCGTTCACATCGCCGAGGGTCATTGATGGCCCGCCCTTGACGTTGAACAGCACGCCCTGTGCGCCCTCGATGGAGAGGTCCAAGAGAGGGTTGCTCACGGCTTGCCGCGCGGCCTCCAGAGGGCCGCCCTCGCCTTTGGCTTCGCCGATGGCCATGAGCGCCTCGCCGCGCAGTCCCATGATGGCTTTCACATCGGCCAGGTCCACATTGATCTCGCCCGGAAGGTTCACCAGCTCCGCAACGGAGAGGACGCCGAGCATCACCGCGTCGTCAGCCATCCGCAGCGCCTGATCCATCGTCGTCTCTTTCTGGAAGAGGTCCAGTAGACGCTCGTTGTGGATGACGATGAGGTTGTCGACGTGAGGCCGGAGGCGACCGATCCCGGCGTGGGCCGTGTCCATCCTGCGGGCGCCCTCGAAGGCGAAGGGAGTCGTTGCCACGGCGACCACCAGGGCTCCGGACGACCGGGCGATGTCCGCCACCACCGGCGCGGCTCCGGTTCCGGTGCCGCCACCCATGCCGATGACCAGGAAGACCAGGTCGGCGTCCGCCAGCTCCTCCTCAAGCTCGGTGCGTGAAAGGTCCGCCGCCATGGCCCCGGTCTCCGGATTGCCGCCGGCGCCCATCCCGTGCGTGATCCCCTCGCCGATCTGGATGGTGCGGGCGCCGCTCGCTTGGGCCAGCGACTTGATGTCTGTGTTGACACAGATGAACGTGACGCCGGGGACGGCGCGAGCCTTCATCATTCGGATGATGGCATTGGAGCCGCCGCCGCCCACGCCGATGGCGCAGATCTTGGCCGGGGTCTCTTGGAAGTTTGGCAGACGGGGCTGATTCTTGGACTTAGAGGCAGAACGGGACGAACGACGAGAAGGTGTCGCAGACATATCTACCTGACCTCCGATTTGGGCCCCGACCGGATCGGGGCGCATTCAACGCGAATACTCTACCTACCGGGCCGAACCTTGTCAAGCTACGAGGCGATGCGGCGTCACGCCTTCGACCCGCCGGGGCAGCGCGACAACCGCCGGAAGGGCGTACCTTCCCCTGCTGGTACTAACGGACCAGGGAGACGATAAGTTCCCCCATTTCTCGGGTTCCGAGAGTGCGCTCGCTCTCCTGGGCGATGTCGGCGCAGCGTGCGCCGTCGCTCAGAGCGCGGTTGACGGCGCTCTCCACCGCGCGGGCTTCCTCCTCCAGCCCCAGCGAGTAGCGCAGCAGGAGCGCGGCGCTAAGGATGCTCGCCAGGGGGTTGGCTATCCCCCGTCCCGCGATGTCGGGCGCGGAGCCGTGGATCGGTTCGTAGAGTCCCATGGCGCGGGTCCCCTGACCGGGCACGCGCGCCAGGCTGGCCGAGGGCAGCATCCCCATCGATCCGGTCAGGACCGAGGCCTCGTCGGTCAGGATGTCGCCGAAGGTGTTCTCCGTGACCAGCACGTCGAAGCGGCTCGGCGCTCGCACCAGCTGCATGGAGGCCGTGTCGACGAGCATATGCTCAAGCTCCACGTCCGGGTAGTCGCCGCCCACCTCTATCGCCACCTCCCGCCAGAGGCGGGACGTCTCCAGGACGTTCGCCTTGTCCACGGAAGTGAGCTTGCGGCGGCGGATCCGCGCCATCTCGAAGCCCACGCGGACCACCCGCTCGACCTCCGCCTCCGAGTAGGCCATCGTGTCCACGCCCCTTCGCCCGCGCGCGGTGGTCCAGCGCCGCTTGGGCCGGCCGAAGTAGAGCCCGCCAGTCAACTCTCGCACCACCACGAAGTCGACGCCTTCGAGCAGGTCTGGGCGGAGCGGGCTCGCCGCGATCAGCTCCGGGAAGACCTGCACGGGCCGCAGGTTGGCGAAGAGCCCTAGCCCCTTGCGGATGGCCAGAAGTCCATCCTCCGGCCGCACCGGCGCGCGTGGGTCGTCCCACTTCGGCCCGCCAACCGCCCCGAACAGCACGGCGTCGCTGCGCTTGGCCAGGCGCAGGGTGTCCGGCGGGAGGGCCGAGCCCGTCGTGTCGATGGCGATGCCGCCCACCGTGCCCTCCTCGAAGCGGAAGGCGTGTCCGTGGCGTTGGCCGATGGCCTCCAGGACACGGACCCCCTCCGCGGTGACTTCGGGGCCGATGCCGTCTCCGGGCAGGACCGCGATGGCGTAATCCATGGTCAGCACCTCCGCTGGCTCTCTCGTTCTTGTGCCTATGGGCCGCGACTGAATCGGTCCCCGTTGCCGTTCGACCGGCTCGGGACGCACGGATTTCCAGCGTTCGTCCGCTACCGCTCCCCGGCCGCGGACGACGGCCGAGCCACCACCGATTCGATCGGCGCTCCCGTGACGGCGCGCCGGGCGTTGGCAAAGGCGAAACGGGCCGCCCGCGTGTTGGACTCGACGGTGACTCCCGCCATGTGGGCGGTCACCGCGACGTTGCCTAGCGCCAGCAGTGGGTTGTCCGGGCTTGGGGGCTCATCTTCGAGCACGTCTAGGCCCGCGCCTGCGAGCCGCCCGGAGGTGAGGGCCCGGTAGAGCGCTTGCTCGTCCACGATGCCGCCTCGGGACGCGTTGACCAGGATGGCGGTTGGCTTCATCGTCGCCAGCTCGGCCTCGCCCACCATGTGGCGCGTCGCGGGGGTCAGGGGGACGTGGAGCGTCACAGCGTCGGAGCGGCGGAGCAGCTCATCGAGCGGCACGTGGGTGACGCCCAGGGTTCGCTCCGTGTCCGACGGGGCGGAGGCCACGTCATGGTACAGGAGCTCGCAGCCGAATGCGGAGAGACGGGCGGCGACTTCGCGGCCGATGGGGCCCAGTCCGACGATCCCCACGGTGCTGCCCGTCAGCTCGGCGAATGGGAGGTCGCGAATGCCCTCCCGCCACCGGCCCGCGCGCGCGTTGAGCAGGTGCCGGAGAATGCCGCGACGGAGCAGCAGCATGAGGCCGATGACCTCTTCCGCCACTGCGGCGGCATTGGCGCCCCCGTTGTTCGCAACGGTGACCCCTAGGGCGGTGATGGCTTCCAGGTCGAGCTCCTCGTAGCCGGCGCTCAGCGTCTGGACTAGCTTGACCGAGGGGCAGCGGCGAATCACTTCCGGAGACACCGATGGCGCGCCCAGGATCACGGCGTCGGCGTCATGGCAGGCCGCGATCTGCTCGTCGAGCGGCGCGGCGCTCTCCACCATCGTGACGACGAAGTCATCGGGCGTCTGTGCGAGCGCGAGACGTGCCCGGTCCGGAGGCATCCTGCTGACGATGGTCACCCTGGCGACGGGCACCGGCGTTCCCCCAAAGGTCGTGGATCGGTCCCATGGTAGCACGAGGCGATGTCGGAGCGAAGAAGCCCGGCGGGTGGAAGCGACGGCTACTCGACGGGGAGGACGACGGGCTCGACGGAGGTGGGCATCTCCGGGTGGAAGGAGACCAGGGCGGCCGTTGGGGTGGTGGTGGAGCCCCAGGGAGCGCCGCTGTAGAAGGCCGGAGCGGCCCCTCGCGTGACGTCGCGGAAGGCGTGGACGTGGCCCAAGGCGATGTAGTCGCAGTCGGCCTCCGCCAGTTCCTCCTCCATGATGAGCGAGGAGCGGCCGAGGAACTCCGGGTGATCCAGCACCAGGCCGTGGCCCATGACCACGTACCAAGCGTCGGCAGGCCGCGGCGGCAGCCCTTCCAGTGGGCGGAACTTTGGGGTGTGGTCGTAGGTTGGTTTGCCCCAGATCACCAGGCCCAGGTCCGGTAGGTTCACGTGACAACCATCGCGGTCCTCAAGGAGGTGCACGTTGTTCGGCCACGGCGTCCCGTTCCAGTTGCCGAAGACGTGGGCATCGTGGTTTCCCGGGAGCAGCACGGTGGGTACAGGTAGGTCCCCGAGAGCGCTGAGGAGGCAGGAAATCTCTTCCGGCGGGACGTGGGGGGTGTCGAAGATGTCCCCGGCGAGCAACAGCGCCTCGGCGCCCACGTGCTGGACGGCGTCGGTGAGGGTCGAGAGCTGCCTGCCAACCGTCCGCAGTCCTGACTGGTCACCCAGAAAGTGCAGGTCTGACGCATGGAGGATGCGAAGCGGCTTGCGGGGGTCGTGGTTGCCGTTAGGGTACATGGGGTGGCGTTGTTCCTCCGGCGGGGCGAGGTTCAGGCCCCGTCACGGGGTCCCGACGCCTCAGTATGGCTTTGTTCCCGGTACTCGTCAATCCCCTGTACCTGACGGGCAGGGCACGCCCTGCACCCAGGCTCTAGTGCCACCGCGAGCGTTCCGGGGCTCGCGGTTCAACATGCTTGACATGAGCGGGGAGACTTCCAGCAACCCGCTCATCCCTGGACCCGCATGGGATGACCGGAGACGAGCGCTATCGGGAATAACCGAAGGGCCCTGACCTGTCCGCGTCATCGGGCGAGAATAGGGAGGCCCGTTCACGTGGGCTGACGATTCACACCAGGAAAGCAAATGTCACCCGTATGGTTACCAGTGGTTCCTACAGTACCTGCTGCACCCATGTGGCAAGAGCGGACGCTCCGAGCATCAACCCCGTCATCTTGATGACGCTGGCCACGGTCACAAGCGCCAGATACCGCCACGCGGGATACCTGGTGGCGCCGGCGGCCAAACCGGCCACGTCCATCGGCAGCATGGGCACCAGGTTGCAGAGGAACAAGAGCGGCGTGCCGAATCGGGCGACGTAGCGCGACAGCGCGCGATAGCGGTGACGCGTCTTGAGAGGCGACGCCGCCTGTGCCCCAACCGCGTATGCCGTCATCGAGCCGATGGCCATCCCAAGGCCCGAGACCACGCCTAACCACACCGGGTGGAACGCAGGCGCCATCATCACGACCGCTGCGCTGCCGGGAGCGGGGAGCAGGACCGTCGAGGAGCTACGCCGCCGAGATGGCGAACGCGCCGGCGTAGCCCCATGCCCCCAGTGAGCCCAGGAGCCCGCCCAGGTCTCGGACCAGGAGTGCCAGGAGGATGGAGAGGACGATCACGGCGAGGACCTTCGGATCGGCGGCCGCCCGCACCCATCGGGGCAGGTGCGGCGCTCGGTGTCCGGCGTGGGCCGCCTGAAGCCTGGGAGGAAGGGGAAGAACCATTGCCGCGGAGCGCGGTATCATCAATGGTCAACCCTCGGTCAACCGTCTGCGTGGGAGGCGTCCATCCGGCGTCGGTCGTGGAACCCCGCTGTCGATGTGTTCCACTCAGTGAAACCCCCGGCCCGCGTCGATTGTTCCACGGGCCCTCGGTCGCCCGCGTGTTTCGCCGGCGTCACCCGGGGAGGCCGCAGGCGCGCGCGGCGCGGCTGAACCCCTCCATCGCGCCTTCCAGAACCCGATCCTCCACGGAGTAGGAGACACGGAAGTGCCCGGGCCTTCCGAACCCCGTGCCGGGGGTCACCAGCACGTTCCACTCGAGCAGGCTCCGCACGAACGCCACGTCGTCTTCGATTGGCGAAGAAGGGAAGGCGTAGAACGCGCCGTGCGGCCGGACCATGCGGTACCCCATCCCCGTGAGGCGCTCCCACACGTAGTCGCGCTTGCGCCGATACCAATCGATGTCCACGCTCGATTCCAGGATGGCCGGGACGATCCGCTGCATCAGGGCCGGCGCGTTGACGAAGCCGAGCGTGCGGTTGCAGTAGATGAGGCCACCCAACAACTCCTCAGCGTCCGGGCACGCGGGGTTGACCGCCACGTACCCGATCCGCTCGCCCGCAAGCGACAGGTCCTTCGAGAACGAGGTCACGAGGAGGCTCGACGCATGGTAGGGGAACACCGGGGGAGTTTCGATTCCGTCGTAGGTGAGGCGCGCGTAGGGCTCGTCGCTGATGAGCGCGATGTTGGTCCCGAACCGCGCCTCGGCCCGTCCCAGGACATCGCCGATGGCCTCCAGCGCCTCGTCTGAGTACACCACGCCCGTGGGGTTGTTCGGGGAGTTGACGATCACGGCCCGCGTTCGCTCCGTCAGCGCCGATTCCAGGGCCGCCGGGTCTGGCTGGAACGCGCTGTCCGTGTGGGCGATGCGCGCGACGCCGCCGTGGTTGTCCGCGTAGCCCAGGTATTCCGGGAAGTAGGGCGCGAGCACGACGACCTCATCACCTGGGTCCAGCACGGCCTTGATCGCCACGTTGAGCGCCCCCCCGGAGCCGCACGTCATCACCACATGGTCCCCGGTGAAAGGGAGGCCGGTGGTGGCGGCCAGGTGTGCCGCGACCGCCGCCCGCGTATCGGGATAGCCCGCGTTGGGCATGTACCGGTGCATCCCGATGTCCGGGCTATCCGCCAGCCGTCGCAGCTCCCTGCCGAAGATCTCAGGAGGCTCCAGGGCCGGGTTGCCGAGCGAGAGGTCGAATACCCGGTCCTCCCCGTGCTGCTGCTTGAGCCTTGTCCCCAGCTCGAACATCTGCCGGATCCACGACTGGTTCTCCATCGCCTGCCGGACCCTGGACGAGACGGCCATGGGCGCTTCCCTCCGCGTGGCTTCTTGGGCCGGCGGTCCGGCCCCGGAGCGGAGCATACGGCGGCGGACGTGTGCTGTCCAGCGTGCGTCTGCCACGCCCGTGCTATCATGGTGCGAGCTTACCGACTCCGGTCCGGTGGCGCGGGCTTGGCCCGCCCCCGGCCCCGTCGGGCGGAGGAGTTCCGTGCCTGTCCTTTACGTCGTCGGTACGCCCATCGGCAACCTGGAGGACATCTCCGCCAGGGCGCTGCGCGTCCTCCGCGAAGTGTCTCTAATCGCCGCCGAGGACACCCGGACTACGCGGAAGCTGCTGGCCCGCTACGGGATCGACACTCCCCTGGCCAGCTTCCACGAGCACAGCCCGCCGAGCCGAACGGCCGCGCTCCTCGAAGCCCTCGCGGTCGGTGACGTGGCTCTGGTGTCCGACGCGGGGACACCGGCGGTGAGCGATCCGGGCGCGGTTCTGGTGGCGGCGGCCGCCGAGCGCGGCGTGTCCGTGGTGTCGGTGCCCGGCCCGTCCGCCGTGACGTCTGCCCTGGCCGTGTCCGGCTTTCCAGCGGACCGATTCGTGTTCTTGAGCTTCCTGCCGCGGCGGCAGCGGGAGCGCCGCGCTCTGCTGCAATCGGTCGCTCGCCAGGAGCGAGCCATCGTCGCCTTGGAGGCGCCACATCGCCTGCGGGCGTCGCTCGCGGACATTGCGGCGACGCTGGGTGACCGCCGCTTGGCGGTCTGCCGAGAGCTGACCAAGGTTCACGAGGAGGTCTTCCGCGGCACCGCAACCGAGGCTCTGGACCACTTCGCGACGCCGCGTGGGGAGATCACGTTGGTGATGGAAGGAGCGGCGCCCGAGTCTCCGGACGAAGAGGGAGACGCGGTGTGGGCTCACGAAGAGCTGAGGCGACTGCGTGGACTCGGCGGGGCCGCGCGAGACGCTGTCTCCGCTGTGGCCGGGGCCTCGGGGCTTTCCCGACGGCAGGTGTACGGCCTCTGGCTTGAGCTCCAGAGTGAGGAGGCCGCGCCGTGAGCGCCTCCGGCCCGTGGAGTGCGCCGCGCGGGCTGAGGAGATGCGGCCACCATGCCCCCGATTGTTGAGCAGCATAGGATGCCCCGTGCCGCGCTGGAGCGGTACCTTGGCGACCTCGAGCCGGGCGGCCCCGGCGCTTTCACCGTCTCCTTTCCGCCCGCTCGTCCGGGGGAGGACCCGGCGCGTTTCCTGCCGGAAACCCTCGCGGACGCGCTTCGTCCACAGGTTACGGCGGTGGCCGCTGGGTCGGACACCGGGGCCGTGCTGCTGTGGGACCCGCCGACCCTCCGCCTCGTCGTGCCGCCGTTCCCCGTAGGGGAGGCGCGCCTAGTCGAGGGCCTAGACCTGGGGCCGCTGCGCGTGGTCCTGGAGAGCGAGCCGGTCATCGGCGTGGTGTTGGTGAGGCTTGGGAGATACGCAGTGGGGGTCTTTCGAGGCGAGGCGCTGGTGGAATCCAAGGTGGGGCGGCGGTACGTGAAGGGACGTCACCGAGCGGGGGGATCGTCGGCCAACCGGTTCCGGCGGATTCGGGAGAAGCAGGCCGACGAGCTGTTCAAGCACGTCTGCCGCATGGTCCAGGAGCGCTTCAGCCCATACGAGGGGCAGCTGCAGCATCTGTTCCTGGGCGGCGAGGCTACCACGCTGCGGGGGTTCCGCGAACGCTGCCCCTACATCTCGCGGTTCGATGGCGTGCTTCGACGCCGCGTCCTGGACGTGCGCGAGCCGGGCCAGGAGGCGCTGGAGGGCCTGCCGCGCATCCTGTGGCAGAGCGACGTGTACGAGGTTCGAGACGAGCCGTGACGCGGGGCCATGGTGGGGTCTTCCCCTAGCAGAGTGCAGAAGAAGGGGAGCCCAGTGGGGTGGAGCCCCTTAGGCACTCCTTCCACGGAAGGATGGGCGTATCCCCCAAGACCCAACCACCAACCCCTTCCTGGCCAGGAAGAGGGCAGGGGGATGGTCGAAGCAGATGTTCCGTCGGCCTCCTACGCTCCGGTCTCGATGGGCGTGGCGGGGATGAAGCCGGCGATGATGGGCGCGATGAGCTCGCCCAGCCGCCTGGGTACGAACACCTGCGACGTCGCCTCCGCGATCTCCGCCGCGCTCCACCAGCGGTGCTCCTTCATGACGGCCAGCTCGTTGTCATCCCAGTTCACGGTGCTGACGTCCAGGCCCTCCACCCGCACCACGTAGAAGCGCTCGCTGCCCTCCATCGGCTGGCCCGCCCAAGTCCAGCGGTGGTTCCGGGACCAGACCCACGGGCCGATGGGAGGGTCCGACAACCCGGTCTCCTCCCACACCTCGCGGCGCACCGCCTCCTGATAGCTCTCGTCGGGCTCCAGGCCGCCCCCCGGGGTGATCCAGAACTCTGTCTCCAGCGTCGCCGGATCGTGGATGCGAAAGAGGAGGACACGGTCGCGCGCGTCGATGATCAGCGCCCGAGCGGAGGGCCGGTTGATCGGCTGCTCTTGGCCGCTACTCACGTTGGCCCTGAGGCGGCGCTCGGAAGCGCTGGATGGGGCCGTTCCAGGACGGGGCGCCATCGGGGAACTCGCGGTAGTCGCCCGCCGTGTACTCGTCGATCACCGCGCGCCAGAACGCCTGCGCGGGGAGGTTCGCCGCGATCTCGGCCACTTCCCACACACCGGGGAGGCGGTCGAAGATCTCTCGCGCCGCGATTCGGCCCACGCCCATGCGGCGGTACTGGCGCATGATGAAGAATTCGGCGACTGTGTGGTCCGTCGGCTGCCCGCTGGGTGAGTGTGGGCTGACCAGGACGAAACCCGCCAGCCGGCCATCGACACGTATCGCGAACGGCCAGCGCCCGGCCTCCGCCCAGTACCTGCCGAGGTTCGAGTCCGCGAACAGCCCGGACTCGTCTACGTCGTTTGGCTGGAACTCGGTGAAGTCGTGCAGGTAGAGCTGGGTGAGACGTTCGAGGACCGGGCGGTCCTCGGCGGGTAGCGGCTGGAGCTCCACGTTCATGCGCGGATCCGTGCTAGAACCCCTCTCGGCAATGGGTGCAGTACCAGCGAGCATCCTTGGCCGCCTCGCCGCTGTTCACGACGACGTTGCGATTGCTCTCGCACTTCAGGCAGTAGGGCATCTCGAGCTCTTCCGGGCGCTGCTGTAGCCGCCCTTTGTATCGAAGGAATGCGCGTATGCCGGCAACTGCAAGAAACCCGATCCAGGCCATGATGGCCAGGCGAATCAGCACTCCCATGACCCCCCCTTGTGACGACCCTGCCGGGCCGCTCCGGCGCCCACCATCGGTGGCTATCCCGCCGCTCGGGACCCTCCCGCGCTGCATGGTGGATCGCGCCCCGGCGGCGACGCGCTTCTATCGGACTTGCTCGGCTGGTTTGATGCTCGCTGGGTCGGGCGGGTGTAGCGGTGCCCTCCGCGGCGAGCAGCGGTATGCGTGTTCTCCGCGACCCCGGGCCCGTCCGGGCGGAGGATCAGTGCTTTTCCAGCTCGAGGAGGGCCAGGAAAGCCTCCTGTGGAACCTCCACTTGCCCCACCATCTTCAGCCGCTTCTTCCCCTCCGCCTGCTTCTCCAGCAGCTTGCGCTTGCGACTCACGTCGCCGCCGTAGCACTTTGCGAGGACGTTCTTGCGCAGGGCCTTGACCGACTCCCGAGCAATGACGCGGTTGCCCACGGCCGCCTGGACCGCAACCTCATAGAGCTGCCGTGGGATGAGCTTTCGGAGGCGCTCAACCAGCGCACGACCCAGGACGTACGCCTTGTCACGGTGCACGATGAACGAGAGCGCGTCCACCGACTTGCCGTTCAGCACGATGTCCAGCTTCACCAGCGCCCCCGCCCGGTACCCCGCGATCTCGTAATCCAAGGACGCGTACCCCTGGGAGCGGGACTTCAACTGGTCGTAGAACTCGATCAGAAGCTCGGCCAGCGGAAGCTCGAATTCCAAGAGAACGCTGGCGTCGTACACAGGGTTCGCCGCGTCTCCGCCCGAGGCCGCAGACGCCAGGTATTCCATGCGGGTGTACGCGCCACGCCGGGTAGTCATCAGCTCCATGATGGGTCCGATGAAACGGGAGGGGGTGATGACGGTCATCTTGAGCCACGGCTCCCGGACCTCCCGGATACGCCCGGCCTCCGGCATATCCGAGGGGTTCGCGACGGTCACCTCCGTGCCTTCGTCTACGATGACCTGGTAGGCCACGCTGGGGGACGTGGCAATGAGCTGAAGGTCGTACTCGCGCTCCAGGCGCTCCTGCACGATCTCCATGTGCAGCGGCCCCAGGAAGCCGCACCGGAACCCGAAGCCGAGGGCGGCGCTGTTTTCCGGCTCGAAGCTAAGGGCGGCGTCGTTGAGCTGGAGCTTACCCAGGGACTCGCGGAGGACCTGGTATGACTCCCCCTCCGCGGGGTATAGCCCCGCGAAGACCATGAGCTTCCGGGGCTGATAGCCCGGCAAGGGCTCCGCCGCCGGCTTCGTCGCCAGCGTGATGGTGTCGCCCACCCGGCACTCGCCTACGTTCTTGAGGCCGGTGGCGATGTAGCCAACCTCGCCCGCGCTCAGATTCGCGCCTGCCTCCAGGCCGGGTCGGAACACTCCAACCTCCACGGCCTCAGCGTTGATCTCGGTGCCCATCAGGCGGAGGCGTCCGCCCGCCGTCACCGTGCCATCGAAGATGCGGACGTAGGCGATGACGCCCTTGTAGGAGTCGTATGCCGAATCGAATATGAGGGCCCGTAGCGGCGCGTTGGGGTCTCCCTCGGGTGGCGGGACTCGCTCCACCAGCGCCGAAAGCAGCTCGGCGACCCCGGTGCCGTTCTTGGCGGAGGCGCTGAGCACCTCTTCCTCGTCGAACGCGAAGACCTGCACCATCTCGTCCAAGACGCGCTGGGGCTCGGCGGCGGGCAGGTCGATCTTGTTGAGGACGGGCAGCAGGGTCAGATCGTGGCCCAGGGCGAGGTAGGCATTTGCCAGCGTCTGCGCCTGCACGCCCTGGGAGGAGTCGACCACCAGGACGGCGCCCTCGCAAGCGGCCAGGGCGCGGGAGACCTCGTACCCAAAGTCCACGTGCCCCGGCGTATCGATCAGGTTGAGCTGGTAGGTCTGCCCATCGGTGTGAGTGAAGAGCATGCGGACAGCCTTGCCCTTGATCGTGATGCCCCGCTCGCGCTCCAGGTCCATCGTGTCCAGGTATTGGGCCGTCATGTTGCGCGGATTGACGGTGGCGGTCTGCTCCAGCAGCCGGTCGGCCAAAGTGGATTTGCCGTGGTCAATGTGGGCGACGATGCAGAAGTTGCGGATCAGAGAGGTGTTCATTAGACCGATGGTACCATGCGTGCCCCTCGGCGCTCAATGCGGGGGATGGATAGACGCGGCGGAAAACGAGAGAGGCGGCCCCACAGGCCGCCTCTCTCATGCCTTCTACGTTTAGCGGCTAGACGCGGATGCAGGCCACCCAGTGGTTGTTGGAGACCTCTTGCAGGTCTGGAACAGCGGCCTGGCAGTCCTCGATGGCGATGGGGCAGCGCGTGTGGAACACGCAGCCTGCCGGGGGCCGCAGGGGGCTCGGGACATCGCCCTGGAGGATGATCCTCTCGCGCTGGGCCTCGACGATGGGGTCCGGGATGGGGACGGCGGAGAGGAGGGCCTTTGTGTACGGGTGGAGTGGGTTGCTGTACAGCTCGAACGGGTCGGCGATCTCCATCAGGTGGCCCAGGTACATGACGGCCACGCGGTCGCTGATGTGGCGGACAACGGAGAGGTCGTGGGCGATGAAGAGATAGGTCAGCCCGAATTGGTCCTGGAGCTCTTCAAGCAGGTTGATCACCTGGGCCTGAATGGAGACATCCAGGGCGGACACCGGCTCGTCGCACACAATGAAGTCCGGGCGGACTGCCAGGGCGCGGGCGATGCCGATCCGCTGGCGCTGGCCGCCGCTGAACTCGTGGGGGAAACGGTCCGCCATGTACGGGTTCAAGCCGACGATCTGGAGAAGCTCGGCTACCCGCTCCTTGAACTCGGCCTTGTTGTGGACCAGCTTGTGGACGACTAGGGGCTCGCCGATGATATTGCCGGCGCTCATGCGAGGGTTGAGAGAGCTGTACGGGTCTTGGAAGATGACCTGCATCTCCCGGCGCATTTCCCGAAGGGAGCGGCCCTTCAGGTCCGTGATGTTCCGGCCCTTGAAGGCGATGTTTCCGCCTGTGGGCTCATAGAGCTTGAGGATGCACCGGCCCGCGGTGGTCTTTCCGCAGCCGCTCTCCCCCACCAGCCCCAGTGTCTCGCCTTTGCGGACAAAGAAGCTGATGTCGTCGACGGCTTTCACGTCCGCGACGTGGCGCTGGATGAGCAGTCCGGAGGTGACGGGGAAGTACATCTTGAGGTTGTTGACCTCAAGGATGACATCGTCCTGGCCGCTGGCTTGTGTCTCCTGTGTCATGGCTTCCCTCACTACTCAATTGCTGTGACTTTGTCGGACTCCCAGCACGCGGCAACGTGACCCTCGCCCACGGCTGTCAGCGGCGGTATGTCCGTTTCGCACCGCGCGGTTGCATATGGGCAGCGCGGCCGGAAGGCGCATCCGGGGGGTAGGCTGATCAGGTCCGGGGGCATTCCCTGGATGGGGTCGAGCTTTTCCTTCTTCGGCTGGTCCAAGCGAGGCACAGACTTCAGCAGTCCGTGCGTGTAAGGGTGCTTCGGCCTCGTGTAGATGTCCTCGGCGCTGCCGCGCTCGATGATCTTCCCGGCGTACATCACGTTGACCCGGTGAGCATACCGTGCCACCACCCCCAGGTTGTGGGTGATGATGAGGACTGCCAGGCCAAGCTCCGTGCTCAGCCGCTGGATCAACTCCAGAATCTGGGCCTGAATCGTCACGTCGAGGGCGGTGGTGGGCTCGTCGGCGATAAGGAGCCGGGGATTGCAAGTCAGCCCCATGGCGATCATGACCCGCTGGCGCATCCCGCCGCTGAATTGGTGTGGGTAGTCGTCCAGCCGGCGCATGGCGTCCGGGATGCCGACGAGGGAGAGAAGCTCGGCCGCCCGCTCCCGAGCCGCCTGTCGGTCCATTTTGAGGTGGAGCTCCAGGGACTCGGTGATCTGCCGCCCGATGGTCAGAACGGGGTTGAGGGAGGTCATGGGCTCCTGGAAGATCATGGACATGCGGTTGCCACGGATGTGGCGCATGTCCTGGTCGCTCATCTTGAGGAGGTCCTCGCCCTCGAAGATCGCCTCACCGGCGACGGTCTTTCCGGGGGGGTTGGGGATCAAGCGCATGAGGGACAGGGCGCTCACGCTCTTGCCGCAGCCGCTTTCCCCTACCAGGGCCAGCGTCTCCCCCTCCTCAATGTCGTAGCTGACTCCGTCAACGGCCTTCACGACGCCCGACTCGGTGAAGAAGTGAGTCGCCAGATCCTTGACTACGAGCAGATCGGCCACGTGGCCTCCTTTCCGTCCAACCGGGTCCGCGCCATCCGGTTTCCGCTGAGTCTGGCGCTACTGAGCCGGTTCGGTGCCCTAACTTCCCACACTGGTGGGGATGAGGAGACTCGAACTCCTACGCCTTTCGGCACATGATCCCAAATCATGCTCGTCTGCCAATTCCGACACATCCCCGCCGCTGCCTGTCCGCTGGCCGGATCTCAGTGGCTGACCCGCCCAGGACTTGAACCTGGAACCCGCTGATTAAGAGTCAGCTGCTCTGCCAATTGAGCTAGCGGGCCACGATGCGACGGGGGTAGCCGGGCTACCCGAAAAAAACTAGGCGGACTGTAGCATGAACCTTAGGTGGTGTCAAGCTGCGCCGCGATGGCACGGACCCAGGCCGCCGCGGCAGGCCCGCGCCTAGCTGAAAGTGATGCTCGGCCCCGTGATCTCCCGGTCCGCTCCGGTGCGGCACTGCCTCACGGCGAGGGCGCGTCGGACGCCAGGACCCCCGCTTGCGCCCATTCCCCTTTGTCCACGTCCTGAAACACGATGATCACGGCATCCGGCGAGGTCTTGGCCACGCTGACCATGGCGTCCGTGATCACGCGCGCGAGCTCCGCCTTCTGTTCATGGCTTCGGCCGGGCCACATCTCAATGCGAACGATCGGCATTCCGACCCCCTTCCAGGCGCTCTCCGGTGATGGCCGGGCCACATGATACCACGCACGCGAGTGCTCGCCTCTCGCCAGCGAGCCGCTGCCCTGGTTGCGAACGGTCGCGGCTCGTGGACCTCCGTGGGGTCGAGAGCGCCAGGCGTTGGCAATCCCGGATGACACCGCGGCGACCCGCTCGCCTTCGGCACCTGCCTCTCCACGGACGGAGCCCAAGTGCTCGCCGAGCGCTAGTCCGCCGTGACAAGGTCCGCGATCGCCTCCACCGTGGCGGGACCCAAACCGGAGACCGCCAGCAGCTCCCCCACCTCGTCGAAGCCGCCATGGCTCTCGCGGTACTCCAGAATCGCCGCGGCCCGAACCTCGCCGATGCCGGGGAGCGCCTCGAGCTGGGAGAGCGTGGCCGTGTTCAGGTCGAGCCGTGCCTGGCCGCCGTCGGGTTGGGCAGCGTCGGAGGGAGCGATCGCCTCCCCGAACCTGGGCACGTGGACGAGCGCCTCGTCGCGGAGCCGCAGCGCAAGATTCACGCGTCCAAGGTCGGCGTCGCTGGTCGTGCCGCCGGTTCTCGCCAGCAGGTCGCCCACCCGCTCGCCGTCTCGGAAAGCGTGGACCCCAGGGGAGGCCACCGCGCCTGACAGATGGACGCGCAGGGTGCCTTCCGGGGTGGGAGTCGGCAGGACCACCTCGACGCCGGGGGGTCTGCTCTGGCGAGCCAGGACTGCGAAGCCGCCGGCAAGCGCGAGCAGGAAGAGCAGCACCAGCGCAAGCTGCCCCGCCCGTTCCCATGCCGTTGGGGATCCGGATCGCTCCGGTTCCGGTGTGACCACGCCGTCCTCCCGGTGACGCTCCGCCGAGCCCTCCGCGAAGGGCGCCGACGCCCCGCGCCGCCAGCTACCGAAGGCTTGTGCTGCCTACTAGGCGACATTATAATGACGGCACCTGTCCTACGACAGTATCCAGCCCACCCCGCACGAAGGAGCCACGCCATGCCGCCAACACCCCTGGCCTACTTCAATCGGGAGTTTATCCCCGCGTCGGAGGCGAAGGTGGGCGTCATGACCCACGCGCTGCACTACGGGACCGGTGTCTTCGAGGGCATTCGCGGCAACTGGAACGATGAAGAGGGTGTGATCTGCATTTTCCGGCCCCGCGAGCACTTCGCGCGGCTCCTGGACAGTTGCAAGATCATGCGGATGACGCTCCCATGGGACGCGGACGAGCTGGTTCGCATTTGCGTGGAGCTTGTGGAGCGCAGCGGCTTCAATGAGGATCTGTACATCCGACCGCTCGCCTTCAAGAGCACGGAGCGGGTCGCCAACCTGAAGCTACACGAGCTCGACGACGGGTTCGTAATGCTCGCCGTGCCCCTCGGCCAGTACATCGACACCCAGGTGGCCCGGTGCATCGTGTCGAGCTGGCGCCGCGTGGACGAGTCGATGGTCCCCCCGAGGGTGAAGATCAGTGGCATGTACGTCAACGGCATCCTGGCGAAGACCGACGCGGTTCTCGCCGGGTATGACGAGGCGATCCTGCTGAACCAGGACGGCACCGTGTCTGAGGGTACGGGGGAGAACCTGTTCGTGGTCCGGGACGGCGTGCTCGCCACCCCGCCAATCTCCGACAACGTCCTCCCGGGGATTACTCGCGAGTGCGTGATCCAGATGGCGAGGAACGAGCTGGGGATCGAGACTCAGGTGCGCTCCGTCCGGCGCGGGGAGCTCTACCTGGCCGACGAGGTGTTCCTCACCGGCACCGCCGCCCACCTGACGCCCGTGGGCGAGATAGACAACCGCTCGATTGGCTCCGGCGGCGTGGGACCGGTCGCGCGGGCGCTCCAGGACATCTACTTCGAGGCCATCCGTGGCCGGAACCCGAAGTACCGCCACTGGTGCGTCACGGCGTCCCCGGCGCGACTCGCCTCGGTCTAGCCCTCGGCGAAGGGGCGACGGGCGGGAGCGGCCGCCGCTATCGACCCGATGGGGGTGCGGGACCCTGCACGATGGATAGCATCGCGCCGGACTACGTTATCCTCGTCTTCCTGGGCTCCTGCGGCGTGCTGCAGATTGCCGCAGCCCACGCCCGCATCCACGGACTTCTCTTTCTCCGACGGCCCGTCCAAGCCACGGTCCTTGGTGTGGTCCTTGTGGTCGCCGGGCTCGTCTGGTTCTTCGGTCCCGGCCCACGGCACCTCCCAGACACCGCCGGGGGTCTGGACGGCAACGGCCAGGGGGCCTACTTCGCCCTCGCCGCCGGTACCGCGATCGCGTTCACCCTGGTGGTTTCCTCGGCCCTCAACCGACGCAGGATGGCCGGGAGCCAGGGTGGGGGCTCGGGGCTGGACGCGCTGCGGGACACAACGTACCTGGAAGCCATGTCCGCGGGGGTCAGGGTCCTATGGCGACAGCGGCGCAGGTGGACGCGGCGGTGGTCCTCTGGCTGAACGGCTGGGTGGGCGACCTCCCCTGGATGGACGCCCTCATCCGCCTGCTGGTCAGCGACTACCTGGCGCCCGTGCTCATCTCCCTGATACTCCTGGGGATGTGGTTCGGCGCCCTGGACTCGGAAGTGCGGGAGCGTCAGCAGCGGGCGGTCATGCGGGCCATGATCGGCATGGGCATTGCCAACCTTTCCACCCTCATCATGAACCAGTTCGTCTTCCGCGCTAGGCCCTTCGTTGAGCACCCCCTGGTGGTCTTGTTCTACCAGCCCACGGACTCATCGTTCCCCGCGAACCCGGCGGTGGTGGGCTTCGCGATGGCGGCGGGCATTTGGAGCGGCCATCGCCGGCTGGGCGCGGTCGCCTTCACGCTGGCCTCGCTGTGGGGGTTCGCCCGCGTGTACGCGGGAGTGGCGTACCCATCCGACGTGCTGTTCGGGGCCGCGCTGGGCATCGCGGTCACCGTCGTGGTCGCCGCGGCGCTGCGCCGGATCGAGCCTCTGCCCACGCTCGTGCTGCGGCTCGCCCGGCGCGTCTACCTGGCGTAGCGGGGGTGACCCACAGGGCTTCTTGATTACCTGAGTTCAGGGTAGGCCCCGCTCATGGTGTCGAACCGTGCAGCCCCCGGAATGTCCTCCGGGCAGGCTCGGTCTGTCCCACCCGCCCACCCGAACGGTCTTCTTCTGGGGGACACCCCCAGACCCCCGGGGAAGGACCGTCCCGTTCATAGTGAGTCCTTCAGCAGCCCGGGTTTAGGGCCCAGGGGAGGGTGAGGGGCCCAGCCCCTCACGGGTATCAGGACGGGCCGGACCGTTCGATACACGGCGGACGGAGCGCCAAGCGGCCAAGAGCCCATCCTCGGACAATCGGGTCCCCCCACGTGCCCGGTCACCGATCTACATTCTGTGTAGTATCCTGTGCCAAACCTGTCGTTCGGAGGTCGGTGGTGATGACTCCTGAGAGGAAGAGTAGTCAAACGTGGGAAGACCTGGCCAGACTCGAACCGGCCAGGATTTGGCGCACGTCCGAGACTGCTGGCCGGAACTGCGCGCGGGACGGATGCTCTGTGACCAAAAGCATCACCTTCGATAAGCCCCTCTGTTATCCACATTGGAAGGAATTCGACGCGCTGGGGGTATTCGAATGCGAGCGGTGTCACTAGTTCGATGAGACGGTGGGTGAGTTCACCGAAGAGGACCTCTGCATGGAGTGCCTTGACCGTGAGCAGCGTGGCTTCGACCCGACGCCTGTCTATCCGCATGGTGCAGTGGAGCGTCACATCCGCTACTTGTACGTCCTGAAACTCGACGGTGGCATCTACTATGTTGGACAGACGAATGACCTGACGCTGCGGGCGAAGGAGCATGCCGATGGCCTCACGACCTCCACCCGTGGCAAGCACCCAAAGCTGGTGTGGTTCCAGAAGTGGATTGGACGGCGTGGCAAGTTGAATGACGAAGAAGATGCCCTAACCCACATCGCCATCAACCGGCCCCGCGCGCTCCGTCTCATGATAGAGGAATGGCAGAGACCTCTCAGGCTGGTGGATCTGGAGGCGGGAGGTGCCGTGCTCCATAAGACTGCGGAGGTACTGTGACTGGGGTCTTCGTCCAGGAGCAGGCGCCGATGCGGATGGCCCCCTGGAGTAGGCGGTGGTGGGAGCCCCAACGGAGGCCCTCACCTGGCCCTACTTTCTCCGAGTGTCACCTGCGACAGGTGACCAGTCCGAACCCTCTGACGGCGGCGCTTCCGCCTGGCGTAGCGGGGCGCGGGGCCGCCCTTCGACAAGCTCAGGGTGAGCGGGGGAATGTCTCGTTCGTCGCATGCCCCGGCCGTTCATGGTGAGCCCGTCAAACGAGAACCCCCTGCGCGGGCGGCGCTCTGAACGGACGCCTCCGCGAAGGGGGGGTATGGCATCCCGCCCCCCAGAATGGGTGCAGGGCGCGCCCTGCCTACGCGTCGCCGGCGGCGGCCACCTCCTCGGGCGTGCGGTGCAAGATCAGGGTCCCGCGGCTGACCCTCACCACCTCGCCGCGCTGGTTCCACGCCACCGTTGCGCTGGTCATCCAGAACGTCTTTGGGTCCAACCGCAGGGGCTTGATGACAACGTCCTCGTACCGACGCTTCGTCGTGATCATGTCGCCGACGCGCACCGGCTGGTAGTTCTCCTCCTCGGAGGAGAGGTTGGCGGCGTGGGTCCCCGGCGTGGGGAATTGGAACGTGGGGCTGCCCATCACCATGGTTGGGTCAGTCGGTGGCGGCCAGAACTCACGGTAGGTGATCGAGTAGGCCGGTGGGCAGATGACGCCCCCAAACCGGGTCGTCTTCGCGTAGGCCGGGTCCAAGTAGAGGGGATTGTCGTCCTTGATCATGTGGCAGAACCGCCGGATCGGCTCGTACTCCATCGGGTAAGTGAATGTGGAGGGCGCGCTCTCCCAGCCGATCCACTTCCGCGCTTCCTCCAGGTACTCCTCCGGCGTCCGAAGCTCGGACTCCGGCCGGGTCGCTGGCGCGGCCGACTCAGGGGCCTGGGGCGACATATCCAGGTACGCCTGGGAGGGCGTTGGGAAGGGCGGCGACCAGCCGGAGCGGGACGGGAGGGCAACGGTGGCGCGGGCGGGTGTGGTTACCTCGACGCGTTGGTTCCCCGCCCACAGCTCGATGTCGATCAGGTGCTCATCGCCATCTCGGTACTTGCGCGTCACCCGCCCACTGAACGTCGTCGTGTCCCCTGGGTGGTTCATGCGCCGCATCTGCTGGGTCGTCGACTTGATCCAGCCGTCCAGCCCCACGTAGTCCCCGAGCATCCGGCCGAAGTGGCCGTTGTACCAGGTCGTGTGCATGAACATGTCTGCGTGGCCGCCCGATTGCGTGTACTCGCGGTCGAAGTGAACCTTGTCGTAGTTCTGCGTTGCCCCAACATGAATGACGATCTCCGTCATGTCGATGTTGACGCTGTGACCTGGGATCTCATCTCCCTCTTGGACGTCATCCCAATACCTCTGTGGGGGGCGCTCCGCCATGGTGGGCCTCCTTCCTCGCCGCCTGCTTTCCATCTCCTGGCCGGGGCCGTCCGGGCGGCCCGCCGCCCCTTGGTAGCACGCTATCGGGGCCTTGTCAATCTGCAGCTTTGACGTGAGCGTGTCCCTCCACTTATGCTAGCGGGGCGCTCCCAAAGGGGAGCTGGGCCCTCGCTGCCGTGAGGGCCGTGCGCGTGGGAGGTCCGATGCGGGTTATCCTCCGAATCTTCAAACAGGTCCTCGGCCGGTACCGGATGATGGTGCTGGGGGGTTACGTGTCCGTGGCGGGCGCGGCCCTCTTCGCCCTGGCCATACCGAAGGTGCTGGAATCTAGCGTGAACCGGCTCGTGGAATCGGAGAGCGCGGACGCTTCTCAGCTGTACTTCCTGGCTGTAGGGCTCATCCTGGCGGGGGTTGCCAGGGGCCTCTTCTCCTTTGGTCAGACGTTCCTGGGCGAGGCCGTCGCTCAGCGCTGGGCCTACGACCTGCGGAACGAGTACTTCGACCGACTCCAGCACCTGAGCTTCGGCTTCCACGACAAGCAGACGACGGGCGCCCTCATGTCCCGCGCCACGGCCGACGTGGAGGGCGTCCGCATGTTCGTCAACATGGGCGCCATCCGCGCGGGGTTCGTGATAGCCATGGTCGGGGGCATCGCGGTGGCCATGATGACGACTGACGTGAAGCTGGCTCTGGTGAGTCTCTCCTTCGTCCCGTTGCTGGGCTGGCGAGCCGTCGCCACCAGCAGGGGGCTCCGGAGGCGATGGTTGCGGGTTCAAGAGTTGACCGCGGAGATGATCACCGTCCTCCAAGAGAACCTTTCAGGGATACGCGTGGTCAAGGCGTTTGCCGCGGAGGAGCATGAGAGGGCGAAGTTCGCCAAGTCGTCCGGGGAGGTCGCGGACGAAACCCGGGATGCGCAGGTGGTCTGGGCCGGCAACTTCTCCGTCATGAACTTCCTCTTCACGGCGGCCATCGGCGCCATCCTCTGGGTCGGCGGGAGCGAGGTCCTGGAGGGCCGGACGTTCGTGGATGGCCAGGCGGTCTTCTCCGGACTTACGCCCGGAGAGTTCACGGCGTTCATCTTCTACATGGGGCTCCTGACGATGCCGGTGCGGATGATGGGCTGGATGGTGAACAGCTTCTCTCGCGCGTCATCGTGCGGGGAGCGGCTGTTCGCGATCCTGGACGCGGAGTCCCCGGTGGATGACTGCCCGGGGGCCAAGACCATGGGACGCGTTGGTGGGCGAGTGACGTTCTCCGGCGTGTCCTTCCGGTACGACGGTGGGGCGCTTGCACTCCAGACGATAGACCTGGACGTGGAGCCGGGCCAGACGATAGCGCTGCTGGGCCGCCCCGGGAGCGGCAAGACAACGCTGGCGCACCTAATCCCCAGGTTCTATGACGTCACGGAGGGTTGCGTCACCATAGATGGGACCGACGTGCGGGACGTGACCCTGGCCTCGTTGCGGGAGAACGTGGGCATCGTC
>PVBE010922443.1_pt1 | contig 28320 bp, 22 predicted proteins | sample 1631181 | NCBI WGS metagenome assembly PVBE01 (sample SAMN08397723, study PRJNA350692) | Marine metagenome, whole genome shotgun sequencing project. | isolation source: water | place: Pacific Ocean | collected 2012-04
CGCGATCAGCTTCTCGCGCACCTCGTTCGACAGGCCGGGCACCGTCGCGAAGTCGGTCTCGGCCGGAATGCGGATTCCGTCCTTCTCGCGAAGAGCCACGGCGCGCGACCGTTGTCGGTCGAGGTACCCGTCGTATCGCGTCTCGATCTCGACCGCTTCGGCGACCTCGGCGACCGTCGTGTCGAGTCCGGCGTCGGGCGCGAGAGGAGCGAGCGCATCGAGGGTCGCGCCGGGCCGCTTGAGCAGGGCATCGAGCTGCACGCTCTTGTCGAGCGCCCCGAGGCCAGCTTCGGCGACCAGCTGTCGGTTGTGTTCGCTCGGTCCGACGGTCGTCCGCCGCAGAAGCGCGAGGATCCGGTCGATCTCGGCAGTCTTCCGGTCGACCCCGTCGGCGATGGAGTCGTCGAGCAACCCGATGTCGGCACCGCGCCGGGTCAGTCGCCGATCGGCGTTGTCTTCGCGCAGGAGCAGGCGGTACTCCGCGCGAGACGTGAACATCCGGTAGGGCTCCCGAGTGCCCTTCGTCGTCAGGTCGTCGATCAGCACGCCGGTATAGGCCTCGTCTCGCGAGAGGATGAAGGGCGTCTCGCCGGCGACCTGTCGCGCCGCGTTGATCCCGGCCACGAGGCCCTGCGCCGCGGCCTCTTCGTAGCCCGAGGTGCCGTTGATCTGGCCGGCGAGGAAGAGCCCCGGCAAGGCGCGGAGCTCCAGCGTCGCGTCGAGCTGGATCGGATCGACGAAGTCGTACTCGACGGCGTAGCCGGGCCGGGTGATCTCCGCCCGCTCCAAGCCATCGATCGTGCGAACGAGCTCGAGCTGGACGTCGTAGGGCAGCGAGGTCGAGATGCCGCTCGGGTAGACCTCGATCGTGTCGAGTCCCTGGGGCTCGAGGAAGATGTGGTGGCGGTCCTTGTCGGCGAAGCGGTGGATCTTGTCCTCGATGCTCGGGCAGTACCGCGGCCCGATGCCCTCGATCGCCCCCGTGAACATCGGCGAACGGTCGAGCCCGGCTCGGATGACGTCGTGGGTCCGCTCGTTGGTGTACGTGACGTGACAGTCCACCTGCGGCAGCAGCGGCTCCTCGGAAAAGAACGAGAATCGGCTCGGTGGATCATCGCCGGGTTGGGGCTGGCAGGCCGCCCGGTCGATCGTCCGCCCGTCCAGGCGGGGGGGCGTGCCGGTCTTCAGGCGGCCGGTGCGAACACCGACCTCGGCGAGCTGCTCGGCGAGTCCGTAGGCCGCCGGGTCTCCCGCCCGCCCGCCGTGGAAGCTCTCCAGGCCAACATGGCAGAGCGCCCGCAGGAAGGTGCCGGTGGTCAGCACCACCGTGGCGGCGGAATAGCGCACACCCTGCCCGTCTTCGACGCCGACCACGCGCCCGTCGTCGATCAGCAGGCGCTCTACGGTGCCCTGCTTGATGTGGAGGTTCGGCACGGCCATGAGCACCGCCTGTACCTCGCGCCGATACACGCCCATGTCGCTCTGCGCCCGCGACGACCAGACCGCCGGCCCCTTGCGGGTGTTCAGGCGCTTGTAGTGGATGGCCGCGCGATCGGCGACGCGTCCCATGATCCCGCCCAGCGCGTCGATCTCCCTGACGAGGTGGCCCTTCGCCATGCCGCCGATCGCCGGGTTGCAGCTCATGTGCCCGATCGTATCGACGTTCATCGTCAGCAGGAGCGTGCGTCGGCCGAGCCGGGCAAGCGCGTGCGCGGCCTCGGCGCCAGCGTGTCCGCCGCCGACCACGATCGCGTCGTATGGTGTCGGGTAGAGCATCGCGCGACGAGCTATCGGAACGGCCGCCCCCTGTCCAGGCGGAAACCGCCAGTACTTCTCGGGCCTTCATTGAGGCCGGTCGCTTCTGGATTGCCAGAAGCGAGCTGACTCCGTGAAGCACCGAATCACACACGAAAGTCGCCGACCGGGCAGAGGATCGACACCATGTCGAATCGTACCCGGCCGGCTTCCCGTCCGTCGCGTTGCAATGGCTGAGACGACCGTCGGCGGGCCGCATTCAGCGCATGACGCAATAATGTCCGCTCAGCTGCGGAGCCAGGGAGCGAGCTTGCGGGCCCGGGCCATCAACGCCGCGGCCTCGTCCTCGTCGCCGCGGGCCTCGAGAAGGGTCGCGAGCTCGACGAGGGCGAAGGGGTCGAAGATTCCCTCGATCTCCACCATCTGCCTCAGCCAGCGCTCGGCCTCCGAGAGGTCGTCCTGCACGAGCGCCAGCGTGGCGAGCTGCTTGAGGGCGGTCCAGCGCTCGCGGCCGGATAGTCCATCGACGGCCGCTCGGAGATCGGCCTCTGCGTCGCCCCATGCGCGCCGCGCCATCGCGCCCAGCGCCCGTTCGAAGAACGCGTGCGGTGTCGTCGGTTCGGCTCGCGGCGCCTCGTCCTGGGGCCCGTGGGAGCGCTTTGTCGCTGCCGCCGGCGCGGGTTTGCTTCCCCCTGCTTTGCCGCGCGCCGGTTTCGGTTCGGCCGGGGCGGGCACCGCGTTCGGCAACGTCGCGATGGATCGCGCCCGCCGCCTCTCACGCCACGCCTCGAATTCGCCGCGCCGAACCACGTCGGTCGGCTGGCGGGGGTTCGACCGCGTCGTGGGACCGCTCCTTTCGAAGCGCGGAGGCAGGTTGTCCGAGGCGTGGGTCTGCGCGTCCTCGGCTGGCGCCGTGTCGGCGGTCGGTTTCCTGGCGCGCTGCTTCCCCTTCGGCGGCGGTTTCCGGTCCTTCGCCTTCCTTTCCCTCGCCGCCCCCTCGGTCGCGTCCTCGGTCGACGCGTGGGCTCTCGGCTCCTCGGCAGCGACCGGAGCCGGTTCCGGTTCGCGCGCGCCGGGCGCGGGAATGGAAACCACCTCCGCGCCGTCCGGAAGCCGGGTGGGACGCGGGGCGTGCAGGCGCTCGAGCTTCTGGCGGATCCTGGACATTCGTGAAACCCGTTGGCATGGCCGTCGTATCACAAGGACTCGATCTCGTGGAGTCGTCAGCGGCAGAACGCGGCGCGATCGGACGCCGTGTTCCGGCCCGTCGCACCCCCGTCGCCGTCCCCATCACCCGAGAGATCATACGTGGACATCATCATCGTCGGAAACGGCGTCGCCGGGATCAGCTGTGCATTCACCGCGCGGGAGCGCGACCCCGACGCGCGGATCACCGTCGTCAGCGGCGAGACCGACTACTTCTTCTCCCGGACGGCGCTGATGTACGCGTTCATGGACGTGATGCCCCGTCGCAACCTCGAGCCCTACGAGCGGGAGGTCTACGACCGGAAGCGCATCGAGCGGGTGCGCGACTGGGTCGTCGACCTCGACGCGACCCGCCAGAAGGTGAAGCTCGAGTCGGGTCGCGAGCTCGGCTGGGACAAGCTCGTGTTCGCGGTGGGGGCTCGGCCCAACATGTTCCCGTGGGCGGGTGCGGACGCTGTCCGCGACGGGCTCGTCCACTTCGTCTCGATGCACGACCTCGAGACGTGCGAACGACTCGTGCCGTCGACCCGCCAGGCGGTCGTGGTCGGTGGCGGCCTGATCGGCATCGAGCTCGTGGAGTGCCTGCGGCACCACGGCATCGACGTCACGTTTTTAGTGCGCGAGCCCTGGTACTGGCCGATGGCGCTCGCGGCCGAGGAGGCCGACATCGTCACCGAGCACATGCGGACCCACGGGGTCGACGTGGCGCTCTCCGAGGAGATGACCCGCATCGACGTCGACGAGGCCGGGCGCGTCGCCGGCGTCGAGACGAACCAGGGACGGTCGATTCCGTGCCAGATGCTGGGGATCACCGCCGGCGTCCGGGCGAACATCGAGCGCTTCTCCGACTTCGCCGACGCACCGAAGCTCGGGCGCGGCATCGTCGTCGACGAGCGCCTCGAGACGAGCCTGCCCGGCGTGTTCGCCTGCGGCGACTGCGCCTGGATCGAGCCTTCCGACGGACGAGAGCCATTCGGCGAACAGATCTGGTACTCGGCCAGGCGCCAGGGCGAGCTTGTCGGCCGCAACCTGTTCGGCGACGCCATCGCCTACGAGCCGCCCCTCTTCTTCAACAGCTCGAAGTTCTTCGAGATCGAGTACACGACCGTCGGGCGGGTGGTGAAGCTGCCTGACGACGTGACCAGCCTGTTCCGGCGCCTTCCCGGGCGCGCGGTCACCCAGCGGATCGTCGCCCACGAGGGGCGGGTGATCGGCTTCAACATGCTCGGCTCCCGCTGGGATCACGCGCTGCTCGGTCGGTGGATCGAGGAGCGGCGCTCCCTGGAGTGGGTCCGCAAACACCTGGCCGAGGCCCAGTTCGACGTCGAATTCGGGCGGGTGCCACTCGGACGCATGCAAGAGACAGAGCTGCGCGCGGTCGGGGGTGACTCGTGATTCGGCGTACGCCGACAGGGCGCCTGGTTCACGATCTGACCCACCGCGGCTTCAGCGCCTGGGCGCTCAGCGCGCTGCTGATCGCGTTCTACGTCGTGCTCTACTTCGGCTACGATGTGTACGAGCCGTCGGGTCCTTTCGAGCAGTTCCAGCGCTGGCTCTTCACGCACTTCACGCGGCACCTCGACGCGGCAGGCCCCGTGCTTTTCGCGCCGGTGGCGAGGGCGCTGTCGAGCGGGGCGGCACACGGGATCCTCTTCGGGGCGATCGCCGCTGCGGCGGGCTGGCTCGCCTGGTTCTTCCGGCGCGATCCGGGGAAGCTCCGGGCGGTTGGGTTGGCCACTGCGGTCGCTGCGGTCGCGGCGGTGCTCTTCACCCGCGTGTTCTTCGTGTCGTCTGCCTGGGAGGCGCTCGACGCGAGTGCGTTCAACCGCTGGCACATCTACGGGCTGCTCTACACGCTGGCGATCGGCGTCGGTGGCGCGCTCGTCACCTGGAAGTACCGCCACAACGCGTACCAGGTCGTCCGCACGCTGGTCGTGATGCTCGTCCAGGTGTCCTTCGCCTTCAGTGTCCCGATATTGCTAAAATTCTTCGGCGAGCCGGAGTTCTACTTCAGCTACCTGTGGCCGCTGAAGATCGACTACCTCGATCCGCGGAACTTCTCCTACTACGGCGAGGTGCTCGTCCTGTGGGGATTCATCGGCTCGCTCCTGCTCGTGCCGGTGATGACGCTGCTCTTCGGCAAGCGGTGGTACTGCTCGTGGGTGTGCGGCTGCGGCGGCCTGGCGAACACGTTCGGCGACCCGTGGCGCCAGCTCTCGTCGAAGTCCGGGCGGGCGTGGCGTCTGGAGAAGATCACGATCCACACCGTGCTCGTGATCGCGGTGCTGTCGACGGCGCTGTGGTTCGCGTCGGCGGTTCTGCCAGAGTCCGAGGTCCTCGCGCGCACGGCGGATCGCTTCCGCACCTGGTACGGCTGGATCGTCGTCGCCTCGCTCTCCGGCGCGATCGGCACCGGCCTCTACCCGGTCGGCGGCACGCGCATCTGGTGTCGTTTCTTCTGCCCGATGGCCGCCCTGCTCGGCCTGCTGCAGAAGCTCGGCCGCTTCCGGATCCGGGTGAAGCGCGACATGTGCATCTCGTGCGGCATGTGCTCGACGTACTGCGAGATGGGCATCGACGTCCGCGCCTACGCCCAGGAGGGCCACTCGTTCACCCGCGCCTCGTGCGTCGGCTGCGGCCTCTGCGCCGAGGTCTGTCCCCGCGGTGTGCTGCGGTTGGAGAACCGCGCGAGACGCGACCCACAGGAGCTGTCGTGGCGGTCGCTGGTCGAGGAGAGTTGGCGCTGAGTCTGCAACTCCGGGCTCGAGGTGTCGTGACGACGGCCCGCGAGGAACTCGCCGGCGAAACAAGCGAAGGTCGGTCGGCTACTCTCTCGCGAGGCCGGTGTCCCTCAGGCACCGGCGCACGACGGCGGCGGCCTGCGCGGTGGGCGCACTGCGAGCGCATGTCGATAGGCCCACGGGCAGAACCCGCCGATGAGCACGAACTCGTCCAGGTATGGGTCCGCTGCCCGGATGAAGTCTGCGAGATTGCGCCTCGTCTCGTCGAGTTCATTCATCGGTGTCGATGCCGAGGACTTCCTGAACGATGTACTCGGCCTGCTCGGAACCGCGGGCGCGGTTCTTCACGCAATCAAGGGCGGCCTGCATCACGTCGACGACCCACAGACCGGAATCCTCGACGTAGACGGTGTTTTTCATCACCGAGCGCGGGTGCGTGGGAACGACGAGCGTGACGTTCGCGTCGCGCTGTTCGCAGGGCTCCAGGCCCAGCGTTTCGAGCAGGGTCTCGATGGGTTGATTGCCGTGCACGTGCACATCGAGGCCCGGGCTCCGGGTGTGCAGTACCTGCAGCAGCCTGCACGCTTCGAATCCACCGATCACCCCCCACGGGTCGGGTCCCGACCACGTCATGATCTCGGTGAGATCGATCCCGTGGTCACCTGCCCAGCTCCACCGTGTGGGGAAGCGCCGGTTGCGGACGAGGCGTTCCGCCTGAAACCACCGGCGAATCAACTCAGGCTTTCGAATCAAGCGTAGCCGTCTGCTCTGTTTCGTCAGGAATCCCTCGTCCCGGAATGTGCGAGCGAACTTGTGGGAGGTCTCCAGTGCGACCTGGGCGAGGGTCGCGAGCTGGGTCGGGTTCTCGATCGCCGTGCGGCGGCCCTGCCAGTGCGTCGGAGCGGCTTCCTGCAGGAGCATCACCTTGAGCAGGTGGCGGTTGAGGTCGGTGAAGACGTCGCGCGTCTGGCCTGGTCGTGCGTCCCTAGGGCGCACCCTGGCGGATCCATCGCGGTCCATGCCGGTGCCCGTCCCGGGGATCTCGGCCCGAACGCCGCCGATGTCGTCGAAGAGAACCCATCCGATGTCGGGGGCGAACTCCTCCATGAAATCACCGGCTCGCGTCGCTGTGGCACTGGAGGTCCTGGGCACCGCGATCGCCACGATTCTCACAGGATCGTCGTCCGCTTCGACGCGCTTGAGTCGCAGGACTGCGACCGCGAGATCGCCGCGCAGTTCCCTCCAACGGACGGGCGCTCGTCGGTCGACGGCGACGAGTAGGCGACGCGTCTCACCGGCGATCGTCGCGGTCGCCGTGCGTAGTCCATGACTCGTGTCGCGCCAGTCGCGTGCGTTCAGGCTCTCTCCGAGGACGGCCTCGAGGCTGGTCTGGCCGCTCATGATTCCATTGCGCAGTAGAGTCAAGTCTCCCGAGACGCGTCGCTTTGCATCTGTCGCCCGCACGGTCACACTCGACCGCAACTACGTTTGCGTCGTGGTTGGTGGCTGGCCATGGACCTTGCCGGGGAGCCGGCTCCGGTGCCGAAGGCACGACTCCGCGCTGTGTCTGACCGGCTGCTCGAAGCCTACGACGGCAAGACGCTGAAGACCGTGACGAGGGATGTGAACGAGTTGGTCGCCATGGGGCTCTTGGTGAGGTCCGGCGGCGGGTATCGCGCGAACCTCCGGGCGCTCGATTCGTTCGTTCCGCCGCGTCGACCACCAGAGTAGGCCGAGGCCCATCGGCGCGCCTCGCGTTGGTCGACGCTTGCCCACCCTCCTTGGATCCCGCGGACGCACCTGTACACGACGCCTATCGGGGCCTCGGTCGAGGGGCAAGATCGACCGGCACCGGTGCCGACGCGTCAAAACCGAGCGCAGTGATCGAGAGTCCGATTCCGGTGCCGATGTACGGACCCCAGAACGGGTGCACGGCTGCCTCGAGACGGACGGTGAGCCCAAACGGCGCACCGGAAGTGGTCCGGACCGATGCCCTTCCGCCGACCGGAGAGAAGAGCCGGTCGTCCTCGTACGGGGCGTAGGCTGCGAGTACGTCGATCGTGATGGTCCGCCGCGCGCGATTCGAGGAACGCCCCCACTGATCGAACATCGCCGTTCGGTGCGTGAGCCTTTCGAACGCAACGCCACCCCCAAACACTCCAATGTCCCCGCGGATCTCGGCGCAGTCAAAGCCACAGTAGTCGATGAGCGCCTGATGAAGGTACTCGCCAAATACCTCGACAACTGTTGCTGTCGACCTCCGAAGCGGAGCGTTGGACGCCGGGCAGACGAACACCTAACACTGAGAGCCCGTTTCGTCGTCACGGCATACGGGCTGTTCGAACACGAGACCGCTCGCGTGCACGCGCTCTCGGTTGGCGATTACGACGCCGACACGGCCACCCACACGTGCAGGCAGCATCGTGGATTCTCCGACCTGGATGTGAGCTCCAGTCGATGCTCTCCACCGCCCGAGGCGGAGCTCCGTGGAGATCCCGGAGGACAGGCTGAAGCCTGTGGTTTCGATCGGCCAGACGCCGAGTTCGAGGTCGGTGCGGCCACGTTCTCCTGACCCCCCGCGAGCGGCGACTGTCGCCGTGGTCGCAGGGCTGGACGAACCAACTACCTCCGAGCCGCCCGCAACGGCGAAAAGCGTGGTGGCAGCGAGTATCGCGACTCCGTACATGGCTCCGCAGACGAGTTGCAGTTCCCTGAAAGGCCCCGCTCCCTGCTCGAACGTAGCAGGGAGCGAATTTGGATGCGAACGGGGGTCCGGCGAAGTCGGGATGTGCGCAACCGCAGGCTGCTGCCGACGCTGGAGCCCACGTGCGCGAGTTGCGTGATACGGTCCTTCATTGAGTCTGCTCGCTTCTGGCTTGCCCGAACCGCCGCTGCCGGCGTTGCTCGCTCGCCACGGGCCACCGGCCCGCAACTCGCTCTCGCCTGGTCGGCGACAATTCGTTCGGCGCCATCGAGCGATCCGTCTCAATGAAGGCCCGTATGAGGACCTGTCTGCGGCTGGAAGACCGCGCTCGGCGTGCTCGGCTACCGATCGCCCCCTCGAGCCCCGAGCTCGGTCGCCAGCCAGTGCGGGAACCGGTGCCAGGGGATGGCCACGTTGTCGTCGGGTAGCGCCGTCGTCGAGTCGACGCGGCACACGACGAGGCCGGGGCGAGCCCGTTCGCCGGCGAGTTCACGAAAGCGCGTGAGCGCGCGAGCGTGCGTGGGCCGGGGTGTCGCCGTCAGCTTCACCTCGACCGGAACCACCTCCGTGCCGACGCCGAGCACGAAGTCGACTTCGAGCTGGTCGTGCGACCGCCAATGGAAGACGTCGGGGCGAAGGCCCGCGTTCGTATACTGACGCGTTGCCTCTCCGGCCACCCAACCCTCTAGCAATGGACCGCCGAGAGGACCGGCGATCGCCGAAGCTGCGTCGGGCTGGCGGGTGAGCTCGACGACCAGCCCCGGATCGGACACGAAGAGCTTGGGCGACTTGATCACGCGTTTGCCCAGGTTGCGGTGGAACGGCGGCACGAGCATCGCCACGTATCCGGCCTCCAGCACGCTCACCCACCGCCGAATCGTCGGTTGGCTGACCCCGATCTCACGGGCCAACGCGCTCGTGTTCAGCTCCTGCGAGTGACGCGCCGCGCACAACGACAGCAACTGCGAAAACGCGCGCAGGTCGCCGATGTCCTGAACCTGGCGAACGTCGCGCTCCACGTAAGTGCGCAAGTATGATCGCACCCAGAGCGCACGCCGGTCCGGGTGCAGCACCGGCTCCGGGAACCCGCCCACGTAAAGCGCGTCTTCGAGAGACCGTGGGGCAGGGAGCTCGGACTCGGACAGGGGGAGCAACTCGAGGATCGCCACCCGGCCGGCCAGCGACTCCGTCACCCCGCGCATGAGCGCGAACTGCTGAGAGCCCGTGAGGACCCATCGACCCGGTGTGCGATCCGCGTCGATCTGCATCTTCAGGTAGCGCAGCAACTCCGGGACGTACTGGATCTCGTCCAGAATGACCTGGCGACCGCCGAGCGCGGCCAGGAAACCACGCGGATCTGTCGTCGCGAACTCGGCGCGGATCGGGTCGTCGAAGGTGACGTACTCGGCCGACGGCAACTGGTGGCGCAACAGTGTGGTCTTGCCCGATTGCCGGGGGCCCGTGACGAGGACCGCCGGTACCTGATCGAGCGCTCGGGCGAGCACGGTCTCGATGTGTCGTGGCACATACATGCTGACGGATTGTAAATGAGATGTTCAATCCGTCAAGCACGACTCTGCCCGTGACGTGCCCGGACCTCGGGACGGCCGCTCCCTGCTCAGCCGCCCCGCCCCGCCGGCCGCGCGGGCATCGAACCGGGGGGGCACGTCGACCTCGTCGTTTCGGAACCGTGTCGTTGCCACGTGGTCGGGCGTTCCGCCTGTTCGCGCCTTGACGATCGCCAGTGCGTCCCCAGATTCCCGCGCCGAACCATCCAAACCACGCGCCCGCTCGGGCGTGACCAGCACGAACCGGTGGAGGACGCGATGAGCGAGAACGAGGCCACGAAGGCAAAGGAGACGGCAGAGCAGGCCGAGGCGCCGGCAGGCGGGGCAGACGACGCGAAGGCGGCGAAGAAGACGACCAAGACGGCGGCAAAGGGCGCCAAGAAGTCTGCGAAAGGCGCGAAGAAGGCCGCGAAGAAGGTCGAGACGCACGCGTTCCAGGCCGAGGTCAGCCAGGTGCTCGACCTGGTGATCCACTCGCTCTACCGCAACAAGGAGATCTTCCTGCGTGAGCTGATCTCCAACGCGTCGGACGCCCTCGACAAGCTCCGCTTCGCGTCGCTGACCGACCCGAAGTTGAGCGAAGGGGAGCCGCTGCGTGTGCGCTTGATTCCCAACGAGGAGGCGGGGGTCCTGGAGATCGCCGACTCGGGCATCGGCATGACCCACGACGAGCTGATCGAGAATCTCGGGACCGTCGCCCACTCGGGAACCCGAGCGTTCCTGGAGCAGGTCAAGAAGGCGAAGTCCGAGGACGTCAATCTGATCGGACAATTCGGGGTCGGGTTCTACTCGGCGTTCCTGGTCGCCGACCGGGTCGACGTCGTGTCGCGCGCGGCCGGCTCCGACGAGGTGTGGCGTTGGAGGTCCGACGCGGCGAGCTCGTTCACGCTCGAGCCGGCCGAGAGGGATGGCCGCGGTACGAGCATCTTCCTGCACATGAAGGAGGATCAGCAGGAGCTCCTGTCGGAATGGAAGCTGCGCACGCTGGTCAACCGCTACTCCGACTACGTCGACCACCCGATCGAGCTGCGCACCGAGCAGACGACGGGCGAGGGAGACGACGCCAAGACCGAGCTCGTCTTCGAGGCCGTCAACCAGGCGCGTGCGCTCTGGCGTCGACCGCCTTCCGAGGTCACGGACGAGCAATACGAGGAGATGTACAAGCACCTCTCCCACGACTGGGAGGGGCCGCTCGCCCGCACGCACTTCAAGATCGAGGGGGCGCAGTTCTTCACCGGGCTCCTCTTCGTGCCGAAGCGCCCGCCTTTCGACCTCTTCGACCGCGACGCGACGCGTGGGGTGCGCCTCTACGTGAAGCGCGTCCTGATCATGGACGAGTGCGAGGATCTGCTGCCGCAGTGGCTTCGCTTCATGCGAGGCGTGATCGACTCCGACGACCTGCCGCTGAACGTGTCGCGTGACGTGCTGCAGGACTCGAAGGTCTCGAAGACGATCCGGAAGCAGGTGACCAAGAAGTCGCTGGAGCTCTTCGAGCAGATCGCCGCGGAGAGGCCGGACGATTACACCGAGCTCTGGACGGTGTACGGCAAGGTCATCAAGGAGGGCCTGCACTACGATCCGGACCAGTCGAAGCGACTCTCGAAGCTCGTGCGCTTCGAGTCGTCGGCCGTCGAAGGTGTGACCTCGCTGGCCGAGTACGTCGAGCGCATGCCGGAGGAGCAGAAGTCGATCTACTACGCCCTCGGCGCGAACCGGCGCATGCTGGAATCGAGCCCGCACCTGGAGGCGTTGCGCAAGCGGGGCTGGGAGGTTCTCTATCTCGTCGATCCGGTCGACCAGTGGGCGATCGGTGGTCTGTCGGAGTTCGACGAGAAGCCACTCGTCTCGGCGATGCAGGCGGACCTCGATCTCGACGGCGACGAAGGCAACGACGAGCCGACGGACGAGCCGAAGGACGACGAGAAGCCGCAGCTCGGCGCGCTGACCGAGCGTTTTGCCGCCGTGTTGGGCGACCGCGTGCGCGAGGTGAAGGTCTCGGAGCGCCTGGCCGAGTCGCCGGTGTGCCTCGTCGTGCCGACCGGTGGTCTGCCGCCGCATATCGAGCGCCTGCTCCGGGCGAACGACCAGGAGGTGCCGCCGAGCCCACGGGTATTGGAGCTGAATCCGTCGCATCCGATCGTGGTCGACCTGGAGCGGATCGCCGAGCAGGACCCGGAGAGCGAGGCCCTGACCGATTGGATCGAGCTCCTCTACGACCAGGCGTTGATCACCGAGGGCAGCCCGGTCGAGGATCCGGGGCGCTTCGCCGCCGCGCTCAATCGGCTCATGGCCGAGGTGACCCACGCTGCCGCTGCCGGGAACACGGACGACTGAACGTCGCCGCCAGCCTGTTGCCGCTCGCTGTCGCACTCGATAGCGTGGCGGCATGAAGGTACCCCGCGGGCGCACCTACCATTCTCCGGGTTTCGACCTGGCCTCGCTGGCCCGGGTCCTGGTTCGGGACCCGGACCCGGCGACGACGGTTCGCCGCTTCGAGACGGCGTTCGCCGCGCAGGTGGGGCGCGCGCACTGCGTCGCGCTGCCGAAGGCTCGGACGGCGGTGTACTACGCGCTCGCCGACCGCGCGTTGCCCGAGGGCAGCCGCATCGTCATGCCGCCGATGACGATCGTGCAGATGATGGACGTCGTGCTCCGGAACGGCCTGCGGCCGGACTTCGTCGACATCGAGCTCGACACCTTCGGGTTCGACATCGACGAGCTCGAGGCGCGCCACACGGCGGACACCCGGGCGATGCTGCTGACGCACCTCTACGGCATGGTGCCGGACATGGAGCGCCTGATGGCGTATGCGCGGCGGCACGACATCTTCGTCATCGAGGACTTCTCCCAGAACCTCAACGCGGCGTTCCGCGGCCAACAGCTCGGCTCGTTCGGCGATGTCGGCATCTACAGCGCCTCGACGACGAAGTCGCTCGACACCTACAACGGCGGCCTCGTCGTCACGGACGACCCAGACCTGGCGACGCGGCTTCGCAAGGTGCAGTCGGAGCTTCCATCGAGGCCGAAGCGGGATCTCTGGCTGACGATCGCGATGTCTCTGGCGCGCGGTGTCGCGACCGAGGACCCGCTCTTCTCGTGGGCGACGTTTCCGATGTTGCAGTGGCTGCGTCGGACTCGGCCCGATCTCTATCGCTTGCTCATCGGTGCCGAGGAGCGTCACGAATCGGTCGACGGCTCGCTGCCTCGGAAATGGAGTTACGCGTTCTCGCCGATGCAGGCGGCGGTCGGGTCGCGGGAGCTACCCCTGACGACGGCGCGGGACAGAGCGCGACGGAAGCGCGCGCAGAGGATCCGCGAGGCACTGCGACGCACGGAGCTCCATTTCCCCGTCGAGCGCGCCGACGCGCACTGCGTCTACTGGCAGCTCATCGCCCTGTCCGACCGGGGTACTGCACTACAGGACGAGCTTCTGCGGCGCGGTGTCGACGCCGCGACGAGTAACCTCGACCTCGTATCGTCGTTCACGGCCTACCCGGATTGTGCGCGGCCTTGCCCGAATGCGGAGAGGCTCAAGCACGGCGGTCTATTCGTACCGATTCATCCTTGGCTGTCCGAGCGACAGATCGACCGTGTGGCGGCCGCGTTTGTCGAGGCCTGCGCGGTGGTCGGCCTCGGTCCGGCGGCGTGAGAGGGGGGCGGCGGAGTCGCAGCGATCCGACGGGCGATACGGATGGCGGCGGCTCAGCGGTCGAGCTCGTGGGGGCGGAAGAGGAAAGATCCGATGGCTTCGGTCCACGAGCTGATCGCCGACGGGCGAAGGGCGAAGAGCAGGCTCTGTTCGTGTGCGTACCCGGAGAGACAGGTCGAACAGTCGGGGTTGTTCACGGCGGCGATGGCCTCCGTCAATCCCAGCTCCGGGATGCTGGCGCCTCGCACACAGCCGACGCGATGCGTACAGGCGAAGAGCCGGCCGTCGGGCTCGACGTGGTAGATCAGCTTGCCGCCGTCGCACTCGTGCGCGTTCGGGCCGCCGCTCGTCCCGATGTGGGGGCCGAGGTGGGCCCACTCCTCGACGTGACGCCAATAGGCGAGGGAGTTGAGGATGCGCCCCCGGGAGCCGCTGTGGGGGCGCACGACATCGAGCATCCGCCGGATCTGGTCGCTCGACGGGAAGATGTCCGTGTTGTCCTGGCCGCAGTAGTCCGGAGGATGGAAGGGCAGCTGGAGGTTCAGCCGGATGTCGTGGAGCTCGGCCCAGGCGATGATCTCCGGCAGGTGGTCGATGGTGGCGGCCGTGATCACCGACGTGATCCACGACGTCACGCCGGCTTCGCGGGCGAGTCGGACCGCCTCGATGGCCGCGTCGTGTGAGCCGACGAAGCGCTGTCGATCCGTGAGCTCGGCTGGTCCGTCTACAGAGATGACCAGGTAGTCGAGGTGCTGGAGTATCGATCTCCGCTCCGGCAACAGCACGCCGTTGGTGCCGATCGAGACGATGAGTCCGAGCTCACGCGCTCGCGCGACCACGGTCTCGACGCCGTCGTAGAGCAGCGGCTCTCCGCCGGTCACCTGGATCCGACACCCCCCGGCTCGTCGCACCTCGCCGAGGAAGTTCAGCCACCACTCGACCGGCTGCTCGGCCGCATGACCGGCCTGCGGGATGCTGCAGTACGAGCACAGCGCGGTGCACCGGTTGGTGAGCGCGATCGTGGTGCTCAGGGGGGTGGGGAGATGGCTCCTGGCCCGGCGGACGATCGCGCTTCCGGTACGGTACGCGACGCGAACTGTCTTCGACCAGGCGAGCATTGGAGGCGCCAGATTCGACATGAACGAACGAGTCCCCATGAGACTAACGAGCCGCGCCGATTCCGGCAACGGGCCCCCGCGCTCATTGGGGTTTGATCAGCGTGTCAACGACTCGACTTTACCGGGCGGAAGGGGTGCAGGAACCGGGCGAGCCCGCCGGGGTTTCGCGTCGAGATCCAGACGCTGCCCGTGCCGCTGAACTCACAGACCATGCCCTCGCCGGAGGCGAAAGCGCCCATCAGGCCGCCGACCGTGCGGACGTTGTACTCGAGCCCGCCGGTGAACCCGACGATGTGGTTGTTGTCGACGATGTAGCCGCCCGGGCCGACATCGACTTTGTGGATGCCCCCGTAGCAACCGAAGAAGAGCGGCCCCTGCCCTTCGGCCTTGATCATGAAGAGGCTGGTGCCGCTGAAGAACCCCTTCACACCCTGGAACTTGGTGTCCAGCGTGACCGTCGGCGCGCTGGCGACGAACGCACCGGACGATAGGAAGATGGGCTGCGATCCGTCGAGGACCACGCAGTCCATGTCTCCGTCCGGTCCGGGTGCGATCCACAGGGTCTCGCCGGTCTGCGAGGCGGTGAAGGTGTTCTGGAACAGGCTCTCGCCGCCCAGCATCTTGCGCTTGAGCGCACCGCCGAGGCCGCCCTGGAGGTTGGTCTTCATCGCGAGCGCGGAGTCCTTCGCGACCATGGCGCTCGCCTCGACGACGAGCTCTTCGCCGGGCTGGTCGAAGAGCACGCGGGCGACGGCGAAGTCGGGACGTTGCTTGATTTCGTATTGCATGACTCCCTCCTACTGTTGCCGCGGCTTGAGCATGCGGCCGATGGTGCGGCCGTACTCGCCCGGGTTGCGGGTCTGGAGCCAGATGCGGCCCTGACCGGTGAACTCGAACACCATGCCTTCGCCCGAGAGGAACGAGGCGACGAAGCCGCTGGCGCTCTTGGTCATCGTGTACTGCAGCGTGGTCTCCCAGGCGACCAGGTGCCCGTTGTCGATCACGAGATCGCCGTTGCATTCGATCTCGTAGATGCCGCCGAAAGCACCGACGATGACGGGAAGCTCGGGGACCGACGTCGTGGCCTTGAGCACGAACATCCCCTCGCCGCCCAGCCAGTTCTTGAAGCCGCCGAACTCGGTCGCGACCGCCACCCCGGGAGAAGCGGCGATATAGGACGTCGATTGGATGAACAGGCCGGTCTGGGGGACCGGCACGGTGACGATGTCGCCGGGCAGGGAGTGAGCGAGCAGGATCTCGCCGGGGCCGCCCTGGGCGGTGAAGGTGTTCTGGAAGAAGGACTCACCGCCGAGCTTGCGCTTGAGCGCGCCGCCGATGCCCCCCTGCATTCCGGTCTCCATCTGGAGGTTGGCGGACATCCCGACCATCGCTCCGGACTCTGCGGTGATCGACTCGCCGTTCTCCAACGACACCTGCGCCATGCTCATCGCCGGGCGGTGTAATACGTTGATCTGCATTGCGACCTCCTCAGCTCAGGAACGGATTGACGAACCCGGCCAGCGAGCTCGTGTTCCGCGACTGGATGTAGATCTTCCCCTCGCCGGAGAAGTGGCAGACGAGCCCCTCGCCAGAGGCCATCATTCCCATCATGCCGCCGCCGACGGACTTCATCTTGTAGGTGAGCTGGCCCTCGTAGCCGACGATGTGACCGTTATCGACCACGTAGCTCCCGTTGCAGGCCACCTCTTCGATGCCCCCGTAGCTGTTGAACCAGAGGTCGCCGGTGCCCGTGATCTCGAGGAAGAAGAGCCCCTCTTTGGCGAGCATGCCCGACAGACCGCCGAATCGCATCTTGACGTCGATATCGCCGGCCGACGCCACGTAGGCGCCGCTCGACAACACGAGCGTCGTGTTCCCGTCGAGACGCCGATGCGCGACCTCGCCGATCAAGGTCGGTGCGATCCAGACGCTTCCGCTGCCGGCGAAGTGATTCACGAAGAAGGTCTCGCCGCCGATGATCTTGCGGATGAACGCGACGAGGAGGGCCATCAGCGTGGCGAAGAAGCCCGGGGATTTCCCCGCGTTCATCTTCACTTCCATGCCGATCGACTTGCTGCGGGCGACCATCGCGCCCGCTTCGGCGACCAGCGCCTCGCCCGGCTGCAGGTCGACCCCCAGCATGGCGCACGACGGCCCGTGGGTGATCTCGTGATTCATTGATCGCTCCCGGGAACGATGAACGGAAGGCCGGGGCACGATCCGGCGTGAGAGTACGGTGTGCGAATATCGTATCCCACCGCGACGCACCGTGTCACGGGTCTCCGACACCTGTGCACCGGCGGCGTGCGTCGCTCTCCCCTTCGGCGCGCACACGCGCTAGCGTCTGGCCATGCGCAGCTCGTGGCTCTCCATCGTCATCGCGGGCGTCTCGTGCGCCTGCGCCCAGCTCGATGCGTCGCCAGACCTTCGGACGCGCCGGGCCGCCGTCGTCTATGGGGCCGACGACCGGGTCGAAGCCCACGCCCACGATCGCGCCGACCTGCGCGATGTCGTGGAATCCGTCGGCGCCCTGGTCGAGCGAGCCCACCTCGTGTTCGCCGACGACGGTACGATCGAGCTCGACGTGCCGACGATCGGCGAGATGAACGAGCTGTGCGATGGCGAGGCGTTCGCGGAGCAGCCGGCACTCGCCCAATGCAGCGCGACCCTGATCGCCGACGACCTCGTGCTCACCGCCGGACACTGCATGCCCGACGCGCGCACCTGCCGGGAGCGCGTGCTCGTGTTCGGCTATCGGCTCGGCACTGACGGCGCGCTGCCGATGCTTGGGGTCGACGGCGTCTTCGAGTGTGCGGAGGTGGTCGTGACCGAGAATCGCCGCCGGGGGAACCTGAACCTGGACTACGCGGTCTTCCGCCTCGACCGACCCGCGGCGCCGGCACGGGCGATCGCTTCGCTTCGCCTGCCCGCCGCACCGCTCGCTCCGGGCGATCCGGTCGCGCTCGTCGGCTTCCCGAGCGGCGCACCGATGAAGATCGACGACGGCGGCGAGGTGGTCGACGACCGGGACCGCGCGCGGGACTTCTTCGCGCTGACCGCGGACGCGTTCAGCGGCTCGTCAGGCGGGGCGGTGTTCGATGCGGAGGGGCGGGTGGTCGGAGTCCTCGTCCGCGGTCAGACCGACTACGTTCGGCGGAACGGTTGCGCGGAGACCCACGTGATCGCGGATCCGGGTCCCGACGCCGAGGAGGCGACCTACGTCGAGCTGCCGATCGACGCACTCTGCGCCCGAGACGACTCGGCGGCGCTCTGCGCCACACGTCCGCCCTGCCCGTCGGGCGCCTGCGACGAGGAAGCGCCGTCCGATTGGAATTGCGCGCCCGAGATCTACGATGACGGCTACGGCTGCGATTGCGGGTGTGGCGCCTACGACCCGGATTGCGACGACGCGCTGACGCCGATCTTCGATTGTGCGGCAGGCATGCTCTGCTCGCTCTCCGGAGAGTGTGTCGAGCGCGCCGGTCCTGTGGGCGACTGGGCCTGTAACCCGGCGACGTGGGCCGACGGGACGTGTGATTGCGGCTGTGGCGCCGATCCCGACTGCGAGGTCGAAGACGCGCCGATCCGGAACTGCACGGAAGACGAGGTCTGTGTCGCTGGCGCAGTCTGCGAGACGCCGCGCTCCCGTCGGCGGGGAATCTGCGCGTCGTCGCCGTCGCCGGGGGCGCCGTTGTCGGCCTTGTGGATCGCACTCGCCCTGGTGCGTCGCCGCCGCTGAAAGGCCCGGCCACGTGCGGCACGCTTGACGTCGGATCCGTGGTCGGACGACTTTGGCACCGGTCCGGCGCCTTGCCGGACGAAACGTGCGCGCCGACCGAGAGATCGCCGACTGCGCGCCGACCCAAAGGAGCGTCGTGGAATTCGATCGATACCAGGAGCTGGCCGGCCGCACCTCTCCTTCGGGGCGGCCAGCGATCGAACGGCTGACGAACGGCGCCCTCGGGCTCACCGGCGAAGCGGGTGAGGTCGTCGAGTTGGTCAAGAAGCACCGATATCACGGTCATCCACTCGACCTCGAGGCGATGACCAAGGAGATCGGCGACGTGCTCTGGTACGTCGCCGAGCTGTGCACGGCGGTCGGCCTCTCCATGGGCACGGTCGCGCAACACAACGTCGACAAGTTGCGTGCGCGCTATCCGGAAGGGTTCTCTTCCGAGGCCAGCTTGGAGCGGCCCGACTGAATCGACGCTCCGCGTTCGCGCGCTCCCCCCCCCGCCCCCGCACCGCCCCGGATCATGGCCACGAAGAAGCGAGCACAGCGAGATCGGATCGTCGATGCCCTGACCGCCGATGAGAGCGAGCTCCGTGAGCGAGGGGTCTCACTCCTCATCGAGACGCTCATCGACCTGCCGGTGTCGTTCTGGATCGATGTCGAGGAGAGCCGGGGGTTGTTACTCGACAGCCTGACAGGCGAGGCGTCCGCTCGGTCGATCGAGCGCCACATCCGGCCCGGCTGGGATCGCCACGTCGCCCGGTGCGAGGCAACCGGAGACACCCTCGGTGCCGCGGTTCCGGAAGACGTGAGGATCCGCATCGCGCAGCTGATCGCCGAGTATCGACCGCCGCGCTCCAAGTGGGCGAAGGACGCCGTCGACCCGGCGCTGGTTCGGCAGTTGCTGGCGCCGGTGCTGCAGGATCTGCTGCTCAACTTTGCACGCCGATTGCCCATACCCGGGCTGACCGGTGGTGACGCACCGGAGCGCCGTGACGAAGGACGCGCGGGGTTGCGAAGCCGCCTGAAGGCAAAGGTCGAGAAGCGCGCCGAGCGCTTCGTCGAGGCAGGCAAGAACGTGCTCGGCGGGCTGAGCGCCGAGGTCGAGCGACAGATCCAGAGCGCCGCTCGTGAGTTCTCTCAGAGCGCCAATCGAGAGCTCCGCAGCGCCTTCGTGAGCCGCCTGCGCAGCGACGAAGGGCGCGAGCTGCTGGACCAGATGGCGAATCAGCTCCTCGACCGGTTGCTCGAGACGCCGCTCTCCGAGCTCAACGCCGACGTCGACGACCTGCCCTGGGACGACATCTGGGCACTCGTGCCGCCGATCATCGAGCACAACCACGAGCGTCCCGAGATCATCGAGGCGGTCGAAGAGGAGCTCGGCGCCCTGCTGGAGACCGAGGGGGAGCGGTCGGTTCGGGAGCTGCTCGACGAGGCAGGCATCCTCGACGCGTCACTCGCCACCGCCCTGGCTCATGGCGATGGTGTGGCGCGCGAGCTCTTCGCCGACAAGGCCTTCGGCCGCTGGCTCGACGACGTGCTGGCGGTGTGATCAGAAGCGCTCGCTCGGCTTCGGCTTGTCGTTGATCGCGATCGCGATGCCGCCGCCGGTGCGCGCCGACGACTGCTCGAAATAGAGCAGGTATCGATCGTCGAGGAACACGTTGGTGGGCTCGCGCTCGTCGAACGAGCCGTCGACGACCGGGTTGAAGGGGAATCGTTCCCACGCTGCGCCGTCGAAGGACGAGGCAAATCCGAGCTCGCGATCCCCCGCCTCGCCGCCGGCGTACCACATGCGCAGGATTCGCCGCCCGAGGGCCGTCTCGGCGACCCGAACCTCCGGGGTCCAGACGCCCTGTCTGTCCCAGCACGACTCGGCTTCGCCGTCCGGTCCGACGCAGTCGGTGCCCGGTGCGAGCACGATGCTCCGTCGTTCGAAGGGACCGCTGCCGTCGCCGGTGGCCAGGCCGATACTCGGGGGCTGGTAGAGCTGGTCGCCATCGCCGCCGGTGTCTTCGACGACGGGTCGCTCGACGCCGAAGTAGAGCGACCATTCGGCATCGTCGTCCGGGCCCAGGAGCGATGGGGATCCGATCCGCTCCCCCTCGTCCGCGCGGAGCAGCACCGCCAGTTCGTCGACCTGCGCGCCGGGATCGAGGCGGGTCCAGGCGATGCCTTCGTCGTCGCCGAAGCTGAACGCGATGCGCGTCTCTCCGTCGACCGTGACCACCGAGGGGGCGCCGACCCGGTCCGTGTCGATGTCGACCGAGGCCAGCATCATCGGATGCACCACGAGGACGATGTCGCCGAACACCAGACCATCGGTGCTGGTCAATCGCCCGATCCAGCTCGCGGCGCCGCCGGACACCTCGACATAGAGATCGACACGTTCGAGCTCGTCGACCTCGGCAGCTGGCGCGCGAAACTCCTGGGTCGGATGGTCCCGCAACAGGAACGCGTCGGCGGGGTCTACCGGCTCCCCGTCGCCGGATCCCTCGGCCCCGATGGCCGGATCGACCAGTCGATACGGCACGATCCCCCGGTTCGGAAGGTTCGCCGCACCGCCGCCCTCGCCGCCGAGGGACCCACACGCTCCGACGACGGCGGCAAGCGCGCAGACCATTGCCGTCGGGATTGGGTCGAAGCTGTGGAAGCGAAGCGGCATGGCTCAGAAGAGGAACGACAGGCTGGTCGTGAAGCCGAGGAATCGACCCGAGGCGGCGTAGTCCCCCACCGGATCGTTGGCGGCCGGCTTCATGTACTCGCGGCGGGGCAGGCCGACGTATTGGAAGGCGAAGTCGAGAAGGACCGGCTTCGGCAGCGCGGTCGTGAACTCCGAGAATCGGAGCCCGAACCCGGCAGACACTCCGTGCTTCACGGTGTCGACGTAGTTCAGCTCTGCGGGCTGATCGACGACGGGCGTGGGCTCGAAGTAGTACCCGAGACGCAGGGCGAGCCCGAAGTGCTCGCCGTCTACCGCGCGGTACTCGCCCCCGATGCGTGGGATGACGATGTTGCGGAAACCCGGGTCGATCGGGGCGTCCGACGGGGGCACCTCGAACTCGAAGGGTGAGAGGTCGAGGGTGATGTCGATGGTCGACGTCGGCGACGGGAAGCGGCTCCACTGCAGCCACGTGAAGTCCGTCGTCACCATCCAGCGCTCGGCGTCGTGGGTCACGCCGAACGAGAGTTGCCGCGGAGAGAAGAGGTTGGTGCTCGTCGTCACGACGACGAACGAGGCGTCCTCGGCGGCCGGCGGGAGTCCCGGGACGAGGGCGGCGATGTCGCCGGAGACGTCGACCGCCAGGTCGAGCCCGAGGAAGAACTGGTCCCGGAACGACGCGCCGAAGCGCCAGTCACCCGGGGTCCAGAGCACACCGGCGGAGGCGTAGCGGACGGACGCGAGGTCGACGTCGACACCGGAGAAGAAGGCCGTTCGCTCGGCGTCTTGCAGGTCGACGAGTCCCTGCATCGCGAGCGTGCCGGCCGTGTCCGAGAGGTAGGTCAGTCCACCGCCGAGATAGAGGTCGTCGATCAACTGGAAGGCGACACTGGTGGTGATGACGATCCGCTGCGGTCGGTTGTCGTAGAGCACCCATCGCGGCTGGCGCTGGGGGAGCGCACGGATGCGGCTGATCCGCTCCGCGGGCACGAAGATGCCGAACGAGAACGCGACGTTACGCTCCAGAATCCGCCCGGGAAGCACGACGCCACCCTGGACCCCGTAGTTGCGGTCGACATCGAGGTCCCCGCCGTTGAGCTCCAGCCGAGGCTCGACGTAGACGTAGCCCATGTCGAGGCGCAGATCGCCGCCGGCCGCCAGCCCCGCCGGGTTGTAGTAATTCGCGCTGGCGCCGGTCGCGTTGGCCGTCATCGCCCCGCCGAGCGCCACGCCGCGGGCGCCGAATCCGAACGCGTCGAGCGGGTTGGCCCGCGCCGACGTCGGTCCGAGGACGCCGATGACCGCGACCACGAGGAGCGCGCTCGCGGTGGCGTGGAGCAGGCGCCGCGCGCTCGAGAGCTTCCCTACAGATTCACGCCGAAGTCTGGTCCGGGGAGCGTCTTGTGGGGAAGCTCTCAAAACGCCACCCCGACTTCGATGTTCACGAGCTGCGTCGTGCCTCGGTGGGAGATCGAAGGGCACCCGGGGTTCGGGTCCGGATACGTCGGCGACAAGAACGCGTCGTCCTCCGGGGGTAGATCGAGCCCGCCGTCGTCGTCCTCGACGCATTCCTTGTCGTGGGACCGAGACGCGAGGCTCTGCATCTGCCAGGCCGCGTCGACGCGCACGAGCCCGCGTCGGAAGCCGAACCCCAGCGAGGGGATCGTCCGATCGCTGTCGAGGTAGTTGTGCATCCCCGTCTGCTCCGGGGCAGGGCTCGGCTCCAGCGCGAAACCGGCGCGGGGGTGCAGTGTCCACTCCCCGACTTCGATGTCCCCCTCGACCCCGAACTTGAAGACCCAGGTGTCCGAGAAACCCGGCGCGGGTTGCGTGGGGAAGTCGTCGGGAACGGAGGTGTAGCGGATCGGGTTGTCGAATTGACTCCACCGCTTCCGCGTTGCCGCCGCCTCGAGGTGGAGCTGCGGGATCGGCCGACCCCAGGCGGCGATCGAGATCTGGGCGGGGTCGTATTGGGCGGTACCGGAGATGTCGAGGGTCGGCACCGGGATCGTGAACGCGTCGCCGAGGTCGACGGTGATCGGCAGCGTGTACTCCGCCGAGCTGGCCTCGCGCCACACCAGGCCGAACCCGAGGCGCTCCGGGATCGGGCGGATGGCGACGCCCACCGCGTTGGCGTAGTCGGTGACGAGCTGGTCGCGGGCGAAGGAGCCGAGGTCGCCGGCGTCGTTGGGCGCGACGTCGATGCCACCCTCGAGCTCGGCCAGGGCGATCAGCGACCAGCCGATCGACAGCTCGTCGACGATGCGAAGCCCGACCCCGCCCTGGACGCTGACCGTCTGCGCCCGGTTCTCGACCAGCACCCAGCTCGGATCCCCCGGTGGCTTGGTATCGGCGATCAGGATCGACGTCGTCGGGAGCACGAATCCCATCGCCACGCTGAGGCGGCGCTCCAGCGGCGGCCCGAGGGGGAGCGGAATGCCGAATCCGAAGACGAGAGCGGGGGCGTCGAGGGCGTCTGATGACTCACCGTTCACGTGCAGGTCGAACACGCCGTACTGGTAGCCGAACGCGAAGGTCAGCTCGTCGTCGAAGGCCATGCCGGCCGGGTTGTACCAGACCGACTCGTAGCCGGACGCCGAGCCGTGGATCGCGTTGCCCATCGCGATGCCCCGGGCGCCGAACCCGAAGAGGTCGGGCACGCTGGCCACGGCCGCGCACGGCACGACGAGCGCGCCGATCACGAGCAGGGCCGGCAAGTTGATTCGCGAGGGCCGCAGGCGAAGAGGAACCACGGAGGCACGTAGCAGGTGAAGGTGAGCGCTACCCTACGGAGGCGTGTGCCCATGCTCAAGTGCCGGCGACCTTCGGCGCCGCGGAACAGCGTGTCTCTGTTCCCGCAGAGACCCCAGGACATTCACTCGGGTTCGAGAGCGTACCGGCAAAACGCGCGGAGGTCGTCGAGGTGGCCGGTGAGAATCGCCTTCAAGATCGCCGGGTCGAGGGCCTGGTATTCATGTACTGCGATGTTCCGGAAGCCCACCATCGACCGCATGCGCGTGGCGAGCTCCGAATCCAGGCCGGCGCCGCGTTCGAGGAGCGTGAAGGCGTCCGCCAACGTCGATGGGAGCCCGAGTGGTCGACCGGCCGTGAGGTGGTGCGCCAGATCGATGCACGCCTGCACGGCCCGCTGGAGATTCAGGACGAACACGTCGTTGACGTCTACGTCTTCGAGACGCTGCGGGTCGCCGCCGGTCGTCTCGTCGATGCGGGCAAGCCAGCGGTCGACCGTGGCGACCTTGGCCATCACCAGATCCCTGTCAGCCATCAGTCATCCGTGCGCTCAGCGCCCGCTCTACCGGTGAGCGGCTGCGCTTGAGATCCGCGTATAGGGTGAAGATTCGCGCCTCGACCTCCGCTGCGCGGGTGGTGTTCGCCGTGCGTACGCGACGACCGTGCCGCAAGACCTGCATTGCGAGGATCGGCGAGCAGCGGTCCAGCTCGACGAGGTCGACATCGCGCCCGACGAGACCGCTCAGCCGCGTCGAGAGCTCGGCCCGCTCGAAAGCGGTCGGCCGCGAACGGACGAGCGCGGCGAGATCCAGGTCGCTCGCGTCGGTCTCTCGGCTCTGCGCGACCGATCCGTGTACGTAGAGCGCGTCGAGCCCCCAGGCGTCGTCGATCGCGGTCGCGAGCGTGTCGATGTCGGCTTCCGGTAGCGTGGGCCGAGTATAGTTGACCGCGCCGCGAGAAGCGACGTGCCGTGACGTGGAACCTGGCCCGAGTCGTCAGTCGCGGTCGTCTCCGACGAGGATGCCGATGCCGCCGAGGGCGGCGCGCGCGCGATGGTAGCGACTGGTCTCGGCGCAGCGGGCGACGTAGTCGACGTCCGGGGCCCAGGGCAGCGGCCGGCGCTCGGGCAGCTCCACGGTGGCCACGGCGGAGCGGAACGCCGAGACGTAGAGGCTGGCGCGTTGCCCGAGGACGTCGGCGTGGGTGTCGATCAGCGCGAGGATCCGCCGCGCGAGACCAGACGCGAGGAACCCGCGCCGGATCAGATCCTGGAACGAGTTGGCCAGCCTCAGCGGTGTGTATCCGTCGGCCCCCATCGACTCGATGATCCGGATCAACGCCGCATCACGGAGCAGGCCTTCGCCGTGCAACACGACGGCGGCCTGGAAGTAGTTGTAGATCGGCACCACACGCGCCCCGAAGCCGTCGAAGCGGCCGGTTGGGGAGCGGCGGTCGAGATGGATGAAGATCCGACGCACCCGGTCATGGTCGTCGCCCAGGTCGTCGACGCGGTCGAGAATCCGCTCGGCGTCTCTCCGGTAGAGCGAGCTTCCCGCGAGGGCTTGCGCGAGCTCGTCCCGATCGATGGCCCCGGCGAGGATATCCGCGTAGAGGCTGTAGATCAGGGCGTCGGACTCGGCGTCGTCGCCGAAGAGGACCTCCTCGACGCGGTCGCCCTGCAGTCGGCTCCGCAGCAGGGCGTCGAGCTTGTAGCCGAGCTGCTCGTTCAGCGCGCGGAAGCGAAAGCGAAGCAGGTTCGAGAGGTTCGGCTTGAGGATGAAGCGATCCGGTTCGATGCCGTCGAGCCGGAGCTTCGCCTCCAGCACCCGCCGCATCTGTCGGGGGCTGCCGGAGATGAACGTCACGTGGCGCGGCTCCTCCCGGGTCGCCGGCGCCAGGAGCTCGCGCAACAACGTCGCCGCCCCCGCGACCGAGCGCTTCTCTTCGGCAGATTGGCGGAAGGTCCGGACGAGATCGCGCAGCGAGTCGAACTCGGTGTGCAGGTAGGTCTTGTCGAGGTCCCAGCGGAAATGGATCATTCGGCGGGTTCGCTGCCATCGCCGTCGTCGGTCGCTGGCCCGGAGGTGGCCCACTCACCACCGCGTTGCATCAAGCCGATGAAGGCGGCCTCGTCGCCGGCGCGCACGACGGAGCGCAATCGCTCGACGGCGTAGAGCAACGCCGAGAGCGCCTCGGTGCCGTAGTCGTTGAGGTTCTGGATTTCGAAGTAGAGGTGGGGGTTCTCCGAGACGACCCGCGCGGCTACGGCGAGTTGGGCGTCGAAGGTCGTGCTCGACAGGAGCGCGAGGCGCGGCGCGGTCTCTCCGCTCTCCGCGATCGCGGTCATGAACGCGATGTTGAGCGCATGAGACAGGCCGAGCACGTAGGCGATCACCCGATCGTGCTCGTCCAGCGTCATGTCGACCATGGTGGCCATGGTTCCGGAGAAGAGGGCGCGGGCCTCTTCGACCGCCGCCGACCCGGCGACGTCGATGAAGACGACGTGACGCCCGGACAACATCGCTGTCTCGGGCCCGAACATCGGGTGCACAGACGTCACCCGGGCCCCCGCGTCGCGCAAAGCCGTGAGGCCCGTTCGCAGCGGGGTCTTCAAGGACCCGATGTCGAAGATCAGACCACCGGGTGGGTTCTCCGCCAGGGCATGCAAGATGGCGTTCGAGGCCCGGAGCGGCGCCGCGACGACGACGAGGTCGGCGTCCGGGGCGACCGAACGCCAATCGTCCGCTCCCGCGAACCCTTCGAGCGGGCCAGCGGGGTCGACGATGGTGACCCCGAAGCCCTGCGACGCGAGGAAGCGGCTCATCCAGGCGCCCATGCGTCCTGCGCCGCCGATCACCACGGCCGAGCCGCCGTGGCCCGCTCCCGCATCGACCACGCGATCCTGTTCCTGGACGGTCAGGGCGGAACGGATCAGTGCGAGGGCGAACTCCTCGGCCAGGTCTTCGGGAACGCCGAGGCCGCGGGCCCGGGTCCGGGCAGCGTGTACGACGTCTTTCTCGCGACCGAAGTCGCGAATCGGGGCGCCGCTGGCGAGCTTGACCCGGCCGATCGCAGCAGCGACGTCGAGGCGTTCGGCGACCAGCTCGAGAAGCTGGGTGTCCAGCGCCGCGATCCGGTCACGCAGGGCGTCGAGGGCGTCGGTCATGGCTCGTCCTATGCCAAGGATCAACGATGGAATCGTTGATCCTTGGTACTATTCGCCGGCGCCGACTTCGAATTCGAAGACGATCTCGTACTCGATATCGCTATCCGACTGCGTCGTGAATCCAGGTCCCTCGCCGGTCCCGGCCGCCCATGCAGGCGGAACGTCCATATCCGTCAGCACGTCGGCGACGCATGTTCGCTGGCCCTCGGTGAGCGCGTTCGATTGGAACTGCGCGATGTTCACGTCGCCGGCCATCGGGTCGTCGGCGAGGTCGCGCACCGTCATCTCGACGAAGAGCGAATCCCGCAGGTCGGGCGTGTCCGTCAGGCAGTCTGAGATCTGGACCGACGCCCGGCCGTAGGCGTGCTGGACGTTGTCGAAGAACTGGGCCTCGTCACCCATGTTGCGTTCGGCGTCTCCGGGTCCGAGGCCATGGTCCGGGTCGTCGTCGACTCCCACACCGGTGCCTTCGACGGGCTCCTCATCGGGGGGAACGGCGAGGTCGGTGTGAATGACCGTGACGGGCTGGCCGGCGCTCGCAGGATCGGCGCCGACGGTCGGGCCCTGCCCGGTACCCTCGCCCGGGGTTCCCTCCGCTTCGGTCCGCGAACCGGTACCTTCGGCCGGCACCGTCTCGGCGGTCTGCGCGCTGCCCTCGGCCGCCGCTTCTTCGGCTTCGCGCGCGGCGGCGCTCGCTTCGGCCGCGGCCGCGTACGGATCGAAGGCTTCGACAGCTGGCGGGACGTCGGTCGCCGGGGACGGTGCTTCGGCCGGGCCGCGCAACAGGACGATCGCCACGGCGATGCCCAGGGCGGCGACGGCGACCAGTCCGATAAGTCGGTTTCGTGTCATGGCGCCGGTGCAATCGACGGTCGGGAGCGCGACGAAAGCGCCCCCGAGCCCGGGTCATGGAAGACGTGGTGCACCATTCCACCATTCCGGGCGGCCGGCAAGGACGTCCGGTTCTCGGCGGCGGTGTGGGAGGGGGCTCCTACTGTCGCCGTACGTCCAGCACATAGGTCGCTCCGGCGTCGGCGCCCGTCGTGCCGTCGACGACGATGAAGAGCACGCTGCCCTCGGCCAGATCGAGGATGAGCTCCGACGACGAGTCGATCTCCGAGCGGTCCGCGTTGCACGACAGGTAGGGCTCGTCGTCGTTGCAGGCGCCGTCGCTCGCGTAGAGGATCGTGTCGGCGTCGGTGATGATGCCGGGTAGCGACGTTCGGAAGCGATAGCGCGCCGACACGGGCACCTCGAAGCGGTGCAC
>PVBE012579083.1_pt1 | contig 28320 bp, 24 predicted proteins | sample 1631181 | NCBI WGS metagenome assembly PVBE01 (sample SAMN08397723, study PRJNA350692) | Marine metagenome, whole genome shotgun sequencing project. | isolation source: water | place: Pacific Ocean | collected 2012-04
ACTTGAGGGGGGATTTCGGCCGGGGCGGGGGCGAGAAAGGAGTGCGGCTGGAGGCGGCGATCGAGGGGCCGTTTCCCAATCTCCGGCTCTCCTGCCCGCGGCACCTCTCAAATATCTTATTTCCAGTAAGGCGCCAGCGCCCATACGCTCGCCTATTGCCGTTATGTGTTGGCGGAGTGTTTTTAGATATATACAGCGGCGGACAGTAATTCGGGCGGCTACATCGAGAAGCCTTTCTTCCCAAACATCAATCATACCAGAATCCCTGTGATGTTTCAAAATCCTATTCCGTTCCACTAATAGCCGGGCATACTCCCTGGAATCCACTAAATGTCGCCCGTCTTCCGCAGCTACGGCGCGGTCAAAGGCAACCCTCCTCAGGTGGGGGCCCTCCTTCACAAATCGAAGGCTCTCTGGAAAAAAAATTACAGCATGGACCCGATCTAGATAAGCAGGTAAATCCACCTCCTCCACCCCATTGACCTTATATTTTCTCGACGGCCCCTCGATCGCCGCCTCCAGCCGCACTCCTTTCTCGCCCCCGCCCCGGCCGAAATCCCCCCTCAAGTACATCTCCCCATTTTCCTCTCGAGTCATTTTGGCCCGGGCCGCTCGGCGGAAAGACTGAAGGTTAATCAAAAAATAAATTGCCTCCAAGAGGTTGGTCTTTCCGGTCCCGTTCGGGCCATACAAACAATTGAAATGGGTGTGTGGAAAGAGATCAAGAACAATATAATTACGAAAGTTTCTAAGGTGGATTTTTTGGAGATGCACGGTTTCACCAAGCCCCTATTATTTATTTCTATTAATTAAGATCTATTAGTAGTAGTAGTAGGCGGTGGGGAAATGTGAAGAAGGGTTGTAAGGGCTTGATAAAGCTTTTGTTGTATATTTTTGTGGTTGTGGAAAAAAGGGGGGGGCGGGTGGTTGTGGTAGGGGGAAAAACGGAAAGGGGAGGCGGTTGTGGAAAACGGGAGATTTGTTCACAACAACCCCCTATTGCTGTAACAGGTCCACGCGCTCGCTTAGGCGTTGAACGGTCGCGGAAAAAGCGGAGTCCTTGTCGACAAGATTCTGGATTTTCCGGACGGAATGAATAACGGTGGAATGATCTTTTCCGCCGAAACGGCGGCCAATCTCGGTTGTGGAGGCGGAGGTTAAGTTACGGCTGAGAAACATCGCCACCTGCCGGGGGAGGGTGAACGCCCGAGATCGGTTTTTTGATTTTAAATCCGAAACCTTTACCTGGTAGTGCTCCGAAACAACCCGCTGAATATTTTCGATTGTCGTGACCCGGGAGGGCTCTCTAATGATTTGTTTGAGAAGCTCTTCGGCAATGGGCAGGTCTATGTCGGTGCCATGCAGGGAGGCGTGAAAAATAAGTTTAATTAGACACCCCTCAAGTTCGCGTATGTTGGATCGGACCTTGCCGGCGACGAAATGGGCAACCTCGGGGGGAAGATTAAAGTTTTGTTCGGCCGATTTTTTTTGGAGAATGGCTACTTTGGTCTCAAAGTCCGGAGCGCCAACATCCACCATCATCCCCCAAACAAACCGAGCCCGCAGCCGCTCCTCGAGACCGGGCGTATCCCTGGGAACACGGTCGCTGGTAATGATTATTTGTTTTCCCGCTTCATAAAGAGCGTTGAAGGTGAAGAAAAACTCTTCCTGGGTGCGTTCTTTTCCGGCGATAAACTGAATGTCATCCACAAGCAGGGCATCAATTTTTCGGAACTTGCTCCGGAATTCGGGCATATGGTTTCGCTGAAGAGAGCCGATGAGCTCGTTAATGAAATTTTCGGCCGAGGTATAGTAAATGCGAGCGTTGGGGCGTCGCTCAATAAGGCCATGGGAGATAGCGTGAAGAAGGTGGGTTTTGCCAAGGCCAACACCACCGTAAATAAAAAGAGGATTGAGCCTGGAACCCGGCTCATCCGCGACCTGGAGACTGCAGGCGTGTGCCAGTTGATTAGAGGCGCCGATGACAAAAGTGTCGAACGTATATTTTGGGTTCAGGAAATCGGGTTTCCGCAGAGCAGGCGCCGGCGGAGGGGTAGGCAGGAGAACGGGCCCGGAGTCTGGGGCCGCTCCGTTTCGGGGCGCGGAGCCCTCGGGGAATTCAATCTGAAGAGAGACGCCTTCTCCTCCCTCCAGGCGAACCACATCACCCAGAATCCCCCAATAGCGATTGTGAATAGTTTCAGCAAAAAACCGATCCGGAACCTGGACGGTGAGGGTAGAATCGGTGCTGGAGGCCTGGCGCGAAGTCGAAAACCAGCGCTCATATGCCTGAGGAGAAATTTCGTCTTTGATTCTTTCCAGACACCTATCCCACAAATCGTTCATATTAAGTGCCTTTGATCCGTGCCGGACGACCGGAAACACAAAACATGGCGCCGAACCGGACTCGGGGGCGTAATATTACCGAAAAGCTGCACATTCAAGGCAAGATCCAAAAGGTGAGGCCCAAGGCGCGCCAATCGCGCGCGGGCTGCTGTTTCCGGGACAATACACCCAAACGCTCTGGATATCCACAAAAAATACCCCTCCTTCGCGAATTTTCCACACCAGAGAGCGAATTTCTTGACCTCAGCGGGGCAAAATGTGGAAAACTGGCCCCTGATGGGCTTTTCGGGTCGCACCGACGGTGCTCTTAATTTCTTGACAACGGATATCTTCGTGGCTATTGTTGCACTGCTTTTTGGGAGGGAGGTCAATCCAAACCGTTACGGCTCCCCCAACACAAGGAAAAAAGAGGCAGGGTCGTGAAGAGAACATATCAACCGAACCGAAACAAGCGTGCGAAATCCCACGGGTTTCGGAGCAGGATGAAAACAACGGGCGGCCGTTCCATTTTGAAACGGCGGCGGGCCAAGGGACGAAAAAAACTTTCAGCATAAAAGCCCCGCCCGAGGTTGTGCCCTTTCTTACGAGAAGCCGGCTGTGGATCAAAAACTCCGACCGGAAATGAAAATTCGGCGGGGCTCGGATTTCAGGTTGGTTCTAAAGAAAGGCAAAAAACGCCGCAGTCGCCGCTTTACTCTTTATGTGATGGCGGATACGGGCGGACCAACCAGGGTCGGCGTCATCGCCTCCCGAAAATCTGGAAATGCCGTCAAGCGCAATCGTGCCAAGAGGCTTGTTCGCGAGGCATTTCGCAAAAATCGAGACATTATGCCGGTGGAGTCGGATGTGGTCGTCATTGCCGGCCGTTCGATGGCTGACGCGGAGCAAAAAGAAATTGAAAAGGCGTTCCTCGACGCCCTTGGGTCTGCCCATGGGTGAGCGGGCTGTCAAAATATTTCAAAATTTCCTTTCGGTTGCCGCAGCTATATTAATCCGGGCGTATCAGCTTTTGATTTCCCCGGCGCTTCCGGGAAGCTGTCGATTCAATCCTTCCTGCTCGCATTATGCCATGGAAGCGTTTCGTCGCCATTCGCCGGCTCGGGCGACGTGGCTCGCCTTTCGCCGAATTGCCCGATGCCATCCTTTCCATCCGGGCGGAGAAGACCCGGTTCCCTAGCGGGCTGGATGGAGACGCGTTGAATGGAAAAAAATGCGATTCTTGCCGCAGTCTTATCGATCGCCGTTCTTGTTGCTTGGGAGTATTTTTACATCCGGCCCCAGCAGGAAAAAAATCTTGAAAAAAAACAGCGAATCGCGAAAAGCATAACGGCGAAAAAGCCGAAACAGCCGGCCGCCGTAGCTCCCCTGTCTTCACCGGCAGCCAGCCCTTCCGCGCACAGCCAACCCACAGCAAAGCAATCCGCGCCCGAATCCGGCAAGCTCGAAGTTAAGGCCCCGGACGAAAGACGCGTGGTGGTTGACGTGGGTCCGGCCATTTTCGAGTTCACCAACCGAGGCGCCGGCATGGTGTCCGCGCGACTGAATAAGTATCTGACCGACGAAACCAAAAAACCGATTGAGCTAATCGTGGGGTCAAGTCCCTCCATCCGCCCGCTTTTTTTAATGGGAGGAGACGCGGCCCTGAGACTGAACAAAGCCACCTACCGCGTGGTGGGCGGCGATCTTTCTCTCTCGCCCACGAATCCGGAGGGCAGGGTCGGCTTCGTCTATCGCGACGCCACCGGCCTGGCGGCGGAGAAAACGTTTGTTTTTCACTACGACAGCTACACGATAGGCACTACGCTTCGAGTGGAGTTTCCCGGCTCGCCCAAACCCATCGGCATCTCGTGGGCGCCCCGCCTGGGCGGGAGTGGCGGGAACAACTACGGAGGCATAATCGAAGGGCCGATGAGTTTTGTCGGGGAGGATCTTGAATACGACGCCCCGGAAACAGGAAAACCCGTGGTTCGGGGCGGAGGAACCAAATGGCTGGGCATTCAGTCCAAATATTTTCTCGCGGCCCTGATTCCCCGTGGCGGGGACGGCCGGTCGGAGGTTCGGCTTTTGGTCGGAAGCGGCGCGGAGAAAAACTTTGCCACCATAGTCCCGCTTCCCCTCAAACAAAAAACCGCGGCCGCGCTCGATATTTACGTGGGCCCCAAAGAAACGCAGAGACTCGAGAAGCTGAATGCCAGCCTCGAAGAAGCGCTTGATTACGGGAAATTCGCCTTTATCGCGAAACCCCTCATGTACATCCTTCGCCTCTCCCACTCGGTAACGGGCAATTGGGGCGTCGCCATTATATTGCTCACCATCCTGATCAAGCTTATTTTCTACCCCCTTACGCAGGTGAGCATGCGCAACATGCGCAACATGCAAAAGCTCCAGCCCAAAATGGCTCAACTCAAGGAAATATACAAAGACGACAAAAACAAAATGAATCAGGAGGTAATGGCTCTTTACAAGGAACACAAAGTCAACCCAATGATGGGCTGTCTTCCGATGGTGATTCAAATTCCCGTGTTTTTCGGGCTTTATAATGCCCTTTTGGTTTCTATCGAACTTCGCCAGGCCCCGTTTTTTTGGTGGATAACAGATCTTTCCAAGCAGGACCCGTTTCATGTGTTCACGATTCTCATGGGCCTGTCGATGTTCTTGCAACAGAAAATGACCCCGACTTCAGCCGATCCCTCCCAAGCCAAAATGATGATGTTCATGCCCGTCATCTTTACGGGGATGTTTGTTTACTATCCGGTGCCGGTTGGCCTGGTGATTTATTGGTTTATGAATAATGCGCTTTCTATCGCGCAGCAATATTTCGTCAACAGGTCCATAACGCCCCCAAAACTTGCCGAAGGAAACTAAGGCGCGCCAACCCTGGGCCATGCCGCCGAGCCGGATGCGCCTGTTGGTCAGCGACCAACGCCGCAGGATAATGCCCCCGGCAAAAACGCTTCGCGCCATCGGGCTGCGCCGGAGGATGACCATGCTGGACGCGGGCCGGGTTTTTTCTGCATGCCGGCCTGCCGGATTGTCGGAAAGGACGGCAGCGTTCTTGTGTGCGACATCTCGCCGCTGATGCTTCAGGAACTTCGGGAGCAAAAGAAAAGGCTTGGGCTGAAAAATTTACACATCAGAAAATCCAGCAATCCGAAAATTCCGCTTTCCGACGGATGCGCGGATTTTGCGATGCCTGGTTTTGTTCTCCATGAAACGGCGACGCCGGAAGCGTTAATGGGCGAAGCCCACCGGGCGCTACGTCCGGGTGGCCGGGTGATAGTTGTGGAATGGCACCCCAGGCCCACGGAATACGGCCCGCCTATTTGGTGTCGCCTGAACGTCCGGGAGACGAAAAAAATTGTTCGCAGATCGGGCCTTTTGGTGGACCGGGACTGGAACTTCGATGATGACACCTGCTTCGTTATGGCGCACCGCAAAAGCGCGGTCGGACAGTCCGGGGTTTCTTTTCAGGCGACCGAAACAATTACGAGGCGCAAAACCTGATCCGGAGGAGAAATGAACGAAAGATCGTCTATCAAAGATCATGTGACAGTTGTCACCGGCGGCGCGGCGGGAATTGGCGAGGCCGTGGTTAGCCGGTTTGCTGCTGAGGGCGCCAGGGTCGCGGTTGTGGACAAAGACCCTGACAAGGGAAATTCGATTACCGAAAAAATCAAAGCCGATGGCGCGGACGCTCTTTTTGTGCGGGCGGACGTTACGTCGGCTTCCGAGACAAAAGAGGCTTTTCGTCTGGTCCTGGAGCGATGGGGGAAGGTTGAAATTCTCGTGAATTGCGCGGGCGGTTTTTTCGAAACCCACGCCATTGAAGACCAGAAAGAAGAGGACTGGGACGCCATTCTCGCCTGGAACCTGAAAAGCGTTTTTCTGTGCTGCAGGGAAGCCGCGCCGGCCATGAAAAAAGAGGGTTACGGGAGAATCGTCAACATATCCTCACAAGCGGGCCGTACGGGAATTATCGAGACGGCGCTTCATTACGGCGCGGCGAAGGCGGGCATTCTGGGGCTCACCCGGCGGCTGTCGGTTGAACTCGCCCCGCACGGAATCACGGCAAATGCGGTTGCGCCGGGCGTCGTGCTTTCGCCCCGGGTGGCGGAAATGCACAAGGACAGGCTCCCCGAAATCAACAAAACCATTCCGATGGCCAGGCCGGGCGGCGCGGAAGAGATCGCGGACGGCATCTGGTACCTCTCGACACCGGGGTCAAGCTACATCACGGGCGTAACGCTCGACATCAATGGCGGCCGCTGGATGACCTGAGTTATTGTGTGAGGAGCCCGGCCCTAGGAGGGGTTTCGCGCGTCTGCGGCCCGCAAACTTTCCGCCGCCCTTTCTGGCAACGCCTCGTTAATGTACATTCCGCTCCCGAGCTCAAGGCCGGCCAAGACCGTCAGGCGGGGGATGATTTCGATCCGCCAGCAGTGGGCGGAGGGGGACTCCGCCGCCTCGGGACGGGTTTCGATATAAAAAAAGGCGTTTAGGGACGGATCACCCAGAAGGTTTTTGATTCGCCTGAGCGAACGGGCGAAGGCGGCCCCGGCTGCCGCGATCGCCTCGGGCGGCGAGACGGCGAAGCTGTTTTGGGGGGGCCACGGAGCAATCGTTGTTTGATAGGGAAAGCGGGAGGCGAAAGGACAATAAACCAAGGCGCCGCTGTCGCCGGCCTCGACAATCCGGGTACCCTGCCCGAGTTCCCATCGGCCCGTTTCCTCGGCGAGCGAATGTCCGTTTTCACAATAATAGCGCTCGGCGATTCGCCGCTCGATGGCAAGGTTGGCCGGGAGGGCGGGGGTCGCGATGACCTGCAAGTGAGAGTGTTCGAATGAGGCGCCAGCCGGCGCGCCGTGGTTTTTAAACGGCGAGACCGCCCGGACGGAGGGGATCTCGAATAAAGCCCGTACCCGGCGCTGGAGCATCGAGAGAACCTGGACGGAATGTTCGTCTGGCAGGTCGGCCAGGCCCCGGTGGTGATCGAACGAGTCGACGATTACCTCGTGGCGGCCGCCGCCGGCCATGAACCCGAAAAGGCTCCCCCCCTCTTCCGTCAGGGCGTCAACGGAAACGGCCGGAAATTTGTTGGCAACAACACGGACCCGCCAAGAAGGCCGATCGTCCGCCCCTCCGATCCTGTCGATTTCGGGCGGCGTTTTTTCCTCGCTACCCCAGCAAAACGGACAGTCCTCTTTGGGCGTCGTCGGTGTCGCAGGCGAGCGGGCGGCGTCCCGGGGCCGGTTGGCCCTTTCCGACGCAAACAGCGTCCACCTGTCGGCATATGGGTCGCGCCGAAGTTCTGCCATATAATCCCCACGAGCGCGTGGAAAGATTCACCATACAAAATTTGAGGACGGCGATGCCAACACATTCTGGAGAATTGGGGGGCCTTTTGTACAGGGACACCATCGCCGCGCTTTCCTCGGCGCCCGGAAAGGGGGCTATCGCCGTCGTTCGCCTTAGCGGCGCCGAAACCGAAAAAATTGTGTGTAAAATTTTTCGTCCGAAGGACACCGAAGGGGATTTCGAGAATCGAAAATTTCGGGTGGGAAGGTTTGTGGGGGCGGACGGCGGGGCGTTTGACGAAGGAATGGCCGTTATGTTTTTTGGCCCGGGCTCCTATACGGGAGAAAATATGGCCGAGCTTTACTGCCACGGGGGGCCGGGGATCGTGCGGGCGCTTCTTGTGGCGGCCAGCGAAGCGGGGGCCCGGTCGGCCGGGCCGGGGGAGTTTACGAAAAGAGCGTTTCTCGCGGGGAAAATCGATCTTCTGCAGTGCGAATCGGTCGCGGACCTGGTTTCGGCCGAGACCCGGCGCGCGGCCCAGGCAGCGCTTTCGCATCTTGATAGCGGTCTTTCAAAAACCCTTGAGTCTATATGGGAAAAAATTGTCGAGGCAGGGGCGCATCTTGAGGCGGCAATTGATTTTCCCGATGAGTTTGAGCCTGGAGCGGGCCCGGCCGTCCAGGGAAAGCCAATGGACGAGAAAGAGCTCGCCCGGCGATTTATGGAAGTCAGGGATGCGCTCGAGGGACTTGAAAAAACCTATAATTCGGGCCGGATTCTTCGCGAGGGCGCCCGGATGGCCATTCTGGGCCGCTCAAACGCGGGCAAGTCCACCCTCCTGAATCGCCTTCTGGGAGAGGAAAGAGCCATCATGAGCCCGACCCCGGGCACAACCAGGGACACTGTCGAGGAGGTGTGTGATATCGGGGGAATTCCCGTCCGGCTAATCGACACCGCGGGCATACGGGAAACGGGCGATCCGGTTGAGCTCGAGGGAACCAAAAGAGCGCGCCGGGCCGCCGCCGGCTCGGACATTTGTTTGGTGGTGGTGGATGCGGCGGCCGGGCCGGAAGAGGTCCGCTGGGCAAATGCCGAATTGGGGGAATTGGACTGTCTGGCCATTATGGTCGCGAATAAGATGGATCTCCCTCACGTGAAGGCGCCCGGCAGATCGAAATTTTCGGGTAAGGCCGCCTGCGTTTGTCCTGTCTCGGCATTGACGGGCGAAGGAATCGAGAACCTCAAGGAGACGATGGCCTCAACCTTAATTGGCAACGAGGGAGACGAGTTCGGCGGGAATCAGCTCTTCCTCGCCCGCGAGCGGCACAGGGATTTGGTGGTGAGATGCAAAAAGGCCATCGAGAGAGGAGCCGAAGGACTTAATAACACCACATCTCCCGAGCTCGTCGCCGTCGATTTGAACGAGGCGCAGCGGGCGCTTTCAGAGCTTTTGGGCCGAGATTACGGCCAGGCCCTTTTGGATAAAATTTTCTCCACATTTTGCATAGGAAAATGATAGCCTTGCCCTCTTTTCCGATCTTCTGATCGGCGTAGCAACAAGAATTTCAGGACATTTCGTCCGGAGAAATATCTATTTGAACATAAAGCATGACGTGATTGTAGTGGGCGGCGGGCACGCCGGGTGTGAGGCCGCAATGGCGGCGGCCCGCATGAGCAAGCGGACCCTTCTCGTTACCATGAACCTCGATACGGTGGGCCTGATGTCGTGTAATCCGGCGATTGGCGGGCTGGCCAAGGGGGTGTTGGTGCGCGAAATCGACGCCCTTGGTGGCGAAATGGGGCGTGCCATCGATGCCACCGGCATCCAGTTTCGCATGCTCAACACGAAAAAGGGCCCAGCCGTTCAAGCTCTCCGCGCCCAGGCCGACAAGCAGATGTATCGTCTTCACATAAAACAGGCCGTGGAAAACCAACCGGGCCTTTTTCTAAAACAAGGCCCTTTGGCCTGTCTTTTGATTGAAAACAATAAAGTGGCTGGCGTGGAGACGCGGCTCGGAGAAAAGTACCTTGCCCCGGCCGTTATTATGACGCCGGGGACGTTTACGGGCGCGATATTGCACTTCGGAGACAGAAAAGTTGAGGGAGGCCGGGCCGGCGAAGCCGCCTCGAAGGGACTTACCGGCCAGCTTGCGGAGCTTGGGTTCAGAATCGGCAGAATGAAGACTGGAACCCCGCCACGGCTCGACGGGAAGTCGATCGAATATGGTGGGTTAAAGGACCAGCCCGGCGACGAGCCCCCCCTCCCTTTTTCATTCCGAACAAAAGAGATTACACAAACGCAAATCCCCTGCCACATTACCTACACTAACGAAAAATCACATGCCCTGATTCGCGAAAACATTGATCGGGCTCCGATGTATAACGGTCAAATCGAAGGAATCGGGGTGAGATACTGCCCCAGCATCGAGGACAAAATCATGCGTTTTCCGGACAAGGAGGCGCACCAGATATTTCTTGAGCCGGAGGGCCGGAATACCCGCGAAGTCTACGTAAATGGGCTTTCCACCAGCCTTCCCGTCGATGTTCAGCTGGGCGTAATCAGAACCATCGAGGGCCTTGAGCGGGCGGAGATGATGCGCCCCGGCTATGCGGTTGAGTATGATTACGTGGACCCGACCGAACTGGACCCGGGCCTGATGACCAAGCGAGTGGCCGGACTTTTTCATGCAGGCCAGATTAACGGGACAACCGGCTACGAGGAAGCCGCCGCCCAAGGAATTATGGCCGGCATCAACGCAGCCCGTTTCGTGAGCGGGGAGGAGCCGCTCGTCCTCGGGCGGGAACAAGCCTATATCGGGGTGTTGATTGACGATCTGGTGACCAAGGGGGTTCAAGAGCCCTACCGCATGTTCACCAGCCGGGCGGAACACCGCCTCAACCTTCGGCACGACAATGCCGATGCGCGGCTGATGGGGTTGGGGCGCGAGGTGGGCTCGCTCGACGAGAGCGCCTATGGCGAAAACCTCGAAAAGTCGCGAAAATGCTCAGAAGCAATTGAATATATTGAAGTTACAGAAATTAACCCAAAGGGCGACGTTACCGCCCTGCTCGAGAGCTCCGGCTCGACCTCTCCGCGTAAAACATTGAAATTAGGTGATTTATTGCGCCGGCCCGAGATGACCCCCGAACTGGCGGCCCGTGTGGACAATCTGATGGGCGGCCGCTTTCGGGACAAGTGGGAAGAACTCGACAATGAAGCTCGCCGCTTTGTCCTCGCCGAAATCAAGTACAAAGACTATTTTAAGCGCGAATCCAGGCAGGTTGCTGCATTGCGCGCCGCCGATCGCGTCCGGATTCCAGACAGCTTCTCATACAGCGACGTTAAGAACCTGACCGCGGAAGTGCGCCAGCGCCTGGAGGAGATCCGGCCCAAAACCCTCGGACAGGCAGCGCGCATTTCGGGCGTTACCCCCGCCGCTGCCACCGTCCTCGAATTCCACCTCCGCCGGGCAGCCGCTTCCACCACCGGCGGTTCGCAGGAACAGGAATAACTGCCACCCGTTCCGGCTTTCCGAAATTACCCGTCCCGCCTATTCCGAAGATCTCCTCTTTTGCCCTCTGCCCCTCCACCAAAACGAAGAGTATTTTCGCAGGCCTGTTCCACATGAAACAAATTTCGATTTTTTCAGGTTTCACGTGGAACAAAACCTTGAATTTCGTTTGTTGCTGTGCGAAGCTCTTGAAAACGTAAATCACTACTCTAAATTCCCGGGAAATGATGCAAGAAAAAACACTCGCCCCCCAAACGCCGGTTTTCGGACCCCGGGAAAACAGCTCGCCGGGTTGCCGCGTCATTGCCGTAGTTAACCAAAAAGGAGGAGTGGGGAAGACCACCACATCCGTCAACCTTTCTGCCTGTGTGGCTGTAGCCGATAAACCCACCCTCCTGGTCGATCTCGATCCCCAATCCAACGCCACGAGCGCCTTCGGCATTTCGGCCGACGATTCCGCCCTTTACCGGTCGCTTGTTCTGGGCGATCCGCTAGGCCGCGAATCCGTACAAGATACTGAAATTAAAAGACTTAAAATAATTCCATCCTCTGTTGACCTGGTCGGGGCGGAGCTTGAGCTGGCCGATGTTGATAACCGGACAGGCCGCCTGAAGGCGTCTCTTGAGCCTTACAAAAAATACTTTCGCTATATTTTTGTAGACTGTCCCCCCTCCTTGAGCCTGCTCACCCTGAATGCCCTCAAGGCCGCCGACGAGATCCTGATACCCATCCAGGCCGAGTATTTTGCTCTTGAGGGTCTGGCGCGGCTTATCAAAACAGTCGAGCGCGTCCGTGGGTCGATCCATCCGGGCCTTCGTCTTGGGGGAATTGTTTTGACGATGTACGACACGCGGACCAACCTTTCCAGGCAAGTCGACGAGGATCTTCGCTCCCATATGCCGGACCTGGTTTACCGGGTGGCGATTCCGCGTAGCGTTCGTCTGGCCGAGGCTCCGAGCCACGGAAGGCCGATAATCGCTTACGATATTTCTTCCTCGGGCGCACAGGCCTACCTCGCGATGGCCAGGGAGTTTCTGATGCGCGTGGAATTGAAAGGACACGAATAATGGCGACGGCAAAAAAAAGAGGACTTGGCCGCGGGCTCGATGCTCTTTTGTCGGCGGAAACGGATGCGGCGCCTCCGGCGGCGCACGCAATGAAGCCCGATCCGGACCGCGCATCGCCGCCCGAGCCCGACGGGAGCCGCATCATTCAGGTGTCGATCGATCGCCTCCAGCCCGGCGTTCATCAGCCACGAATGGAGTTTGACGATGACGAGCTGGGAGAGCTGGCCGAGTCCGTCCGGCGCCACGGCGTGCTCCAGCCGATCCTCGTGAATCCCTCCGGCAGCGGATATCAGATTGTCGCCGGGGAGCGGCGTTGGCGGGCGGCTCGGATGGCGGGCCTCCCCGAAGTGCCCGCAATCGTCATCAACGCGGCGGCGGAGGACTCCCTCGAAATCGCCGTGATCGAAAATATTCAGCGCTCCGATCTGAACCCGATGGAGGAAGCCGCCGCCTACGAAAGCATGATGGTTCGCCTCGCCCTTACCCAGGAGGAGGTTGCCGCCCGTGTCGGGAAAGACCGCTCCACGGTGGCCAACTATATGCGGCTGCTTCGGCTGCCCGCTTCGGTTCAGGAGATCGTGGCCGCCGGAGATTTGTCCATGGGCCACGCGCGCGCCCTTTTGGCCCTTCGCGAGGAAGAGGAAATCCTGAAACTTGCCCGAGTGGCGGAAAAGTCCGGCCTTTCGGTACGCCAGCTCGAGAGCCGGGTTCGAAAGGCGCTTGCGGGTCCGGCGGCCAAAAGAGGAAGATACGCGGTATCTTCCCGGGGAGAGGGCCCCACCGGGCCACAAGCGGTGTTCCTTCGCGAAATCGGCGATCGTCTGCGCGGGACACTGGGAACCAAGGTGCTGATTCATGGCGACGAGAAAAAGGGGCAGGTGGTTATCGAATATTACTCGGCCGAGATTCTTGAAGGCATACTGGATCGGCTTTCGTAAAACGCGTCCCCCTGAAAATTATTTGATCGGTTAGCGGAGGAAAATTAATGGCCCGCAGCGACAAAAACTACGAAAAAAGCATACGAGCGTTTTTGGGGGAAGGAACCGAGTTCAAGGGCGTGATTTCTTTCGAGGGCACCGTGCGGGTCGATGGCGTTCTCGAGGGGGAAGTCATCACCGAGGATACGTTTATTATTGGCGCGGCCGCGCGCATCACCGCGAACATTCAGGCCGGAACCGTTCTCGTGATGGGTGAAGTGGAAGGGAAGATAGAGGCCAAGGAGAAATGCGAAATACGGGCGGGAAGTCACGTTAAGGGTGAAGTGTACACGCCGAGCATTTATATCGAAGAGGGCGCGGTTTTCGAGGGCGCCTGTCACATGACCGGAAACGATGCCCAGATCGAAGGCCAGCTTCCTCCCGCCGCGGAAACAGCCTGAGAGCAACCCCACGCATTTCCGGCCGAGCGGTTCCGATCCGGCCGGCGCTATCGAGCATTCTTTCCGATCCTAGGCGGTTGAACCGAGGCTCAACAATCTGGACGATAAGGGAAATTTTCGCGGCGCCTACTTACGGAAAAAGGAGGCTTTTCCCGGACGCCGGCAATCATGGGGCAAACATGGAATCAAGATCGATGTGGGCGACTTGTGCGGGATTCGTATTCTGGTTCCTGATGGCCGGATTCATATATACGAAGAATTCCGGGATGGCAGCCGCTCTGGGCGCGGTCACGGTTGCCGGTGTGCTGATTTGGAGCGCCGTTGGCCGGTATCAGGAAAGGCGGGCGGTCCGCCCGGAGCCGCCCCCCCCGTCCGACTTGCCTGATTTCGATTTCAAGGACGTGAAACCGAAAGATTTTGAATGACCCGCTCCTTGGTTTGGGCGTTTTTGGCGGTGGCCGTTGTTTCGGGTTGTGGGGGCGCGGGCCGAAGGGCCGGGCCACCGGCCCTCCCCGCAGGAAAGGGCCGGGACGTCTCGCCAATGGCGCCTGTTCCGGCCGGAGATTTTTTTCGCGGAAGAGACGCACGGCCGGCCCCACCTAAAAAGAAGGACGATTTTCCCGGAAGGTTCGTTTATCTGGACTCGTTTAAAATAGACAAATTCGAGGTAACCAACGCAGCCTACGGGCGGTTTGTGCGCTCTACGGGCCGGTCGGCGCCGAGCCTCCGAAGCGCCGCGAGGCGCATTGGGAGTTGGAGCCGGTTTACATGGAGCGGAAACAGGGCGCCACTTGGCGCGGGAGACATTCCGGTAACCCTGGTCACCTGGTTCGACGCGGAGGAGTATTGCGCCTGGACCGGCAAGCGGCTTCCGACCGAGGCGGAGTGGGAGAAAGCCGCCCGGGGGACGGACCGCCGCATATTCCCTTGGGGCGACCTGGCCGCACCGGGGTCGTCGAATTTCGGGAAACGCCAGAAGAGCCCTCTTCCGTCCGGTAACTTCCCTCTCGACAAAAGCCCCTACGGAGCGGTGGACGTGGCGGGAAATGCCGCTGAATGGACGAGCGACTATTATGAGGCCGCCTACTACGCCCGGTCGCCGGCGCGCAATCCGAAGGGCCCGCGGCGCGGCAGCCTCCGGGTTGTCCGGGGCGGGTTCTGGAGGAGCCCGGAAAAAGACATTCGCACCGATAGCCGCTGGAAGGAGGCTCCGTCGAAAGCCCATGCTGGCGTTGGTTTCCGGTACGCCAGAACGGCGGCGCCGGGCCGATGAGTAATGGCCCGACGAGCGGCGCGCAGTTCGTCATATTCGCCCACAGCGGGGACTATGATCGCCTTTACCAGGTGGCGACGCTGGCGGTGAGCGCCTCCGCCAATGGCGACGATGTCAGGGTAATTCTTTTTTTCGAGGCGCTTCGGCGATTCGCGGATGACGACTTGGACGACACCCGGCTTCCGGCCTCCTACGGGGAGGAGGGCTCCAGGATCGAAGCGCGAATGAAAAAAGCGCGCGCACACTCGGTGAGCGATCTTATCGATACCGCCCGGCAGACGGGGAAGTTAAAACTCTACGCCTGCGCCGCGCAGGTTAAATTTCTGGATCTGTCGGAGGAAGATTTAGAAGGCATCGTGGACGAGGTGATCAGCTTGCCGAACTTTCTCAAGCAGACGAGCGGCGCCCGCACGAAGCTTTTTATATGAAAATTTCGCCACGCCGGTTTCGCGGGCGAGAGCGTTGTGCTAGAGAGTTTCTTTTCCTGAATTACGGAGCGACGGAATGAAATTCAAGGTGGGCTTGGCCCAAATAGGCCCGACGCTGGGAAACCTCGAGGCCAACGAGAAGATAATACGGGGAGAGGTGAAAAAAGCCCTCAAGCGCGAGGTGGACCTGTTGGTGTTTCCCGAGCTCTCGGTTACGGGATATTTCCTGAAAGACATCGTTCCCGAGGCGGCTATTCGCAAAAGCTCGCCCCTGTTCAAGGAGATCGCCGCGATGAGCGAGGAGATCTCCATCGTCGTCGGTTATATCGAGGAGTCCTCGCGTCACGGTTTCTACAACACGGCGGGATATTTTGAGGGGGGGAAGCTCCTCCACCAGCACAGGAAGCTCTACTTGCCCACTTACGGCCTGTTTGACGAGGGGAGGTACGTTGGCGCGGGAAAGCGGGTGCGCGCCTTCGACACCCGCTTCGGGAGGGCGGCGATGTTGATCTGCGAGGACGCCTGGCACCCGAGCCTGGCTTACATCGCCTCGCAGGACGGCGCCGACTTGCTCATCATTCCCTCGTCGAGCCCGGCGCGGGGGGTCAAAAAACAAAATGACGGGAAATCGAGCCTGGCTATCGAGCGCCAGTGGAATTCGCTGACGCGGGCGCACGCGTCGGCCTTCAGCCAGTTCGTTTTCTTTTGCAATCGCGTCGGATACGAGGATGGAATCAGCTTCTGGGGCGGTTCCGAGGTCATCCTGCCCACCGGCGAGACGATTGCCTCCGCCCCCCGCTGGAAGGCGAAGCTTCTCATCGCCGACGTGGACACCGCCGACGTTCGCCGGTCGCGCATCGCAACGCCCACCCTTAGGGACGAAGACCTTCACCTCACGCTCAGGGAGCTCAGGCGAATCCAGGCCGACCGCTCGGAGGACTAAAGCCCGGCGCCCGGGCGGCTTCGGATCACTCCAGGCCTTTCCCGCAAAAAATTCCGGAATCCTCCCTCCGAACCGGAACCCCCTCTCCGAAAAAACCTTCCCCCGGCCCCCTTACGGTTCGGGCTGGCGCTCACGATCTATTTTAAATATAATGATCTCAAAAGCTTAAAAGGATCTAGATTCCCACTGAAAGGAATCCCGCCGACTGTATTTCTGTTGAAAGGACAGATTGCCCGTATGACTGACACCGCCCGGACCGCACGGCGTCCCGCCGCGCGCCCGTTTCTCAAATGGGCCGGCGGCAAGGGCCGCCTCCTCCCCCAGTACGCGCCCCTGTTTCCCCGGGAAATCGGCGACTATCACGAGCCCTTTCTCGGCAGCGGCGCGGTGTTCTTCAGCCTCTGCCCCCGAATCGAGGGCCGGGCCTACCTCTCCGACCGGATTGACGATCTGGTCCGCACCTTCGAGGCGGTCCGCGCCGACGCCGAGGGCGTGATTCGCCACCTCGGGCGGCACACCTACCAGCGGGAGCACTACTACCGCGTGCGGGCGCAAAACCCCGCCCGGCTCTCGCCCGCCGGCCGCGCCGCGCGGTTCATTTTCCTGAACCGAACCGGCTTCAACGGCCTCTACCGTGTGAACAAAAGCGGGCGCTTCAACGTCCCCTTCGGCCGCTACACCAATCCCAAAATCTGCGATGTAGATGGCCTTCGCCTCGCCTCGGCGGCCCTGGCCCGCGCCCAAATCGGGCGCCGCGGCTTCCAGGATATCCCTGAATGGACCGAGGCCGGAGACTTCGTCTATCTCGACCCGCCCTATCAGCCGCTCTCGAAGACATCTAACTTCACCGCCTACACCGCCGGCGGCTTCGGCGAGGATGCGCAGCGCGGCCTCGCCGCCGTCTGCCGCGCGCTCGACGGCGCCGGCGTACGGTTCATGCTCTCTAACTCCGACACCCCGCTGATCCGGAAACTCTACAAAGGATTCGATATCAAGCAGGTCCTCGCCGCGCGCGCCATCAACTCCTCCACCGCCGGGCGCGGCAAAATCCCCGAGCTAGTTGTTCGAAACTACCGTTAGCACCAAACTACCCACGTTTATATGCGAAATGACGGGAGAATAAAGATGTAAACGAAACTAAAATGAAATCAAAATAGCTACAGATTTTAACTATATAACCTTTTGTTTAATAAGTATATATATCTTATTGACAAGTAAAGTGAAGTAGATTATTTTCCGGAATGTGATGAGATATCAGCCGCCCACGAACTGGATAAAATACGATATCGGCGCAGTCACCAGCGAGCTGGTGGACGCAAAGGCAGCAGTCTATTCCGTCAAAACGGTTCCCTACCAGCGGGCATGGGTTGAGTCCCTCCAGGAAATGGAGCTTAAGCGCGAGGTTGCGGGAACCTCCCGGATCGAGGGCGCCGATTTTACCGAAGGGGAACTGGACGAAGCCCTAAAGGAAGAGTCGGAGAAGGAGCTTTTTACCCGTTCACAAAAACAGGTAAGCGCCGCGATGCGGGCGTATCGCTGGATAGCCACGGTTCCCGACGATCAACCCGTTGACACCGGCCTGATTCTCGAAATTCATCGGTATATCGTTACGGGCGCGGACGACGATCATTGTCCTCCGGGCGAAATTCGGGGGCGCGATCAGAATGTCTTGTTCGGCAGCCCGCGTCACCGCGGGGCCGAGGGTGGCGAGGAGTGCGCCAGGGCATTTAATCGGCTTGCAGAAGCAGTCCAAAAAGACTTTCAGGGGCACGATCCGCTCATTCAGGCCCTGGCGGCGCATTATCATCTGGCGGCGTTGCACCCTTTCCTTGACGGAAACGGCCGAACGGCTAGGGCCCTGGAAGCGCTGATGCTTCAACGCGCGGGCCTCCGCGATACGTCATTTATAGCGATGTCGAATTATTATTACGACGAAAAAAACGCATATTTACGTGTGCTAAACGAAGTTTGGGCGAGCGGTTATGATTTGACCGCTTTTTTAAAGCTGGGGTTAAGGGGAATTTACCTCCAAAGTCAAAGGCTGCTCAAGGAAATCCAGGGACACATATCCAAAGCATTATACCGAGACCTTATGCATGATCTTTTCCGCACGACGCGAACTCCCCGCAAACGGGTTATTGCCAAGCGCCAACTGCATATACTCACCCTGTTGCTGGAAACAGACGGAATGACTGTTAGTAAAATTATCGAGAGAACGGAAGGTGGATATAGAACATTGAAGGATCCGCGCGGTGCATTGATCAGGGATCTCAATGAGCTGTTTCACCTGAAGGCAATTGGTCTTGAACAAAAACACGGAAGGGACTTGTGGGTTTTCGTGAGGCTGGAATGGCCAACCGAAATCACGGAAATCCAGTTTTTTGAGGACCTAAAGTCGTTGCCCAAGGGCAAGACCTTTTCTTTTCTTCGCTAGCACATAAGTTTCCGTCGTCGTCCCCCCGGCCCTCGTGTTTTACTGGAGGGAGAAATGTCCAGCATTCTAAGCGGCGCGGATGAAATCGTCGATGAAATTTTTCAAATAAAAAACATCGGAAAATCAGCGCCCCGTTACCACTATCGTACATGCTGGAAACGATTATCAGAAAAGCCGCCAGCAGGGCCGAAGGGAAAGCGCCTCCTCCAGAAAATGTACAGGCGAATTGTCCGGAACTGGAAAAATAGTCAGAGCAAATCCCCACGCACCGCGTCAACCCAAAATTGGCGGTTTGAAAAAGTTCTCGACATTTCGAAAAAAAGTGCCAGCCTGGAGGTTAAGCTCGAAAGGGCCACTGTGAGGCTGACAGACGAAAGTTGGGTCAACCAGGTTCCTACTTCTTCCGGGCTCGCTGGGCCCCGCGCCGATAAGCGAAGAGCGATTGATCTGGTCCGCCGTTTCGGAAAGAAAAAATACGAATTCATTGAACTAAAAATCGATTCCGACACACCCCTTTACGCCGCCATTGAGATTGTAACGTACGGACTTCTGTATTTATTTTCGCGTAATTATTTTGGGCCCTTGGGTTACCGTGAAATCAATTCAGAAATCCTCGAAGCCAACAGCATTCACCTCAAGGCCCTTGCCCCGAAAAATTTCTACGGAAAATTCGACCTTCGGTGGCTTGAGGAAATCATTAATGACAAATTATCCATGCCCCTGAATTCTGACCACCCCCCCCAAAAGTCAAAATGGATTTTCGATTTGAAATCCTTCCGATTTCCGTGATCTTAAAAAAAGCGTCTTGGGGTTCGGCAGAAATTCTTGAATCACTCGCCAGCCGCTCTCCAGCGTATGTATGGCCTGCCTCAAAAACCCCCGCCGGCTCCTCGCTGGAAGCCACCTGGAGCTTGTTATTCAAAAAGACCGCTCATGAAAAACCCCATCAAGCCGGCGGCTGAATAAGCTCCATGGCCACGCCATCGGGCCCAGTCACGAAGGCCGCGCGGTTGCCGCCGGGCAGCTCGAACGGCGGCACCGGGATCTCCCCGCCCTTGGCCGCGAAGGCCTCGAGCATTCCATCGAGACCTTCCACCTCAAAGCAGAAGTGGTCGATGCCGAAACGCTGCTTTCCGGTGGCCGATGGGTCGATGTCGTCGGTCTCGCGCACGCCCCGGATGAAGGGCAGGGAATCTCCCAGCCGCACCCTCACGTTTTGCGACCCGCGCAACTCGTCGTCGCCGACGATCTCGCCGCCCAGGAATTCGGCGTACCATTCGCCTGTCGCCCCGGGGTCTTGGCTGATAAGATGAACGTGGCGGTAGTTTCCGGTGATGCTCATGAGAGACTCCTTTTATTTTTTTTGGATGAGTTCGAACAAAACGTTTTCGGGACCCACAACGAAGGCGGCGTCGCTGCCGCCCGAATGGGCGAAAATCTCCTCGGCGATTTCGACGCCCCCCGCGCGCATGCGCTCGACCATGGCCTTGAGGTCGTCAACGAGAAAACAGATGTGATCGAGACCGAAGGGCCGGGCGCCTTCGGTTTCGATGATTTTATCGGAGGGCCGGGGAGTGCGGATGCTCAGAGCCGCCTCTCCGATGCGGACGATGACGTTGCGCGCCCCTCGGGGCTCCTCGCGGCCTGTGACCTCCCCTCCGAGGAACTCTCCGAGCCACCGCGCCACCGCCTCGGGATCGGGGCTGACGATGTGAACATGGTGGTAGCCGCCGATAACACCCATGATACCTCCCTTGCCCGAGGGGCCTATTTTCCCCACTGGTTGGCGGAGGGAAGCGCCCCTCCCCTTAAATTGAGAACGATCAAATCGCCATCGGAGATTCTGTTGACGTGGTGCCAGGAGCCGCCGGGGATGTGAATCAGGTCCCCCTCGGCGGCCTCGATGTCCTCGCCGTCGATATGAAAGATCATCCTGCCTTCGCCCCGGACAAGATAAGCCGCCTCGTCCAAGGCTTCTTGGTGGCGGTGAATTTGGTTCCGGTCGCCGCTCTGGCGGGAGAAGGCGAACAGCTCGAGAAACTCCGTCGCAAAGACATTCGGGGTTCCGGTCTCCTGCTCGTTGTCGGGGACGCTCTCGGGTGGCTCGCCAAAGATATTCCGCCGTATGTAGCTGTCTCCAGGAGTCCCGCCGGAGACATCCACTCCCGGGGTCTCCCCGTCGTCTTCCGGAGCAATGAAGCCCGAGGGCATTTTCCCGCTCCCGAAGTTGAATTCGATGAGATCCTCGTCCCCGATGTTCAGGAGGTTATGGTAGCCGCCTCTCTTCCCGAGCAGCACATCGCCCGCGCGGACCTCGAATTTCTCGCCGTCGATGGTCAAGAGGCCGCGCCCCTGCCGAATCAGATAGCCCTCGTCCATTTCCTTGTGGTGACGGTGGTAGGGCGGGCACTGCCCCGGCGCGAGAACGATGATGCGCACCTCGAGATGCAGCGTATTGATCAGCATGGGAGATTTAGATCCCCCGCTGGCCTCCTCCTCGTAATTCCATTTGAGGTCTTCGATATTTCCAATAAGGGGCATGGCGGTTCCTTGATTGAAGTAGCGAATTTTTCGCCGGGAGGGTTGGCTCCCCGGAAACCTAAAGCCTGGCAGGCGGGGGGTCAATCCTCGCCGGGCCCATGGTTCCGCAACGGTTGGCTATGTTGCGGACGACTCTCTTGCGGGGGGCTTGGCGAGACGGCATGATACCGACCACTATGGGTCACCCGAATCGAGGAGAGACGCAGTGCCGTTTCAGATGAAAGACCTGGTGAACGAGAGCCTGGCGGAGCTTGAGATGGACGCCCGCCTGACGACAAAATTGCTGGTCGGGTTCATCCGGGACGAAGTGAGCAAGGTCGGAATGGAAAAAATCGTTATCGGCCTCTCGGGCGGGATCGACAGCGCCCTTTCGGCATTCCTGGCGGCGCAGGCCATGGGGCCGGAGAATGTCTGGGGCATATGCATGCCCTACCGTCTTTCGAATCCCCAGAGCGAGGCGGATGCGCGCGAGGTGGCGAAGGCCTGCGGGATCACCTTTAAGCGGGTGGAAATTACGCCTCAGGTGGACGCCTATTTCGACAAATATCCGGACGCGACGAACCTCAGGCGGGGCAACAAGATGTCCCGCGAGCGGATGACCATCCTCTACGATCAGTCCGCCGCCGCCAGCGCCCTGGTGGTGGGAACGAGCAACAAAACCGAGCTTCTCCTGGGCTACGGAACGCTCTTTGGAGACATGGCCAGCGCGGTGAACCCCATCGGGGATCTTTTCAAGACGCAGGTGAGACAAATTTCGAGACATGTGGGCGTTCCTGCTGGGGTTATCGACAAGCCGCCGAGCGCGGACTTGTGGGCGGGCCAGACGGACGAGGAAGAGCTGGGCCTTACCTACGAGGAGGTCGATTCCGTCCTTCACTATCTCATCGATCACCGTTATGACCGGGCGGAAATCCTGGAGAAGGGTTTCGCCGCCGAAGTGGTGGATGGAATCCTTCGCCTGATCCAGAGAAGCCAGTACAAGAGGCGCCTTCCGCTCATCGCCAAGGTCAGCCAAAGAACCATTGACCGCGACTTCAGATATGCCCGCGATTGGGGCGTTTAGCCCACATCTAAAGCCTCCCTTGAAGATTTGGCCGGTCTGTGCCATAATCCCATAGATTTCAGTGAGTTTTGAAGGTGGCACGAGTGGCCGCTTTTTTGATAATCCATCGGGAGGCAGGTGGTGGCCAAGGCTGCAAGTAAAGCGAAAACAAAGGCTAAGCTGAAAACGAAGGCCAAACCCAAGGCGGTTGCCAAAAAAAAGGCGAAATCAAAGCCCGCCCCCAAGACCAAGGCCAAGCCGAAACCCAAAGCCAAGACCAAATCAAGACCCAAGGGCGCCAGTCCCGGCGCCAAAGCGCCCGATTTCAGGCTCCGGGACGGGAACGGAAAAATGCACCGTCTGGCCAGTTACCAGGGGAAAAAAGTTATCCTCTATTTCTATCCCAAGGACGACACGCCCGGCTGTACGCTCGAAGCCGATGAATTCAACAAGGAAAATAAAAAGTTCGAGGCCAAGGGCGCGGCGGTTCTGGGTGTCAGCCCCGACAACGAGGTGAGCCACAAGCGGTTTAGCGAAAATCTCGATCTCAGGTATTCCCTCCTCGCGGATCCGGATGGCCTTGTCGCTACGCAGTTTGGGGTTTATGGCGAAAAAACCCTTTACGGCATGAAATTTAAAAGTGTATTCCGGACGACCTTCATCATCGATGAAGAGGGAATCATTGAAAAAGTATTTAAAAAAGTTCAGGTCGAAGGTCATGCCAAAGAGGTCCTGAAGGCGCTCTGATTTTGTTCCCCTCCACTGGGCGCCACCGTGGCGCCGCTCCATCCGTCTCACCTATCCGGGAAAATTGTCCGAAATAGCCGGGTTGTGCCCGTTCCTGCTGTGTGGGAAAGTTCAGCCGTTTTGAGTCCATCGACCGGAGCCCGCTTCGAAAAATTTGGCGGGCACGGGAAACCGGAAACCCCACAAGATGCCGATTGAAGAGCTCAGATCGATTCTGAAAGAGAGAATCATGGTGCTGGACGGCGCCTCGGGCACCATGATTCAAAGCTACGATCTCGAAGAGGCGGATTTTCGCGGGGATCGGTTCGGGGATCACCCGTGCGATCTGAAGGGAAACAACGATCTCCTTACCCTCACCCAGCCGAAAATTATCGGGGAGATTCACCACTCCTTTCTCGAGGTTGGGTGCGATATCGTTGAGACCAACACTTTCAACTCGAACGCCATCTCTCAGGCCGACTATTCCCTGGAGGGCCTCGTGTATGAGCTCAACTTCGAGGCCGCGAAAATCGCCAAGCGGCTCTGCGCGGAATTTACCCGGACAAACCCGGACAAACCCAGGTTCGTCGCGGGCTCCATCGGACCGACGAACCGCGCGCTCTCGATTTCGCCCGACGTGGGAAACCCCGGCCACCGGGCGGTGACCTTCGATGAGATCGCCGCCGTCTATACCGAGCAGATTCGTGGGCTCATCGACGGCGGGGCGGACATCCTCCTCATCGAAACCGTTTTCGATACGCTCAACGGCCGGGCGGCAATCTATGCCATCGAAGCGCTGGCGGAGAAGGCCGACCGACGGCTTCCGATCATGATATCGGGAACGCTCCCCGATCAGAGCGGCCGCACCCTGTCGGGGCAGACCCCTCACGCCTTCTGGATATCGGTCGCCCACACCCCGAATCTACTCAGCGTCGGCCTCAATTGCGCTCTCGGGGCGAAACAGATGCGCCCGTTTATAGAAGAGTTGTCGAACGTCGCTCCCGTTCCGGTGAGCGCCCATCCCAACGCGGGCCTCCCCAACGAATTCGGCGAATACGACGAGACGCCGGCGGAGTTTCTCCGCCTGATCGGCAATTTCGCCCGAAGCGGTTTTCTCAACGTGGTCGGCGGCTGCTGCGGCACGACGCCGGAGCATATTCGCCTGGTGGCGGAGGCGGTCGAGAGCGTCACGCCCAGAAAGCCGCCCGAGAGGACGAACCACCTCCAGCTCAGCGGTCTCGAGCCGGCAATCCTCACCCCCGAGTCGAATTTCATGAACATCGGCGAGCGGACGAACGTAGCCGGTTCGCGCCGGTTCGCGAAGCTCATCCTCGCCGGAGATCTGGAAAAGGCCCTCGAGGTGGCGCGCAACCAGGTCGAGGGCGGCGCCCAGGCGCTCGACATCAACCTCGACGAGGGAATGCTCGATTCCGAGGAGATGATGACGAAGTTCGTCAACCTCATGGCCGCCGAGCCGGATATCGTGCGCCTGCCCTTCATGATCGATTCATCGAAATGGCCGGTGATCGAGGCCGGGCTGAAGTGCCTGCAGGGAAAGGGGATCGTCAACTCCATCAGCCTCAAGGAAGGAGAGGACGTTTTCAGGGAGCATGCGCGGGAGATTCTCCGCTACGGCGCGGCGGTTGTCGTCATGGCTTTCGACGAAGAAGGGCAGGCGGACACGTTCGAGCGGAAAACGGAGATATGCGCCCGCGCCTACCGGATCCTCACCGAGGAGGTCGGCTTCCCGGCCGGAGACATTATTTTCGATCCGAACGTTCTGACCGTGGCGACCGGCATCGAGGAGCACAACGGCTACGCCGTCGCGTTCTTCCGGGCGGTGGAGTGGATTAAGAAAAATCTCCCGCTGGCGAGGGTCAGCGGCGGGGTGAGCAACGTCTCGTTCTCTTTCAGGGGAAATGGCGCCGTCCGGAAGGCGATGCACTCGGCGTTTCTTTATCACGCCGTCCGCGCCGGCCTCGACATGGGCATCGTGAACGCCGGCCAACTCGAGGTCTACGAGGAAATTCCCCGCGAGCTTTTAGAACTCGTGGAGGACGTTTTGTTGAACCGCCGTCCGGACGCGACCGACCGGCTGATCGACGCCGCCGAGCGGCTCAAGGGAAGCGGGAAAAAATCCGGGAAAGAACAGCTCGCCTGGCGGGAGGCTCCGGCCGAGGAGCGTCTCAAGCACGCCCTCCTGCGCGGAATCGTCGAATTCATCGACGAGGACACCGAGGAAGCGAGGCAAAGCCTCGGCAGTCCGATCAAGGTCATCGAGGGTCCGCTCATGGAAGGCATGGACTTCGTCGGTGACCTTTTTGGAGAGGGGAAGATGTTTCTGCCCCAGGTGGTCAAGAGCGCCCGTGTGATGAAAAAGGCGGTCGCCTATCTTGTTCCATTCCTGGAGGAGGAAAAGGCACTGGCGAAGACGGCCCGCAAGCCCGGCAAGGTGGTCATGGCGACCGTCAAGGGAGATGTCCACGACATCGGCAAGAGCATCGTCGCCGTCGTCCTCGGCTGCAACAATTTCGAAATCGTCGATTTGGGCGTCATGGTTCCGGCCCAGAAGATACTCGACACCGCCGTCGAGGAGGAGGCCGACGTCATCGGCCTCAGCGGCCTGATCACCCCCTCGCTCGAGGAAATGACCCATGTCGCCAAGGAGATGGAGCGTCGCGGCCTCAAGATACCGCTGCTGATTGGCGGGGCGACGACCTCGAGAAAACACACCGCCGTCAAGATCACGCCCAACTATTCCGCCGGAGTGGTTCACGTCGCCGACGCCTCGAAAAGCGTTCCGGCCGTGGGAGCGCTGGTGAACGGCGAACGGCGGGCGGATTATCTTTCCGGCGTGAGTGAAGAGTACGCTGAGATCCGCGAGCAGTTCGAGGACCGCTCACGGGCGGCTGATTATCTCGCCCTCGGGGCGGCGCGGGCGAACGCGCTGGATTTAGACTGGAGCGGCTATGAAGCTCCCGCACCGGCGAAATTGGGCGTCACCGTCCTTGAGGCCGTCCCGATCGAGACGCTGAGGCCCTACATCGACTGGTCCCCGTTCTTTCTTGCCTGGGAGCTCAAGGGAAAATATCCCGACATTCTCAACTCGCCCGCCTCGGGAAAGGAAGCCAAGAGCCTTTTCGAGGACGCGAATATCCTCCTCGACGAGATCGTTCGCGACAATCTCATTACCGCCAATGGCGTCCTCGGCCTTTTTCCCGCCTGCCGGGCCGGGTCCGACGACATCGAGGTTCGTGCGGAGGGCGCCTCCGGGGATCCCGTTACGCGGTTTCACATGCTCCGCCAGCAGGCCCAAAAACGCGCCGGGAACCCAAACCTTTGCCTCGCCGACTTCATCGCCCCGGCGGACAGCGGCGTGAGCGACTACATGGGCCTTTTCGCGGTGACCGCCGGCCTGGGAACAGCCGCGCTCGCCGAAAGATTTACACGCGAGAACGACGACTACCAAAGCATCATGGTCAAGGCCCTGGCCGACCGGCTGGCCGAGGCCTTCGCGGAATGGCTCCACGAGCGGGTGCGGAAAGAATACTGGGGCTTCGCGGCTGACGAGAGCCTGACGGACGAGGACCTGATCAGGGAGCGCTACAGAGGGGTTCGCCCGGCGCCGGGTTATCCCGCCTGCCCGGATCACACTGAAAAGCGGCTTATTTTCGATTTGCTGGGCGCCGAGGCGCGCACAGGAATCTCGCTGACCGAGAGCTGTGCGATGTTTCCCGCCGCCTCGGTCTCGGGGTTTTACCTCGCCCACCCCGACAGCCGCTACTTCGCCGTCGGGCGAATCGAGCGCGATCAGGCCGAAGACTACGCCCGACGCAAGGGCATCCCCCTCGAGGAGGCCGAGCGCTGGCTCGCCACCCACCTCAACTACGCGCCCGGCGATTACGGGCCAGGCCGGGTCGTGGCGTAGGGAATCATCGATTCCAGTTGACCCGAACCCGTCAGTTTGAATAACGCCTAGGTATTAGCCCCCACGTGACAAATTACCCCCCCCCACATGTAGGGGGTGATTGGGTTTAAACCCAAATATGTGGGGGGATGTCAGTATACGATTGTTTTTAAATGGTTTGTGCTTAAATGCCTCCTGGTTTTTATGAAAGTTTTCTTTTTTATCTTTTTCCTTATGAAAAAAATTGCCCTTTTTTTTTCATAAGGAATGGCATATTCTCATTAGTGAAAGAAATCTTTCTTTAGCGCCCGCATTGGGTGGGTGCTTTATCCCAAATTTGGGAGTTTGGCTGACATGGCACAAGGTAGCGTGGGTACGGAGGCCATGGGCGGGAGATACGTTCGCCAAACCACGGGATACCGCGTGTTCATTCCCTCTCCGCTTCCCCTCGATCCCCCCCCCTTCGGCTGGAGGGCGAGTTGCATCTACTGCTTTCGTCGGCCGATAGGGCCCTAGCGCGCCTCGATGGCGTGGGTTCGGTACTGCCTGACCCGGATGGGTTTGTGATGGCCTATGTCTGGAAAGAAGCGTTGTTAAGCTCCCAGATCGAAGGGACGCAGGCGTCTCTGGTGGATGTGCTTGAATATGAAATTGACGAAAAAAACCGAGAGCGCAGAGTCGACACAAGGGAGGTTATAAATTATGTCCTTGCTCTTGAGCATGGGTTCGAGAGAATCGACACCTTCCCGCTTTCGCTAAGGTTGATACGTGAAATACACAAAATTCTCCTTGAGGGCGTTCGGGGATCGGAAAAAGACCCCGGTGAATTTCGGACAATCCAGAATTGGGTTGGTCCTTCCGGGTCCACGCCGGCCACCGCCTCGTATGTCCCGCCGCCAGTTCATGAAATGAAAAACGCGCTCCATGAATTCGAGAAATATCTTTGCGAAAACAAAAAAGACCCGCCGCTGATCAGATGCGCGTTGGCGCACGCGCAATTCGAGACAGCCCATCTTTTTCTGGGCGGAAACGGGCGTATTGGCCGTTTGTTGATTACCTTCATGTTGGGCGTTGAGAATATTTTGGCGCGTCCGCTGTTGTATCTTAGTTATTACTTCAAGAGAAACCAGAACGAGTATTACGATATGCTAATGGCAACCAGAGAAAGGGGAGACTGGGAAGGGTGGGTGCGGTTTTTTCTAAACGGCGTGATCCAGACGGCCGAGCAGGCGGTGGAAACCGCGCGTACGATTCTTGATATGCGTGAAGCGCACAGAAAAATTGCTTCCTCAGGAAAATTAAAAGGAAAAAATTCCAATTCTTTGTTGGGTTTGTTGTTTGAGAGTCCGATAGTAACGGCAAATCACGTTTCAGGAGTTCTGGGAGTGTCTTATCCGACAGCCATGACATTGTGCAAGGAATTTGAAA
>PVBE012739658.1_pt1 | contig 28311 bp, 18 predicted proteins | sample 1631181 | NCBI WGS metagenome assembly PVBE01 (sample SAMN08397723, study PRJNA350692) | Marine metagenome, whole genome shotgun sequencing project. | isolation source: water | place: Pacific Ocean | collected 2012-04
CCCGCCTCCGCCTGCCGCAGTGCGTAGGCGATCTGCTCGTCCGTGTACCGCTTCCTCTTCATCGCTGCCTCCTGCTGGAGGCCTACCGTACACCGGGATCTCTAAAGATCAGCTTGGTACCGTTTTCGGGGTTTGGGTCACATCGCCCGGCTCAACACCCGGCTCAGCGCCGATCGGTTGATTGAGGAGTCGGAGATCATTGCTGAGTCCGTCGACAAGGGCGGCGTGAGGATCGTTAGCGCGTTCTATAGCCCGGAGACGGGGGAGGCGGAACTAGTTTGAGGCCCGCATCGCCACCCACGAGTCGACCATGGTTGCGTGCCGTGCCGGCAGGTCACCTGGGCTAACGCTGCAACGTGAACGTCATCTTGGCGGTTAGAGATCGGTCGTCGAGTCGGTCGAACAAGCCGCTGAACGCGGTCGCCTGCCGGTACACGAGATAGAAGTCGTCGCCTGTGCGATAGATGTAGCGTAACCGCACGAACGCCGATAGCTGATCGGTGACGCTGCTGTGTTGCATCAGCGAGTCGAACAGCACGCGCTCCGAGAACGACATATTGGCGCGCAGCCGCACCAGGTGGGTGTCGAAGCTGCCGCCGGGGAGGTGGATGCGGTTGAAGCTGTAGGTGGGGTTGAGCGTGAAGCGCTCGCTGAAGCGGAAGCTGGGACCGCCACCGATCCCGAAGCGCGTGCCGTCGTAGAACTCGCCCAGATTGAGGGTCAGGCTGCCACTCAGGGCACGGCGACGAGCGGTGCGCAGCGTCATATCACCTTCGGTCCAGGAGTAGACACCGATCGGAATGGTGACGTTCTCATCGATCGGAAAATCGAAATCCAACAACTCATGGTTGCGGTTGAGACGAAAGCGGACGGTGTCACCGGACTCGAGATCGAACTGCGTGCTCAGGGCGCCACGCCGCGAGACCAATCGGCCACTGGTGTCGGTGATGCGCTCGAACGAGGGGCTCACCGATACCCGCCGCAGAAACTGCCAACTCGGTCGCGGCGACCAGCGTCCCTGGTAGTTGTAGCGCACGATGTCCTGCCGCAGGATGAAGCCGAGATCGCTGTCGAAGTCGGCGGCCACATGGGTAACATCGCCGCCGAGTCCCCAGGCGTCGGTATCCCACCCGGCGCTGAGCTGCCCCACCCAGGAGGTACCTTCGACATCGTTATCCTGACCGCCGGCCACGAACCCTGATAGGAACAGATGGTCGAAGACCGTGAAGTCAGCATCAACGCCGAAGACGCGATTGTATTGCCCGTTGGGGCCCTGAACGTTGGTGACCAGCGCGCCAACACTCGACCGGTCGAAGACATCCTGCTTCCAGCGGAACGCGGCGAAGTTCTGACCGGCACCGAACTGCGAGTCACGCGTCTGTACGTTGACGAATCCGACGTTGCCGCTACCGAGCTTGCCGGTCAGCTTGCCGCCGAAGCGAATGGGAACCGGCTCACCCTCCGGGCCGAGGCCAATACGGCGCGAGAAGAACAGCAGCGCCAGCGGCGGCTGTCGCTGGAATCCGCCGCCGCCACCCGATCCCTCACCCGCACCGCGCCGCGGCAGCGTACCGAATGTGAAGCTGTTGGCGGCCTCGAGAAAGAACTCCCGCTGCTCCGGAAAGAACAGCGAAAAGCGCGTCAAGTTCACCCGCTGGGTGTCTGCCTCAACTTCGGCAAAGTCGGTGTTGACGGTCAGGTTGGTGGTTAGGCTGGGGGTTAGCTGTACCTTGAAGACCTCGATGCCGATGTCGGCCCTGCCGCCAGACAGCGGGTCCTCCCGCTGCTGGAAGGAATCGTGCCCGCCGGTGGCGAACGGCTTGAGGCGGAACCGATCGGTGAGCGCCAGGTTCTGCAACCCGACAAGATGGCCGTATTGAGAGACCGCCCGCGCGTCGTAGTCGCGGCCGCTATTGTTCCAGTTGATGCGCTCTTGCGTGCGCGCGATCACGCGGTTGAGCTCGATTCCCCAGACATTGCTTCCGGCGGGATAGCGAAGGGCAGAGAACGGGATGGCAAACTCTGCTTCCCAGCCGCGCTCGGTGATGCTCGCGGCGGCCTCCCAGGTCTCGTCCCAGCTGAAGTTGAACTGGCTCTCGTCACGCACCGTGAAGTCGAACTTGGTGCCGAGCGGGTTGACCACGAAGCCGAAGGCGTTGCGATGATCGTGGAACGTGTCCAGATTGACCACCACCCAGTCATCTGCCTGCATCCACACGTCGCGGCGCATCTCGGTAGCGACGATCCTGTCGGGCTCGTCGTCGTAGTTGATCCAGCCGACATACAAGGTGTCGTCGTCGTACAGAACGCGCGCCTCGGTGCGCTTGGTAGGCGACGCTCCGGCGACCGGATCCTTCTGCAGGAAGTCGCTCACTACGTCCGCCAAGTCCCACGGCCCATCGTCGATCCGCCCATCGAGAACGGGCGGTGTGTCCGTCCACGTCGCTACCGTGCGTTTGCCGTCGATCGGCAGGTCGAGTGACGCTCCCGAATCCGGGCCGGCATCTGCTCGTAGCGCCACGTCGGGCGCGGGGAGGTTCAGGTTCCCGGCTGCGTTCTCGAGCGGCAGCACGGGGTCTGCTGTCACCGGCACTGGGCCATTCGCGGTGGAAGGCCCGAGGGCGGCGCTCGGCGTATCGAGCAACGGCGCCGCAGGTGTTGGCGCCAATACCGGGACACCTGTCTCGCCAGGCTCAACCATGCGGACCGGAACGCTCCGACGCGGCGTCTGCCGTCCACCGGCGGCCGACTCGCCCGGGCGAACGAGGCGCACCGGGATCTGCCGGCGGCGGCGCTCTTGCTCGTCGCGCTCTTGCTCGGCAACCACGACCGGGCTGACAAGCAAGACGGCGATGGTCGTGAGGATCAGAGCCTTACGCAACCGTGGGTCACGTCCTGCACTACCGACTGCACTGGCTGATCGCACTAGCACGCCGTGGCGGAAGTACGGCCTTCTAGCGTCGTTCAAAGCTCGAGGGGCTAGGCTACATACGGGGTGGGTTGCTACCGGGCACAGTGTGCCCAATCTAGCAGAGTCGACCCGCAGGTGATTAGAAGCTGCGCCCGTTGCCACCACACCAACGGTCAGCTACGGACAAACCGGGCAACAGTCTGTAGCGCAAGCAGGCGAGCCGGGCCAATACCGACTACTCGATTGCCGAGATCTGGTCGAACAGCTGGGATCTGAAATCGGGTTGGGCGGTAGCAAACGGAGAGTGCAAGGGAAGAACTCGGAACAACTGGAGGTGCGAAGCCCACAGCGATCAGCAGAGCATCCTGCTTGACAACCTGCACCGGTTCGTGTGTTTCATCTGGGCACCGTCCTACAAAGGCTGCGACACTCGGAGGCCCGACGGACACCATGAGCTACGCGAGCCTGCACACACGCCGCCGTTTCCTCCGCTACCTGGCAACCAGCCCGCTGCTCGCTGGCGGCGGGTGGCGCGGACGGACGGGTCCTGAATCGATGCCGCCGCACCTGGGCGACGAGACGGTGGCAACGATCGCTCAGTGGGTAAGCGAGCAGGGCCGCGTCGTGTACTCGCCCGAGGAGGCGGTGAACGTATTCGACTTTGAGGCCACCGCACGCCGAAACGTGCCGCCGGCCCACTTCGCCTATATCGCGACCGGGGTCGACAACGAGGTGACGCTGCGCGCCAACCGCGAGGCAATCCTGCGCCAGCAGCTTCGCGCCCGCCACCTCGTCGACGTGGCCGACGTCGATCTGTCGACCGAGATCTTCGGGCGGCGCTGGGAGACGCCGATCGTTGTCCAGCCGTGCGGTAGTCAGAAGGCGTTCCACCCGGAAGGCGAACTTGCCGTAGCCAGGGCGGCGCGCGCGCGGGGGCATCTGCAGACCCTCTCGACCGTCACCACGTCGTCCGTCGAGGAGGTCAACGAGGCGCGCGGGGAACCTGTGTGGTACCAGCTGTACCCCTCCAACGCGTGGTCCGTGGCGCAAGGCCTGCTGCGACGCGCCGAAGCAGCGGGATGCCCGGCCGTGGTGCTCACCGTCGACCTCCCGGCCGGCACCAACCGCGAGACCCTGGCGCGTGTCAGGCAGACCGATCCACGAGACTGCAGCGTCTGCCACGTGACCGACGGCGACTACGCTGACTACGTGCGTCGCAAGCCGATGTACGACGGGCTCGATCTCTCGGAGATCGCCCGGGGAGCTAACGCCATGCTCACCTGGGACCTGGTCGACCGCATCAAGGACACGATCAGCGTGCCGTTGCTGCTCAAGGGCATCGTCACGCGTGAGGACGCGGAGATGAGCCTCGAGCATGGCGTCGACGGTATCGTCGTTTCCAATCACGGGGGTCGCGCCGAGCCTTCCGGACGCGCCACCATCGACAGCTTGCCCGAGGTGGTCGACGCCGTTGCCGGGCGTGTGCCGGTCATCGTCGACAGCGGCTTTCGACGCGGCACCGACATGCTCAAGGCGCTGGCCATCGGCGCCGACGCGGTGGGCATTGGCAGGGCGTACCTGTGGGGCCTCGGGGCGTTCGGCGAGGCTGGCGTCGATGCGGTTCTGGGAATGCTACGCGCCGAGCTGACACGCTCCATGCAGCTGATCGGGGCACCTTCGCTGGAGGCTCTGAATCGCTCCTTCCTGGTTCGATAGGTCAGGAAGGCAATCCCATCTCGGCGGCGGCGCGCAAGTCGGGGTCGAATTCGGGATTGGGTTCGGTGGGAAGGAACGCATCGGTATCCTCCCACCAGGCGCGCAGCATCGCCTCGAGCTCGGCGAAGATCTCGGGCTCCTGGTTTACGAGATTCTCTGACTCGCCCTGGTCAACCGAGAGGTCGTATAGCTCCCACCGATCGTCTTCGAAGAAGTGGATGAGCTTGTGGCCGCCGCGGCGGATCGCGCTCGCTGGAGTTGTACGCCACGGGCCCGATACCGACGCGTCACGCTGTAGGTAGGCAGGGAAATGCCACAGGAGCGGACGGTTGGACAGCGCTTCGACCGTGCGGTCGTCGCCGGCCAGAAGCGGAGCGAAGCTCGCTCCGTCCAGGAGCTGGCCGGGGGGAATCCGCGCGTCGGCGATGTCGAGAAGGGTCGGGTAGAAATCCGTCCCGATCACCGGCGTGTGGTTCGTGGTTCCGGGCTCCACGTGCCCTGGCCAGCGTACGATCAGCGGCACCCGGATTCCGCCCTCGTAGAGCATCCCTTCGATCCTCGGAGTGGAGCCATGGAGGTGACTGGCCCGTAACCACCGTTGTCCGCGTAGAAGATCACGAGAGTACGGTCAGCAATACCCAGGTCGTCGAGCGCGTTGAGGAGGCGCCCTACCCCTTCATCGACGCTCTCGATCATGGCCGCGTACGTCGCGTGTCCCTGACCACGCGCCGCAGGCTTGTCCTGGTACTTCGCAACGACCTCGGCTTTGGCGCTGATCGGCGTGTGCACACTGTAGTGCGACAGGTACATGAAGAACGGCCGGTCACGGTTGTCCGTCATGAAGCCGATCGCCTCATCGGTCAACCGGTCAGGGAGGTATTCGCCCTCCTTGCCTTTCTCCAGGCCCGGAATGGTCGCGCCGCTCGAACCCCCGTAGGGATAGAAATAGCCTGGGGTACCGGCAGTATCTCCCGCCACCGACCAGTCGAAGCCCTGGTCGGTCGGGAGGTAGCCCACGCCACCCAAGTTCCACTTCCCGATGTGGCCAGTGGTATAGCCGGCGTCCCTCAGCGCCTCGGCCAGCGTGACGACCTCGAGGCTCAACGTGGTTTCGTTCTCGACCGGAACAAGCTTCCGAAACGCTGATTCCCCGCGGGCTGCGGAGACCACGGTGTAGATCCCGGTTCGCGGCGCATAGGTGCCCGACATGAGCGCCGCCCGGCTGGGAGCACAATTCGGGGCGTTCGAGTAGGCGTTGGTAAAACGCACGCCCTCGGCAGCCAGCCGGTCGATGTTCGGCGTCTCGTAGAACTCGCTTCCTTGAGCTCCGACATCGCGCCAGCCGAGGTCGTCAACGTACACGAACAGGATGTTGGGGAGCTGGGGATCGGCAGCGCGGGCGCACGAGAACAGGCTGAGGGCCACAGCCCCGCATGTCGAAATCGTGCGCAGTTTGGACCAGCTAGCGATGAAGAGCATGACTGCCAGGGAAAGGAGCTCGGCACCGGAAGCCTATCGCCGGAGCGTGCGAGATCCAACGGGAGCGGGATGAGCGACCAGAGCGCTCGACGATGCTCGTGAGTCCCGCGCTAGGGGAACAGGCTAGAACCGCCACGGCTCCATCGACACGAACCGATTCAGATCCTCGACCCAGTTGGTGACGACCGCCAGCGCCCCGGAATGTCCGGGAGACCTTGCTGTGTTGTTGCCAAGAAGGATGGGCCTATGGATCGGTGCCCGCGTAGGTGGCGAAGTGCATGTGGCCGATGCGGTAGCCATCCGCCGTACGCACGGCCAACAAGGACATCGGCCCCCGCTGAGCGTCGTCTGGCGATTGCGGATCACCGAAGAACCAGATCGCTCCGATCAACGCGGTCGATCCGAAATCGAAGACCTCAGCATCCTCGACCCAAATGCGTTGATCCCGCTCAGCACCACCGGCCTCGAATCCGAAGCCGCGATGGTGCTCGATGATCGCCTCGAACCCCTGAATCAAGCCCTCCGTCTCCGATGAGAAGTAGGTGACGCGTTGGTCCCGGACGAAGAGATCTTCAACAACATCGAGATCGAACGATCCCCAGTGTTCTACCCAGGCGTCGAGGAGTGCTCTCGGTGATCCGAGGCTTGTTGTCTGCCCCATCGACGGCACCGGGTTGAACGCCACAGTCGTCATCAACGCTAGTCCGATCGCCCGCCCTCTCATTGCCATGTCCTCCTTCTACGCGTGCGTACGAGTCCCTACACACGCTCACCGGCGCTCACGCGCGTACATACCAAACCTACTCCGACCGCATCGGCACCAGCGGGTCGACCCCATCTGGATGACCGCGACGGTTGCCGCGGGGTCGGCGCGTTGACACTACCCCGCCAAAGGCCGGATACTGCTGAAAACTCTATATCAGGATGCTAAAAGCATGTTTGATTACGCGGGCGGTTCCTCCTGTTGATCTCCCTACGGCGTAGGCGCGCGGCGGACGGAGCCGGCGGATCAGCCGACCGCCGGCGAGAGTGCATGCTTCGTGAATCGGCACTGGGGCTCCTGGTGGTTGCGTATGCCTCCGTCTCCGTCGTTGCCTACACCGATTATCCACGGCAAGGCCCGGATGCCTCGCTGACGGTGCTCGAGCAGAGCGGGCTGGCGGTGTGGAGGCAGCACAACTGCCAGGCGTGTCACCAGATCTACGGCTTCGGTGGATTCCTGGGACCGGATCTCACCAACCGGATCACCGATACAGTGACGGATCCGGAGTTCGGATGGATCCTCGCCAACGGCTCGGGCCGTATGCCGGCGCTGCGTCTCGGCGCGCCCGAGCAGCAGGCGGTGCTTGCATACCTGCGCGCCATGAACCGCACGGGGCGATCCCAACCTCGGCCGCTCGGTGCCGGTCGATCAATCCGCCCGGTGGAGAACTACGAGCGCATAGAAGAGGAGTGGGCCCGTCGCGGCAAGGGCGATCTGCAACCCACAGCTCGACACGGGGGTGAGGTCTGGAACCGGTCCCAATGCGGCACCTGCCACATCCCGTTCGACGTGGGCCCCACCCTGGCCCCAGACTTGTCTGGATGGGCGCTCGACCGGTCGGCGCCGACCCTCCGCACCCTGTTGCGGAAGGGACGGGCGCGCATGCCCTCCTTCGAGTCGTTGACCGGCGCTGATATCGTCGGCCTGAGTGCCTACCTTGAGTGGGTCTGCCAACAGCGGGCAGCGCTCATCGACCTCAACGATGCCATCCTGGAGAGACCGGGATTCTCCTGGAGGGCGCTGCCGTGGTTCGAGTACAACTAATCGAACCCCGAGCCGAATCCGCCCCGTTGGCCTGGCTCGTCATCCTGGCTCTTGCTGCCTGCGCCGGCGCCCTCGTCAGCGGGATGGTGACGGCGCTCACCTACACCGAGTACGAGCCGTTCGTCCGAGCGTTGGGGCTGACGCTCCAGCACCTCAGGCCGATTCACGAATCGTTCGCGCTTGCCTGGTTGTTCCTCGGCGGCGTGGCCGTCGTCTATCTCTACCTCTTCATGACCTTCGGCTCGCCGTCCCGAGCCATGCGACGGCGCATGGCCTGGCAGGTGATGCTGTGGGCGGTAGCCGGCATCGGAATCCTCGTCACCCTCCTGGGCGGAGAATTCACAGGACGGGAGTATCTCGGGTACCACCCCGGGTTCTCGCTGTTGATCCTTGCCGGATGGCTCCTGTTCGCGTGGAACTTCTTCGCGTCGATCAGGCGCTCCGATGGAGAACGGCCGGTCTATATCTACATGTGGTCGGTTGCCGTGCCGCTCTTCCTCATCGCGTACGCCGAAGGCCACCTTTACCTGCTCGACCTCGTGCGCCTGCCGCCCGTGCGCGACATCGCGATCCAGTGGAAGGCGAACGGGGTGTTCGTTGGTACGTTCAACCTGCTGGTGTACGGATCACTCATGTACGTCGTGGGGCGCATGCGCGACGACGACCGCTACGCGCACTCGCGCACCGCGTTCGCGCTCTTCTGCGTTGCCCTGCTCAACACGTTCACGAACTACGGCCACCACACCTTCCACCTGCCGCAGAGCCCATGGATCCACTGGATCAGCTTCGTGGTCAGCATGCTCGAGATCATCATCCTCGCGAAGGTCCTGCTGGACGTGGTCGCGCTGCAACGACACGCGCCGGCGAGGGGGACTGCGAGCGTCCCCGAGCGGTTCGTGCGAGCGTCCACCGTGTGGACGTTCTTCATGCTTTTCCTGGCGCTGCTGATATCGGTGCCGCCGCTCAACGCGTTGATCCACGGAACGCACGTGATCGTCGCACACTCGATGGGTTCCATGATCGGCATCGATTCGATGATCCTGTGGGCAGCCCTCTCGTACGTGCTGTGCCACCTGGTCGGTGGCGCTCACCCCGCAGTCTCGTGCGCCCGGGCCCGTGTTGCGATTCCCTTTGTCAGCCTGTTTCTTCTTGGCTTCCTCTCCAGCTACCTGGCACATGGTGTCGCACGGGGCTGGGCGCGCTACGCCGGACCTTCCGCTCCGGACTTCTCAGCGCTGACGAGCGCGTTCCCGTCGGTCATGCTGGTCTCGGGCTTCGGCCTGGCCGCCACCGTGTTGTGGATCCTCGGCCAGTGGACGATCGCCCTGATTCCGGTAGCGGTGACCGGCACCTTCGCGGGAAGGCCGGCGGGCGCGGGAGGACGTGGGGAATAGAGTTTCCGCGGCGGGAGGCAGGAGAAAGATGGCCCATAGAGAGCTCAGCAGCGAAGAGACTCAGCAGGTTCTCGCCAGTGAACAGGTTGTCAGGATCGCCTTTCACGACGGCATGAGCCACTACCTGATACCACTCGGCTACGTCTGGCTGCGTTCCGCGCTCTACGGGATTACGGAACGCGGCCGGAAGACGGAGATGGCGCAAGCACGCCCGTCCGTCGCCTTCCAAATCGACACCTCGAGCTCCACCGGCCTCTTCGAATGGAGGAGCGTCACCGGCGAGGGACAGTTCGAGATCGTGATGGACGCGTCCGAGAAGCAGGAGGTGCTTGTTGCACTGCAGCCGGTCATCGAAAGTGCGCCGGACTGGTGGCAGCGCGATCAAGGACCTCGGATGGCTGCTGGCGAGCTCGAAGTGTGGAAAGTCACAGCAACAGAGACCCACGGCCGGCTATACGGGCCACCGTCGACCGGTTCCCTGTGACATCTGGCAAATCGCCGGGTGTCAGGTTCGGGACAACGCCCGTGGACGAAGGGGGGGCCTATGGATCGGAACCCGCATCATAGGTGGCGAAGTGCATGTGGCCAATGCGGTAGCCGTCTGCCGTACGCACGGCCAATAGGGACATCGGCCCCCGCATAGCGTCGTCTGGCGATTGCGGATCACCGAAGAACCAGATCGCTCCGATCAACGCGGTCGATCCGAAATCAAAGACCTCAGCATCCTCGACCCAAGTGAGTTGATCCCGGTCAACACCACCGGCCTCGAATCCGAAGCCGCGATGGTGTTCGGTGATCGCCTCTAACCCCTGAATCAAGCCCTCCGGCACCGTCGGGAAGTAGGTGACGCGTTGATCCCGGACGAAGAGATCTTCAACGACACCGAGATCGTAGGATCCCCAGAGTTCTACCCAGGCGTCGAGGAGTGCGCTTGGTGATCCGAGGCTTGGTGTCTGCCCCATCGACGGCACCGGGTTGAACGCCACGATCATCATCAACGCTAGTCCGATCGTCCGCCCTCTCATCCATGCTCTCCTTCTGTGGTTCTCGGTCGACTCACACCTGCACCACAACCCTACTCCGACCGCATTGCCACCAGCGGGTCCGGTCCCGAGCCTCTACCCCACCATGTGGGCTCCGCAATCCCCGGGCAGCAACTACTGAGTGTCGATCAATGCTCCGGTAGGATCACCGCGCCGAGACCATAGTCCTCAACGAGTTGGTTGAAGAGTGTGACGTCCCCCTCGATCAGCTCCTGCAGATCGTCCAGATGGTCGACAAGCTCGGCATCGAGATCCTCATATCGCCGATACGCTTGATCGGTCGGCCGTGCGTCGCCGGCGATCGTCTGAGAGGCGATATAGGCGAGCTGATCATCCAATAGCGGTGGGAAGTTCGCCGTGTCTTGATTCACCTTGCTGCGGTGCTGGCGCAGTTCGTCCTCGAGCTCTTCGAGCTTGGCGTTGATCGAGTCGCCGGCCTCTCCCAGCTGACGCACAAAGCTCTCCCAGGTAGATTGTTCGGTGGCCTCCTGCGGCCGCGCCTGATCGATCCGGTCGCGTATGTCGGCCAGCTGGCGGCGCACCGAGTGGATGGCGCGCACGGCGTTGTGGGTAGTGGTGATGCGGTCGCGGAGGGTCACCAGGAAGTCGAACTGTTCCCGTAGCTCCTCCAGAGTTGTCTCCGAGCGCGGGTCCATCCGCACCTCGAACCGCCGCGTCTGGCTCCAGTCGCCGGTCGACAGCCGCACCTCGTAGCTTCCCGGTAGCGCCCGCGGGCCACCGGTGTAGCCGTCGAATCGGCCACCCGGAATGATGTCGGCCCCTGGATAGACCAAGTCCCACACGAAGCGATTGATGCCTGGCTGCGTGGCCACCGCATCGCCATCGTTGCTGCTCGAGAACGAGCGGATCGATTCACCTGTGGCATCGAGGATCTCGAGGGTGACCTCATCGTCAGGTGTATCGGCGAAGCTGTAGAAGATCACCGCCCCACTGGGCGGGTTGTCGGCCACTCGATGACGCTCGATGCGGCCGGCCATCCAGCGATCACTGCTCATATAAGAGCGTCGGCGCGGGGTGCCACCGTCCATGCGATAGCTGGGTCGCGGCTGGAAGAGGTGTGCATCGGCAGTGGCAACCTCTCTGCCGAGTTGGTGCAGCGGTGTGAGATCGTCGAGGATCCAGTAGCCACGACCCTGTGTTGCCACGACCAGGTCCTGTTGGTGCACAGCCAGATCGGTGATCGGTGTGGCCGGGAGATTCAGCTGCAACGGCTGCCAACGTTCCCCGTCATCAAACGACACGTACATCCCGAACTCGGTGCCCGCATAGAGCAGACCCCGACGATCGGGGTCCTCGCGTACCACACGCACAAAGTGATCGTCGGGGATACCGTTGCCCTCGGAAATCAGCTGCCAGCTGCGACCGTGGTTGTTGGTGCGGAAAATGTAGGGACGGAAATCGTCGAGACGATAGTTCTGCACGGCAACAAGGACGCGTCCCGGATCGTGGGGAGACAGCTCCAGCATGTTGATCGTGGCCCACTCGGGAACCGCGGGCGGTGTGACGTCGGTCCAGGTGCCGCCGTTGTCGCGTGAGACGTGGACGAGGCCGTCGTCGCTGCCCGCCCACAGCAGACCGGCCGTGTGGGGGGATTCCTCGAAGGCGAAGATCGTGCAGTAGTTCTCTACACCGGTGATGTCGTGGGTCAGCGGACCCCCCGCGGCTCCGAGCTTGCTGTCGTCGTTACGCGTCAGGTCCGGGCTGATCACCTCCCAGCTTTGGCCGCCGTTGCTGGAGCGATGCACATGCTGTGAGGCGTGGTAGATGATGTCCGGATCGTGCGGCGACAAGCGGATCGGCGCGTTCCACTGAAAGCGGTACTTCATGTCGCGGGTGCGCAGACCGACGACGTACTGCGGATAGTCCATGATCTGCCGCATCTGCCCGGTGGTGCGGTTCATGCGGCTGATGCGGCCAGCGTACGTACCGGCGTAGATGATGTTGGCATCGCGAGGATCGACGGCAACGTGAGCGCTCTCACCGCCGCCTACGGAGGTCCAGTGCTGCAGGCTGATGCCACCGGCAGCCGCCCGACTGGGCAGAGAGATGGTGGAGTTGTCCTGCTGGCCGCCATACAGACGGTAGGGAAACTGGTTGTCTACGGTCACGCGGTACATCTCGGCGGTGGGCTGATTGAGCTGCGATGACCAGGTCTTGCCACCATTGAAGGTGATGTTGGAGCCGCCGTCGTTGGCCTCGATCATGATCTGGGGATGCAGTGGATTGATCCACAGGTCGTGGTTGTCACCATGCGGCACCGAGATCTCGTCGAAGCTCTTGCCGGCATCCACCGACTTCCAGAAGTTGTCACCGACGTGATAGATCGTGTTGTCATCCTGTGGGTCGGCCACCAGGTGGTGGTAGTACCAGGGTCGTTGGTGCAGCTCCACGTTGTCGTTGACATGCAGCCAGCTGCTGCCGGCATCGTCTGAGCGATAGAGACCAAACTCGTCGCGCTCGAAACCGGAAGCGGTGCGCTCACCTTCAATGATCGCCCACACGCGATTGGAGTCGGCGGGTGAGACGGCGATACCGATGCGACCGGTCATCCCCTCGGGCAGGCCCTTCGTCAGCTCTTGCCAGCTGTCACCGCCGTCGGTGCTCTTGTAAATGCCACCCTCGTGCCCACCGGAGATCAACGTCCACGGCTTGCGCTCCGCACGCCAAAAAGCGGCGTACAGAATGCGCGGGTTGTTGGCGTCCATCTTGATATCGACGGCCCCGGTTTGCTCGCTCAGGTAGAGGACCTTCTCCCAGCTGGCGCCACCGTCCCTGGAACGGAAGACGCCACGCTGCTCGTTGGGTCCGAAGATGTGGCCCAGGACGGCGACATAGACCAGATCAGGATCTGTGGGGTGGACGGCGAGCTTGCCGATCTGCCCGGCGTCGCGCAGCCCGATATGTCGCCAGCTGGTGCCGGCGTCGGTCGATTTGTACATGCCCACACCGGGGGAGACATTTCCGCGTGGGCAGGCGGAGCCGGTGCCGACGTAGATAACGTTGGGGTCGGACTCGGCGACGCTGATGGCACCGATCGAGCCGGCCTCGAAATAGCCATCCGAGCGGTTTTGCCACGATTGTCCACCGTCGGCCGTCTTCCACACCCCGCCGCCGGTGGTGCCCATGTAGTAGGTCATGATGTCGTCGGCGACCCCGGCGACGGCCGTCGATCTCCCACCCCGGTAAGGACCGACATGACGATACTGCAAGCCTGTAAGAAATCGCGAATCGTAAGCCCGTGCAGCTTCCTGCGGCGTTGCCGGTGAGTGGGTGCTCACTGGTGCCGCATCTGAATCAACGACGACGGAGCCTGCCAAGCCAAGAGCGACGGTCAGGTAGGCAACATGCTTGAGCTTTCTCATCGGGCTACCTCGCGGGGGTACCGGCAATTCTGGTTTTATCCATAGAATACGATCCGAAACTCCTAATTTTATCGAGCCGTAACGTCAGGCTCCAGCATCTCGCGATCTTCTGTCCGTATGGCCAGCTCGATCGGAATCATGAGGGTTCTTTGGACGGCAAGACGCGCACCGCGGAGATCAGCCAACCTTGATCCGAGCGCACCATGACAAAGGTCGCGCGATCAGGCACGGTGCGGTCCTCAAGCAACAGCCTCTACTGCCTCACCATGGGAACGAATCGCACCGAGATGACACGCTCCTGACGCACGGCCCCCCTATTGGTCTTGCGTAATAACACCAGTTGCTGCACTCCACCCTGGGGGCCCACCGGCAGCACCATCCTCCCCCCGGTGCGGAGCTGTTCGACGAGCGCCTCGGGGATCTCTTCCGGCGCAGCCGTCACGATTACCTTGTCGAACGGAGCTTCGTCGGGCCAACCCAGGTACCCGTCGCCGTGACGCACGTGGACACGGTCGTAGCCGAGTTCACCGAGCAGCGTGGCCGCCGAGGCGGCGAGTTCCGGAATGATCTCGATGGTGAACACCTCCGAGCCCAGCTCGCCTAGTACGGCGGCCTGGTAGCCGGAGCCGGTGCCGATCTCCAGCACCCGGTCGGTGGGTTGTGGATCGATCAGCTCTGTCATCAACGCCACGATGTAGGGTTGCGAAATGGTCTGGTCGTAACCGATCGGTAGCGGGCGATTGGCATAGGCGAGGTGGCGGATGCCGTCCGGAACGAAGCGCTCCCGTGGTACATGATCGAGCGCCTCGAGCACGGTTTCGCTGTCGATGCCCTGATCCCGTAGCTCCCGCAGCAAAGCAGCTCGGTCGGCCGCGAGAGGGTCCGCCGTCTGTTGACCACTGACTCGTCCTGCATCAGCTTGGCACCCGACCGCCACCGACACTATCAACGCCAACAGCAGGCACACGACCGCTCGTACGTTGCAAACGGCTGTCTTACGAAGAGGCTGTACGCGGAGTCCGCCTGCACCGAGGCGGTCGAGGATCTCGTAATGGGCCATTCGTGTACGGCGCTAGCGAAGCGGTGTGGGTGAGCGCCTGAAGCCTATCGCTACAACGGAGGAGATCCAACGTGGGCAAGCGGACTGATTCCCGGCCGGGGTCCCGACCCCGCCAGGACCCGAGAGCACCCAGAGTGCGCGGATATGAGCGCCTGTGCACGCTCATATGCGCTCACCGACCTCCCGACCCTACTCCGACCGCATCGCCACCAGCGTGTCGACCCTTGTCGCCCGCCGTGCCGGCAGGTAGCTCGCTACCAGCCCCGTCGTCGCAGCGGCGGAGGGTATAGCCAATCATCGGAAGACTCTCGGGGCTGCACGCAAGGTGCTGGGCGCAGGGAGAGGCCCTGCCCGACCTGCCTCCTTGACAATAGGGATGCTGAGGTCCTGTTTCCAGAGGCAGTCGGCAAATCACCGGTTCTCGGAACCGTCGGCGCCCCGGGATGGGCGTTGACCTATCGTCCTCGAAGAGGGATCTTGGCGCCATGTTCGACCAGCTTGAAGCAATCTACCATCGACCGAGGCCGTTCGAGTTCTACACCGCCGACGAGCTGTGGGCCGACGAGCACACGTCCGCGCAGATGCTTGCCTACCACCTCAACGAGGAGGTCGACCTGTCCTCCCGCAGTGGGGCGTTCATCGATCGCTCCGTGGAATGGATCGTTTCCCACCTGGGCGTAGGCAAGGGGACGAGGATTGTCGACTTCGGCTGCGGGCCCGGGCTGTACACCACCCGGCTGGCTCGCCGGGGCGCGGAGGCCACCGGCATCGACTTCTCGAGGCGCTCCATCGACCACGCCCGCAAGACGGCCGAGGCCGAGGGGCTGTCCATTCGCTACATCAACGAGAGCTACCTAGAGTTGGACCTTGACGATCGCTTTGACCTCGTCACGATGATCATGTGCGACTTTTGCGCGCTCAGCCCCGCGCAACGGGGCACCATGCTGAGCAAGTTCCACGGCCTGCTCGCGCCGGGGGGCGCGGTGCTGCTCGACGTCTACTCCCTGGCCGCCTTTGCCGGGCGCAAGGAGCTGGCCACCTGCGAGAGAGATCTTCTGGACGGCTTCTGGTCGCCGCGCCCCTACTACGGCTTCCTCAACACCTTCGCGTACGACGAGGAGAAGGTGGTCCTCGACAAGTACACCATTGTCGAAGCGGCGCGCGTCCGCACCATCTACAACTGGCTGCAGTACTTCAGCCCCGAGACCCTCGAGTGCGAGCTGAACGGCAGCGGCCTCGACGTCGAGAAGCGCTACGCGGATGTGGCCGGTTCGACGGAGAATCCCGAGCACACCGAGTTCGCGGTGGTGGCCCGCAAGCGGTAGAACGGGGAGTGCGGTGCTTGTCGCGTGGGATTCTCCACTGACCTTCGACCCCGCTGAAGGATTCTCGGACAGACCCTTCGATCGCGCTGCTCGTGCATGGGTGGCGAAGAACACCCTCGAAGGTCGCATTCAACGAGGAGCTGTTTCCGTTCGCCCGTTCTCAGGCTGCCCGCACTCGAGACAGCCGCTAGAAGGAAGGGAGGCTATTTGTTGTTCACCCTAATTCCTTTACGGCTCTCCATGCCGGCTCCACTGCACGCGGAAGGCCACTTTGCCCCAGGGACCTATCCACTGCGTCGCTGTTCGCAATGGTGATTCTGCCGAATGGTTGTCGTCCGACAGGCCCTGGATTGCCCTCGGAGTAAGCATGGGCCCAACGATTGATGGAAATACTCTGAACATCTTTGTCAAAATCAAACGATTCCTTGGGCAGCATGCCGCCTAGATGCTCTCTGATCTCAGCTTCGTAGTCTTTGAATTGCAGCCCTAACATCCTGCGTCGTGCTTCACGGAACTGTTCCAATCGAGGTGCACCAACGGTTCCGACCGGACAGCTCCTCATGTGAAGAACACAAGGGTCGTCGGGAGTCTTGGTGAACTCATAGCCTCCCATGCTAACCGGATAATCCATCCCAACTACCTGGTGCATGTTGCCCGGACACATCGCCATCCCGATACCTGTCTCTTTGATTGCCCTCCAGTTGCTCAAACCCACGGTTGTGTACTGCAGTGGAGCCTTCGACAACCTTCTCAGTGCTGCGTCTTGCTCTTTGGGGAGATCCGGGATGATGTGAGGGATCATCATGTTGTAACAGGCCATCACAACGCCCTTGCCTCTTACTTGGTACGACTTGTTGTCATTGATGTAGTTGACAAGAACATCGCTCGAACTATCGGGGTCGCCACCGTGCGCTACGTTCACAACCGTACTGTTCAATCGAACACGAACACTGTTCTCGGGTTTGTCTAACTCCGCATACCTGAACCTGGACAGCACGATCTCTTCGGCTGTTTCTCCGGGTCCGACATCAGGAATCATCCTTTTCACCAACATGCGTGCGACGGTGGCGTTGCCATCAGGGAAGTGATGAATGAAGGGATTTCTTGCAGCGTAGGTGCCTCCATCCTTCTCTGCGTATTCCTGATCGGCCCCTTCCGGCAGTGCATCTTTCCATGCTGCGCGATCCGCACCCGGCGGCCCACTTGCCAGGGCTTGGCGTATGCTCATTACGTCTGTTCCGGTTCCCGAATAGTCGATGGAAGTATGTCTCGACATCTTCAATACCCCGGGGTCATCAACCCCCAGGGTGTTTCTTAGGTAATCGAAGTAGGAATGAGTACGAATGTATTCTCGCAATTCTTCTTTGGGTAGGTTCAGGACATGCTGACCGCCCTTCAAGGCGCGCAGCAATTGTTCTTTGCCGTTCTCGCTCAACGGCGTTTGCTGTACAGCCTCTTCGTACGAGAGCGTTGACCGCAAGAGTCCTTCGACGAAGCTCGGATAGTTACAAAATGGATGCATCACCACTTTGTCCTCGCCGAATGTGCGCTTGTTGAAATATGTAGCGACCCCCAGGTTGTGCCGTTTGAAGAAGTCGACGTCATACGCCGTCTTGAATCGATCGATGTCAATACCCAGATCACTCAGAAGGCCGCGGACGGTTGCACTGTAGTTGTGTGGGGACTCGAGAGACTCCGAACCACCCTCGCCCAATCGGATGTCGCCGTTTATCGTGTGCTCATTGCGCTTGGCATGGCCCCCAAAATCGTCATGGTTGTCCAGTATGAGGACCTTCTTGTCTCTTCCGTGCTCTTGCTGATAGAAATAGGCTGCCGCCAGTCCACTTAGCCCGCCACCAACAACCACCAGATCGTAGGTCTCCGACAGGTTTGTGGTCGGCCCCCAATCCGTTTGTTCAGTCCATGCTCGGCTATGTGCGTGTTCGTGTGATCCGGGGTGGCTGCCACGAAGACCGGTAAGCGCTGGTGGGTAATACGATGGTTGGAGTGCGGCCATAACCGCTTGACTGGCACCTTCAACCGGAAACATGGAAGTCCCGGCCGCCACTAAAGATCCATTGATAAAGTCTCTTCTCGTGATATTGCTCAACTGGCTAACTCCTATTTCGGTCTTCGTGGACCGATTCGCGAAGCGAATCAGCACGGCGACGGCGCCCCACCCGGGCGAGAATCAGCCTACGCCGATTCGAATCGATCAGCCACCGCACGCGGTACTTCAAGTTGAGGGCGTGACGGGCGGATTTAGGCAAGCTGGGGCTTGGGCCCGGGTCTCCTCAGGCTAGCGAGGCCTGGCGTGATACCGACCTCGCCCCCCTGATCCCGCGCCCAGCTCAGACCCGGAACGTAGGGGCAACGTAGGTGGGCTCGTGCGTGCTCGATGGAATCCGCCGGACCTACTGGCTTCCGTGTTCGACAACTACCGCCGCCTAGGTGCGGTAATGCGCTGCGAGGAGCGGTTACTGGGCCGATCCTCCCGGCACGTCCCTGGGCCCTCGCGCGTACCGGCGATAGGCTTCAGGCGCTCAGCCACCCTAACCTGGTAGCGCCATAGAACCCGCACCCGACTGGGCCGGGCAGCAACGAGCGCCGCCAACATGACCAGGCGCGGCCCCCTGGAACTGACCCCAGGGTGTGCGCTAGGTTCTGCTCATCCTTGGAGGACGGCGTCCGCGCCACCTTTCCCTACGCTGTCGCGAGCCTGTCCTCATTCGGGCGACGCCGGCAGCTCAAGCGGCGACGATTCGCGCCGCGCTTGCCTGCTCTGGTGATCTGGCCCGTTGCGGGAGGTGCGGCCATGAAGCGATACGTCGCTACAGTTCCAACCCTACTCACGTTGAGAACACTGACACTGATGACATGCCACTTGGCGGCCTGGCGATGGCTATCTGCCGCAGCTGAGGACGCAGCCCAACCTTGAGGTACGCAATGCTACGCAAGTGTCTATTCGTTGGTTTGGTCCTGGCCGGCAACCTCAATGTGGCCGCGGCCCAAGGAGAACGGCCGGTCTCTCTGACCGAGCTCAGGAGTTTGGCTGAGGAGCTGTCCAACACGGGTCGATGGGGTGCCGAGGACCGGCTGGGCACCCTCAATCTGATCACGCCCGCCATCAGACAGTCGGCTGCGGCGCTGGTCCGGGAGGGCATCGTCGTGTCCCTCGCACATGACCTGGTTCCCGGTGAGAATCAGAACGCCCTCCGGACGGGGATGACGCACGACCATGTCATCGACGTGTCCGGACCCGTCACCTGGGGGCAGGATACGGTGAGCATCTTTCCCCATGGATATGCCTACTCCCACCTTGACGCGTTGTCACACGCTGCCTTCGACGAGGCGTTCTACAACGGTTATGGAGTAGAGACGCTGACAGAATCGGGATCCGTCGTTCTTGGGGTCCACGTGATGCGAGACGGCATCGCCTCGCGCGGCGTACTGATTGATCTACCCCGCCTGGAAGAGGTCGAATACCTAGAGCCGCGAACCCTAGTGACTGTGGGGGATCTGGAGGCATGGGAGCAGAGCACCGGTGAACGCATCGGCGAAGGTGACGTGCTCCTCATCCGCACCGGCAGATGGGCCAGGGAAGCGGCTCAGGGCCGCTGGACACTGTATTGCCCTGGCGCCACGCTCGGCTCCGAGACGCCGATAGAAGAAGTTCTGCAACAGTGTCGGGAAGCTGATGAGGGTTCGGCCGGACTCCATCCATCTGTTGCGCGCTGGCTGCGGCAGCGCGGGGTAGCGGCCGTAGGCGGCGACGGAGCCAACGACCGCTATCCCACCCTTGTCGCGGGCATCTCGGATCCGTTCCACATGCTCACCATCGCTGCGATGGGACTGCCCCTGTTCGACAACCTTGATTTCGAGGCTCTCGCCCGCACGGCCGTCGAGATGAATCGGCAGACGTTCTTCTTCGTCGCCGCTCCTCTGCGAATCCGAGGTGGGTCAGGCTCGCCGGTGAATCCGGTGGCGATCTTCTGAATAGCACCGTGCATGAGGCCACCAGTTCCTCCGCAATGTGTATTCGGCACGGTGACCTTCAGCAGGCCGTGGTGGAACTGTGTTGGCCCGTAGAGGTTGTGCCGCGAAGGGGACATAGACGGCGTTGCCGCTCCTGAACGATGCGCCAAGGTATCGCGCTGGTGGCGCGGCACCGTGCATCTGCGCCCTTGGCGGCGCAACCAGATCCATCACACTGTCACCACGGGATCCCTCTGATTGGAAGAGTCGGCTGGCTGCGGCCTTGAGCCGGAGTCCTCGGGGAGCAAGCTCGATGCCTCGGTCGATCATGCGCTGGACGTCTTCTGGTAACAGCAGGCCCTGGCGTAGCAGTCGGTGGGCGGCTTCTGCCAGCCGGCGGACATAGTCTTCGTGGCTCGCATAGCGCTCCGCGATCGACAGCCGTGGATCACCCGTTGCCAAGCGCTCCTCACGATCCCGAGGGAACGCGATGCTGGACCCGGTGACAGCGCAGAGAGCGCCCTCCGCATAGCCCGCACGCCGCAGATTCCAACCAAGATAGGTGGCAACTGGAACCTCGACCGCCGGCAGCCGGATGCCGGCGATGTCGTTGCCGTCGTCATCTACCGCGGGCACGAACAATGGGTAGGCTGCACCTTGTGGGGGAGGCTGGGCATCGTAATCGACGACGTGCAGGTGGTTGATCTGACCCTGGTAGCGCAGACCGGGGATCGCGGACAAGCCGAAGGTTTTCCGATCGGCAGCAACCAGCGTCCCATCCGAGATCGTCGGGAAGCGGCTAACGGGCGGCTCGACGCCATCGGTAACCCAACGGTCGAGCGCTACCAGCAGGGCCCGCATCGGTCCGCCCTTGTGGAGCGGATTGCTCGGCTGCTGGCAGGTTCTCGTCGGCGCGGGCAGAGCGCCGATCCTAGCCGAATGCTGGGTGCTGGAGATCAAGTAAGCGCGCACGTTGCCGGGTAGCTCGATCGGCTTGCCGTCGGTGTCCGTCACCACCAACGACGAGCGCGCCTGAAAGAACTCTGTCGACGAGTCGACATGCATGATCTTCGGACAGTTTCCTGCCCGCTGGCAGCGGGCAAGTACTCCGTCACGCTTCCCGGTCAGGGAATCGGTCGTGATGCCGTAGGTGAAGGGGAACTGGTCTCCGGGTTGGAGATGTTCCTCGTGCTGTCGCGAGTACCGACCCGGTTGGGCGAAGCGGTGGTTGATGTACGTCTTGCGGCCACCGGCGACGTCGGGGATCAGGGCATCGAACACGACCAACCCCTCTCCGTCTTCATTGAACCCCTGATAGAGGAGGTCACGCAGAAAGCGACCGCTCTGTGAGATACCAAGGGCGTAGGCACGCTCGATCAGGGGCGCACCGTTGGGAGCCAGCGGATTGGGGTTACCTACCGAGTCCTCCACCTGCCGCCGAAGAAACGCGACTACGTCGCGCACGGAGGCGAAGGCCAACCCCATGACGACCGGATCTCTGGCCGGGTAGACGATCTCGTAGATTGCCCCGGCATCGAAACTGGCCGGTCTCTGGATCAGGATCTGACGCGGGTCCCGGTACGAGATTCCGGAGCGGCTAACCCTGAAGTATTCGAAAGACAGATCGTCCGGCGACTGCCGGGGATGCGTCTGCTGCTGGCGGACCGTCAGCGACGCCCGCGTCGGATCCATGTCGGCGGCCGGATAGCTCAGCGTCGCCACAACCGGATTGATGTCGTCGTCGAAGATGAACTCGTCCCGACTCGGGCCAGTGATGCCTTTGGCGACCGGCACGGTGAGCCTCATGAGCTTCTCTCCCGGACCCAGGTCGCCTTGCCAGCCGGACCAGACAATGGTGTAGCCCTGTCGCATGAGAAAGCCGTTGCCCGCATCCTCGGCCGTCGTCGGATCATCCTCCCAGGGCCCATCGTTCAACAGATTGAGGCCGATCTTTTCTCCACGGTTGAGGACATCGTAGAAGATCCGACGATTGCCGCGCTCCAGGTCGACCGGCTTCAGCAGCACGACATCGGCGATGAACTCGACGCGCCCGGCAGCATTCCGAGGAGCAGCGGCAAGATCCACGATCCCGGCATTGCGTGGTGCCTCCGGATCGACCTCGAGAGTCGCTTTGATGATCAGCTTCTCGTAGACGCCGACGCTACCAAAACGTCGACCCTCGAAGGTTGGTGACTCGACCTCGACGATCTCGAATCGTACGACGTCTGCAAGCCCGGTGGCCGCCATCAAGCCGAAACCGAGCTGGATGACCAGCATCGACTTCCATCGCATCGCGCACCTCTGCATATGCCAGGCGCCGTCGGCTCCCGCTCTGATCATCGTGGGCGACAGTCGTGCAGGACGCTCCCAGTGCCTGCTGTTTGCGGATTCAGCGAATCTCGGTGGGCCGGTGTTCGCAAGCTCTCACCTCAGCCCTCCTGGCGGGGTAAGCCAGACGAGCAGAAGATCGGTGCCGGTCACGAACGGGCCCTCTTCGACATCTTAGAGGCTCAAGCCGAAGCGGGATATTGTCAAGTTAAGTTAAGTACGCGACGGTCGGATTCGGGCAAGCTGCGGCCTTGTGCACATGCTCCGCGTCAGCGTTGTATCCCTTCTCGGAGCTGCATCCCAAGACGCGCGTGCTGGTTGGAGAGCTCGCTTCTCCCGAGTTGATTGTAGATATCCGCCAGTAAGAGATGGCCCAGCACTTGGTCCTGCGTGATCATCGCTTGCGGCATCCCACGCGCAGTCGATAACTCGAGTCGCTCCAGCGCCCCCTCGACGAGCGACACGGCCTCGTCGAGGCGCTCGTTCTTCAGCAGGTAGATGCGGGCGAGGAAAAGGCGCCCACCGGCGAACTGCGGGTCGATCTCGAGGGCCAGACGCAGGTAGCGCTCTTCCTCGACGAGATCGCCGCGGTTGCGGTAGATGGCGCTGAGTTTGAAGGCGGCCTCGCCGTTGCGCGGCGCGTTCTCGAGCTCGCGGCGGTAGGCCACGATCGCCTCGTTCGGCTGTCCCCGGGCCTGGAAAAGCAAGGCGCGATTGAAGTGCAGATCGGCGAGGCTATCGTTGAAGCCACGCGCCAGGTTCAGGTGTTCCTCCGCCAGGCTCAGGCGGCCGCTGGCCAGCTGAACAGCCCCGAGCCCGACGTGCGCGCCGGCCATGACGTTGTTCGCCGGAGCATCTTCGCTGAGGCGCAACGCCTCGTTGAAATAGGTCGCTGCCTCGGTGTAGGAGCGCGTGGCTTGCTTGATGCGCCCGAGGCTGATGTACAGCCGGGCATCCGGCTCCAGGACGTCGATGAAGTCCAGCAACACCTTCTCGGCCTCGTCCAACCGACCGGCCTGCCTCTGCGTGCTGGCCACAAGGAGCACCAGGGCTGCATCCTCGGGCCGCATAGAGAGTGCGGTCTCGAAAGCCTCGATCGCTTCGTCGTAGCGGAGTTGCTCGACGAGCAGGTTGCCGAGCGACTGATGCGCATCGACCACTCCGGGATCCTCGGCGATGACCCTCCGCAGGACCACCTCGGCCTCGGCCGGCTCGTCCTGGACGGTCAGACGGCGGGCCCGGAGAAGGTCGTTGTAGATCTCGATCTTGTCCCTCGGATTGGCGCGCTCGACGTCCGGGTCGTCCGCATCGGCGCTGGCGTTGCCGATGTACCCGAGGGCGGCGAGCCGCTGGAGAGTCTCCTGGTCGAGCGTGACGGTGTTCGCCGGGTTGGCGTTGTCCTCGAGCTGCGCCACCAGCTCCTCGGCCTCCCGGCGCAACGCCTCTGCCGTGGCGGCGCGCTCTGATGCGAGGTCCTGCTGCTCCTCGGGGTCCTGCAGAAGATCGTAGAGTTCCGGCTCGGGCGAGATGATGAGCTTGTGGGTGGGCTCGAGAATCGCCTGGAGCTCGCTCCAGCCGAAATGCAGGCGCGGGTAGAAGGTCTCGGCATAGACGCGCTCGTCGGGCCGGCCCTCGACATCGGCGTCGGTGGTAAACAGCGGTACCAGGCTCCTGCCGTGCACCTCGTCGGGGGTCTCCAGCCCGGCCATCTCCAGCACCGTCGGCATGATGTCGATCAACGACACCAGCTCGTGGCGCTGGATGCTCTGCGGCTCTTCAAACGGGGTGGCGATGATCAGCGGCACCCGGATGGCCGACTCGTACAGCAGCAGGCCGTGCTCGTTCTCGCCGTGTTCACCGAGACTCTCGCCGTGATCGGCTGCCACCACGACGTAGGTCTCGTCGGACCGGCCGGAGTCCTCCAGCCACGAGGTCAGCCTGCCGACCAGGGAGTCGGTCCAGGCGATCTCACCGACGTAGGGCCGGTCGGCGTATCGCGACCTGAAGGGCTCGGGCGGATTGTACGGGGTGTGCGGATCGTACAGGTGCACCCACATGAAGAACGGGGTCGTGTCGTCCTCGCGGGCCCACGCCAGGGCGGTATCGATGACCTCCGATCCGGGACGCTGCACGCGGCCCAGAAAGATCTCTTGCTGCTTGGGCAACTCGAACTCGTCGAAGTACCGGTCGAACCCCTGGGCCAGGCCCCAGCGAGAGTCTAGGACGAAGGCTCCGACGAAGGCACCGGTGCGGTAGCCGGCCTGCTGGAAGCTCTCGGCCAGGGTCTTCGGTCAATAGTTCCTCAACCGCCCCGGTGCCCCTGATCGAAGGCAGCCTGGGTGAGACAGCCGGCAGCCGCGTCGGAGTTGGCGATCGTAATGCACCCGAAGCGATTGTCGACGCCGGATCCAGGGTGCCTGATCGTGCGACCAGTCCGGATCGTAGAGGTCGTTGCCGGCACCAGAGTAACCGTGTGGCCAGCGGTTGACGGTGACCGCCCGGATGAGGTGGCGTTGACAGGACCTCGCGTCAGGAGACGACAATCAACTCCGGTGCCATCGTCGTGAGCGAGCGGCATCCGCCCTTCTCGTAGATGAAGGTATCGATCAGCCCCGTGGTGCCGGTCGCGAAGCTCTCGTAGTTGCTCACCTGGCGCTCTTGCATGACCCAATCCGAGCGATCCTCCTCGCCCACGGTGAAGGTCCACCAGCCGCACCAATCCGGCGGAAAGCTGATCCCCAGCTCATAGCCACCGAGCCAGCCATCGATCTTGCCCTGCTGGGCCAGCTGCCAGGCGCCGGTCTCCTTGTAGAACTCCCGCAGGTTCCGCGTCAGCTCGTTGAGCGGCAGGCCGGGCTTGCCGGTAGCGTGCACAACGTCCATGGCCCGGCCGTTCATCGCGTACAGATCCACCAGCTCCTTGGGCGGCTCACCGACGAAAAAGGCCCGGCAGGTGTTGCAGTGGTAGCGATTCTTGACCCCGCAGACATCGACGACGACGTGATCGACCTCCTGGATCAGGCGCTCCGATGCAATGCCGTGGATGAAATGGTTGCCCCCTGCCTTGACGGCGCACAGCAGGCCCGACATCCCACCGCCGGCACGGGTCATGGCGCGCACGATCTCGCCGTAGAGCTCTAGCTCCGTCATACCGGGCCGGACGGTGTCCTTGGCCGCCTGTAGGCCGATATCGGCGATCCGGCCCGCCTCCACGATGACCTCGATCTCCGCCGGCGACTTGTGGAGCTTGACCTCGGCCATCACCTCCGATGCGTCGATAAGCTCGCAGCCACGATCGCTGAACACCGCCTCCATCAGCTTCATGTGGGAGGGCCTCGGACGATAGCTGTTGTACTGCAGGCCGACCGTACCCTCGAGCCAACCGGTTGCCTCCAGCTCCATGGCGTGGCCCTCGTAGGGGCGATCACCTCCGCGCCTCGGACGCCGGATGTCGCCAGCCACAGAGGTCGCCGCCATCAGCTCGTCGTGGTGGTCGAAGTGGATGAGGTTGTCATGGTCGACGTGCACGGCGGTGATCGATTCCAGGTTCCAGCTCTGAGGACAGTTCTGCTGATACCAGCTCAGCTCCAGACCGTGCAGGTAGCACATGTCTTCAGGCATGGTGACGAACAACATGTCGATGTTGTCCTTCGCCATGCGATCCCGCACGTGGCGCAACCGTTCCTGATATTCAGCCTTGGAGAACGGCGGTGGCGGATGTCCACCGATCGTGTTTTCGGGCACCACCGTGCGGGGCGTGAAGCCGCCGCTCGGGGCCGCGTTCACCGTGCCAGAGGTGAGCATTCCGGCTGTTGTCGCTGCCGACGTAGCAAGAAACGATCGTCGATTGATCTCAGGCTTAGCCATCTCGCCTCCTCGCGTCTGGGATGCATTGATCGCATTCCGCGCTCAACGCGCTGATCGAAGCTACCAGGCCAAGTACTCGGGAAACAACGTGCAGCCTAAGGCTGAGTTGGGCGATGGCTGGGTCGGCAGACCCGACGGTCAACGACAGCCGGCCCCCAGCACCGCGCCGATGTGTGCCCGTGCACTGGCGTGTACCGTAAAGGGGCCACTATGGCGCAACGCGGCATGGGCGTACAGGGGAACACGGTGGTTCTGCCCTTTGCCGTCTTCCTGCTCGCCGGCGGCGCCCTGGCAAGCTACTTCGAGCAGGCGATCGGCTACGCCTTGACGGAGGGCCGGCGCACGGGTCTGTTGAAGACGGTTCCGCAAATCGATCGCTCGGTGCCGCTGCTCGCGCTGGAGGAACCCCTCGTCGCGTTCGGGAAGACGCCACGCCCCCTACCGGAAATCCGCGTGCGGTGGAGCCCAAACCTGGACACGAACAGGCGAAAGGAGCTGGAGGACCGTTTTGGGCTCCAGGTGATCGACCCAGCAGGGGTGTCCTCGCAGACCCGGAGGTACAACCTCGCGGACTCGTCGCCACCGAATCTCGCGGCGATCGTTCATGACCCGGCTGTCGAGGACACTCACGGGATCAACCGCAGTGATCTCACTCTTGCCGAGGAGGCGCGGATTCCGTTCTGGCAAACGCTCCAGTGGCATGTTTTCCGCGGTCGGCTCAGCCTCCATCCGCCCATCTATCCGCGCTTTCGTAACGCCAGCACGGCGGTCGCGTGGCTTTATTACCTCCTGTGGCTGCTGCCGGTCGTGGCGCTGGTAACTGCTTCTGCACGGCGCTGGCGACGGAGAGGGGACAAAGCGTCTTGCGATGATTCGGAGCTCCCGAAGATCGTTTCGGCAGCATTGCTGGCACTCACAGCGAATGCCTTCATCTTGCGGGCTCCGCTTGCAGCCCGGTTTGGAGACGTTAGCGCACCCATAGCCGTCCTGGCAGCGTGGTTCATCTCAGTTTGGGTCGGGAACCGCACGGTGGCGAGGGGGGGCAATCGGCCGCGCTGGTCGTTGGCAGCGAGAGCCGGGGTCGTCGTCGCTGCTTTGGGCATGAGCTGGATCAGCATCGTTACGGTGTCGAACGTCCAGAGTCGGTTCACGCGTAGCGCCCTCCTGCGCGGCCCGATCACACTGGCCCACCGCACCCTGGAGATCGTCAGAACGTTTGGCGAATCTCCCCCCAGCCTGCAACTGCTGCCCAACGGCCGACACGGGCCGCTGGTGAGCTATGTGCGGGAGTGCACACGACCGACCGACCGGATCCTGGTCGACTGGTTCGCACCCGAGCTACCCTTCTTTACCGGCCGTGGCTTTGCGGGGGGGATGCTCCTGTTCCTGCGTGACCATTGGTCCTCTTCTGATAACGTCGAGCTCATTCTGGAGCGACTGCACCAGCAACCCGTGCCGGTGGTCTTTCTCCGCGCTGGAGACACTCTCTTACGAGGCCGGTTCCCGGCGGTTTGGCAATATCTGCAGCGGAACTACCGAGTCGCTGTCCGAGAAAGCCATCCGAGTGACGAGAGGGCCGAAGCCTACCTGATCTTGGTTGACCAGCGTCGTGCAGCAGTCGGCGTCTCTTCGATCAAAGGTCTACCTTGCTTCCGGTAAGGGAGTTATTGCGCACGGGAGGAATCCGTCCGTTCCGGCCCGATCGACGACTGCCGTGCGCACCAGGATCTTGCCAGCACTCGCCAGGCATTTCTCGTCGGGCATCAGTCGTCGGTGAGCCTCGCGTCAGCTTTGTACTTCCGCTTCTTCCTTTACAGAACCGGATTGGCCTGGGGGTACCGCCTCGTGGCCGTCGAGCCACGAGGGGTGAATGCCTTCTTTCTGCGTATTTCGGAGCATCCCGATCGCCCGTTTCGGTCCATCGCGATCACGGATTTCGGTTGATGCCGATCACTGATTTCGGACCATCGCGATCGCTCATTTCGGAGCCGATCACGAAGATCTGAGAGCAGAGACCGCATCG
>PVBE010065982.1_pt1 | contig 28310 bp, 16 predicted proteins | sample 1631181 | NCBI WGS metagenome assembly PVBE01 (sample SAMN08397723, study PRJNA350692) | Marine metagenome, whole genome shotgun sequencing project. | isolation source: water | place: Pacific Ocean | collected 2012-04
CACGCGCCACTGACCCAGTCCGGCCGCGGTGGTTGCCACAAGGTCCACGCTGTAGGTCCCATCGCCGTTGTCGGTGACGGGACCGGCGATGGCCTTGCGCGGCAACGGGTTCTTGCGCTTCAGCCCGATCAGGGCGCCGCCCTGGGTGAGGGGCACGCCATCAAGATCCTTGAGGTGTATCGTGACGTGTGCACGCGAGCGGCCATCGGCCACGATGCTCTGGCGATCGACCGTCACCTCGGATTTGTAGTGGTCAGGTACCCCCGCCATGGACGCGCGCCAGAGCGCGTACTGGTCACGGAGTTCAATGACCGGATCGACGTTGCTCCAGTTACCGCCCACTTTCAGGGCCAGGTAGTAGTCACCGTTCGCACAGCCTACCGCTCCCTTGCAAGTCCCATTCTTGTCGCCCGGTCGCGCCAGGAACATCACGGCCTGATGGGCACTCTTGTCGAAGGATGGAGGCGGCGATCCGCAACTGTCGGCGGCGCCTGGATTACATGAGCAGCGACCATCGCCCCCCATGGCGCGCGCGGCCTCCATGGCCATCATGACCTTCAGGGAGAGATCTCCAGGCGTATTCAGGAGGGCTTGCTCTGCGGCCAGGACCACATTGGCACCGGTCAGACTGTTGCCCTGGATGGCATACATCAACTCGGCGGTCTCCCCACTCAAACCGCCGGCCCATGAAGCTCCTTGGCTGTTCAGGTCAGCACCCGTAAACGAGACAGGCGGACCGTCAAAGGAGACGATCCCGAATTGGCGGGACCCAATGCCTGAGTCCGATTGGATGATGATGTCGAGGATCCGACCCGGGAGCAGACCGTTCTTGAAGCCCGAGAACATGATCTTGCGGTTCTGGGCATTGCTCAGCACGAACGCCTGGCTGGCGCCCGCTCCCCGACCTACCACGATTACGGGTACGGCATTCTCCAAGCCCGTGCCCTGAATGCAGGTTGCCGTGGCGCTGCACACTTCGCCGGTGAGCTTGTTGATCACCACCACGGACCAGGTGGCCCTGGCCTGGGGCACCAGCAGTCCCACAGCCAGACACAAGGCCATGAGGCGGCGGCCCACCAAGCGCTGGAGAGGGGCAAGAACCGTTGGGGCAAGGAGCATGGTTCCAGACTACCCCACCTGGGCAGTTTCCGTGGTCCACTGCGCTCCCCCCCCCATCAAGGAAGTATCGGGGCACGAGAGCCTCCCCCACGGCCCCTTGTGCGGATGGTCTGGGAGGCTGGAGACCGGGTATAGTGAAGGTTTCCACGCCCTCGGTCAGAGCCCCTCTCACCATGTCCCTATCCACTGCCACCCTCCCCGTCCTCGGTCTCGGCGTGTTTTCGTTTCTGATCCCAGCGAGCCCGTCGGTTGATCCTGTTGCGCCAGCCAACCAGGTTTGTGGCCGAAGGCTGTACCTGCGCCACTGCTCGCCCTGCCACGGAGACTTCGGTTTGGGAGATGGGCCGGGCGCCGAGACTCTCGACCCCAAGCCCAGGGACTTCAGCCGGGAACGATTTCGGCTGGTCTCCACGGTGGACGGAATCCCCACTCAGGAAGACCTGATCGAGGTCATTTCCCGGGGCATTGTAGGGTCGGCCATGCCACCCCATGACCACTTCTCCCAGGACGAATTGGCGGCGGTCGCCAATTTCATCCTGGTACTGACCATGAACCGGCGAGCGGAGATCTTTCAGGAGCTGGCCGCGGAAGAGGGAGAGGAGTTGGAGTGGGAAGAGGCCATCGCCAAGGTGCCCCTAGAGCCCGGCCCCCCGGTCTCCCTCCCCCCCGCTCACGCCCCAACCCTCGACCTGCTCGCTGAAGGAGAGGCCTACTTCCAGCAGAACTGCGCCTCATGCCACGACGCCGATGGCCGGGGACGCCTGCGGACGGATCTGCTCGACGAACAAGACAGGCCGGTTCTTGCCCGGGACTTCCAAGCAGGCATCTTCAAGGGCGGGAGCCGCCCGGTGGATATCTTCCGGCGCATTCGCTGCGGGATGCCTGGCACTCCCATGCCGGCCTATGAGCTGTCTCCGAGGGAGGCCTGGGGGCTGGTGCATTTTGTGGAATCGCTCATCGATCCGAGAGCCCAGGAACAGGCACGCCAACGGCACCAACTCTTCCGCCCCGAGACCGTCCAAGAGCCCCTCGACGCTCATCCGAATGCTGAGATCTGGAACTCTGTTTCCACGCAGTGGATCGCGCTGGCTCCTCTTCAGTGGACCGAGACGCGCGTCCCGGGCTTCGAGCTCCAATTGGCCCAAGACGACACGACCCTGGGTCTGCGCCTGTCATGGTCCGACTCCACCCCCGGCCTGGCCGCTGAAGGGGCCACGCCCGACTCACTCACCGTGCGCTTCTCCCAGGAGCCCACGCCGCAGTTCTTCTGCCCCGGCCGGGAGGATGAGACCAGCGAGTATTGGGAGTGGGATGCCAACAGCGGAGACTTCGACTACGAGCCACTGGGCGTCTCCGTAAGGAGCATCCATGAGAACGGCAAGTACGAGGTCGTCATCCTCCGGAAGCTCGAGGCCTCCCCCGATCGGGTCGGGGTTGGAACCGAGCCCGTAAGCATCGGCTTTGAAATCCGGAATGGTGCTGGAGGAGACCCCGATCGCTCCCAAAACCTCACGGTGTGGCACAAGCTGGCTGCCCACCCCGCAGGGGACGCGCGCTAGGCGCACGTTTCCTGTCCCTAGGCTCCTTCAAGCACGACGAGTTTCTCCCCGGCAGCCACAGCCTGCCCGGGCTCAACGTGAAACCGGGCGACGATTCCAGGGCCGGGAGCGAGGATCTCGTTCTGCATCTTCATGGCCTCGAGTATCAGCAGAGGCTGGCCCTCGACAACCTCATCACCGACCGCGACCAGGGTCTCGACAACCACGCCGGGCATAACCGCTTTGAGGGTACCTCCACCCTTGGAGGCCGCGCGCTCGGCCACGTGGGCCGCGTGCTCGCGCTCGTCCTCGATCTGCATCTGGTAGCTGTGGCCGGCGAGCGTGATGGCGACGTCCGAACCCGTACCTTCGATGGAGGCCCCGAAGCTCCGGCCATCGTGCTGCAACATCACCTGCCCGTGCCGATCCGCTTCGCTGTAGGTCAGGTCCATGGCTTCACCATTCACCGTAACGAGCAGCTCGCCAAGGCGACGTACGAGGTCCACCTCGTGAACCCGCTCACCGATCGTGATGAAGTACTTCACGCCTGATCTCCCTTCTCGCTCGCGCGGCGGGAGAATGAGCTGACCGCGCGTCTGCCGCGGTCTCGCCAGGCAGTGCGAGAGGCATGCTGGGGTGCCAGTGCACGCCGCCGAGACTGGGTGTGGCGGAAGATTGCGGAGGCGGCGGCCACGAGGGGCTCGAATTCGGGAGGCGGCGCCAATTGGAGGGATTCAAGGAAGTGGGTGTCAAACTCACCGGCCCCGAACTCCGAGGTCTCGAGGACCTGAAGGACGGCGGGTAAGCTGGTGCGCACCCCGCCCACGTTCATCTCCGCGATGGCCCGTCGCATGCGCCGGATAGCCTGGTCGCGATCTGCACCCCAGACGATCAGCTTGCCGAGCATGGGATCGTAGCTGAGCCCCACCTCAAGGCCGCGGTACATGGCACCATCGAGTCGCACCCAGGGCCCCCCGGGAGCGCGCAAGTTGTGAAGAGTGCCTGTTGACGGCAAGAAGCCACTGTAGGGATCCTCGGCATTGATGCGCACCTCGATGGCATGGCCCGTCAGCCGCAGCCCAGCGGGATCGAAACCGAGCGCTTCGCCCGCCGCGATACGCAACTGTTCGGCGACGAGATCAACCCCGGTCACCATCTCGGTGACCGGATGCTCCACCTGCAGGCGGGTGTTCATTTCAAGGAAGTAAAACTCCCCGCCCGACCAGAGGAACTCCACCGTGCCCGCACCGCGGTAGTTCACGTAGGCTCCTGCGCGCAGGGCGATCTCCCCCATCGCCGCCCTCTGCTCTGCATCGATCACGACCGAGGGGCTCTCCTCGATCAGTTTTTGGTGCCTGCGCTGAATCGAACACTCGCGCTCGAAGAGGCTCACGCCCTGCCCTCCCGCGTCAAACAAGACCTGGATCTCGATGTGACGTGGACTATCGAGGTAGCGCTCGAGGTACAGGCGCCCGTCCCCGAAGGAGGACTCAGCTTCCCCGGAAGCGGCTCGAAAGGCGCTCTCCATCTCGTCCCGCTCGCCCACGATCCGAATGCCCTTGCCACCGCCGCCAGCGGCGGCCTTGATGGCCACCGGATAACCAATGGCCTCGGCGGCTTCGATCGCAGCTGCAGGATCATCCACCGGATCGGTCAAGCCTGGAACGCAGGGGACACCGGCCGCCTGCATCGCCCGACGACTCTCGATCTTGTCGCCCATGACCTCGATGGCCTCTGGCGGAGGGCCGATCCAGGCCAGGCCGGCCTCGGTCACAGCCCGCGCAAAGCCGGCGTTCTCGGACAGGAAGCCATAGCCCGGATGGATGGCCTCAGCCCCTGTCTCCTTGGCCGCGGCGAGGATCTTGTCGACGTTGAGGTAGGTCTCGGCCGGCGTCGAACCGCCCAGGGCCACCGCCCTGTGGGCCATGCGCGCGTGCAACGCCTGGGCGTCCAGGTCGGAATACACCGCCACACACTCAATGCCCATCTCGCGGGCGGTGCGTATCACGCGTAGGGCTATCTCCCCACGGTTGGCAATCAGGATGCGCTTGAACATGATCCGTTGGGCGAAGGCCTAGAGGGGAATATTGCCGTGCTTGCGCAGCGGCCCGGGTTCGTGCTTGCTGGCCAACAACTCCAGAGCGCGGATGAGGTAGGGCCGGGTAGCCGAGGCCTCGATCACGTCGTCCACGAAGCCCCGGGCCGCGGCGCGGTAGGGATTGTTGAAGGTCTCCTCGTATTCGGTCGTGCGCTCGGCTTCCACCGTGCCCGGATCTTCAGCCGCCGCGATCTCGCGTCGGTGGATGATCTTGGCCGCCCCGGCCGCCCCCATGACCGCGATCATGGCGCCGGGCCAGGCCACGTTCACGTCGGCACGGATGTGCTTGGATGCCATCACGTCATAGGCCCCGCCATAGGCCTTGCGGGTGATGACGGTCATCTTCGGAACGGTGGCTTCGCAATAGGCATAGAGCAGCTTGGCCCCGTGACGGATGATGCCGTGGTGCTCCTGGTCTGTGCCAGGCAGGAAGCCGGGCACATCTTCAAAGGTCACGATCGGAATGTTGAACGCGTCACAGAAACGGATGAAACGTGCACCCTTCTCACTGGCTTCGATGTCGAGGCAGCCAGCCAGAACCGCGGGCTGGTTGGCCACGATGCCCACCACGCGCCCGCCCAGACGACCAAAGCCGACCACCAGGTTGCGAGCAAACGCCGCTTGCACCTCCAGCCAGGACCCCTGGTCCAGGACCAGATCCATCACACGTGTGATGTCGTAGGGCTTCTGCGCATCGTCGGGAACGAGGCTGTCGAGAGCCGACTCGCGCCGATCCGACGGATCGTCGGTGGGGACAAACGGCGGATCCTCCGCGTTATTCAAGGGCAGATACCCCAAGAGGCGCCGCATGAGGTTCATGCATGACTTGTCGTCGGGCGTGGAGAAGTGCGCCACGCCACTCTTGGAGCAGTGCACCTCGGCCCCACCGAGATCCTCGCTGGTGACGTCCTCGTGGGTCACCGTCTTGACCACGTCAGGCCCGGTGATGTGCATGTAGGAGTTGCCTTCCACCATCAGGATGAAGTCCGTGATGGCCGGGCTGTAGACCGCCCCGCCCGCGCAAGGGCCAAGCACGGCGGAGAGCTGGGGAATCACGCCCGAGGCACGCGTGTTACGCCAGAAGATCTCGGCATAGCCACCCAGGCTCTGCACGCCCTCCTGGATGCGCGCGCCACCCGAGTCGTTGAGGCCGAGAACCGGCACGCCGACCTTGGATGCCATGTCCATGACCTTGCAGATCTTCTCGGACTGGGTCTCTGACAGGGAGCCACCGAAGACCGTGAAGTCCTGGCTGAACAGATAGACGGGCCGACCGTTGATCTGAGCGTGACCGGTAACAACGCCATCCCCCAGGATCTTCTGCTTCTCCATCCCAAAGTCCGTGCAGCGGTGGGTGACAAATCGATCGAGCTCCACGAAAGACCCCTCGTCCACGAGAAAGTCGATGCGCTCGCGTGCCGTCAGCTTGCCCTTGGCATGCTGGGCGGCGATGCGCTCCTCGCCGCCGCCGAGCAGGGTTTCTTCACGCAGACGCAGGAGGCGTTCTTTTGGGGATTCGTCGGCCATGTGAGAGGGGAAGGGCGCTCCTCGCGCCTCAATCAGGTTCCTGAACCAACTCCATCAGCACACCGCCGGTGGCGCTGGGATGGACGAAGGCTATGGTCGTGTTGTGCGATCCGGGACGCGGGGCCTTATCGATCAAGCGTACGTTGCGTGCGGCCAGTTGCTGCAAGGCCTCCTCAACGGAGTGAACCTTCCACGCCAGGTGATGCAGACCGGGCCCACGGTTGTCCAAGAAGCGCGCCACGGGGGATTCCCCGTCCACGGGCTCCACGAATTCGATGCGCGTCCCACCCGCCTGCGCGACGACCACGTTGACACCCTGCTCGGCAACGTACTCGGGCTCACCCATGTCCAAGCCCAGGGCTTCAGCGTAAAACTCCTGTGCATCTGCGAGGCTGCGCACGGCAATGGCCACGTGATGCAAGCCCTGGACCACTCCCCTGAGAGCCTCGGGGGCCGCTACGGATTGAGGTTTGGGGTGAGGTTCGGGAGCAGCCATTGGAAGCGCAGGAGGACCCTGCAGAGGGTACGAGGCCAAGGGGGCCGCGCAAAGGGCCCGCCCACCGGGATTGAACGGAGCGGGTGAATGGAGAGGCGGCACGGGGCGTAGGTACCGGGACAAGGGAGAATCGGTCCCCAACCAGGGACACGCCCCCACCCCTGTAGGTCTCGCGGGGCACAGCCTATTCTGGTGCAGTGGCGCGAAGCCGACGGCATCTCAAACGTCAGCAACATCCCATCCCCATGAAACGAATCTTGCCCATCCTTGCCATGGTGGCACTCGGAACCCTGATTTGGATGGGCGTGGACTCGGACCTCACGGATGAGCCCGTGGCCCCCGATCCCTTGGGGGCCGTTGGAACCCAGAATGCAGAAGGGGGAGCCGAGCCCGAACCCGGCCCTGTCGAAGCACTAGCCACCCCGAGCCTGGCCCCGGATGGCGAGCGCCAGGCCATGACCGAGGACGGCACCTGGCTTACGGGAAGGATCGAGTGGCCCGAGGGCGTTCACGAATCCGCGGGGGAGCTCGCTGTGTTCGCCATTCCGCGAGAGATGAACTATCCCCGCTTCCTGCTCTGGCTCGCACGCTCAGGGTCCTCCCCTGACTCGTTCCCCGTGAAGGAGGACGGCAGCTTCCGCGTGCCCAGCGATCCCGAGGACGAATCCGCCTGGGTCATCGTCCGCGGCAAGTTCTCCTACAGCCCCCAAGCCACGGACCTGGGCGCCGCCGACAAGGCCATCACACTGGTTCTGGGTGCACACCTGCGAGGGCACGTGCAGACAGATGTTGAGGGGGCCCTTGATGCATCGTTCATGCTCGAGGTCAATCCGGAGAACGCTCAACTCGATCCCATGGCTTTGGTGGCCTCGACCCCCATGCTCCCCATCCAGTTCAGCATGGAACCGGGAGGCAAGTTCTCTTTCGACGCGTTGCCTCTCGGACACGACTACAACGTGCGCGCCATGCATCCTTCCCTGCGGAGCGACAGGGTCGCCATCGTCGGCGCAACGGGCGGGGAAGAGATAGAGCTCCTCCTGACCCTTGTGGAGGGAGCCAGCATAGCCGGCGTGGTCGTGGACGAGAGCGGCCAGCCCGTAGCCGGAGCCAGCGTCGAGGTCGCTTCCACCGGTCTGCTCGGAAGCCTGGGGGCTGCCTCCGAACGTCAAACTCAGTGCGATTCACAGGGCCGCTTCCAGGTGCGCGGCCTCGGCAGCGGTGAAAACGCCCTGCGCGCACGAGCCAATGGCTTTCTTGAAAGTGACTCGGTGACCGTTGATCTCCTGGAGGAGGAGAGCAAGGAGAACGTCACAGTGACCTTGGGCCGAGGAGAGAGCATCACCGGCAGCCTGCACTGGAACGATGGGCGCCCTGCGGTGGAGGTGACGGTCAGCGCCCAGTTTGACGTGGCCCACGGAGTGGGGCTGGGAGGACTGAATGCGCTGCGGGGTGCCTACGCAGAGACCGTCACCGATTCAAATGGAGACTTCACTCTGTTCGGTCTCGGCAAGGGGCCGTTCGTGGTGAGCGCAAGCTCCAAGGCCCCACTGGTCTCCACAACATCCGATGGGTCAGAACCCATCCAGGTGCGGTGGCAGGCTCAAGTCGGCAGTGTGCAACCCGGGACACAGGGTCTCCAACTGACCTTGGTCCCTCCCCTTTCCATCGCCGGCCGTGTGGTGGATGAGGGCGACGCCCCGGTAGAGGAATTCCGCATCCACTACGCTCGCAGCAGTGATGGCCCAGCAGGTGGCCTGGCATCCAAGACGTCCCAGCGCTCCAAGACCTTCAAGTCTGATGAGGGGCAATTCGTCCTCGAGGATTTCACACCGGGGTCGTATATGGCTTGGGTACAGGACGATGCGCACGCATCCGAAGCGCCGCTCTCTTTCGAAGCGCCACTGACCGAGGAGCTCGTGCTGCGGGTCCGATCAACGGCCACCGTGTCAGGCGATGTCGTCGGCACGGACGGCACGCCGACTCCCGGAGCCGCAGTCCGTTCCGGGCACGGGAGCTCCCTGGAGGACCTGATGGCTGTGGGCCTCGAAGCGGTTCAGACCACTGCGGACGAGGCTGGCCACTTCACTCTGGCGGGGATCCCGGCTGGGGGTACGCAGCTGATCGCCGAAGCCGAGGGCTGGGCACGGAGTCCAGGAGTGACAATCGAGCTGGCCCCGGGCGAAGTACGCGAAGGGGTGCGCATCGAGCTCCCCAAGGGGGGCACCCTGACTGGCGAGGTCTACGACTCTGCCGGGAAGCGGGCCTCGGGATTCATGGTCACCACCGTGGCCCTTGAGTCCATCACGGGAGGGGCGGGCATCTCCCAGAAGCTCAGCAATACGGACGCCAGCGGCGAATTCCGCTTCGAGCACCTGCAGGCCGGCACGTGGCAGGTTACAGCCATGGACATGGCCAAAGGACTGGGTGGGGAGGCCGACATGGGAACGCTCATGTCCAGCCTTGAGATCGGGCAGGCGACGATCATCGAGGGTGAGACGACCCACGTAGTCTTGGGAGCCCCCCCCGAGGATCCGGTGCGCCTGTTCGGAACAGTCACTTTGGGCGGCAGACCCTTCGCTGGCGCGAACCTGAGCCTGTTCCCCGAAGGCGGCCAGCTGTACGCCAACCTGGCCATGACAGCTGTTGGAGAGGACGGACGTTACGAGGTCACCCTCGACGGACCCGGTGGATACACGACCAACCTGCAAACACTTGGCACAGGGCCCGGTCAGCAGAACACGATCGAGTTCCGTCTTGAGGTACCCAGCGCCGCGGAACATCGTCACGACTTTGAACTCCCCCTCGGCCGCATCTCGGGCCATGTCGTGGGCCCCGACGGCCGTGGTATCTCCGGCGAGCGGGTCACCGTAACCCTCGACAGCGACGCCCGCAGCGATCGCATGTTCGGAGGCCAGTACAGCGAGTTGGTCAGTGGCGAAGACGGCGCGTTCGAGGTGCTGCCTCTGCGTCCGGGCACCTACCGGGTCAGTGCGGGAGGAGCACCCATGATGGGCCTGGGAGAAGGCCACCTGGGCCGCGTCACCCTGGGCGGCCTGGTGCTGGTGGAGGATCAGGCATTGGATGGACTCGTACTGGAGCTCCCCGAACCGGGTGCGTTGAAACTCACCGTCATGGCCCCCGACGGAAGTCCCGCCAGTGGAGCCGCCGTCTTTGTGCGCGACGCTTCAGGCCGCACCCTTGAGCCATTCTCCATGCAGACTACCGGCCCGGATGGAGAGCTCCTGGTCAAGTCCCTGGCTCCTGGAGACTACACGGTGCTGACGCGCACCAAGGATCTGTGCAGCCCTGAGAGCGCCGCCGTGCGTGTGCGCGCGAACGAGGTCACCGAGCTCCGTCTCGACCTGGGCGTCGGCACGATCGTCAAGGTGCAACTGCAGAGCAAGGAATCCCGTGAGCCGGTGCGCGGCAGCGTGCGGGTCCTCGACGCGGCGGATCGCGACTACGCGAATCTGTTCGGCTACCAGGACCTGCAGTACCTCTACATCGAGGGCGGCTTCTCCCCCACCGAGCATCGATTCGGGCCCCTCCCCCCGGGCCGGTACACGGTGCACGGTCAGGCGGGAGACCAGAGCGCCAAGAAACCCGTCACGCTCAAGGGTGGCGAGCGCCGGGTGGTCATGCGGCTGAAGTGAGGGGCAGGCCCGGTACCCGGGTCATCCTGCTTGCCTCGCCCCCCAAGGGCGGGAACAATACTCCCCATGCGCACCCTGCACCTCCTGGTCAACGGCGACCGACTGACCGTCGCCGCGCCGGACCACTGGACCCTCGTCGAGGTCCTGCGCTATCGGCTCGGACTGACCGGCACCAAGCAGGGTTGTGACAAGGGCGACTGCGGCGCCTGCACCGTGCTGCTGGATGGCAAGCCCACCCTGGCCTGCATCCTGCCCGCCGCGCGAGCCGAGGGGCACGAGGTGGTCACCATCGAAGGCCTGCGGCCCGCCCACTGCGCCGAGGGTGGTGAAGGAACCGATCCCGTGCAAGACGCCTTCGACCGTTGCGATGCTCTGCAGTGCGGGTTCTGCCAGCCGGGCATGATGCTCTCCGCGCGCGCGCTCCTGAACGAGAATGCCCAACCCGATCGCGAGACCATCCAGGAGGCGCTATCAGGAAATCTGTGTCGCTGCACGGGCTACACCCAGATCATCGAGGCCGTTGAGTTGACTGTCGCGGAGGCAGCGGGTGCGGATCCCGTCCCACCCGCCTGGCAGGTGGACCGTGACGGAGAGGACCTGCCCCTTGCCCCTGCCGGGGATACAGCTGCTGGAGAGGGCGAAGACTGATGGCCGCCCGGGACATTCACGGACCCAAGCCGCCCTGGGGTGAGCACTTCCAGGTCATCGGTCAAGGGCACCGCAAGGTGGATGGACCAGCCAAGGCCACGGGAGATGCGATCTACGCGGACGACATCGTTCTACCGGGCATGCTGCACGCCAAGACCCTTCGCAGCCCCCATGCCCATGCGAAGATCAAGGCCATCCGCACGGACAAGGCTCTTGCTCTGGAGGGCGTGCATGCGGTGATCACCGGGAGCGACCTGCCGGAGTACTACGGGATCATCCCCTGGACGCCCGACGAGAACGCTCTGGCCGTGGACAAGGTGCGCTTCATCGGTGACGAGGTGGCGGCGGTGGCCGCCGTGGATGAAGACACGGCCAATAGAGCCCTGGAGTTGATCGAGGTGGACTACGAACCCCTGCACGCCTTTCTCGATCCCAATGAGGCGCTTGGGCGTGGCGAACCACAGATCCACGAGGGCCGCAAGGGCGGCAACGTCTCCAAGCATGTGGAGTTGGACTTCGGAGACGTTGATGGTGGCTTTGAAGAGGCTGAGGTCGTCGTGGAGGGCGACTACTCCTTCCATGGCACGACCCATGGCGCCATAGAGCCGCACTGCGCCGTGGCCCAGTTCGGAGCGGACGGAAACCTGACCCTCTGGTCATCGACCCAGATCACCCACTACGTCCAACGGGAGATCTCCAAGGTCCTGGGCATCGGACCCCAACACGTGCGCGTCATTCAGCCCTGCCTCGGCGGCGCCTTCGGAGGCAAGTCGGATCCCTTCAGCCTCGAGTTCTGTGTCTCCAAGCTGGCCATGCTCACGGGTCGGCCGGTCAAGATGCTCTGGACGCGCGAAGAGGTCTTCTACGCCCATCGTGGACGACACCCTGCACAGATGCACTACCGCACCGGCGCGACGCGCGATGGACGCCTGACGGCGGTCGACGCCAAGATCCTGTTGGACGGCGGCGCCTACAGTTCCTATGGGCTGGTCACGACCTACTACTCGGGTCAGCTCCTCACAGGCCCTTACCACTTTCCCGCCTATCGCTTCGACTCCACCCGGGTCTTCACCAACTCGCCGCCCTGCGGCCCCAAGCGCGGGCATGGCAGCGTGCAGCCGCGCTTCGCGTTCGAAGTCCAGCTGGACAGGCTGGCCGAGAAGCTCGAACTCGACCCCATTGAACTGCGCCGGCGCAACTTCCAGGGCGACTCCACAGAGACGATCAACGGTCAGCGCGTCACATCCAATGGCTTCCTTGAGTGCCTGGACAAGGTTGAGGCGGCAAGTGATTGGAAGGAGCGTCGTGGCAAGCTGCCCTTCGGGCGCGGACTCGGCGTCGCGGGTTCCATGTACATCACCGGGACCAACTATCCCATCTATCCCAATGACATGCCGCAGGCAGGCATCCAGCTGAAAGTCGATCGCTCCGGTTTGGTGACGGTCTTCACGGGCGGCAACGACATCGGCCAAGGGTCGAACTCGGTTGCCGCGTACCTGGTGGCCGAGGAACTCGGGGTGGAGGTCTCGGACGTGAGGGTGGTGGCCGCGGATACGGACCTGTGTCCCGTGGACCTCGGAGCCTACTCCTCACGTGTGACGTTCATGGTGGGCAACGCGGTCATCGACGCCTGCCGCAAGCTGCGGGCCCAGATCGTGGACACCCTGGCCACGACGTGGGAGTGCGACAAGAAACGTGTGCGCCTGATGCGCGGCATGGCCCTCGATCTCGAAGACTCTGAGCGCGCCATCACCATGCGTGAAGCATTCCAGCTGACCGAAGCTGCCTGCGACACCCTGGGTGCCACGGGCTCCTACAACACGCCCAAACTTGGAGGGGACTACCGGGGGGGCGCCATCGGTGCCTCGCCCGCCTATTCGTTCACGGCCCACGTGGTCGAGGTCGACGTGGACTGCGAGACGGGCTTCATCGGTGTGAAGAAGGTGTGGTGCGCCCACGACTGCGGCCGCGCCCTCAACCCGCGCCTTGTCGCAGGTCAGATTGAGGGCTCGGTCTACATGGGTATTGCCGAGGCCCTGCTGGAAGAACACAAGATCAATCGCTTCGGGCTGCACGAGGGACCGTCTCTGCTCGACTATCCCATGCCCACGACCCTCGACACACCCGAGATAGAGGCCCTGATCGTGGAGAGCGTGGACCCCGAAGGACCCTACGGCGCCAAGGAAGCCGGGGAGGGTCCGCTGCACTCATCAATCCCCGCCCTCGCCAATGCCGTCCACGACGCCGTGGGCCTGCGCCTCACCGACCTGCCCTTCACACCCGCCAAGGTATTGCGCGCCCTGCGTGAGATGGAAAGCGCGGCAGGAGCCTGACCCGATGCTACGCCTCCCCCCCTACCGCCTGCTCGAACCCTCCAGCGCCGAGGAGGCCGTCAAGCTCCTGACCGACGAGCCGGGCGAGGCCATGCTCATCGCGGGGGGAACAGATCTTGTTCCGAACATGAAGCACGGCTTGTTCGAACCCAAGACGGTCATCTCCCTGGCCAAGGTCGAGGGCCTTGAGGGAGTGAGCGATTCGGATGCGGGCCTGCGCCTGGGTCCCATGACCACCCTGGCCGATGCCAGCCAGAATGAGCTGATCATCGAGCGAGCACCCGCTCTGGCCCAGGCCGCCGGAGTGGTGGCCGGACCTCAGCTGCGTAACGTCGGCACCCTGGGCGGCAACCTGATGCTCGACACCCGCTGCCGCTGGTACAACCAGACCTACTTCTGGCGCAAGGGGCTGGGCTACTGCCTCAAGAAAGACGGCACCCTTTGCCACGTCGTGGAGGGCGGCGCGCGCTGTGTGGCGGCCGCCTCAAACGACACGGTCCCCGCCCTGATGACCCTCAATGCCAGTGCGGTGTTCCTGGGGCCGGATGGCGAGCGCGAGGTCGCCATCGCCGACCTCTGGACCAACGATGGCATCGTCAACAAGAAGGTCAGCGCGGACGAGCTGCTCATCGCGATCAAGGTTCCACCCCAGGCTCCGGGACACCACGGTACCTACGCCAAGTTGCGCCGGAGGGACTCCATCGACTTCCCCCTGTTCGGGTGCGCCGTCCGGCTGGACCTGGACGAAAAGGGTACGGTGAGCGGTGCAGACCTGGCAGCCGTCGCGCTCGTCGCCCGCCCGATGCGCGTCAAGGGAGTCGAAGAGCTCCTGCTGGGCACAAAGCCAGGCAGCGAGGCATTCGATCAGGCCGTAGAAGAGGTGGCGCAGCTGGCCTACAAGCGCTGCCGTCCCCTGGACAACGTCCCCGGCGACGCAGAATGGCGACGCGAGATGGTGCCGGTCTACGTGCGGCGGGCCCTCCGTTCGGCCACGGCCAGCAGCGGCGCGTAGGCACGCACTCACGAGCTTCCCGACCGTCCAGAGAGACCACGGACCTAGTCGGCACCGAGCAGCTTGGACAGTTCGACCAGCGCCCGTCCGAGCAGGCTTCGGGTCGCATCTTTGGAGCGCCCCATCTGGTCAGCCACCTCGTCCATGGACATGCCGACCAATCGCGACAGGGTGATCACCTCCCGCCACTCCGGTCGCATCTGATCGAACGCGGCCTCGAGGCGCTCGACCTGCTCGGAGTGTATGGCGGCACCACTGGGGCTCGCGACCTTGCCATACACGTCCGCCAAACGGGAAAGATCCGCTCCACCCTCCTCCATGTCGGGACGGCGCATCTCCGCAAAATGATGGCGCCCCTTCTGCCGGATCTTGTTCAGGGTGATCGTGTAGAGCCACGAACGAAACTTCGCCTGACCGCGGAATTCACATCGATCCAGGTGACTCAACACCTCACGGCAAGTGGACTGCAGGATGTCCGTCGTGGACTCCCTGGCGCGCAAGGCGCGGTTGGTATGCAAGCGAACGTAGCCCTGCAGCTCGGGCAGGTACATCTTGAGCAGTGCATCCTGGGCTGAGGTATCCCCAGTCTGCGCCGCCTCGAATAGGGCCATGAATGGCCCCTCGTCGGGGTCTTTGGAGTCGATCACTTCGGGTCCTGTCCACCTATCCTATCATTCACCCCACAGAGGGCTCCCGCCCCAGTGTCCAACGACTGCCCATTCCCCGGCCCCCATGCCCGACGACGAAGAGAATACCGCTGCCGATGAGCTCCTGGGCGCCTGTCTGGAGGGCCCTTCGAGCACGTGGGCCCCGGCCGTCGAGAAGGCGTGTCAAGAGAAGCCCGAGTGGGCCGCCGAGCTGCGGGCACGTTTCGGGAGGCTCTCGGACCTGGGCCTGACTGCAAGCGGTGACGGCCCGCCGGACCGCAGCGAGGACTTCGGGGACTTCAGGTTGCTGGCTCCACTGGGTGGCGGGGCCATGGGGATTGTCTACCTGGCCTGGTGGACGGAGCGCGGGATGCCCGTGGCTCTCAAGCTGATGAGGCCCGGACGTCTCTTCCACAGCGATACGCGGCGCAGGTTTGATCGTGAAATGCAACTGGCTGCCCTCATCGAACACCCCGCCATCTGCGAGGTGTACGAGGTCGGCGAACACGACGGCACCCCCTACATCGCCATGCGTCTGGTCGAGGGCCAGACCCTGGAGGAGCGCATCGAAGGCGGCCTTGTTCCTGATGATGCCGCGATCACGAAGTTGCTGCGGGAGGTCGAGCAGATTGCTCTGGCGTTGCACGCTGCCCACCAGAAAGGCCTCGTGCATCGTGACCTCAAGCCGGCCAACATCATGGTGACCCCTGAGGGGGAGCCGGTGCTGTTGGATTTCGGACTGGCGCGACGGTTCGATTCCGATTCCGACGTCTTGACCGATGAGGCAGGACGCGTTGGCACACCGGCCTACATGTCCCCCGAAGCCCTGACCGGTGGAAGCCCGGATCCGCGCACAGACATCTACTCCCTGGGCGCCACACTGTTCGAGTGCCTGAGCGGGACACGTCCCTATCACGGGCCAACGGCGCAGGCCATGATGCACGAGATCATCAGCGCCCCCGTCCCGGACCCACGGATCCAGAATCCCACCGTGAGTCCTGCGCTGGCACTGGTGGTGCGCACGGCCCTGGCCAAGCGACCCGGGAATCGGTACCAAGACGCCGCGGAGTTGGCCGCTGATCTGGCTGCAGCCCGCCTGGGGCTAAAGCTGAGAGCCCAGAAGCCAAGCGTTCTCTCGCGAACCTGGCGCCTCATCCAGCGGCGCCCGAAGGCAGCCGCCTATGGAGCAAGCACCGGCTTGGCCCTGGTGTTGTTGGCTTGGTTCGGGCTCGATTACCGGGCCAAGGCAAGAGCCTCCTCGGCCCGGAAAGTTGTTATCGAGGCCTTTGCGGGGGGCAATGAGTTGGAGGTCCTGCGAGAGGTGAGCAGGGCGGTGCGAGCACTTGGGGGAGCAGGAAACAGCTCTACCGTGCAGGACGTGCTACGCAACCGAGTGGTGGGCTTTCGCGACTTCAAACTCCTGCGGCGTGCGGAGGAGATGTCCGGGTCCGTCTGGGGATGCGAGTTTGAGGCTTCCGGCAACCGGCTGTTGGTGGGTATCGGCAACCAGATATTCGCTCAGGAAGACGGTAGCCCACCGCTCCACGAGAGGTGGACATTTGAGTCCCAGCTCGGATTCAATCTCCTCACGGCCAAATTGTTCCCCACAGACGCTGGTGCGCTCGTGACCTGGGCTGGCGAGGGCGAGGTTCCGTTCAACCTCCACATGCTCCTGTTCGATGGCCAGGACACCGAGCCGGTGTTCGAGCGCAGTGGGCTCCTGTGCGCCCAAAACGATCGGCATGGTGTGCTCTGGGTGGAGCTGGATGGTGAGGGACGCCTACAGGTCGGTCGGCGGACTCCGCAGGGCGTCGAGTCGATGCACGTTCTCGAGGAGACGGATGACGTGACTTGGGAAACAGCACTGGCGGCCCCCGGAACCGGACGCCTGTTCGCCGTGGGTCGGGTAGATCAGGATCAGGCAAGACTCAGGGCGTGGAACTGGTCCGCAGCCGGCTACATTCCCCTCCCGACCCACGTGGATGTGAAGGCAGAGAGCCCGGCGGGTGTGGTCTGCTCTGAAGATGGCGAGCTCGTGGTCACCGCCAGCAAGAATGGAAGACTTCGCGTCGAGCCCGCCCAGGTCTGGGCCGTGGAGGACGGAGGAATCCATCAGCGTGGCGCCCTGCAGTCTGGCGCAGTGAACCACCCGGCAACCCAGCTCGTGGTCTCTGAAGCACTCGGGGAAGAGCAGGAACACCTCATCGCCTGCGTGCATGACGACCGCGTCCTGCGGGTCTGGGATGAGCAGTGCAGCTTGCAGCACACCATGGCCGACCTCCCCACACCGCGCGCACCCCGTTTTCGACCCGGCACCCACTGGTTTGAGGTGTGGTGCAGAGATTCCACGGTGCGCGTGTTCGATGAACAGGGCCGATCCCGGGCCACCCTTGCCGCCGGAACGCTCGCCAGCGGCCAGCTTCACACGGCCTGCTTCCTGCCCGGCAGTTCCCCGGTCCTGGTGACCGGCTCCGTCGGGAACGGCGTGCGAGAGTGGACCCTGCTGCCCGCTGGGCAGGTTCTCCTGGCCGGAATCCGAGGAGGGGTGAGTTCGACCTTACCCCTGGGAGATGCTGGGTATGTGATCACGACCTCAGGCGGTGAGATCTACCGGACTCAGCCGTCCCACCCCCACCCAACAGAGGTGCAGGGCCTGCCCTTGAAAGGGGAGGGCATCATCGATGCCGCCTCGGTCGGCCAACGGGGAGAGCGGGCGGTCTTCCTCACGCAGGTTGAGCCTGCAGGGAGTGAGTTCAGGGTGCACATCTGGCAACTCGGCGACCTGGGCGAGAGTGCGATGTGTTCCCTACCGGCGGCATGGGGTCCTGCTCGACAGATCGCCTGCGGATCAAGAGAGGACGTGGTCTGGGTCCTGTGTGAAAAGGGCTTGTACGAACTCGACCTTGGCAAGAATGGGCTCCGCCTGCCCGACACGCCCCTGACGACCATGGGCGGTTGGGTCCTTGCTGCGGGGGCACAGAGCGAGATGCCATTCGCGGTCTTTAGTGACTCGAACGGGGTTCGGTTGTGGTGGCAGGATGGAGAAAGCCCACTCCCCCACCCCGTCTCAGCCATGCGTGTCTCTCCAGACGGGCAGTACCTGGTCATGGCAGGCGGCACGGAGCGTGCGGAGTTGGGTCAGTGCACGATCTACACCCTTGAGGCCAACCCCACGGAACCGATCAGGCAGGGGTCATTCACCGAGCATACGGGTCCGGTGACCTGCATCGCTTTCTCCAAAGACAGTCGGTGGCTGGCGACTGGCGGGGCGGATGGCCTGATCTGCTTGAGATCGACGGAACCGGGTTCATCCCCGGCCCACGTGCGCAAGCTGCGTGGTCACGCTGGAACGGTGCGCTCGCTGGCTTTCAGCATGGACGGTCAAGAACTACTCAGCGGAGACGACCAGGAGGTGGCCCTGCGCTGGCCCCTGACGGACGAAGCCCTGCTGGAGAGGGTCGAAGGGCTCCTCGAGGCCAAGTAGCGCTTCGCCGCTGGGATGCCCGGCCGGGCCTCGAGCGAAAAAAGGGGGAATGTCCGACCTGGGAAGGCCCAACCCGCACTCCCTCCCGTGTTCCCCAGTCGAAGCGCAGGGTGCGGGGTCTCCAATTGAAGACCGCAGCCCCGCTCACCACCAAGACCTCAATGGTGGCGATGCCGGACACCACCCCTGTCTTCCACCTCCTGCCCCTCCCAGTGAATGTCATGAATTCCAAATCCAACGACCAAACGCCCGATCTGCCTGAAGGGACGACCCAAGAGAGAGCCCCCAGGCCCAAGCCCGAAGACTATCCCCCCGCCAAGGGAAAGCCCATGTTCCTGCCGGCGGTAATCACGATCGCGAGTCTTTGGGCAGGGTGCGCGCTGCTCTATCAACTCCTGAGTGAACGGCCGCAATTCGTGGGAATGGGCTTGCAGCCTGCAGAGTCGTGGCTGGTACAGGATTGTCCCTCGTTCGTGGCACGCAAGGCGGGCGACCCCAGCTACGCCTACACACAGCACTCCCCACTCACCTATGACGTCCAATTCGACCTCAATACCAACGAAGATACGCGCGGGCTCAAGGTGATCCGCAGCCTGGGTGGAGAATGCGTTAGCGGCTTTGCCATCGAGAACCCCTACGCAGAGCCCGCCCACATTCTCCTCCAAGTTCCTCGACCGACGGAGTTGAGGGGCGGGTCCATTGACGTGTCCTCGTTTGCACTGGGAACTCCCGAAGGACTGGAAGGAGAGATCAAGGAGTTGCCCCATGCAACACTCTGGTCCGGCCAGCTCGCGGCCGGCCAACGTGTGAGTGTGGATGTGGGCTACAAAATCCCTGCCGTCACATCGGTCTCGGTCGCGGTTGATCCGCAGACACCAAAGGGAATCGAGGAAGTCTCGGTTGGGGTCCGGCTTGATCAAGACGTCCCGCTGGTCCTTCAGGGGGGGAACGACACGGGAAAGAGGGTCAGCGTGAGTTCGAAGGCGTGGAAGCGGGAGAACATGCTGTCCAGCGCCAGATTTGGCATTCGACTGCAGGAGGGCCACAGCGTGTATGAAGCTCTCCAGAGACTGCTGGAGATCGCTCCCCTGGTGGGCTGCATGTTCGTCGTGACCCTGCTCGCTCTTCTCAAACGTGGCCGTCAGGCTCAGCCCTCTGAGCTGATACTCCTGACAGGCGTCTACGGCTACTACTTCCCCCTGCTCTTGTACCTGAACGCGAACTACGCCTTCCATTGGGCGTTCATCATTGCGTTCGTTGCGTCCTCGGCCATCCTCCTCAACTACGCCCGCTTCCTATTGGGCTTCAAGAAGGGTGTGCTGGGCGGCCTCTGCCTGCTTGGGCTGTTTCAGGTCGTCCCGACGTTGATGGCATTCGCCAAGTGGGATCGGGGGATGTGTCTCCTGAGCCTTAGCGCGATCACCCTGTTTGTCCTTGTGGATCTACAGACCCAGAAGCTCAAGAAGCGACTCACCAGCGGCGCTCTTGCGGCCTGCGCCATGTTCCCACCGCTCGCCCCCCTACAGGATATCCGGGTCAGCCTGCCCGCTGAACTTCTCGTCGTTGAGACCCCGGTGGAAGCTCCTGCACCAGAACCCGTGGAAGGGACGTTCGTTCGTGGGGTCGCCCGCTACGAGGCCAAGGTCCGCGCTGGCATCGTGGAAGTAAAGGCCCACCTGCCGGTGGAGGTGACCGCAGCCCGGTCCACTCCAGAGTCACTCCTGCCCGCCGCAACCTACCTGAGGAGTGTCACGCTGCCGGAGAAGCTCCAATTGAAGGTGGCCCCCTCAGGCATCAGCGTATCAGCCTCCGAGAAATGCCAAGGGGAGATTGAGTGCATCTATGGAGCTGTAAGCAAGACCTCTGCGAAGAGCACAACGTGCAAGATCCCCCTGTTTGAGAACTCCGTTGGGTGGGTGCAGCTCGAGTCCCCCATACCCAACATGAGATTCACGAACGCCATCGTCTGGTCCAAGAGACTCGTGGATGGCAAGACGGTCTATGAACTGGCGGTCTCAGGGAAAAATACTTTCGAGGCCACCTGGAACCTGAAACCCGAACCCAAACCCGACAAGGAAGCCGTGATCGAGAAGCCAGAGGTGCACACCGAGGGCACTGGAGTCTACGGACTCGACGTTACCGATACCCGTCACCTGACCATCATCGAAGCCGATGGAGAGGTGCTGCACTTTTCGCAGTTTACGATCACGAAGGACTCCACTCTAAAGGAGCTTGCCATGACCATCCCGTCCGGGAGCACGGTCACGTCAGTGAGTGTCGATGGAGTCGAGAGTGTGTCCCCATCCATCGTCGATGCGGTCTGCTCGGTCCCCCTTGGTGACGCACCCAAGTTAGGGAGAGATCGCCTCGTGGAATTGCGCATCCGCTCCAATCCGGTGTCCCTGGCCTTCATGGGTCGGTGCAAACTGAATCTACCCAGGGCGAAAGGAACCGAAAGGCACATCGAATGGGCGGTTGCCACACCCGAGGATTTTGAAGTCAGGGTCCTCTCCGGTGGGTTCAGGCCCATGCGGGAATGGAACTCGCGCACACGATTCGGGAGCTATGGTTCGGTGCTGGAGGACAAGAGGCTGGTAAGCGTGGATGCCGTCTTGGTTCCCTTCCGTCCCATGGGGCTTGAGCTCAGCTACAGCCAGACCATCCCCGGCTTCACCCGCTAATCAGCGGAGCCAAGGAGCTGGGATGAGGATCGAAACGTCAGTGCTCGCGCACTGGGGGAGGGCTGCCGATCGAACCTGCCGGTACCCGGCTCAGAGCAGCAGCAGGCCCAGGCCTCCGGCAGCGGGGATAACCATGACAACGGGCAATTTGAAGCGCACCAGGGCCAGTAAGGACAGGATCAGAATCCCAAACGACTGCGCCGCTCGCATGGGATCCACGCCGCCAACAGGGTCTCCACCACCCACCTCTGAAAGGAGGATCGTCACTCCCGCAGCGGCGATCATGCCCACGATCGCGGCTCGTGCTCCCTTGAGGGCTCCCTGAACACGCCCGCTTCCCTTGACACGCTCAAGCATCTGGGACGCGGCCACCATGAGCAGGGCTGGAGGACCAAAAATTGCAAGGGTCGCCACGAGTCCTCCGACGATGCCCCAGAGTGCCCCTTGCTCCATCAATACCTTCTGACCAATGAAGGCCGCGCTGATGACGATGGGCCCAGGTGTCACCTGGCTCATGGCAATCCCGTCATTGAACTGGCCGAGGGTCAGCCAACCCTCCTGCTCCACAACAACGTGCATGATCATGGGGATGAAGACGTAGCCACCACCGAAGAGGAGGACGCTCAGGCCGGCAAATGTGATCGCGACGTGAATCAGCCCGTCCTTGGGAATAGGAAGATCCAACAGGTAGAGACCGCTGAGCAGCAGGGGCAGGGCAACTAGGGGCAAAACGCTGCCGCCCTTGTCGCCCGCTACCGCAGGAACCGGATCGGGAGTGGTCCGGAAGACCCTCGAGCCGAGGAGCGCGGCCAACGCCAGAACACCCAGGGTGGCCCGGAGCTTCCAGTCTGTGGGGATGGTCAAGACTGAGGCGGCTGCCATGAGGGCCAGGCCCCATGTAAGCGGCCCCTGAAGGCACTTGCCCTGCATGCGCCAGACCACGTTGAAGATCACTGCCACGACGGCCAGGACAAGCCCCGTGAAGAACGACTCGATGGAGGGCACGCCCTGGGCGTACTCGAAGTACAGAAAGGTGAGCCCCGTGACGAGGATGTAGGTTGGGGTGAGGATCCCGACGAAAGAAGCCAGTGCTCCCTTCCTCCCCCCGCAGGTATAGCCCACGTAGGTAACCGTATTGACGGCCTGCGGGCCGGGGAGGACGTTGGCGAGCGAGACGCCGTCCAACATCTCCTCCTGTTTGATCCAGCCGAGCTTGCGGACGAATACGTCCTCGATAACCGAGATGACGGCCATGAAGCCCCCGAAGGCAACACAGCCGATCTTGAAGAACTCCCACCCAAGAGTCAGCGGACTGCGAGTGGAGTCTGTCTCCGACTTCATCGGGTGGGTCCGGCAAGCCGAATGGAGAGGTGCTCGGCAATAAGGTGCAGAACCCTGACGGCAAGCCTGGGATTGTTCGTTTCGAGTTCAGCAAAGGCATCGCGGGTGAGCCGGAACAGTCGCGCCTTCTCCTGGCAGATCACCGCAGCGTTGCCCGCCTTACCCGTGATGAAGGAAAACTCCCCGAGAGGCTCCCCCGCCTCGATCCGGCGTTTACGTTGAGAGTCCGGAATTATCTCGAGCACACCTGAGATCACGAAGAACATGTCCGTGGATGACTCTGATTCGGAAATCACCACGTCCCCATCCAGGTAATGTTCTTCCTCCACGAAAGAGAGGAACCGCAGGCGATCATCTCGCTCGATGTCCTTCAAGAAGTAGACCCGATCTGTCAGGAGCGTGAGCTGCTGGCGACGCCGATCAGCGTCCTCGGGATCCATGGCCGCACGCCGCTCAGCTTTCATGGCCTCGTTCTCCTGCGTGAAGCGGCGCACCTGCTCCTCTGAGAAGGTCACGCTCTCGCCCTCCGACCCGCAGACCCGGTCGTAGCCGAGCTGGTCGAGGACGTCTCCGGCCAAGGACTCCACAATCAGAATAGATTCCCTGTCGAGGCCACTGAGAAATTTGCGAGAGTTGGTCTTGAGAACGGGTTGATCGAGGTTCTCCCAGAGTTGGCTTTTCTTGACGGCACTCACCGCATCCTTTGATTCGTGCCCCCGGAGCATCTCGTCGGTGAACGGTATCTCCAGGAATTCACAGAGATCCTTGAGGACCCAGCTGGGGTTCGCAGTCAACTCCTCGTAGCTGACGCTATGCACCCGATCGGCCCCGAGCCGTTCACGCTCCGCGATACATGAGCGCTGACGCGCCGCCCAACGCCGAGCAATGTGATAGGGGTGCTTCTCACCCACAACCGCCTTGGTGAAAGAGAGAGTCACGTCCCGGGCATCACGGTAGAGGTAGATGTACTTGGGATTATCGAAGTAGGCGTCCAGTTCATCGACGAAGTTGACCGCCCCCATGCTCTTGCAGACCCAAGCCGTCGCGTCATTGGCCTCTGCATAGGTGTCCATCAGAGCCCCGAAGATGGCCACAAGCGACCTCTCCCTGCAGCGGTTGGCAATATCGCCCCGGTCGAACTCCTTCAGGGGGCTCCAGGGAATCGGATTCCGCTCCACCAACTGACAACAATCCTCCACCAGCTGGAGCCAATTGGGCACTCTGGAGAGATCCCCATACGATTGCAGGATGGGAGACAGCCGACTCAATACGTGAGCGGGATGGGGTGCAGCCAGGCCGCCTCCAGCGAGCATGATCCGCAGCAGGTTTGAGCCTGAACGCTGCTCCCCGATGATGAAGACTCCCTGCAAGTAGCTAGCTCCCTGGCACTGGACCGCACCGGAGCTGAGAGCCCAGCAAGCCATTCCGGCTTGACCTGCGTGGGAAACGCAATGCGCTCGCGTCCAGGCGCATCCTAGCCGGGTGTCTTCACTTCGGGAACCCGAAGGCCCTCTTCCGCCGACCTATAACCCCTCGAGGTTACGGGTCAACAACTCCAGCTCCACACCCAGTTCGTTGAGACGCTCGCGCTCGCCCTCCACGATGGCGGGATCAGCACGGGAAACAAAATTCTCGTTGGCAAGCTTGGCTTCGGTGGCCGAACGTGCCGAGCGCACCTTGTTTGCCCGGTTCTCCAGGACTTCCTTGAGCTTGCCGAGATCGGTTTCCTCCCCCAAGGGGACGAAGACCTCGAGTCCACCGAAGACCGAGACCGCGGACCCCGCCGGCCGCTCCAGGGCCTCGCCGACCTGCATCTCGCCCAGGAAAGCCAGGGTGCGAATGGTGCTCGCGTGGCGCTCGATTACGTCTCGCTCCTCTGCCCGTGGGGCCGAGATCAGCGCCACCAGGGGCTTACGCTCACCGACGGTGGTCAAGGTGCGTACACGCCGCACGGCCCCCACGATCCCCTGCAAGACGGCCATCTCGGACACGGAAGCCTCGTCGACCTCCAAGCCCGAGCCGTCCGGGAACGGGGCGCGGATCAGATCGGACTCGGGCGTCTGACCCAGGGTCTCATGCAGGCCGGTCCAGAGCTCTTCTGTCAAGAAGGGCGTGAACGGATGAAGGAGACCCAGGATGTCGGTCAGGACGCGGGTCAGGACACCGCGCGCCGCCGCTGAACTGGCTGCACTGGCGTCCGATTCGCCGAAGCGACCCTTGGCCAACTCCAGATACCAGTCGCAGAAGTCGTTCCAGACAAAGCGGTAGAGGGTCGAAGCCGCATCGTTGAAACGGTAGCTCTCCAGAGCCTGCCCGACCTCCTCACTGACACCCTTGAGACGACTGAGGATCCAGCGGTCCTCCAGCTCCACGGGCTCCGGGCTGCGCTCGCCTTCCAGGTTCATCATCACGAATCGGGCCGCATTCCAGACCTTGTTGCAGAAGCGGCTGCCCTGCTCGAAACGGTCCGGAGACAGACGTACGTCCTGGCCTTCCTTGGTGAGCAGGACCAGGCTGTAGCGCACGGCGTCGGCGCCGTACTGCTCGATCATGTCCAGAGGGTCGATACCGTTTCCAGCCGACTTGGACATGCGCTTGCCCTTGCCGTCGAGAACCGTGGCGTGGATGTAGCAGGTCTTGAAGGGGTTGCGCTCTTCCTCGGAGCGCTCGGGCATGAAGGCGTAGCCCGCCATGACCATGCGCGCCACCCACAGGTAGATGATCTCGGATGCGGTGGAGAGGAACTGTGTCGGGTAGAAGCGTGCCAGATCCGCTGATGTGGCGTCGGGCCAACCAAAATTGGCGATGGGCCACAGCCAGGACGAGGCCCAGGTATCGAGCACATCCGGATCCTGGCGCACGATGGGCTTGCCCGTCTCGGGATGGGCGGCACCGATCTCAAGCTCATCCACCGAGGCCACGGGAACGTCGTCCTCGTCGTACCAGACCGGAATGCGGTGGCCCCACCACAGCTGACGACTGATGCACCAGTCGTGCACGTTCTCAAGCCAGTGACGGTAGACCTTACCCCAACGCTCGGGGCGGAACTCGAGCCAGCCCTTGTCGAGAGCTTTCAGGGCAGGCTCGGCCAGGGGTTGCATGGAGACGAACCACTGCTCACTGACCAGCGGCTCGACGATCGACTTGGAGCGGTCCGAGAGGGGCACGTTGTGACGGATCTCCTCGATCTCGCCGAGCAGGTCCTTCTCCTCCAGTGCCGCCAGGACGTTCTTGCGCGCCAGCTCACGGGCCTGGCCGGCAAACTCGCCGCCTGCCTCGTTGATGCGGCCGTCCTTCTCAAGGATGTTGATGATGGGCAGGTTGTGCCGCTCACCGCGCTCGTGGTCGGCGGGGTCATGACCGGGAGTGACCTTGACTGCGCCCGAGCCGAAGTCCGGGTCCACGGACTCGTCGGCCACGATCGGAATGTCACGCTCCACCAGGGGCAAGCGGCAGGTGGTGCCCACCAGGTCCTTGTACCGTTCGTCGTCGGGATGCACGGCCACGCCTGTGTCCCCCAGCATGGTCTCGGGCCGGGTGGTGGCGACGGAGATGAACTCGCCGGGCCGCGCGTTGAGGGGATAACGCAGGGTCCATAGCTTGCCCTTACGCTCCACGTTCTCGATCTCGTCGTCGCTGATGGCGGTCTCGAGGACACAGTCCCAGTTCACGAGACGCGACCCCCGATAGATCAGCCCCTTGCTCCACAGGTCCACGAAGGCCGTGCGCACCGCATGGCTCAGATCCTCGTCCATGGTGAAGGCTGTGCGCGACCAGTCGCAGGAACATCCCAGGCGACGGAACTGCTCAAGGATGATGTTGCCGTGCTCCTCCTTCCACTCCCAGACCTTGGCCAGGAACGCCTCGCGGCCCAGGTCCTCACGGGTCTTGTTCTCTTCGGCGAAGAGCTTCTTCTCCACGACCGCCTGGGTCGCGATGCCCGCGTGATCCGTTCCCGGAACCCAGACCGTGTCAAAGCCCGCCTTGCGACGATGGCGGATGACGATGTCCTGCAGGGTGCCGTTCAAGGCGTGGCCCATGTGCAGAACACCGGTCACGTTGGGCGGCGGGATAACGATCGAGAAGGGCTTGCCGCTACCCTCGCCCTCGGCGGGCGCCTGGAAGGCGCCACCGGATTCCCAGGCCGAGTAGATGGGGCCCTCGAGGTCAGCTGGCTGGTATCGCTTGGAGAGGTCCATGGGGCGCAGAGTCTAGGGCACAAGAGCCTCTAACGCATCGCCTGCGCAAGTCCGGTGGCCACGTCCATCAAGGGCACCTCCAGAATGGCCCGAGCCGCCGAGCCATCCAGACAAACGTTGGCCGGGCGCTGCTCATGGCCGGGGTGGTCCATACGGCTGCGGGACTGGATGGAGCCCTGTACCTCCGCAGGCTCAAGCCCCATGGCGCCGAGTACCGCGAGCCCCAACTCGTAGCGGGAGACCTTCTCGGGACCGGCGAGGTGCAGGAGGCCCCTGGCATCGGTTCCTTCCAGCTCGATCAGCGCATCGGCGACGTTGCTCACCTCCAGAGGCGTGCGGAACTCGTCGTGGAACAGACCGGGCTGCTCCCCGCGATCGATCGCCTCGAGCAGGCTGTCCGATGCACCGATCCCTCGACCTCCGGAATTTCCGTAGAGCAGGGGGAGGCGTACAACCAGGGCCTCGGGGTGAGCATCGAGGACGGCCTCTTCGCCGCCGAGCTTCGAGCGTCCGTACTCTGACAGCGGTCCCTCCTCGCAGGCCTCGGTGAAGCCTTCCGCCGGTGGCTGGGTGGAGCCGAACACCAGATCCGTAGAGATGTGCACCAGACGAGCATCGTGGGCCGCACACCAGCGGGCCACCTCCCGGGGAACCTCCACATTCAGGCGCGAGGCCTGATCGGGATGCTCGGCACAGTCGGCAATGCGAGCGAGGGCGGCACAGGAGAAAACGGTCTCGGGTTGGAATTCGTCGAGCAGGGCTTCGGGCGCACCGGGGGGAGCGAGGTCACGGAGCACGTACTGGACTCCATCCCGGGGCGTGCAGAAGCGGGGTGCAGACTGAGGGTGTCGACCCACGGAGATCACCGGTGGTCCGTGGGGGTCGGCAAGAGTGGCCAGGGCGAGGGACTGGTGGAAGGCGGCGGCCGAGACGTGGGCTCCAAGAAAGCCTGTGCCGCCGAGGACGAGGGTCGTGGACATGCTGGGAGGGTACGGGGTCGGGAGGGGCCGGCCCATCGTCCTCTCCCCAGATCCGGGCATCGGCTCCCCCGGGACCCATCCCGCCTCCGACTCCGTACACTCCTCTCATGCCCCTGACGTCCCAGAAGAGATGGACCACCCTCTCTCCCGATCCAGACCTGGTCGCCACGCTCGCCCGGGATCACCACCCCATCCTGGCCACGTTGCTGGTCAATCGGGACATCCGGACGACAGATCAGAGTATCGAGTTCCTCACCCCACGCCTCACGAACCTGCACGACCCCTCGCTGCTGCCCTCAATGGCCGCGGCCACGGATCGCATCATGCAGGCCATTGATCAGAGCCAGACCATCCTGGTGCACGGCGACTACGACGTGGACGGCGTGACGGGCACCGCCCTCCTTGTTCGCCTGTTTGAGCACCTCGGAGCCTCCGTCGCATGGCACGTCCCCAACCGATTCACCGATGGGTACGCCTTCGGTGACCACTCCGTGGAGAAGGCCAAGGCCACCGGCGCCAAGCTCGTCATCAGCGTGGACAATGGCACGTCCTCC
>PVBE010630223.1_pt1 | contig 28309 bp, 23 predicted proteins | sample 1631181 | NCBI WGS metagenome assembly PVBE01 (sample SAMN08397723, study PRJNA350692) | Marine metagenome, whole genome shotgun sequencing project. | isolation source: water | place: Pacific Ocean | collected 2012-04
AATGGTGGGAACTGGACATCTATTTGGTCGAATACGTCTGAAATCACAGATAGTAACTGGCAAACACTTTTGTATGACATTTCTGACGTTGCTGGTCCAGCAGAATCTATTGAAATTAGGTGGACAATGGGCGATACAGACGGTTCGTGGCAATACTCTGGCTGGAACATCGATGACGTGCAACTGTTTGCTCCAGACGAAAGCGGAGTGATTGGTGATGTTAATTGTGATGGAGTTGTTAATGTAACGGACGTACTTGCGGATGTATCTCAATGGGGACCATGTGATGGTGTTTGCAACGAAGATATTGTTCCAGACGGAACCATAAACGTCTCCGACTTGCTCCAAGTCATTGGAAACTGGTAGCATATAACTAACAAAACACAGGAGGCATCTCATGTTAATTACCACAACACTGCTAATGGGTTGTATCGTTGGAATTACAGCCCAGGCAACAACAGTTCCAGAAAATTGGAATGATGGAGACCTTGATACAAGAGATCGTCTGTCAATCGAATCAATGATTTCTTTTGCTCCACCACCAATAGCGGAAAGCGCTTATTGGGTACTTCCAGACGGATCAGAGCCATCTAGTTGGGAAGATCATCTCGGCAAAGTTGTGGTTGTTCAATCTTGGACAAACGCCAAATCAAAGGGGCGGCGAACAGCATCTGTTGTAAGTAACTTGATAGCCAAAACCAACAAGCCAGAAGACGTAGTATTACTAACAATACACACTCCAGAGGGTCACAAGTCTGCGGAAAGTTATATCAAAAAGAAGGAGATCAAACTTAAAACAATTGTTGATCCCACCGGAGAAACCTGCAACCAACTTGGTTTTTATAAAACCCCAACAAACTTTGTTATTGACCGCAATGGGGCTGTTAGATATGTGGGTATACAAAATAACCGGTTGTCAAAAACAGTTGACATACTACTTGCCGAACCATTTAATGCAAAAAAGAAAGTAAAAACATTTGTGAAGCCAGAGGAAGTAACAGAGCCAAAGTCTACTTCTTCATATCCAAAATATAGCGATAGTTTTGGTTCCGCCAAGAACCAACAAGGGAAAAAAGCGCCAAAGTTTGAGATAGATAGTTGGATATCAGGAGAAGTAGATGTGAGTGGTAAAACAAGAATTGTGGAGTTTTGGGCAACATGGTGCCCGCCATGTGTTCGCTCAATACCACACATGAACGAATTACACAAACATTTTGGAGATACCATCGCTATTGTTGGGGTGTCTGGAGAGACTGAGTCTAAAGTGAAAAGTTTTACTAAAAAAACAAAGATGAATTATGGGGTTGCTGTTGATCCAAAGAAAAAGATGCAAACAGCCATTTCGTGCAGGGGTATTCCATTGGCAATGATTATTAGTAGCGACGACATTGTTCGGTGGCAAGGACACCCAAGCAAACTTACAGAAGAGTTGATTCAACAGGTTATCGACGCGGATAATGGCGGCGGCGGCAGAACATTTGAGCGTGGGCGATGGGATACAACAATAGACCATGGCTGATGAGGCCCAGACAGAAAATAAAAAACTAAACCCTTCAGACCTCCGCCTTGCTGTTAGAGAGGTCTGGTCACTAGCGTGGCCAACCATCATCACAATGACAAGCTTCACAGTGATGCAATTTGTTGACAAGTTGATGGTGAGCCAGGTGGGGCCAACAGAAATAGCAGCCCAAGGAAACGGCGGCTCTTGGTCTTTTGCAATTATTGCAACAATTATGGGTGTTGTAACTGTCGTAAATACTTATGTGAGCCAACACCTTGGCGCTGGCAACCCACAAAATGGTCCCAAATACCCTTGGGCAGCCGGCTGGATGGCAGCCGCTTCATGGCTACTCATCATTGTCCCATTCATTTTTATTATTCCATATATTTTTAATTACATTCACTCGTCTCCAGACGAGGTGGAACTTGTATCTCTCGAAACACAATATGCAACCTATACACTTCTTGGTAGTTTATTTTTGTTGATTGGCAGGGGGTTCTCTCAATACTTTTTTGGTATGCATATGCCAAAAATTATCACCGTTTCTACAATTATTGCAAATATTGTAAATGTTGTTGCAAACTACATTCTGATTTTTGGCGAGGAAGGAGTTCCTGGTCTTGTTCCCGGCATTCCTGGCACAAAACCACTTGGCCTACAGGGCGCAGCAATAGCAACCATGATAGGCATGTTTATGGAGATGATTATTCCACTCCTAATTTTTCTTGGTCCAACATTCAACAATAAATATTCAACACGGGCCCCATGGAAACCATGTATAAAAACCATGCGAGCACTTTTAAAAATTGGTTGGCCTGGCTCTATCCAGTGGGGCAATGAAATTGTTTGTTGGGCACTGTTTATGACGGTGTTTGTTGGAAAATACGGAACAAGCGCAATGGCAGCAGGATATATTTCTCTTGGTTATTTACAACTAAGTTTTATGCCAGCAGTTGGAATAAACGTGGCGATAAACTCGGTTGTTGGAAAATATATTGGAGCAAAAAAACCAGATATTGCAGCATCAAGAGCACGTGTTGGTGTTGGCATAGCGCTTGTGTATATGACACTTTGCGCAACAATTTTTGTGGTGTTCAGGTATGAGCTTATGGAATGGTTTGTAAACGATTCAAGTTACACAGCACAAGAGCAGCAAGAAATAATAAGTCTTGGAACAAAGATGCTGGTTTTAGTAGCACTTTTTCAAACCGTCGATGCTCTTGGAATTGTGTACACGGGCGCTCTTCGTGGGGCTGGGGACACGGTGTGGCCAGGTGTGATTACAGCGGTGTATAGTTGGGTTTTTATTGTTGGTGGCGGCTGGATTGCGGTAACGTATTTTCCACAAACAGGATCAATTGGGCCGTGGATTGCAGCGGCAATATACGTCATAATTATTGGAATAACGATGGCAATTCGATTTGAGCGTGGTGGATGGCGAAGTATTAAACTTATTGAGGGAGACGATAGGGTTGAGGCGGCAAGGGCTGCCCCGCTTACAATTGGGCCACCAGCATCAGAGGCAGACGCTGCGATAGCCGATTTTGTCGATCCACCGGACGCAAATGGATAAGCTTTTGCATTATGGGTCAGGGTTTAGTACAATTTAGGGTCACATATTTTTACAAAGAGACGGAGATGAAAAAGTGAATCAACAAGACGGACTAGAAACAGTAATAGGTAGTGGTAATCCTGCACAAGCAGATAAGCATTATGAAGCCGCTATCGAGCATGAAAAAAATGGGTTTCGTGTCGGAGCTATTGAAGAGCTTCGACAAGCGGTTGTAAACGGAACAAACCCAGAACACAAATTCAAACTGGCCTATCTACTAGACCTAGTTGGTGAAGAGTCCGAAGCAGTTAGTTTATATGAAGAGCTTACATCAGCAGAACGACCACACATAAGCTCGTTGTTAAACCTTTCTGTTATTTACGAAGACAGGGGAAATTTAAATGCCGCAGAAAAATGTCTTCGCCAAATTTTAGATACCGAACCAAATCATAAACGCGCAAAACTATATATCGTTGACGTGCAGTCATCTACAGACATGTATTACGACGAAGAAATTGCACGAGATGCCGCTAAAAACGCAGCGATGATGAATACACCAGTAACAGACTTCGAACTTTCTGTTCGTGCAAGAAACTGTTTAAAGAAAATGGAAATTAGAACTCTTGGCGACTTATTAAAAGTTTCTGAAAACGAGTTGTTGAGTTATAAAAATTTTGGAGAAACCTCGTTAATAGAAATCAAACACATGTTGACAGCCCGAAGCCTACGATTAGGTCAGGGAGCAGAGGGTGGCCACATAAGCAGGATTCATCAAGATCGATATGACGAACTGCTCAACCACGCACCAGAGCAAATCCTTAATCAGCCAGTCTCGGCACTCAACCTAACGGTTCGCGCCAGAAAAGCGCTCCAGGCATTAAATATCCAATCATTAGGCGAACTGGCAATTAGGACTGAAGCCGAACTTATGGGGATTAAAAACTTTGGCACGACAAGCCTTGTTGAAATTAGCGCAAAACTAAAAGAACATGGTTTAGAGCTTCGAAACATCGACTAAAACTGTCTGATATCCCGTAAACGAGCAGTATTATGTTCGTTTTTTTATATATACATTGGAATTGGACAATCAAGCATATCACCAATAGCTCGCAATGTTTCTGATTCTACAACAGTAACCACACCATCATGTGTCACACTGTGGACACACGCCTCAAGAAACCTCTCTTTGTGTGAAAAACGCAGCAATTGAAGCTCTTTTAATGCATCGCTCACCATCTCTATTGTGCAATTTTGCGCCTTGGGCATTTTAATTTGCATATCAATAGAATCAGCACCCGCACGAAACACCAGCGCCGAATCTTTCTGGTTTGAAGTTGCGCAATATGCAAGAGCACCAAGAACAACAGAAACAGATGAAGAATATGATGACAGCGGCTTTCCGCTTGATTTAATTTTGCGCCCACCAAACACACCAGACATATGTTTTTGAAGCACAGAAACCAAAACCCACTCAAAATGATCAACAACCCCATCACACCCAACAATAGAAATAAGGTTTTTGTTAAACAATTTAATTTGTTCAACACTAAGTGTTCTAAGTGCAGGCGCGGCAAAATCAATCATAGGCAGTCGTGTTGTTGGGCCACTCTTGTTTGCGACGGATTCTATTTTGCGATATTCAACAAGTTCGGGAACCGAAAGAATTTGTGCAACCCTCTGTTGCGACACTTCGTTGCCATTTGCAACAAGTGAAAACATAACAAGTCTTGCACTCCAACCACTCGACAGTGATTTTTGAAGAAATGGATCGATAGAACCAATAGCTAATTTAGCTTGATGTAGATGGTTTGTATTAACACCAGAAAAATTATGAACAGAGTCGCGAACATATGAGGGTGAAAAACCAGAAACACCGGTGGTTTTCTTTGAATCACCCTTCAAAACACGTGGTTTATCAATAGATGCAACATCAACGCCCTCAACTCTCGCAATTCGTTCGGTAATTGGCGGGTGGCTAGCAAACAAGGCGTTCATGGCCTGCGAAAAAAACATGTGGTTGCATTGCCCAACCTCAGATGAAACATTTTTTAGATGCTTTATTCCACCAATTTTTCTTAGCGCCCCACCTATTCCACTGGGATTTCTAGTGTATTGGACAGCGGAAGCGTCCGCCAAAAACTCTCGTTGCCTTGAAATAGCCGCTTGGATTAGTCGGCCAAAAAAAGTGCCAACAGCTCCACACAGAGCTAAAAATAAACCAAAAACAATGATAGCAAGTCCAATACCAGCACCACCAGCCCCATCTTTCGATCTTGATCTAGAAGAACTTCTAAGAACCGCCGGTCCAACATACCGAACAAGCACCCAGCCCGTTATTCCCAACGCCATAATCCCAAAAACAACCCCAATTAGTCGTATGTTTATTCGCATATCACCATGTGAAATATGGCTAAATTCATGCGCGATTACACCCTGAAGTTCATCTCGATTTAGATTTTCAATGCACCCACGAGTAACCCCAATAACCGCATCGTCCCCCGTCCACCCAGCAGCGAACGCATTTATTTCTTCGTCCTCAATTAAATATACCGGAGGAACCGGCATCCCACTTGCGATGGCCATTTCCTCAACAATGTTCTGAACCCTTCGTTCCGCCTTATTCAGTCCATCTCGATGTAAGGCGGTACCACCAAGCATCTCAGCAACAACCTCTCCACCACCGCGGAGTTGAGAAAGTTTTACAAGAGCCGCAATTCCAACTATAAGTAAACAAAAAACAGTAGAAATCACCAGCGCTTCGGGCCTCCACTCTGTTGCCAAACCAACAGGCACACCAATTATCGCAATAATGCATAAAACAGCAAGAGTGAACAAAAAAACTATAAGTTTTGTCCTGCGACGCGCACGGTCTTGATGATCATAAAAATTCATTTATTGAACAAAACAAAAATTGCTAGAAGTTTACTTTGGGCACATCACGAGCGATCTCATCATCAAGCTCCCAACTTTGAGCAAACTTGAAGCCAAACATTCCAGCAATAATGTTTGAGGGGAACATTTCGCGTTTATTGTTGTAACCCATAACGGTGTCGTTATAAGCTTGTCTAGAAAAAGCAACCTTGTTTTCTGTGCTGGTTAACTCTTCTTGTACCTGCATCATGTTTTCATTTGCTTTAAGGTCTGGATACGCCTCCATGACGACCATTAATTTCCCCAACGCACCAGTGAGTGCACCATCTGCCCCAGCTATATCACTTATAGCACCCGCGGCAGTTGGGTTTTTTGAAGCGGCGGATGCTGCAGAAACAGCTTGGTTTCTCGCATTAATTACCGCTTCAAGGGTTTCACTTTCATGCTTCATGTAACCCTTTGCCGTTTCAACCAAGTTTGGTATCAAATCATATCGACGCTTTAATTGGACATCTATCTGAGCGTAAGCATTTTTAACCCGGTTTCTTAAGCCGACCAAATTGTTGTAAATGCCAATAATAAAAATCGCTACAACCAATACAAACCCAACAACAACAGCAACCGTAGCACCAATAAAGGACAGCATTGTATATTTCATAAAGAAAACTCCTTGTGGGCAATGTACCACCTATACACTACAAGAACTGATGTTCCCAAAAATATTCCAACACTACCCATGTAGCCGCCGCGAATTTGTTGTTGCGTCAGGATTATTTGTTGCGGGAAGCATCGTTTCTTGCCGCGGGGAAAAAGAACAACCAAAAACCAGCCCCCCAACCAAACCAATTCGTGTTCGTGTTCGAATCGGCAAAAACACCAAAGAGGTTAAGGTTGGCGAAACCGTGATCAGAAGATCGTCTTTTGGCGACACACCAAAAACAATTGAATTAAAACAAAATTCAAAGATCACAATTGACGAGAAAACCAAAATAATCTCAGGAACAATAGTGTTGCACCCAAAAGAGAACGTTTCCGACACTTTTGATGTTGTCGCCCATATTCCAATAGAACAATATTTACCAGGAGTGATTGCAGGCGAATTGTTTGCACACTGGCATCCGGAAACATTTTCAGCACAAGCAGTTGCCGCAAGAAGTTATGCAATAAGACAACATCTTGATAGACAGGGAAAATCACATTACGACCTTACTGATGGACCTTCATCACAAGTATTTTTAGGAGAAGTTACACTTGATGTTGCACACCGCGCAGTTGAAGAGACAAGCGGGGTTGTGCTTCGTTGGAACAACAACATAATCCCAGCCTATTACAGCGCATGTTGCGGGGGGCTTGCCGCGAACGCAACAGACGCGATAAGTTTGGCGGATCAGCATAAAATTCCGCCACTTCAAGGACATTCCGGTGAAGATTTATGTACATCACTAGATGTCCACAAATGGACAGCAACACGTTCCGCAAGAGCGCTGAGAAAAAGATTAAACGCGTGTGCAAAACCAATGAAAATTCCAGGCCTTGCTGGTATCCGAACGATTCGTTCAATAGAATCTATAGAAAAAAATCAACACGGTCGCCCAACACTACTTGTTATTAATGGCCGAAGAAACGAAACACATGAGGTTCGCGCTAAAGATTTTGTTCGGGCGGCAAATGCACCAGTTTCATCGTTATTACCAATAACCAAAGAACAGGTGTGGTCATCGTTTCTTAATGGTGAAAAAAATGGCGCAGATCTATCGATTACCGGTTTTGGGATGGGGCATGGTGTTGGGTTGTGTCAATATGGAGCGCAAGAACTTGCGGGTCGAGGCGAATCGTGGGAGGACATCCTGTCGTGGTACTACCCAAAGGCAGATATCAACACTTAGACACAACGCCGTGTGGAACAACAAAAAATAGACAACACCAACAAAAGGCACCACCCGTTCTAAACACCACACAATACACAGTGTGTTCATGTTTTAATCAGAATAAAGAGGCGCGTGTGGTCCAACCCTTTCGTCACAACTTTTCTATGTTTTGAATAAAAACCCACTGGTGAACGAACCAACATAAGCCTAGCTATTTATTTTGATGATTAACATGGTTCACCTGCGCTCCCGTAAAATATGGTTATGGACACACAAACAATCCTGTTGATTGCGGTAGCTGTGTTGTTCATGGCAACTCTTTACTCAACAGTAGGACATGGGGGCGGATCTGGATACTTGGCTGTTCTTGCAATTGCCGCAATTGCTCCAGAACAAATGCGTTCAACAGCTCTTTTGCTTAATGTTGTGGTTGCATCTATTGCAACATGGAAGTTTTGTGCGACGGGCACATTCCGCAAAGACTTGTTTGTTCCACTGGTTTGCGCAAGCATTCCCGCAGCGTTTTTTGGCGGTTATGTTGACATTCCAAGCCAAATATACAAACCAATAGTCGGTATCGTGTTGTTGTATGCAGCAATACGGCTGTTTGTTCCAATTAAAGGCTCGGAACAAACCAACAAACCAGTAATCATTATTGTTTTGGTTGCAGGGATCACCATCGGCTTCTTTAGTGGGATTATTGGTATAGGTGGTGGTATATTTTTGAGCCCACTTATTTTGTTACTTGGCTGGACAACCGCAAAACAAACAGCAGCAATAACAGCCCCATTTATATTGGTGAACTCTATTTCTGGGCTAGGCGGAATAGTGGTAGATAGTGGTGAAATACCAGTAGATTTTGGTTTTGTGGCCCCACTTGCTATCGCGGTGGTTGTTGGTGGATTTGTCGGATCATCATTTGGAAGTAAAAAACTTGGCCACCAGGGTCTTAGAACAACTCTTGGTGTTGTGCTGTTTATAGCGTCTGCAAAGATGTTTTTAACAATGACAAGCACCACAAACGAACACCCATCGAATGAGATAAAATACACAGAATGAATACACAAGCAGCCAATCTTCGTAAAGCGATGCAACAAGATGTGGTGATGTGTCCAGGAGCTTGGAATGGGCTGGTTGGTGCTGCAATAGCAAAAACAGGGTTTCAGGCGTGTTATATTAGTGGCGGCGCAACAGCGAACGCTTCTGGTTATCCCGATGTTGGCTTAATTACACTGACAGAAATGTGCCGCACGATTAAAGAGGTTTCCAACGCAAGCAAACTTCCTGTCATTGTTGATGCGGATACGGGATATGGGGAACTTGAGTGTCTCGCAAGAACCATTTCAGAGTATGAGCGAAACGGCGCTGCTGGAATGCACATTGAAGACCAAGAGTTTCCAAAACGATGTGGTCACCTTGATGGCAAAATACTGATATCCCAATCTTCAATGGAACAAAAAATTAGGGTAGCTTCAGAAAACCGTATTTCGAAAGAGTTTATTTTAATTGCACGTACGGATGCTCGGGGAGTGGATGGTTTAGACGTGGCTATTTCTCGTGGAAACGCGTATCGAGAAGCTGGCGCAGATATGATTTTCCCAGAAGGTCTCCGTAGCGAAGACGAGTTTGAAGAATTTGCAAAACAATGCCCAGGACTACTGCTTGCAAACATGACAGAGTTTGGAAAGACACCACACATTCCGGCGCAAAGATTTGGCGAACTTGGGTACAACCTAGTTATTTTTCCAGTAACTTTCCAACGCGTTGCTATGGGTGCTGTTACTGGTTGCCTAGAACAACTCCACAGAGAGGGATCTGCAGAGGGGTTTGAAGACCAAATGCAGACCCGACAAGAACTTTACGATTTGCTTGGGTATGTTCCTGGGGAAGCATGGAGTTTTAGTAGCAAGTAAACCACACGAACAACCGTGATGTAATTGGTAAGTAGGCCAAACAGGCACATGTTGTTCAAAGATTTCAGATTCTGGTAGAATGGGGGGTTCAATGTATGTCGAGTTTCGGGGCTAACCACAGAAAGAAAACATGGCACAAATAGAAGAAAAATCACCAAAGTTAGCAGATAGTCGGGGATTAGCTGGACAGGTTATCGGTGAAACCGCCGTTTGTTTGGTAAACCAAACCCAACTTATTTACCGTGGATATGAAATTGCAGATCTTGCAGCAAATGCAACATTTGAAGAGGTGGCACACCTTCTCTTAATTGGGCACAAGCCGTCTCCAGATGAATTGAACTCCTTTCAAACAGAGTTGGCTTCCATGAGAGCCATTCCAAAGAGTGTAAAGGACGCGATTATTAATATCGCAAACAACTCTCCAGAGACACACCCAATGTCGGTCTTACGAACAGCGGTATCACTGCTTTCCCACCTATGCCCCATATGTGAAGACAACAGTCCTGAAGCAGATTTACAAAAATCAATGCACCTTCTTGCAAAAATACCAACATGTATTGGTGTGCACCAAATGGCTCTTGATGGAAAAACACCAGTAGACCCCAACCCAAACCTTGGTCATGCTGCCAACCTTCTTTGGTGTATGAGTGGCGAAGTGCCACATGAATCCGAAGCTAGGGTGATGGACATTTCATTGATTTTGTATGCAGAGCACGATTTCAACGCATCAACATTTACAACACGAGTTATCGCATCTACAAACAGCGATCTTCACTCATGTGTTTGTGGCGGAATCGGAGCTTTGAAGGGTAATCTACATGGTGGCGCCAATGAAGCAGCGATGGAAATGCTTCAAGAAATTATGACTGCGGTTGAAGGCGGTTCTACGGCGGAAGAATATATGCAAAACGCCTTTGAGACCAAGAAAAAACTCATGGGTTTTGGGCACCGAGTCTATAAAAACGGTGACCACCGTGCCGGAATTCTTCGCAAATGGGGTCTTAAATATTCAGAAGAAGCGCATCCTGAAGCCAAAAAATGGTTTGATCTTGGCGATGAAGTGCAATCAATTATGCTTCGCGACAAAAAAATTCACCCAAACGTGGATTTCCCCTGTGGCATGACATATTTTGCCATGGGAATCCCCGTTCCTCAATATACACCAATATTTGTTGCATCAAGAATCACGGGTTGGTGCGCACACATTATGGAACAACACCAAAACAACAGAATTATCCGACCACTTGCACAATATACAGGTGAAGAATTAAGAAATTGGAACGATTAAAATGTCTGTAAAAAAAATAGCGGTAATTGGCGGTGGAACAATGGGAAGCGGCATCGCGCTTACTGCTGCGACTAATGAAATAGAAGCAGTTCTTGTTGATATTAGCGAAGAACAACTTAGCAAAGCATCGGCATATCACAAGAAGCAAGTCTCGCGGGCGGTCTCTAAAGAACGAATGACTCAAGAAGAAGCAGACGCATCAATCGCCCGCCTCACATATGTAAACTCGATGGACGAGGCATCCGATGCTTGTTGGTCTATTGAAGCTGCAACCGAAGATATTGATATTAAAAAGGCGATTTTCAAACAAATGTTCGAAACCTTTGGCGAGAATGTTGTGCTCGCAACAAACACGTCTTCAATTTCAATAACAGATTTGGCAACCTCTATTCCCGATGCAGCAAGCCGCGTAATTGGCATGCATTTTTTTAATCCAGTTCCAGTCATGAAACTTGTAGAGATTATTAAAGGCAAAGAAACAACCGAGGAAACAACCAGTGCAACAATAGCACTTTCTGAACAAATGGGAAAAATTCCAGTTCCCGCCAACGATTTTGCTGGTTTTGTCTCAAATCGTGTCCTTATGCCAATGATTAACGAGGCGTTTCATGCGTGGACAGACGGCGTAGCAGATCCAAAGGCCATTGACTCGATTATGAAACTTGGTTGCGCGTTTCCAATGGGCCCACTGCGATTAGCTGATTATATTGGGCTTGATGTCTGCCGAGATATCATGATGGTGATGTATGAGGGCTTAGACAAAAACCCAAAATACCTTCCCAACAAAAAACTGGTTGAACTTGTTGAGGCTGGATGTCTTGGCGATAAATCTGGCCAAGGTGTATATGAGTATGGCAAGGACAGTTAAACACACAATTATAATTTTATAACACTTCTACGGTTACCATACTCCCATGCAACCGATTGTTATTCAAACTGAGATCCTTCCCCAAGAATGTAGCGACTGGCTATCAGAACGGTACGACTTACATATTTGCCCTAGCGACTCCCTTCGATTTAAGGAGCTTCTTCCCAATGCACACGGGTTGGTAATACGAACATACACAACAGTAGATCAGCAAATGATAGAAACAGCCACTTCTCTCAAGGTTGTTGGGAGGGCCGGAGCGGGTGTTGACAACATCGATTTAACAGCTTGTAAAAAAAACAATGTTACCGTCGTGCACACCCCAGAAGCAAACAGCGAGTCTGTGGTTGAGTTTGTAATTACAACCATGCTTTCAAATCTTCGGAATCTTCAACAGGTAACCACAGGATTAAAACAGGAAGAATGGAACGCACTTCGCGACGCCTCTATGACCAACAAAGAGTTTCCAGAGTTAACACTTGGAATAATTGGGTTTGGTCGAATAGGAGGCCGTCTTGGTAAAATGGCAAAAAACATGGGTTTTAATGTGGTTTTTACTGATTTGTTGAAAGTTGTAGAGACCTTCGGATGTCAACAGGTTCACCTGAACCAACTTTTAAAAGAGAGTGATGTTGTTTCGGTTCATGTTGATGGGCGAGAGGAAAACACACACCTGTGCGACACAGGTGTGTTTGCAGAGATGAAACCCGAAGCCCTGTTTATAAACTCTTCAAGGGGCATTGTTGTAGACGCATATGCTCTTTCGGATTTTTTGTCCCATAACCCAAACGCTCACGCAATTTTAGATGTTCATGACCCAGAACCAATAACCACAGAGTATCCACTGATTCACACAAAAAACGCAACTCTGTTTCCACACATCGCCTGCAAAACAAAAACTGCAACAACCAGTATGGGTTGGGTTGTAAAAGATGTTGACGCGGTAATTCGTGGTGAAACACCAAGGTTTACAGCACCCCTCGAATTATCGCCATAATCAAAAAGTATTGAACGACAACTATAGCTATGGGTATAAATAAGGAAAAACCATACCAAACATAACGTTTTGGCGACGGTATTTTTTCTAGGTGTGTTTTATATTTCCACACAACAACAAAACCAATACACAAAACAATAAAAAGAAAAACAGAAATTCCCAAATAAACCCATGGTGGTCTAGTAGCATTACTGTTAACAAATCCTAACATTCTCAAAAAGAGACGATCAAAACACACCCCAAAAGAAATGCTAATACCTACCAACAGCGCGTGCCATGGGTAAAAATGAAATGGAGAAATAAGACCAGCCACCAACTTTGATCCACACTCTGGGCACCTGGGGCTTGTCGGCTCATTCAAATAGTAGTCACACACAGGGCAAGGCCCACTAAACCCCCTAAGAAACCTACCGTTTCGATTCTTGTCACTTTCAACCATAGACATAGTATGATTCCGTTTTACGAAAGATGTCCACATGACAACAACAATTTCAAAAATACACGCACGACAAATTCTTGATTCAAGAGGAAATCCAACGCTGGAGTGCGAAGTGCATTTAAATGGGGGTTGTATGGGAAGAGCAGCGGTTCCCAGTGGCGCAAGCACTGGCGAAAACGAAGCTGTTGAGCTGCGCGATGGTGGCGATTTATGGTGTGGCAAGGGTGTAAATACAGCCATACACAATATAAACGGTGAAATAGCACCCGCTATCGTAGGAATGGATGCGACCAATCAAGAAGGGGTAGACACAACAATGATTACCCTTGATGGCACACCCAACAAAAGTAATCTTGGAGCCAACGCATTGCTTGGAGTTTCTATGGCGACAGCTCACGCTGCAGCGAATGCGGCGGGCCTTCCTCTTTATAAATATTTCAACTCAGATTCAAACGTGCTTCCTATACCAATGTTTAATATTCTCAATGGCGGTAAACATGCAGACAACACCGTTGATTTTCAAGAGTTCATGATTCAGCCTTGTGGTTTTGATACGTTTAATGATGGATTACGAGCGGCAGTTGAAATTTATCACACCTTAAAAGGCGTGTTGCATGACAAAAACATATCAACAGCAGTTGGTGACGAGGGTGGTTTTGCACCAAATCTATCAAACAACGAAGAGGCGCTTCTTGTGATTGAAGAAGCTGTGGACCGTGCAGGATATTCTTGGGGCGAACAAATTTTTGTAGCCCTTGATCCTGCCGCAAGCGAACTTGTTACCGAAGCAAGAAAGCTAGGAAAAGAAGGATATTGTTTTTTCAGTAGTTCGCCAGAAAAAGTTGCTTCTTCGGAAGAAATGATTGATTTGTGGGCGGACTGGTGTTCAAAATATCCCATTTGTTCCATTGAAGATGGCCTTGGTGAAGATGATTGGAGTGGGTGGAAAAAACTAACAGACCGTCTTGGTGACAAATTGCAACTTGTTGGTGACGATCTTTTTGTAACAAATCCAAAGTTTCTTTACAGGGGAATTCAGGAAGGATGTGCAAACTCAATTTTGGTAAAAGTAAACCAAATTGGAACACTGACAGAAACATTTGAGGCGGTCAATCTGGCTCAAGAAAACAATTACTCTGTTGTGTTGAGTCACCGAAGTGGCGAAACCGAGGACACGACAATAGCCGATATTTCAGTTGCAACAAATTGTGGACAAATAAAAACAGGTGCCCCGTGTCGAAGTGATCGAACAGCAAAATATAATCAACTCATTCGCATTGCGGAACAACTTGGCGACAATGCAAAATATGGCTTGTAAATGAGTCAATCTACCACCACAAAAATTGTTGTGTGGCGGCTAGCCCAACTTCCACTCATTCTGTTTGCGGTGTACACCATTACATTTTTACTTGCGTGGCAAATTCCAGGAAACCCACTTGAAAAAGAAGGTCGTCGACCCCCACAAGAAGTCGTGGAAGCAATGGAAGCCCAATACAACATTAACGACCCGTTTAAGTTTTACACAGACTATGCGTGGAAGGCGTCTGGGTTGGCTTGGGTGTTTGGAAATAAAGAAGGACCAGTTTTTAACCTTGGGCCAAGCTTGCGCCATGAAAACTGGACGGTAAACGATATTTTGATTTCACAACTTCCAGTTTCAATGACAATTGGTGCGTGCGCAATTTTGCTTTCTCTGTGTATTGGATTAACAGCGGGGGTTTGTAGTGCGGTTCGTCCAGGAAGTTTGGTTGATGTGGTGTCACTTGGAATAGCGGTTGTTGGAATAAGTCTTCCATCGTTTGTAATAGGAGTAGTTTTACTAGTTGTGTTTGCTGTCTGGTTACAGTGGTTTCCGATTAGTGGTTGGGGAACTTGGAAGCATCTTGTTTTGCCGTCAATCGCACTAAGTTTACCCTTTGCCGCATATGTAGCCCAACTAACACGAGCCGGAATGATTAAACAAATGCGAAGTGACCACATTCGAACAGCTAGGGCAAAGGGGCTGCCTGAACGAACAGTTGTTTTAAAGCACGCACTTAAAAACGCCTTTTTACCCGTCCTAAGTTATTTGGGTCCAGCAACCGCAGCGGCAATGACTGGATCATTTGTTGTTGAAAAAGTGTTTGCCATTCCAGGCATTGGCACACATTTTGTTGATGCCGTTTTGGGAAAGGACATTACTGTGTTAATGGGAATAGTGTTGGTGTACTCAACCCTGCTTGTTTTATTCAACCTTCTTGTCGATGTTTTGTATCGCTTCTTTGATCCCCGCCCGGCGTGATTTTATGATTCCAGTTAAGCCAAAAATCTTGGTAATCAATCAGAAACACTAACTCTCCAAAGGTGTTGCACAAGTCTCGGGTGAAAAGTAAGTCCATGCACTTTTTCTGGATCGTACATATATAGTTGTAATAATTGACAAATAACAAGCATTGGCACCTCTTCAGTGAACAATCTTTCTTCAATGTCTCGAAGCATCGCAAGCCGTTTTTGTTGGTCTTGTTCATTTGCTGCTTCGTCTAAAGCGGCATCAATCTCTGGGTTCGAAAACCCACGATCATTGTTTCCGTTTTCGGTTTTAAAAATATCAAGAAATGTTGTTGGATCTCCATAATCTCCATACCACCGACCACGGGCAACCATGAAGTTTCCAGAATGTAAGTCGGCACTAAAAAACTTGTTGTCGGTTCCTCGCAACTCTACCGATACACCGAGGTGTTTTTTCCACTGGTCACGAAGTTCAAGAGAAATCCATTTATATCTCGGCGTGTTTGTTGTATACAACAAATCGATGGTAGGAAACGGGTTGCCATGAATGTCCTCAACCATTCCGTCACCATCACGATCCTCCCACCCCGCAGACGCCAACTCTTTTTTTGCCATTGTTGGGTTAAAACCAAGCCCATTCACATCACCATACCCAACTATTGAGTTGGGTGGAACAATGCTTGTTACAACGGGTTCGTGTAGCCGTGTTGCGAATTCAACAATAGACTCTCTGTTCGTCGCACACACAAAAGATCTTCGGACAGAGGAGTTGTTGAACGGGTTGTCATCACCACTGTTTAGTTTTGGCCTACAGTTGAAAGAAAAGAAATCTGTACCAAACGTGGGAAAAGCGTGAATGTTTGTTCTCTCACCATGGACTTTTTGCGCAAGTATGTCTGGCTGATAATCAACATTAACACTGCTGAGCCAATCTAATGCCCCACTCTCAAACGTAAGCACCGCGGTGTTTGGGTCAGCGATCGTAATGGCGTGGATTGAATCAAGGACAGTAAGTTCTGGTGAGTGAAAATAAGGGTTTCGAACAAACTTCATGTCGCGTTTGTATCTCCAAAGCTCAAGCATAAACGGACCGTTGCACACAAGTGACCCGGGGCGAGCCCAAAAATATTGTTGTAAAATTCTTCCGCTCTCATTGTCAACCTTTGTCCACTTTCTTGAGGACATTGGTGGGGGAGCCACGTTTTGCCACCCATCTGATAAGGCAAGAGCATGTTCTTTGCCAGCAATATCCCACCCCTCCACCGCAGGTTTGTAGACAGGGCTACATACAGCAAGCGCAAGTTGATCCAAAAAATACGGAACGGGATGCTCAAGTTTTACCACGAGTTTATTTTCATCAATAACATTAATTTCAACCATCCGTTCGAAATCACGCCCAACATCCTCAATTGAAACAACCTGTTTATTTTTTAATTGTTCTGTCCTCCAATTCCAAAAATCTCTAGCCCCCTTAATAACAAAAAAGAAACTGGAATAATCAGATGATGTGTCTGGGGTAAGAAGCCTCATCCACGAATATTGAAAATCATAAGCGGTTACCTTTGCTCCATTGCTCCACCTTGCATCTTCTCTAAGATGGAACTCATACGTAAGCCCATCGCCAGAGACGGAATACGATTCTGCCGCTGCGGGTTCTATCGAGAAATCAATAGTGTTCCATCGCACAACACCCTCAAACAAACAATACGCCGCTTGCATGTCTGTTAGCCAACTCATTCGCTGGGGATCGAGTGTAAAAACATCCCCCCGATTTACAAATACAAAATCAGCCCGTGGCTCATTTTCTTCAAATCCAATCACAAAAACACTAACTGCAACTAAAAGAGCAACAGGAGCGAAGATTCTAAACATTACAACTTACTTACTTGCTTTCCAAGTCTCAACAATCTTGAGAATTTCAGAAGTCTCTCCATTGTTCCAATACTCAAGAAAATCCACCTTTTTGGAAGAATCTGAGGCACTTGAAATAAGCACGCCAGCAGACTGCACAGCGTTTCCATATGCTGATTTTAGTTCTTCGTTGTCTTCATCAAAATCTATGGCAACAGCATGTGCAATAAAATTCATTAGTGGTCCACGAATATCATCAAAAGTAGTTGATTTCACACCCTCATTAACACCTGGTTTAACAAGTTGCAACAAAAGAGATGGCAAAATAAACGGTAATGCACGAACACGCCTGTCTCCACTGTCGGTGCTAACAATAGAATCTAACAAGCCCACAAGAGACTTGGTTTGTAATTCAAAAGAAAGTTTTTCTGTTTGGGACCTTTTACTTCTGTCTAAATCCGGTATGGATTGCACTGACGCAAGTGAATCAAACTGTCTAGTCAAGACGAACCACTCGGGCTCTTTTTTTGTGAAGTTTGATACAAGTTTTGCGTATCCCCCAATTCTGTTAAACGGTAACTCACCAGTTAAGAACGATGTGCCCATGCCTACTGATGCCCAAAGGCGAAGTGCAGGACGTTTTTCGGTTGCAAAATCAGCGTGGTTCAACAATATTTGGCAACCCTGTTCTGTTCCAAGCAACGCAAGAATTTGGAGCGCGTTTACCGAAGCCATTTCACTCGCGTTACTTTTGTCTAAAAGTGGCTTGAGGCCCTCTTTTAAATATTTCCCATACAAAGACCGACCGATCGAAGAGATTCGAACACTTGTACGAAACGGACTTACAAGTTTCATGTTCGCCTCTTTTAATGTGTTGCTATCAACAGAACGCAGTTCTTTAGACCACCCCAAGGCATAACTTTTTATTTTTTCCTCGTCCTTGGCATCGATTGAATTTTTTTCCACTATTTTAGAAATGCTTCGTATTTGGGTAAAACCACTACTACAAACAGACAAAACTAGTGTGATGGCGAGGATAAAAAATCGTGTGTTGAGCATATAAAAAGACCTTGTTGAGAGTATAGTCTGACAAAATTACCAACCTTGTGCACCGGTGTCAACGCCCAATTAGCAGACTACCGAACAACCACTTCTAAAATAAGCCAAAACCCTGCTACAGTGCCCCCAAAGAACACCTTGCCCATTATGCCAATCCACATCTTTATTACATTTTTCTCCTTACTTCTTGGTTTGAATTCAGTCGCCACATCGCAAACAACCAACATTGAACCACAAACCCCAACACCAACCTCAATGCTTTCAGAAGAGTTTGTCCGGGTTGCCCGAATGGCAACTACTTCTGAGCCATTAAACACAACCTCTATTGACACAGCCCTGATTCTCGCAACAGAAGCAACCCTGCTTACTCCAAACGACCCATCTTCTTGGCGAGTGTTGCACGAAGTTGCTCAAATGGCAGATAGGCCAACAGTGTTGGTTCATGCTATTGAAAACTTGTTACGGGTTGTCCCAACCCAGCCAACAGCTCAACTTGCTCGCCTGCGTGATGTAATTTCAGCATCACAAACAGTTGACCAACGGATGTCACTTTATGAACAACTACTTTCTGATAATCGACGCAACCAACTCGATTCTGGGGTTGCCTCAAGGTTGGCTCTTGATGCGGCAAACCTGCAAAGACAGGTAGGCGACACAAACCAATTTGCAAGATGGTTGGCAGAATCCGTTGCTCTTGACCCATTTTATCCAGACGCCATTAATCTGGCGACAGGTTTTTTTGGAGACGAGACAGCAGATGTTTATCGACGAGCAGAACTGCTGGCTTCTTCAATGCTTTCAAACATACGCGATGTTACTACACAGGTAACACTTGCAGAATTTTTAATGTCCTTTGGAGATTATCAAGACGCAAAAGAACTGTATGAACACGTTTTGGGAGACACCGCTTCAGACCAGCAAGCGATTAGTTCTAGTTTACTTGCAGATATCGTTTTAAGTCAGTGGGCATCAGGAGACCATGTTTCGGCAGAGGCAACATTGTTGAAAAGACAAAACGTGGTTGACAAGGCATTTCAACACCAAGCCCGTGTTCAGCAACCAAGAATAAACCCGCTTGAACTAGCAAGAATTCACGCACCCCTATCACCAAAATTATCGGTAGTCACTGCAGCGCTGTATGCTAATCAAGAAGACAAAGACCAGGCGGCTAGGGCTCTTAACGGTGCGGCAAATTCACTTTTGTCAGCTTCTAAGATGTATGAAAATAGTGGTAGCGCCGGCAAATTACTTGCAGTTGAAATGTATGTTCAAGCTGCGTGGGTTTTGTTGTGGCTTGGAGAAGATGTTGATTCTGCGATATCCCTCATTCAACAAGTTGAAAAGGGTGCGGTTATCAATCAAGACGAAAAACGGCGGCTTGATGGTTGGATCGCTTTTCGCAAAGGAGACATAGAAACAGCTAAGTTAAAACTATCATCTTTTAAAGATGATCCGGCCGCAAAAATAGGAATGGCTCTTGTATACCTTGAGGAAGGAAATAAGCGAGGCGCAGCACTGGAGTTGCTTTCAGTTGCAAAAAACAACGGAGGAACATTACTTGGGGTGTGGTCGAGAAACAAACTAGAGGAAATTGTTGGCACACAGTTTAACATTCGTCCAGAAGTAGAACAGCTTCAACAACTCATGTTTGGTGTTTTACAAACACTACAAGAAATCCACAACGATCCCCGACCGCCAATAGGTATTAGAGTTAAACCAGAATCAAGGGTGTACGCACCATACCGACCAATAATTGTTCTTGTTCAAATTACAAACAACACAACGGTTCCACTAACAATCTCAAGCAACGGACCAATTCAACCATTAATATTGATTGAAGCAAAAGTAGAAGTTCCAGGCGTCTCACAATCAAAACCACCACCCATGATTGTTTCAATAGATAGGGAATTTTCAATAAAACCAAGAGGCACACTGTCAGTTTATTTAGATTTAAGGAATTATTGGGTTGGCGGTTTGCTGAACACCTACCCCCTTGGTGGAGCCACAATTTCACTAACCGGGACAGTTAATTTCATGGCAAGGGAAGCACTAACGAGTGACGGTGAGAGAGTCTTTGTCTATGAAACAGGTCAATTCGGCGCAAAAAACGTTTCTGAAATGGTTCGGGTTGATGGGGTTCGATTAAACGACACTTGGCTAAAAAGCGCTATTGAAGATGCAAAAGATGTTACAGATGTCAACAAGCTTATCTCACTCGTTCTTTTGACATGGGTTGTTGGAGACAACGTTACGGTTTCCGTAGAACAACCACTAATCACACCACCACCTGGAGAAGAAGTACAGCCACTTGAAATCGGTGCACGACATCCACTTCAAGACGAGGCAATAACAACAATTCTTTCAAACTTTCCAAAGCTCGATCCAATATCGCAATCTTGGGTTTTGGCAACGATGTCGCTTGACCCAACTCTTGAGGCGGTGAGTGGTATGTTGAAAGAGCCAGACAGTACCCGGGCACAACTCGCGAAACTTATTCGATTCACCACTTCAATGGTTCCAGATGAAGCTCTTGATGATCCTTGGCTAACATCATCGTTGCAATCAGAAAACAAAAACGTGAAGACCGTTGCCAAATGGGTGTATGAACAGGTGCAAAAAACAGTGAATAAACGAGCAGAAGCACCTATGATTGAGAGATAAGAAACACCCACACGCCATTCACGGGACAGAGGCGATACCATAGGTGTATGAACAGAGAATCATTGGCAAAACGGATTGGCGAAACCGCAATTTTACGCGGAGAATTTACACTTCGCAGTGGCCGAACAAGCACTTGGTATATCGACAAATATTTATTCACAACACAGCCCGACATTTTAACCTCGTTAGGAGAACTTTTTGCCGAAAAAATACCAGACGGAACAACCATACTTGCAGGTGCAGAACTTGGTGGGATACCACTTGTTACAACAGCATCCATGTCGAGCGAGCTTCCCTGTGTGTTTATTCGTAACCAGAAAAAAGAATATGGAACATCAAAACAACTTGAGGGTAAATTAAAATCAACCGACCAAGTTGTAATAGTTGAAGATGTAGCAACAACAGGTGGCCAAGTCCTTGAAGCAGCAGAAACAATTCAAGAATTTGGAGCAACCGTAAAGGCTATTATTGCTGTGATTGATCGCGGAGAAGGCGCGAAAGAAAATATAGAATCGTCTGGCTTCGTTTTCAAATCACTTTTCACCACAAAAGACCTTGGAATTGAAGAAGCATTCGTGTGATGGATATAACATCAACAAGATTATTGGTGGGCATGGAAATCCATGTAGAGTTAGCAACCGACAGTAAAATGTTTACCGCCGCACCAAACGGTGTGCCTCCATCAAGGTATGACGCAAAGCCAAACACCCTAGTCGACCCTTTGGTTATGGCTTTGCCTGGTTCATTGCCAGTGATTAACAGGCGTGCAGTATCTATGTCGATGCGGGTTGGGTTAGCAATGAACTGCACCATCTCCAACTTTACCAAATGGGACAGAAAAAATTACTACTACCCAGACCTTCCAAAGGGGTATCAAATTAGCCAGTTTGACAAACCACTCTGTATTGATGGTGTGATTGAGATAGAAGTAAGTGGAAACAAAAAACCGGTCCGTATAACTCGCGCTCATCTTGAAGAAGACACAGGAAAACTTGGCCACGATTTACCCGGTGGTGCCCACTACGACGGTTCACTAGTGGATTTGAATCGTGCAGGAACACCATTATTAGAAATTGTTTCTGAACCAGATATGTGTAGTGCGGATGAAGCGGTTGCTTATGGGAAAGAGGTTCGCGACATCTGCCGTTTTTTAGGCGTAACCGAAGGCGTTATGCAGCGTGGGCACATGCGATTCGAACCAAACATTAATGTCATTATTACAACCAAAGATGGGGTGGAGCACCCCACCCCAATTGTAGAAGTAAAAAACCTAAACTCTTTTAAAGCGTTGCACGGTGCAATTGAACACGAATCGGTTCGACAGATTGAGGCATGGAAAAAAGATGGAATAGAAATGGGTCCTGGCGCAAAAAACACCCGTGGTTGGGATGACAAAAAACTTGTTACGTTGCTTCAGCGTGAAAAAGAGGACGCTCATGATTACAGATTTTTTCCCGATCCAGATCTTGTGCCACTAACAATTTCTCAACAATGGATTGACGAAGTTAATGCGACGATTCCAGAACTTCCCGCATCGCGAAGGGCAAGGTACAAAAAACAATTCAACATTTCAGAAAAAGACACTGCGGCAATTATTTCTGAACCATCACTCTGTTTCTTTTTTGAAAACTGTGTTACAGAGTCTGGAAATGGCCCCGAAAGCGCAAAATGGCTGTTAAATGCTGGAGCAAAACTCTCAAACGAACGTGGTTGCCGAGTTGACGAGCTTGGTATAACACCAGAGCAACTCGGAGGAATTATTTCACTTCGATCTTCAAAAAGTATTGGTTCATCGGCGGCAAACACGCTTTTTGAGTTGTTATGCGATTCTACGCAAACAGCCGAATCTGTAGCTGAATCTGAGGGACTGTTGCAGGTTACAGACGAAAATGCCTTAGAAACATGGATTCAAGAAGCTGTCGAGGCACACCCACAAGCAGCAGAAGACGTTCGTGGTGGAAAAGATGCAGCAATAGGTCGGCTTGTTGGCGAAGTAATGAAACGTTCTGGTGGTTCAGCTGATGCGTCTGCGGTGCGAGCAAAACTGATGTCTACGTTACGGCAAGGAGTGTAATACAGTTATTATGCTTGCCGTAATTCTCACATCAATCATAGCGACCCACCCAATAACTCCGCTTCACACATACAACGGTTTGGACAACGGAATAATTGTTGATATTGATTTAGGGGAAAGTGCAGATAAAGCACGCCTCGTATTGTTTGATTACAAGAACAATCAACTTGCACCACCCGCAACGGTTACTAATGGAATACACGATTTAATAAGTAGAATTCCAGAACTAAAAAACCAAAAACAAGCGGTGTGGGTTCAACTGTTTGTTCATGATGACGCGGTAGATTCACCACTAGTTGTCCAGCCGATGACTTCAAGAAAAGTTCCCATTGTTGAAGAGGCGGTTCGCCCAGACGGAGAAACAAAATATAACAAAATTGTTGGTTGGGAAGATGAGGCAAAAGAAGATGGTCTAGACACACCGTTCGTAAGTGGATGGCGTGTATATCTTGATCAAGACGCAATAATTGAAACAAGTGAGGGTGATATTCTCATATCTTTTCGCCCCGATATCGCACCAAACACTGTGTGGAATTTTCGAGAACTTTCACTTGGGGGGTTTTATCAAAATACGTCATTTCATAGAATTGTTCCTATGACAAGTAAAGGTTATCCGTTTGTTATTCAGGGCGGCGATCCAACAGGTACGGGTTCTGGTGGTCCTGGTTATTGGCTTCCAATCGAAGAAAGTACTCTGCCACATGATTTTGGCGTTATTTCTATGGCAAGGGCGGGAGATCCTGATTCGGCGGGCTCTCAGTTTTTCTTGTGTCTCTCGCGTGAAGGTACATCCCGCCTTGATGGACAGTATTGTTCTTTTGGAGAAACAATCGATGGCGCAGACGTGATTCGAAAGATAGCCGAAACCCCGTTGTCAAATCCAGCAGCCGGCAAGCCAGTCAAACCCCCACAAATCAGACGAATTACGCTTGTTTCTGCAGCCCCTAAAAACTAATTATTGAGATGGTCTGTGTTGTGAACAGTTCGCCAAGAACTAACAAGCAAAAACCCATGTCCGTGATAATTCAACACCTCACCAGACAGAAGTACAGGAGTTGATGGCTCTTGAGTTTTTGCCCAACGAGTAAGTGACGCAAAACTAGTGCTTGGCAAAACAGTGCACGGAGGGTCGCTTAATCCAGTTGCGTCACTAACAAAAACCGCAACCCATGCACCGTGTTTGTTTCGGACAAGATGACACCTTCGCGCCGAAATCCGCGCACCCTCTTTTACGGTTTCCTTATTAATTGGATGGGTTGACGCGTTTCTGATTGAGCGTACAAGTGAGCCAGTTGCATCTTCTAGTTCACTAACAATATCCGCAACAGAGTCTTTGTAGTCTTCTTGTTCAACATTTTCTTTGTTCGGATTTGTTGGAACAGTGGTTGGGTGGATTCTTTCAGTGTGTTCGCCAATAGAAACAACCTCTCGGATTAGGAGATAGTTTTGGTCACCATACGCATAAATACTTCCAGAAATTCGAAATGACCGGTCCGGAAATTCTTTGGTTGACGCTTCCATTTCAGCAAGACGTTGGTTTGGGAGAACAATAAAGGTGTCGATAGTTTTACCATCACCTCGCGGCAACTCAATTACGATTGGATGGCTGTCGCTTTCGCGAGAGAGAGTTCCAATTCCCTCAACAACCTTAGATCCCTCTCGCAGCAGTGGTACCCAAGTTTTTGGCGCTTGTTGCATGTGAATCATGGGTAAAACAAGTAAAAATAGCAATATGGTTTTCATGTAGAGACCATGGTACCCCATTTTTGCATGATTCATTGTCCATTAGGCGATATGTTGTTTATGCGAATTGCGGTACCGTCAATCTTGTTACTCCTTGTTGGGTGTGCCTCAAATCCATGGACATATAACGATGCTCCAGGAAGCGGTTTGGGTGGGGTAGAATCTTCGCAAAAGCCCGTTGTTTACATCCAACCTTTTGTTGCGGGCTCCGCAATTGAATCAAGGTGGGTTGGGATTGCTCCTGAAATGCAAAAAGCATTTACTCGGGCGATACTAAAAACAGGGAAGTTTGAAGTCGCAGGAGATTATTCCACGGCGGAAAAAGCTACAAATTCATTCTTCATTGAAACAGAGTTGACAGATTTTTTACACTCAAGCGAGGCACCAGAAAGTGTTCGTCGACTTCATTGGTTTTCTACAGCGAACGATGCGATTGTTGCTCTTGATGTAATGGTAAAAAACATTGGCACCGACAGAGTCGTTTTTTCTGATCAAATTGTGGCAACTGTTTCTGTTGGAGATGAGGAAGTAGATCAATATGGCTCGCTTAAGTTTGGATCATATTTGTTCTGGTCAACACCACTTGGAGAGGCCTCTCGAGATGTGCTTGACGAGGCGGTTGCTCGGCTTTCAACCCTCAGCGGTTCAACCCCAGGAGTTGTGACCATTACTTCGTACACGCAGGGAAGCCGCGACGTCCAATTGTCAGGAGGAGAATCTCTTGACGAAGGCGGCATTTATTATGTTGGAGCAATGGATAGAACAAACGGTCAATTTACAGCTGTCGACGATGATTTGGGACGGCCACTGCGTTTACGTGTTGAACGCAGCTTCTTTGGCGGTAACACCGGGTGGCTGCTTTCAGAACCAGCAGAGTACGAAAACATTACCGGCACCACACTATCTAAAACCCCACTACCAACTCGGATCACCTCAGAGTAATAAACACTCTGTTTTTATTAAGGCCGAGGTGGGATTCGAACCCACGAATCGCGGATTTGCAATCCGCTCCCTTAGTCCACTTGGGTACTCGGCCGTAGATGTGGCAGGATACTTCGCAATTGGCCGCATGGCAATAGAGATGACGGGTCTGACCACAAACTACAGAACACAGAAGTCATTCTCAAGTTAATCTAGGTCTTGCGTAATCCCACCTGTTTTTTAATTGGTATTTGACCCCACCAGACAAAAACTCGATTATTCAATATTTAACTCGGATTCGGCAAAATATTAACACCGTCGTAACTCCACATGTTTATTATTCACAATAAATAAACTTTAAAGGAAACGAACACGTGTTTTTAACAACAACAATTTTGGCAACATCAATCCTGACGAGTCCACAGGACACGCAAATAGAATCACTTACCAAACTCGTACAGGAACTTCGCAACGAAGTTTCTGAACTTAAAAATAGCAACTCGGACAACTGGATTAATAATCAACGCGCCGACGAAGTCCGAGCGCTTGTCCACGACATTCTTGCAGATGCAGACACACGCGCAAGCCTGCTTAGCGATGGTATATCTGCTGGATACGACGGCGGAGCATTTTTGACGTCTGCCGACGGCAACTGGAAGTTAAAAATTAACGGACAGCTACAAGTGCGTTGGCTATATAACGACGCAGAAGGCCGATCATCAGAAAGTGGTTTCGAACAGCGTCGCACGAAAATAACATTTTCTGGTCATGTTATAGACCCATCTTGGACCTATAAGATTTCCCCAACGTGGAGTCGGTCAGGTGGTTCAGATACACTCGACGCATACATACAAAAGAAATTTGATGGCGGTTCATGGTTTAAGTTTGGTCAATTTAAACAAAGCTTTCTTCGCGAAAATTCCGTTTCGTCAAGCAAGCAATTAACAGTTGAACGATCCATGTTGAACAATGCGTTTACATACGGCTGGTCACAAGGAATAGAGTTTGGCTGGAACAACGAAGACTTAAAGTTATTGGTCCAATATACCGATGGTCCTGGTCAAAAAGACACAGAGGCGCTTGGCACCACAACAAACGCGTGGGTTGCAAGAGCAGAATTTCGGTTTGGAGAAGCGGATTGGAAGGAATTTAATTATCTCACTTCTAAAGCCGGAGCAAAAAATGGGCTCTTGCTCGGAGTCTCATACGAAAACTATAGTAGAGAAACGGGAAACACCTTTGAATATGGAAACGCAGGTGGAACGAAAAGTAACGGTTGGACGGTTGATGCATCTTGGCGAGGTGATGGTTGGAACATGCTTGGCTACATCGTTGATACAACAGGGTCAACCGGTGGCGTTGACCAAGATTCTTCGGGTTGGCTTGTCCAGGGTGGCTTCCTTGTAAACGACAACACGGAATTGTTTGCGCAGTACCAAGAAGGCAAAGTTACTGGCGAGTCAATGGATATGGATGCATTTCGCCTTGGTTTTAACTATTGGCCATCTGCAGGAAGTAACACCATTAAGTGGACAACCGATATTGGCTGGGCAGGTAAAACGCTCACCGATGGCGCGGGTGGCGGAATCTCCTCGGCGGACTGGGTTTCACCCGGCAATGGTTGGCGCGAAGACTCTGGTACCAACAAAGACCAAATGCTCATTCGTTCGCAACTTCAACTCTTGTTTTAATTAGGGTATAAACCAAAGTTAAAGCAAATATTAATCGACCGAAATACAAATTCCAACGAAGCCATGAACCCACGTTTGGCGGGTATAGTGCGTGGCATTATTGGAGATAACCCATGCCTGTAAACGCAATGGCCCGACTGTTTGGCCGATCACCCTTTGTTCCGCTTCAACTGCATCTCGATAAAATTTCTGACTGTGTTGAGGCCACGGTTGAACTTTTAGAAAAGATACGCACTGGCGACATCTCAAATGTTGGTGAAGATGCCAGAGCTATTTCAAAACTAGAACACAAAGCGGATCTGGTGAAGAATGACATTCGCAACAACCTGCCACGCGGGCTGTTTATGGCAATTGACCGTGGTCAACTTCTTGAGATTTTGAGCTTGCAAGATTCCATTGCAGACAAGGGCGAAGATATTGCTGTGCTTATGAGTATTCGTCATGTGAATGTGTTGGAGGACTTGTCTGAACCACTCAAAGATTATGTGGATGGTAATCTTGGCGCATTTCACAAAGTAAAAAAAGTAATGCGCGAACTTGACACCCTTATTGAATCGGGCTTTGGTGGCACCGAGGCGAACAGGGTAGACGGAATGATTGAAGAGGTCGCAGTCGCTGAACACGAGTGCGACATTATGCAACGTAAACTAATGAAGAGCGTTCTTGATCACGAAGACGAACTCTCGGTTGGAGATTTTTTCGTGTGGCAGAGACTTCTTCATGAAATAGCGGGGATTAGCAATT
>PVBE010553888.1_pt1 | contig 28300 bp, 11 predicted proteins | sample 1631181 | NCBI WGS metagenome assembly PVBE01 (sample SAMN08397723, study PRJNA350692) | Marine metagenome, whole genome shotgun sequencing project. | isolation source: water | place: Pacific Ocean | collected 2012-04
TCCATTAGTGCCATTCGGTGAATCTAATGCACCTATACCTACTGCTGTGTTATAATCAGTAGCATTAGCAGGGGTTGAACCTAACCAAACAGAACTTGCAGTTGTAGTTGCATTTGATAAATCTGTTATTTCAGAAGCACCACCTGCGGCTTCTAATGAAATATGTGTGTTAGAATGGTCATAAGTCAATACATAGTTATCTTGACCCGAACCTACGCTTTGGTCTGCATCGAAAGTGAAATTACCTAATGATACATCACCTGTTCCCTGTGGTGCTATCACTAAATCGTGATTGGAGTTATCAACACGCGAAGAATAAATTGATCCTGCGGCGTAACCCGCATAACCATCATCCCCTTGTCTAAACTGTAATTTAGCACCAAGACCTGCTGCGGCTGTTCCGGTTGTCCCCGCAATTAACTGTATAACGGTTTGAGCAGAATTAGTGACTGATGTTTGGTTTCTGAAATTAGCAGTAGTAGAGTTGTTATCACTTCTAACATCTAACTTCACTCCATCTGTGCTTGTTGTGTTTATTCTAACTTTACCTGTTCCATGAGGGTTAATGTCTATTGGGCCATTTGAGGTTGATACAATATCATTACCATCAACATCTAAATCACCACCCAATTGTGGTGAAGTATCTGCTGCTAAACTTGCTATGCCACCACTACTAACAATAGCACCATCATCGGTGAGTTGTATGTCAGTGCCATTGTCATCTGTGAAGTATAATTCCCCATCACCATCGTTCTTCACCCATAGTTGCCCGAAACCTGCGTTGTCAGCAGGGGCATTTGCTCTTTCCTCTAAGGTGAGTGAACCCGCTACTGTTAATTGTGCATCAGTAATCATTGCTTGGACACTACCACCAATTGTGAACGATTGCACCCCTGTAGCAAATCCAATCTTGTTAGTCGTTTCGCCAGCGTGAACTATATCGGTTCCAAGCGTCACCGTTGAAGTTGCTGTTAATGTATCTACAAATGTATCTTTGAATCTAAGAAGAGATGTTCCCAAATCAACATCACTATCAGTAGGTGGGTAAATCGCACCATCAGAAAGTACCAATTGAGTCGCATTGTCTACTGCAAAGTCAATCTGATTATCAGTTCCAAAGTTGATATAAGCGTCTGATGCCCCATAGCCCACTTTTAACGATGAGTTAAGAACAGAAGTTATTCCTGTTTGTGCAGCCGTTATAGCCACATCATCTGCATTTGCAGTTATACCTGTTCCACCAATTACATTCAATGTCGGATTAACTGTGCTTGTACCACTTTGAGTCATTCCGGTTCCGGCAGTAACAGAAGTGACTGTTCCCGCAGTAGTAGAATAATTATAATCCTCAATTCTATTCTTTATTGCAAGAGCCGTCATTAAATGGTCATCAGCATCAGAAGCCTCCGAAGTAATATCAATGTCATCGAATGTGTGTCCACCGAGGGTTATCCCCTCAGTAACTATTAGTCCTTTCTTTATCTTGAAGTCTGCGTTATTTGCTGCCATTGTTTCACCATGATTTCACTATCCATCATATTAGTAGAGTATTGAGTATTGTGTAAGTGTGGTTGCCATCGGCGGTTGGTGTGTACTTCAATTCCACAGTACCTGAGTTGTAATTCACCGACCAAGCACCAATCGAAGCACCTGTGCTAATCATGCCATATTCAAGAATATACACATCATCGGATGTACCTTCGTATGTAACGAGTATCTCACCAACGTCTGTGTCTACTGCGGTATCTTTCTTGATTTGATAGATGTATTTGGCGGTTTTGTAAGTGGCAGCAGCGTAACTAGCAAGAACAGTAGCCCCTGAAATCCCTGCCCCTGCGCCTCTTGTTGTGTCTAACACAGCAACTGCGTCTACGCTAACAGCAGCGGCTTGTACTGTACCTGTTGATGTTACATTGTTTATGTTAGCGAGATTTCTACTAGCGTCTACAACAAGAGCCTCACTTGCTGTAACTGTACCTATTGCGGCAGTTAAATCGAGATAGTTCAGTTCCGTACCTGTGGCTGTAATAGCCGTTCCCGCATAACTCAAATCACCTGCTGGAATAGTAACTAGTCCATTTCCATTAAGCGTGAATGTGATATTACCATTGCTATTGGTGCTTGAAATGTCGTTACCGTCAATTGTGATGTTATCTGCTACAAGAGAACCACCAGTGATTGCTCCCGTGGTCGTGATGGTTGAAGAACCTGTATTAATTGTGCCGAAGCCGGATGTAATTGAACCGCTATTCAAAGCACCAACAGTCGTTAGACTTGATGTTACTACACCGGATGCTAATGTTGTAGCATTGGTGAATATATCAGCACCACCAAGTTTGTATGTTTTACCTGATACTATGTCAAAGTTCTCAGAACTAGTCCAAGCGGTATTTGCGTTTACATAGTTAAATGTCTTATCATCGCCACTAGATATGAGAGTTATACCCCCACCGTCAATAGCAGCATCATTCCCCACACCATTAGCAAGTGATATGTTCTTGTCATCAAGTTCTATGGTTGTTGAATTAACTACAGTTTGTGTACCGTTTACAGTTAAATTACCTGTAACAGTAAGATTGTCGTTGACTGTGATTTCGGATGTCGTATGTCCAATAGAAATTGGAACACCACTTGTTGCTGTTCCTATAGTGATACCATTAGTAGTATTTGAGTTGTCTATATTCAAAGAAGTAGTAGCGTCTAGTGAAATTGTTGCACCATCAACTGTTAGATTATTATTCAAATCTGCCGCACCACTCACAGTAAGACCTGTAAGAGTCCCAACAGATGTAATTTGAGTCTGTGCGACATCTACATCAATTACGGCGTTAGTTGCAGTAAGACCTGTGCCAGCGAATAGTGTTGCTACATCGTCTATTGATTCCTTCTTAGTTGGGTCGCCTGTTGCGCCTTCATCGGAAAATGCAATTTGGTCGCCGCTTGCTATTGCAGCCGCAGACAAGCCATTAATATCCAAACCATGAGTTACCGTACCATCTGCTGTCGTCTCTGCCGTCAGTCCACCCGATGCAGCGAAGAATAAGTCTTCACCTGTTGTAATAGTCGTGGCGGTTGTATCAGTTGTTGCTGATACGGTGAAACCAGCACCCATTCCGTCTGCGCCACCTGCGGCTGCTATCCAAGAAAGTGTACCATCTGTTTGTGATGCTAGAACATATCCATTTCCACCGGGTGCTGCTGGTGGTAAAATGTAGTTATTCGCTGCTGTAGATACGGTTGATGCTCTAATGCTTTGTACATGAGTTGCTGAAGTATCACCATTTTCATGTCCAATAAATTGTAATCTTCCAGCACCAGCAGTTCCTATTTCCACTATACCTGTAGATTTGATACTAAAGTGTGAATTAGCATCCCGTAAAGGGTTACCCGAACTTTCGGCTGTTGGACTTCCAACGTTATCAACATAACCTATAGCGTCAAGATGGTCGGCTCTATAACCTATTGTGAAACTGTCGCCCGAATTTTGTCTCATTCTACCAATAGCCCAACTTGAGCCTGTACCTGAAGTACCTGTGGTGAAAGCCACACCTTGTCCATACATTGTGGTGTTTTGCGTGTTTTCCATCACCAAGAGATTGGTGTTTGGCTTGAAATGATTCCAACTCGATGCGGCATCTTCCGTACTGATATTAGTGAATATTCTAAACTCAGCATTCGTTAACGTGCTACCATTTGTACCGCTGCCTTTTGCAGCACCGCTTATTTGTCCGTCTGCGTTTGCATCTTTAGTAATACTTCCCCCGCTATTGAAGTTCACTCCATCCTCTACATCTAGCGTGGAACCAGTGGTTACTGTACCAGTGAGAGTTGAGTTTCCTGTTGCCTGTAATGTCGTAAACTTCCCTGAAGCGGGTGTATGGTCACCTACAATCGTAGAGTTAATTGATGAACCACTGCTAGTTACAGTGGCATTAAGACCGTTTGTGCCTATGTGTACATCTCCACCGGGTTGAATTGTAAGTGCTTGTACGTGGCTAGTAGCCCCACCGCCGCTACCTGTAGCAGCCCCTCCTGACTTGAGAACTACTACTCCGCCTGTGCCTGTACCATTTCCTAGACCAGCCTTAATTGAGATATTTTTTCCTGTACCGTTGGTGGTGGTAACTGCATCCATATCAATAGTAGCGTGTTGTGCGTTAGAGAAATCTATGTTTCCGCCTTCTACCTTCAATCCTTTTTTCACTTTGAAATCTGCGTTATTTGCCGTCATTATGCCACCATCGCTTGCCAACTTACTCGGACATCACAGACAATCCCTGTTACCTGCGGTGTCACCTCCAATATCAAATTACCGGAGTCTATCTTCGTATCATAGACTCCTTGTAATGTTTCATTGGAATTGGATTGAACTAAACCATAAACTGTAATGGCAGCATTTGTGCCATCATGAGTAACAACAGCCTCTGCTGTTTCAAAGACTCTGTTACTGCTACCATCTTCACCATCGAACTCTATCAAGAGTTTACCTGACCTGAAGTTAGCAATAGGGAAAAGCGTGATGTCCATGTGGTCGTCAGAACTCCCATCACCGTTGTTGTTGGAAGCAGTAATAGAGCCTGTGGATTCACCATAACCCACATTTGCTATTTGTAACGGGGCCAGTGGTGTTGCTTGGTTGATACCGATTTTAGCGGGATTAGACCCATCAGTATCTACCACGAAGTCATTAGTATTGATAGCCACATCACCTGAAGCCGCTATTGTAGTAAAATTACCAGCACCATGCACAGTAGTGAAATAACCGTTAGCCCATTTTACTGAACTGCTACCTAAATCTAACGTGTCTGTTCCACTTGGAAATACACCCTTGTTGAACTCCCAAGCACCTGTAGTGCTACTCCATGAGATTGTTTTGTCATTAGCACCTTTTAGGGTGATACCACCACCGTTTGCTGTGCTATCTGATGGGCTACCAACAGAACCCAATTCGATGTTCTTGTCATCAACCGTAATGGTTGTTGAACTAATTGTTGTTGTTCCACCTGATACTTCCAACGTACCACTAATCAACACATTACCTGCCGCCGTGAGAGTATTCCCATTAGTACCGATAGATGTTACGCTAGGTAGTGCGGTGGGTAAATCACCTTCTGCTATTGTATCAAAAATAATAGCATCAGGTGTGCCATTAACTTGAAGAAACTTGTTTGCCGAATTAGTAAAATTAGCAGGTGTATCAGTCAGACCTATGAAGTTGTAACTACCGCTAGTGGTATTACCGCTATGAAGAATGGTATCGCTACCTAATTTAAGTTTGTTTGCATCACCACTATCCATCCATAACGTTTGACCTGCTGTACCACCCAAGTTACTACTATGTGGTGTGAACTCAGCAGCCTTAACATCACTTAACAGATTTGTAATGCTAACATCGCCTGTAACCGTCAGTTTATTCGATGATGTGTTGAAACTAATTGTAGAGTCGCTGGTAAAGCCGCTTGAACCATCAGATAATTGCACCAACCCCGATGTACCGCTAGATGTAGAGGATGCTGTTGAGGAAAGCATAGTTTGATGCCAATTAGTACCATCAAAGACAAACACAACACTGGTATTGCCACCAACCACAATGTTGCCGGATGATTGTACTAATGTAACGCTGTTACTAGCATGTTTGTTGGAAACGAAGATAGTATGGCCGGGTGGAAAAGAAGAATCGCTTGTATCAGGTGTGAGGTTGATGTTGCCTGATGGTGTTAGTATGAAGTAATTGTAATCGTCAAATTGGAACGTGATATTGGCTGAACTAGCCTGAACCAAAACCAAGTTCGGGCCTAGTCTGTGTGTTCTCCTTGTTGAACTCCGATAACCTGAGAAGAACAACACATCGTTGTTACCCTCGTCTGCGCCCATCCATAGACCGCCTAACTTGGATGCTGAGAAAGTACCGTTCTCTGTTCCACCACCGTGTACACCATCAAGGTCAGTATGACTGTTGATTCTAATAGAATCTGAGGCAGTAGCACCAACAGTGCCTTTCGACATTCTACCTAGATACATGGGAGATGGTCTAACGTAACTCCTTAGGTCATAGATGTTGGAATCACTCACCACGTTTATCTTCATGGTTGTTGAATTGTCAGCATAAATGGCCTTTACTACACCTAAAACGAAGGTTTGGTCTACATCTAGAGAGCCACCCTCATTCAAGAAAGCGGTTGGAGTGTTGGGAAAACTAGTCCCTGCGCTACTTCTTTCCACACCGATTCTGTTAACACCTGACGAGTTATCAGTCGTAACATAGATTACGAATAAGCATTGTTGGCCTGAAGATAAAGCAGAGCCATAGTTTGAGTTATCCAAGTCAAGAGTTAGCGTATTGGGTGTGTTGGTGCTATAACCACCAGCAAAATCTATCAATGTGCCATCGAGAACACCATGACCTCCCTTGATTGTTACAGTGTTTGCACTAGCGTAAGCAATCGCACCCGGCAAAGCAGACGGTGTAACTCTTCTAGATTCACCTACCGCATAATCCTCCAACAACAGTATGCCATTACCGTGAACACCTTCTAGCATGTTCGTTAACGAGGATGAGAAAATGAAATCCCCGTCTTGGAGATTGTCTGTGTGTGTCTTAAGTGGATTGGACATTAACTCACCTCATATAGAATCTGTATTTTCATCTCTGTGTTGTCATCTTTCAGAACGGGTCTGAACACATGACGGCTCACTGGTGTGAAGCCTGTGCTGTCTTTCATTTGAATGTATACTTCCTTTAGCGTTTCATCGAACTTTTCTGTAATGGGTACATCGGCTTCCACCAATATGGATGAGTTGTCTAAAATCTTAACAGTTGGCGTTAGTGTGATGGCAGGTCTACCAGCACTTCCATCGCTACTAGTAGGAGGTGTATTATCGAATCCAATTATGACTTCGTTGATATTATTGGCTATGGTTTCGACTATGAGGCGTTTCAGATAATCATTGACGGCCATTATACATCACCTACAGCCACTGAGGGATTGCTCTTATTCATTCCGATTGTCTCTGCGGTTGAACCAAGACCCACTCTATTGGAATTACCACCTAATATCAATCCTGTATCTATTACCGCATTGGTAATTATATTGACTTTCGTGGTTATTTTCACTTCATTGAAGAAATTAAGATTCTCCTTAACTATCTGTTCTTTGAGGTTATCGCTCTTCACATCAATCGAACTAACTGCGCTTTCATCTATGGATTGTAGAACAGTCTCTACACCTGCTTGTAGAGATAGGAACTTCAAATCGCTCATTCTACTTGTTAGACTGTGTTGTGCTTCCATGATTATGTGTTTGTCCTCACCGTACATTATCACATCACCGGGTCTTAGATACCACAAATCGGGGTGTCCTCCCGTTCTTATTGACTCTCTCATTAGATTGTTGGCTTTCAAAATCTGTCTAGCGGCTTTAGTTACATCGTTTTGCCCCATCAATGATAAATCCACTATGGGTTTTGAGTTCTCTATCACATTGGAATCAAAACGGCCTTGCTGTCTATCTCCATCATTGAGCGTAATTAGGTTCTTATCGTTCAAAGCAATGACGCTACCCTTTACCGTTACTCTGTTTAACGTATCATCTATGGGGTTGGTGTCTTCACCGCCAAATCTTAGATTCTTTTGCACTATGTGATATTGTTTTGAATAGTTGAAAGGCACGAAAAGAAGATTACCAAAGTTGTCGTACTCCAAAACTCTATTGTCTCTTCTCGCTAAAATCTTCAACGCAACCATCAGATTGAAGTTATTGAAATTGAATGCTGAGAAAGTATGGCTATGCTTCTTTCTCTGCGAGTAGGCATTTGTAGCGGTCATTGGTTCTCCTATTGATACAGATGATAATGAGCCATCAATCTCTGATGCCAACTCCAATGCCAAATCACTAGTTCTCAAACCAACATCAATTGGTTGTCCTAAGTAGAAGGTGTTGCTCAACCCCAAATCAGCAAATGTCTGATTATCCATATTTGATAGGTTTAGCCTAATTTTCTTTGATAGTTTGTCTATGTTATCTCTATAGAGTCTTTTGCTGGTATCGTTGGAGTCATAAAGAAGTCTAGGTGTTGTGTTCACACCACTAGGCGTGTAAACATTGACTTCGGAACTATGTCCGTGCGTTTTGTTATGAGAAAGCAAAATTGACGATTGCTCTTCTACCACAGCGTATTTCTTCTGTGTGGCAACCGTATGTGGTGTGGCAGCAAAACTCACTTTGGGTAAAGCAGTTCTCTGAGACTCGTACTTCCCTAGATGAAGCGCATTATCAACAAACACGGGTTTCCTGACATCATACATGATTTCATTTGGAGACTCAGTGAAAGAGTCGTTTCCGGGTTCTATCAACGTCATGTAGCATCACCTGTATGGTCGTCTGTGTTGAAACTTACATCCCCCTTGTGTCCTTTGGGGTGTAGTGTTTGAGAGAATCTTGGTTGTACTGTAAAATCGCCATTTCTAACAGAATCTGAGCGGTGATGCTGTAATGTGTTCTCCGTTACGATGAGCCTTGCAACGGTTTGATTGACGTTTGAGGTAAAGTTGGAAGATTCACTGGTTGGTATTGTTGGGCCTGTTGAACGGGTATTTGTGAATGTTGCGTTATCGAACAACACAACGGGGTAGTAAGGGCCATTCGCATTTGCACCTGCTGTACCACCCACATAGAACGAGGCTGTGGAGGGTGTGTCTACTTCGTAATTGAACAAACCATATTTGTTACCTGATGTGATGTTGTAATAGGATTTCTCGGTATCAACCTCTTGTGGGCTACTAGAATGTAGTTGGTCGTTCATTCTGTAAAGTTCAACGTGTTGGTTGTCCAATACCCTAATTGGTCGTACTAGGAATCTAATGGACTTGTCAGTTTCGTTATTGGCTCGGTTGTTGTTCACCTTAACGGAGTTCTGAAACGGGTTGCTCGACTTGCTTGGTGAGGATATGCTGTTTCTACCCCAACCTGAGTCATCAACCACCGATGCGTAGTTCTTGACCTCTAGGATGTAAGACCCGCCATAACTACGGAATACGTTGGTATGACTAAATCTGAGAATAGCCCCTTGTGGGGAACCAGCACTTTGTCTAGTGAAGGATGACGGTGTTGTGAAATCGTTGGTTGTGCTATTGCTGTTTCGTTGGAATACGTTCTGCAACACGACCCTCTGACCCACGTTTCTATCTGTGTGTAGGCTGTGTGCTTCACTGTTCAGAGCAACGAAGTTTTCCGGTGTTGCATCAAACAATGGTGCATCAATACCGATTCTTGGGCTTGTTCTGCTGATTGCATCAACGTGTTTTGAACTACCGCTTATTGTCTCTGTTCTGCTACTAACAACGGCCTCTGATTTCAATAGCCCGTCTTCTTCTATACCCATACTACTGCTTATTCCTCGCTTCACTTCATTGGCTTGCAGTACATCGTTACGGGGGCGTAACAGACCCTTGTTGAATAGTGGTTCGGTGGTGTGTTTGCTTAGAACCAAACCTGTGTTAACCACAGCCTCGCTCACATCTGTGTACACACATTGATTGAAGAAAGTCGGGTATCTAACACCTCTACCGTTACCCATATCACCGATTCTCAAAGAATGGAATGGTGCAAATACATCCACTAAGGTGCTGCTACTGTTGTTATTTTCACCGTTAACAACACCACCAAAACGCGGTATTGTCTTGCTGTTGGTGATGCTAACTTGACCGCTGCTGTTGAGGATGTTCTTCACATTGAATAACGGAGAGCCACTATTCCACACTCTATCAAACGGTGTGTTAGTACCTTCTTTGTATGCGTTACCACAATCCCATGCTGGTCTGATACCGAATCCACGCACAGGTGATTTCCTCACATCCTCACCCCTGTCGTTACCCCACCAATCTACTAGGTAGTGTTTGGATGCTAACGCTAAATCTGTGATTTCCAAACCTTCTACATCACCCCACCAATCTCTCTCAACTGTACTCTTGTTAGATAGTGTTCTCACAGGAACACCAAAAGGTCTAGTCATTCTTGTACCTTGTGCGTAACGCACTTGTTCACCTTGAACGTCTGAGTTCAACATGCCTGTAAAGTTGCTTAAACGGCCTAAAATCCCCATATATTTGGATGAAAGATTACCGTGTGTCTCTATTTGAACTATTGGCCCTGAATCGTAAGAATTGGTGTTGTAGCCCCCTGAAGCGGTTTTCTCCAAAGCACCACGAGCAGGTGCGATACCCCAAGCAGGGCGGTTGTATGCTTGTTTCAATCCAACTCTGTAACCGAAGTTTCTTCTAACGGTGTTGTTGCTAGTTGTTGTGGTGATACCTGTTGTTCTTGTGTATGTGTTATTAGAACTGTTCCAACCGTTATCTTCCCAATTCATCGTTACATTAGATGCAAAGCCCGGTAATGACCACGACACGCTGCTTTGTGTGTAACCATCCAAACAACTAGCCTGTGGGCCGCCTCTACTACCACAAGGCCAATATCCACCATATAGAGTAGCACCATAAATGCCTGATGACACATCATAAGTATCAAGGTCGTTATCTATGGTATTGACCGTTCCATCACCATTAGATGCTTTTTGTGCTTTCATCATAAATCTAAATGGGCCAAAACTCATTTGATAATTAGCAGAATGATAATGTATAGTTTCAAAGTGTTCAGGCATAGCGTTGTATCTCGCTTGAACTGACGGTTGACTATTCCAAGCACTTCTAGTATCTGAGAAATATGTCATGGGTCTACCTAAATTATGATTCCATAAACACAAAAATGCATCAGGTGGGTGTAATGTATTGGTGTCTCTACTACCTGAAGATAATGTACTAATTGTTTTTGCATAATTAGATACATGTGAATAATTAGAATAATTAAATGAACTATATGAATTGTAATTAGTGCTCAAGTAGATTGTCTCATTACCGACCATGTTAGCGTAGAATTGGCTACTATTGCTCACAGTGAACGTATTTCTTTGATTAATGCTACCTGCTGCATATCCTGAACGGGTATACGTGGTAGAGTAAACCTTACCGTTTGCTGCTGTGAAATATATCTCTTGGCCGAATTGTGGGTTAGCGGGGAACGTACTTCCGTTATCCACAGTGAATACACCGTTACTTCCCTTACTTGTAATGGTACATTTTGCAATTGGGGAGTTATTTTCCAATACACTTGAGTATATATTTGGGTATTTTGTAACATGTCCTTGTAATCCTAGTATATGTCCGACACTTCCATAGGTACTTTTTGCAAATACCTCGTAATTATGAGGTGCATATTGAGATAGTCCCATGTAATTTGAATTATCTGTAATTAATTCTGTACTACTATTTATTTTTCCAAACAATATAGACCACCACGGCACGTTAAGTGTGTGTGAAGGTGTTGTTTTCACCATCATTGGGGAGTACGGAAAGTTCCTTCTAGTGAATGAAGGTGTCTCATTTAGGTTTACACCATATGGATTGTAAAGCAACAAAGGCGGTATCTTTGTAAATTGACTACCAAAATCAGGAGATACGTCTAACATCAACTCATCCACGAATACCTCACAACCCCTACAGTCGAACTGCGTTGCCTTTGCTAGTATCAACACTAGACCACCAAACTCACTTTCATCCTTCTTGATGCCAATTACCGTGTTTACCTGTTGCCCCGTAAACGCATAGTCTCCTTCCTCAACACCCGTTATCGAATCGTTGGCTTCAACAACACCACCGATTTGTCCTCTGAACATATTTGGTTGTATGACTATTTGGTAAGCACCGACTTCTGAAGGGTCAGGGAAGTGATTCGCTAGTGTGTAGTTAGCGGCAGCGGCTAACACAATGCTGTGTCCACCTGCCTTATTGACCACACCAGCATTACCCAAACTCGCTAACACACCGTAACCATCCCACTTTACGGATGTCTCAAACATTAGTGTGAACGCACCACCGTGCAAGTCAGAAGGTGGACTCGGTGCAGCGTTTAGAGAGCCAAACACAACTTCTGCTTCCATAGGGTTAATGCTACTTCCAATGGATAAATCGGCCATTACGGGTACATCTTGATTGGATGCAACAACAGCGTCTTTCAATATCTTGCTGTCCTTTCTTTGTATACTGAAGTTCTGTTCAAACCTGTGTTTCTTGTAGAGTGATTGATATGCGGGGTGCGCCCAATGACCGGGTAACATCGGTTGTGTCGCATTGACATAGTGATGTCCCATTCTAGGATAGGCCATAGGTGTCATTATCGGTTTGGAGTATCTTTGGTATGGTGTGTCGCTACCATCAACGTATTTTGTGTGTGCCATATCAGGCGAGTTACCGCTTACTTCTGCGTGGTCACGTAATCTGTTCGCTGCATAGAATCTAGCAGAACCCGCTGGAATAGGATAGGATGGAACTATTGTTAATGTGTCTGTTTTCGCTACAAGAGACACGAAGTTCGCATCACCCTTGACTGTAGTGAATGTAGTTCCGCTAATACCTGTGTAAGACGCTAAACCGCTCTCACCACTAGCGTTGTACACTCTAATGTAACGTCTGTTGTCATCCTCTTCCTTAGTACCGAAGTCAGCAGAGAAGATTGTCGTATCTATTGTAGCACTCGCTGTTAACGTACCGCTAGAGAAAGAAGATACGGTTAGAGCCTGATTAACAACACCACCACCCGCAGTATTAGTAACGGCGTGTGCATAAGCAGTTGGATAACGATGAGTGTGTCCAACGCCAACTTTACACACATGGAACAGAAGCATCCTGTCGTGTAATTCGTAAGCAGAGTCTAGACTGTTGGTGTTGAAACCACCAATCTTACTCTCACCTGATTCTTCATCAAAGTGTTCCCAACCGTATTCTTCATACAATGGGTGATTGTTCGTGTTGTGTGGAGTGGTTCTCTCAAACAACTCTCCTAAGCGTGTTGACCCCTTTCCGGGGTGCTGCATACCACCTGAACCAAATGTCTCAGTCTGATAGGCTTGTATGGGGTCAAAACCGGAACGCACGACAATGTTGCCGGGTATGCTATCGGGATTGGGTAATCTAACCGCTAGGTTGGGGGTATCACCACTATTTGCTAGAGATGGTTTTCCTCTCTTAACATCGAAGCATCTGATGACCGTACCGAATGGGCTTCCACCTTCTATCGTGTGTTCCTTGCCACTGTCGTCAACAACTGTTACTTCTTGGAATTGTATTTCTTCATTGGGTATTTGTAAAGCGTTGCTCAGTTTGTAATTTGGAAGTCCGGGTTGCTTTAGTTCCTGTGTCTCTATTGTTGGTAACATAACGGAGTTGGTAGTCTCAAAACTAAATCTGACGTTACCATATATTTTTTCACCTGTTAGGTGTGCTGCGTTGCTCTTCACCCTTGTAACGAAAGGCACAGCCCCCATACCCCTAGCGTTGATTGCGGGTAACGATAGATTACCACCATCCATCCTCTTCCACACTACATTCTCCACTGAGAAGTTCTTTGCAGCACTGTTCTTGTAAGTCTGATAACCATTCACATCGGACATCCAAAACGTGGTTGCAGGTACACCCATACCATTAGAGTAATACGCTCCTGTGTGGTAATCTTCTGATACATTTCTTTCAACACCACTTGCTTGCAAATTGAAAGAGCCTACAGAATGGTCTAAGTCATACAACAAATCTCCTGTTGCTTTGAATCCGGGTACTGCGTTGTGTAATGAGAGGTCATTAGAAACAGCAGAATGTAGATGTACGAAATCACCACTAGCAGGTGGAAACAATGAATCAATCCAATTAGAGCCTACTGTGCCTTGTGTTACTTGTGTTCCATCTACTATCAAAGCCTCTACGTTTGGCCCTGCATTGGCAGGTGCTATGAAACGGTCTTGACCGTGGAATCTCTCATCCCACTTGGTAGTACCACCATCTGATATATCTGCGCTACTACCGTGCTTGGTATACAACCAATCACCAAAGGCATCTACACCATCTCTATCGTGCTTTGCTACCATTGATAACTCGCTTTCATATGATACCACTAAAAATGCAGATGAGTATACCCCTTGTGGGTGATGTAACGAATCCTCCATCACACTGTCGCTATCTGTATTGTTGTAACTGAATATGTAGTTTGGTGGTTTCACCGACCTTTGTGTTGTGTGTTTTGGGTCTGTGTAACCGTAATCTCTCAAACTAGCAGCAGCGGTTGTAAACGTATTGCTTGTGTAAGGTGCGCTGATGTAAGACTTCCTTGTGGCGACTGTGGTTTCACCGTCATTGACGATTGCGCTACTTTCAGGAGAATCAGCGAGAGGTGCTATTAATGGTAGAGAACCATACACATTCATCACAGTTGAAGCAGTACCATAAGGTGTAAAATTGAGGAATGGGTGGTATGCGCCCAAACCAGCAGCATAACCCTCTGTGCCTACTTTCAAACTATTGAGATACGAATATCTCTCACCGTGCCAACCAACCGCACCTATTGGTTTGGTTCTATCAATAGCATCCACTATACCTGAGAAGTGAACCTGTGTCATATGGTCGCGTGTGCTTGCGTTCTCATTGTTGAAGCGAATAACGCCTGTCTTAGACCACACCCATAATTTGTCATTAGTAGCAGGTGTAACTACCCCGTTATCGTGTAAGAATCCTCTAATCGCCTTCTTATCCGCTGTTGAACTTACCGACCCTCTGAAATTATTAGGGGCGAAGTAGAATCTAGCCTTGAAGTTACTACCACTACCCGGAATCACTTGCTTCATGTAATAGCAAGCGTATGCCGGACTTGTTGTTGTGCTTGCTCTTAACCAACCCGATGCAGGTAAGTTGTTCAACATGTCTTGGTCTGTTGTCTCAGCACTCTCAATCCACATATCACCCATTGTCGTAATAGATGAGTTTACTGTACCACTAGCATTAGCAACATCAACCCAACCGTAGCGGTCTTGTCTGTTCGATGTACCCATTGAAGGGTGATGTGTACCGCCTATTGATTTCAAAGCACCTTTGCCGGGGAATGAATTGATTGCCGAACTGATGATGGATGCTAGTTCTTCACCATTCTGACACCTTGTTCCATCCACAACAATATACTCAGTATCTACATTGGTTGTTGCTAGGTTTGTTGTTTGTGTCCAATCTATGTAAGCAGTTACCATAGCAGCACCCACTCTGAATGCTGTTGGGTTAATCTCACTATATCCTGAAACGCTGATTTTCTCCGTTGTTTGCTTTGGTGGATTGAAGGTGATTATCTCATCCATCCAATGACCGCCGGGATGGAAGCCACCATCCATGTGAAACACCGTGTCTGCGGCTGTTGCTATACCATAACCAATAAACGGTGTGTAACCCATTGGTTGTGTGCGATTATCATAGGTGGTGTTGGCATCAATCATCTGTCCGTAGTTTCTTCCATGTGATGGGTACTGTCTATGAGTTCTACCTAGAGAGTAGCCAGCGGGTGTTTCCCAATTAATGACGCATCTCCAATGGTACGCTGCTTCTGCGAGGTAATTTGCTTTCAATCTCGGTCTATATGCCTTCCAAGAGTTACCTGTATCTTTGTTGTTTATCTGATTGTGAAACCTATCATCGTTGTAAGGTACTTTGTTCCAACCATTGCCTGTTGTTACAACTCTACCCGGATGCGGTTCTGTAGGATTAGTAGTCTCACCATTGGATGTGGTTCTCTCGTTATGGAACGGGAATGCTTGACCCGGCCCGAAAACCAAGTATGTCGTCTTATTATCAACATCGTTCTTGTGGTCTTCGTAACGGGCTGTTGGGTGTGGGAATCTCAAGAGCAACGGTACAGGCTTTGCTTTCACAACACCGTCAGTATCACATAGAGTACCACCTCTATCCAAATCTGTTGACAACACGTTTTGTTTGTTGAACACAGGTGGTAACGGACTACCTCGATGTTGGTTACACAACGCAGCACCGGGGAAGAAAGAGAAGATAGCATTACAATCCAACATAGCAAAACTCGTAGATATTTCATTTGCGTTTTGTATACCCGCAGTTCCTGTTGGGCCACTTGAATAAGGATGAGTATAGAAGTCTGAATAGTCGTTCATTGAACCATCGTTAACATCCAACACAACGCCGCTGAAACCACCACCGAAGAATAATGGTACACTATGGTCAGGACTTGACTTACCACCTCTGAAACGCACAATCGGTTGAGATAACGCACTACCAATCGAGCGTATGCCATCAAACTCCTGAGATAAGTTCAGATGCAAGAAAGCATCTACTTCAGCAGCGGGCCAATTTCTCTCACTTCTCTCTTCCCAAGTGAATGTTCGATTCAATGCGTATGTGCTGTTATCACCAACATAAGCCTCTGCTGTAACGTATGTCTCCTTGTTGATGTATACGTTCTTCCTTTCTCCAAATGGTTGTATGTGACCAGCACTATTATCGCTTGATGTGTAATCGGTAGCAGGTCTGAGGAAATGATACATGTCGTTGGTTATTCTGAATCTTTCGCTACCCCAACCCGTTGTAGCACTAGTATCAATCCTAACTATTGGGTTTTCTATCTTGGGTAGTATCTTGTCTCCTGAAGCGTCTATATAGTCCTCACCTGTTAGATTCTTCTCCCATCTAGAAGTGTCTATTGGTTTGTTGTTGCTACCGACTATGATTGGGGTAACGGTGTTGGAATTAGGCCCGCGAAACTTAGTCTTGATTCTGAGAATTGTATTAGGTATGTAACCACAGTCAATGCTTCTACCTGCATCTATCTCTGTGTCTGATGCTTGTCTGCTTGTCCCAACGACCCAATTACCGCTTGTGTCTAATGATGCTTGTGTTATTTCCCCAAACTCTAGATGTGCTGCTTGAATACCGAAGTCTCTATGAGTAGAGGCTGAAAACATGTTGGATATTGGTTTTGTTTGCAAACCAAAACCACCTACATTGATAGCATCCTTTGAGACACCATGCTCACCGAATGTTCTACCATCAGCAGCATACATAGAAGTACAATCAAAAGAAGTACCATTGATAGCATCTATTTCTGTTAAGTTGATGGCAAACGCCGTAACAGCAGCCATCAACTCATCTGTGACTAGTGTAGTCCAATTCAAAGTGGGTGATACAATATAATCACCTGTTGCTGGTGCATTGGTGCAATTGTAGAAGGTGTCGCCAATTCTATATTCATAACTAGTAACATCACCCTCTGTTGAACCTGATACCACTTTAGTTGTTTGAAAGACACCATTCTCCTTAGGGAATCCCAAGTAACCCAACTTATCGGGATGTGTGAAATCAGAACTAGTGTATGGTGCTTTATATCCTGTACCCGAACCGTTGCCATCGTCTACTGTTACATTATTCCCCGAAACAACAAAACTTAGTTTAACACCTAGATTGGGCGAAGGCATGGCATTCCATCTGTTTCCTCTCCATTCCGATGCTGTAAGAGAACTAGACAACCTACCTGTTGCATCTCCTGTACCACGCATGTGTTTACCAATTGTAAAACCGCCCTCTTCATTACTTGAATCATTGAAGAAAACAAGTATTTCTTTACTGAAGGTATCAGGTAGTACACTGTTCTCATTGACTATAGCCCTATTTCTCTTACTGTAAATGTACCTAACACCGTATTTGTTACCCTTATGGTCTTCTAATTGCAAACCATAAATGTCCTGTGAACCTATGTTCTCTTCATCCAATGAAGATGTAGATATGTGAGAGGTATAGTCGTTAGATGAAGTATCACTAACCCCATATCTACTAGCAAAGGTTGGGTCGCCCCTCTTGCCAAACCCATAGAGTCCAGCCTTAGGAGAGAAACCCGGTACGCCTGTTGCCACAAGTCCACCAAAATTGACTCTCCCAATTGCTGTTGTACCTGTTCTCAGACCCTCCACTATTATCGAGGATGCCTCTAAGTCGAAAGAATCAGGATTTACAGAGTTGTGATTCTTACCGCTCACCATATCTGTGAGGGCTAACAAATCTGTTTTCTTTGGAGCACCAAAGTCAGCAACCGATAATACGTCTTCACCACTTTCATCAGATTGTATGTATTGCTTCAATGTGGTGATTGGTGAGAAAGGTCGTCCGTTCTTATCAAGAGGCATTGGAGCAGGGTGCATGTTCTCACCTTGTTTCTCTTCAGGTAACGCCCAAAAGTTACGCCATCTACCACCATGACCTACTAGGAACTGAGGGTTGTAAGGTGTTTGAGATGTGCTGTTATCCAACCAAACGCAGAAGTTTCTCCCCGTAGCACCCGGCACAGTGCTGTGTATTACCACAGTATAACCTTGATTTCCTTGACTGTCCTCTACTGCTCTACCTATGTGCGCTCTGAGGTAGCCCATGTGTGAACCCCTGTCTTGATTGGCAAATGCCTTTTCTGAATCCCAAAACGGTGAAGGGTCATGTGCAGACGCACCATTAGACAATCTAGCCTGTAATGCACCGTATTGGTTTATCTTCCTAACAATCTCATAAGCAGCACTCTCAACATCAATTACACTTTCACTTTCAATGACCTCTCCTGTGGATATGGTCAATCTTCTAACGAAGTCCATCTCTGTCCATTGTGGGAGTAGTTTCATTCTAGCATCACTCAATTCTAAGGATTCTGCTCTTATTCCCTTCAAACACAAGAATGCGGGTATAACCCTAGTTCCATCAGGAGTATCAAAGAATGTTCCCTTCTCTCTTAGAGAATCATCAATGTTCTTCATTAGACCATCTAAGAAACCGCTGGTTTTCTTTCTACCTAATACATGGTAGGAGTTCGCTAGTTTCCAAGATGCAGTGGCCTCATTGTTACGAAGTGGTGTACTAAACGAGTAAGCATAACCATCGGCATTGCCTGTGATACTCAAACCGACATGCACATGATGACCGTGTGCTTTTCCGTATAGTCTTGAGAAATTGTTTTGCCTAACTGTATCATCATACAGAGCAGAGCCATAAATCAAGTCATCAGTCTGCTTGTTGGCTAAGTCGTGTGCATATGCACTTTCGATGAACTTGGATTGTTGTGTTGAACGGATGAACTTATTCTGAGATGGATAACCGTTAGCGACATCTATCTGCGTTGTGTAAGCGTGAGCAGCAGCACCGTTTATCTCAGGTAGCCTCTTTACCAAATCGGTGGATGCTGTGTTTGTGCCTTCAACCACATTCCTATCCCAACCAATCTTGGTTGTCTCAGCAGATGATTGTACCTGCATGTGTATGTCTTGGAAGGCAATGTACTCCCTGTCGTGTTCAGCATCGTATAACAGAACTCTAGCGTGGTTTTCACCTGCTAGATATGGGTCTACGAATGCAACGGTGGGTGCATTAGAGGCTGTTAAACCAAGAGACTTGTAGTTCTCTTCAACAGTCTTATTGATGTGTTGTGCTAGGTTTCTTGCTGTTTCTATACAACTATTACCAATCAAGAAGTTCTCCATTGGTATACTGTCTCTAGGGTTTGTGGCGTGTAAACTACCCTCACCACCATTGAAGCCCTTCCACACAAGACCCTCATTATGCACACCCCTACTCTTTGAAAAGAGTCCTTCCATTGCGTGTGGATTACTATAGGACATATTAGCCCAAACAGTATCACCTTGTCTTAGTCCACCGTTGCAATAGGGGTTTAACCAACTAGAGTTAAGTGTCGCATCGAAGTCATCGAAGTCATTTACAGCAACGCCTATTTGTGTAGCAGCATCAGAAATTATCCAAGCAGGTACGTTTGCTTTGAGTGTGATGCTTGTACCGCCTGTAACATAATCAACAACACCTAAGTAACCTATTTCCTCTTTTGTTGTACCGCTGATTGTACCTGCAAACTTGTAAAATACCAAATCCCCTTCTTTGAAGTTCATATCAAAGTAATCATTCAATGATTTAGATGTGGTTGTGTTGGTTACGGTTAATGTCTTTGAACTTGTACTAGCCCATACAAGCCCTGAACTGAACTTGGTGTTCGCTATTAACTCAGAATACAATGGATTCTTTTCACCTGCTTTTTGTAACACACCATCGGTGGCATTGTTGACATATTCATCGAAAAAGACTCTTCTCTTCCTACCTGTTAGTTTAACTTCACTACCAACTAAATTACTCCAAGTGGGATATGTACCCGACTCATAATGCACCAAAACAATACTGTTTCTAGGTATATTGGATGAAACAGCAGCAGCACCTGTATTATCATAATTTTTGATTTCTTCAAGATGACCGTAGTAATGGAACTTGTATTCAGTACCATTGTAATCTATTGTTGCCTCATAGAACAACTCCCCTGTACCAAGGGTAAAGTCATCTATTGAACGATTTCCCAAAGAAGGAAAAAGCAGAAAATCATCATTAGAAAGTGAGATAGCAACCGTATGAACATCTGACGAGCCAATTGACTGAATTGAATGTATATCCCCCTTAGCCCTTTTTGTTGTGATTCTTTCTGCATGTGGGTTGCTTTCCGGCCCTGCTTTGATTTCGATTGCGCTGACATACTGCCTCAACCCATAATCAACATTACCGCCTTGTGTTAGCATACTCGCTTGGTCATGATAATACTCGGAACGGTTCTCATAATCAGCGGAGGGTAAGCCTTTATCAGAACCTATTGGTTCTAACAGTTCTGTTGGTAATGATTGACCGACATACAGATGGAAGTCGCCCATGCTATTCTCCAACTCATTGAAGAAATTAATGGAGGAAAAGTAATTAGGTTTTGTATTAAGAGGTAAGGATATTCTTAGAGTATTGGTAGAGTAGTTTACATCATTGTACACAACCCACTCTCCTGATTTAGTGAAAGCCCTTCTCCATCTAACAATTTCACCATTACCACCTATGTTTCTATACATTCCACCAACATTATCTGTAGGCCCATCAGGAAAGACACTAGCATCATCAACATAGATGTAATTGCTACCATCATATGAGAGAACCTTAGCAGAAGAGATGTAAGTGTTGTTTTCTATAGCGTGTGAATAAGCGGATAGTGCTTCTCTATCTGTTTGCTCTGCTCCTTTTGGTCTTCTACCCACAGGACTAGGGTTGTATGTGTGCGCTGTGTTCGTAGCATCTAGATGTATCTTGAAGGAGTTATCACCATCTACAAGAGTACCAGCATTCTCATTATCAAAGAATTGGTTAGCGAAGAATGGTATCTCAACCAAAGCCCTAGTAGAAGCGTATTGAGTGCCTAATTGGTAATCTTGTGATACATCATTGAGACTGTGGAACATTCTATCATTCACAGTTGTTCCGTCATCTATCTGAGATTGCTCACCAAAATTAGATTCACTAGAGATGTTTACAGTTATGCTATAGTCACCCGAACTTGAAGACGTTATACCTGTTAAGTGTCCTTTGCTTTGTAATAGTTCGTAGATTTCAGTATACTCTCTAGCACCACTAGCAAAGTCGTTACTACCCGCTGTAGCAGTTGAAAATTGGAAATAAGTTGACGCTTTGGAATCATACTTAGCATGAGAACCATCCTCAAAATATATTTTACCTGCTTCGGGAAAACCAAAAGTTCCCCAACTCTTCATATTAGACGAGTTGTTGTTGATGGGATTGACGTATATCCTCTTGTTAGAAGCATCATACTTAATCCCTGAAACAACATAATCTCTTCTTGTTGAATAAGGCTCTCGACTAAACTCACTTTCTAGGAATGTCGGTTTGGTATCAATAGCACCTTGACCCGGCCCACCTAGAGTTACACTAACCACAGGGGCGTTTGGTTCGATTTCCTTCACTATGTGAGAGTCATTGCTACCCGACCCTGTAAAAGATACGTTTCTACCAGCAAGTGAGTTTTGTAATCCTATTGCTTCTACTATCGTGTAGGATGTCCCATCTTCTGCCTTACTCTCGTCAATGCTTCTCAACCTAGCCCTACTTAGGAGATAATGCAAACTAACCATATTAGGTCTATCACGGGTATTCAAACCACTTTTCACATTCTTCAATTGATAGAATCTAGAGCGTTGTGCGGGTTGCACAACCAACATTGTATTTGCGTGAGTACCTGAAATACTTACGTTGTCTATTATGTCGAATGTCTCAAACACAGGTGATGACGATGATGTAACGATGGTATCAGGCTCTGCGGAACTGTTTGTAGTCACCACATCCCTAACCCTGTAGTCTGAGTAATCGCTCAAATCCTTCGTAGTTTGAACCACTTCAAACATCAGTTGATGGAAAGAAGAGTCGTGTTGAGAGGTCTTGCTAGTAGAGTCTGTGATAATAGAAGGCGGAGTGTTAACGAGTGTATCACCCACATAGGGTGTTAGATTAGGAGGCGTGTTGGTTTCATCCAACAAGGTGTCAGCATCATACCCTTCACTATGGTCTGATGATAGTGCATGTGCGTTTAACAAATCCCTAGCATTAGGATTCTCGCCACTATCTATCATTAAACACCCACCGGGTGCATATAGAGTCAAATCACCTGAGTTCATTGCGGTTTTGATGACTTCAAACAAATAGACTCCTTCGGCAAGTTGGGTAGTTCCCGAAGGTATCATCTGTTCCACCATTAACAAGGGAACGCTGGAATTACTATTGTTCATTGACGCACCTGTGAGGTCTATAGCATTGTAATGTATCTCAACGTAGGGTGCTAGATTGTAAGAAGAAGCCAACGTAGGCACATACAACAAGGCAACTCTGCTTTCCTTGCTTGGTCTTAGATGGTGTGTCCTTGTATGTTCGTTAGGTGTGGCTTCAGGAGAGATAGCAGGTGATTTCAGAAGGAAGGGTGTGTAATTGAAATCAGAGCCTCCGATTGCTATTATCTCTTGATTACCCGCCGGAACACTACCAGTGGAGTTGTAATTGGTGTACATAGTATCTACAGAAGAAGAATTAATAAAATCAACCACAGTGTAAGTACCTAGATTATTGTACAAGTCCACATTGCTATTGATGCTTAACTGCTCCTTTATCCCGTCAAAAGGAATATCGTAGTATGCCTTTATCAAATCTGCACTACCGTTGCTCTTGGTGTCTAGAATCTCATCATTGGCCTTGGGGAACTTTCTCAGATAGTGATGACCGTGAACATGGTTGTGGGTGTGTCTACCTGAGTGTCCTATACTGAAGTCTGTAGATACACCAGTGGGCCAAGATGCGGCATACGGGTTGTCTGTGTCTGTGGTTGTCAGAGCCATTCTAGAAGAATACACAAAACCGTGTTGCTCGTAATCACTCTCATCTATCACCATCTGCCCTGTTCTATCTATTGCCTTAGATGAGTAGTGTGGTGGTTGATACGGTTTTCCTGTACCTGAGTCTATGAGTAAATCCGCACCAACAACAACTAATCTGCTATCTGTGGTGTGAGCATGAAGAAGTCCTCTGTTGCCATTACTGGCCGTATCGAAATCCAAGTGAATGCTCGCTATCGTCAGAACACCTGTGCCAACATTGATGCTCTTGAGTCTGACTCTCTCAGGTGGACTACCGTTTGGCTTCTTTGTTGTATGGTCATAACCACCCGGCCTCAGAAGCAAGTTGTAAGGCACATGGGCGACATCGTGTTTTGTAATTCCTGAAGAAGTGCTTTGTATGACTTTGTAATTACCGCTACTGAAAGGAGATTGAGTGAAATCTATAGTACCGCTTGTAACGCTCACACCTTTGAGAAGTGTGGCTAGTTTAGCAGCAGCGGTTGTTCCTATGTCTATCGTTGTAGCACCTGCTGATGCACTACCTGTTAATTTGAAAACATCATCAAATACGGTTATCGGCTCTTCAAAACGGTAGAGAAGTAAGGTATCATCACCCCTAAGAGGAACTGTGGGTTGTACCATTTGCTCTCGGAACTTAGCGGCTATGTGTAGGCTTTCCATCACCCCTCTGAATGTTCCCCCCTTACCACCGATGTAGATATTGCCATCACTGATATTGAGAATGTAATCCTTGTTAGCCAATGACTTATGAGCCATTAGAATACCATTAACGTAGATTTGTAGTTTACCACCATAGAAAGTCGCTACGACATGAATCAACTCTCTGTGGTTCCTATTCAAATCAGAGGGTTGTGTATTGAATATACCACTACTCTCAGTCTTTGGGTAGATAGCACCAACATAACGACTACCGTTATGGTAGCCCGTTTGTATTGTGTGTGTCTCAACTCTACCCTTGTTTAACAAACTAACAGTGAAAACGATTGGTGCTGCTTCATGCACCTCTCCGACCTTCAAAGAGAACTGCCCCTCCTTCTCAACAACAACTCCGCCGAAATCAGGCATGAGCCAAGATTCGATTGCTATGTTGGTGCTGTATAGACCTGAGGTAACAGAGTGAATACCACCCTTTGATTTACTATTCAAAAGGCTTCTAATATCATGTTCGGAATCTATGTTCTTATCACCAATGGAAGAAAAATACCCTTGGGGTACGACAATACTATCACTAACCCCATCAAAGAAGAAAGCATGATTGCTAGTACCAATGAGAGTTATATCATCACATCCGAAGGTAAGAATTGCATATCAAAATTGTAAACCGCCTCACCAGCATCATACGTGATTTCCATGCTTTTCATGCCCCCGCTTATGCCTGTAAAATTATCAACTCCACTGAACTGAGTTCCCGCCGCCATTGCATTTGATGAGTCCTTCTCATTCTTATCATACCAACCTGTAGGCATGAAGAAGTTTTTAGGAGTATAATCATTATCTGTTTGAAAAGAATTGAAAGGAATCTGTATACCCACGATGTAATCGCTGGCTTTCCAACCCCTAGCCGCCAAATCTTCTTCCTCACTTTGTTTCATAAATGCATTAAGAAAACTACTTGCTGCTGCGCTCCATGTGCTTCTACTGCTGTTGTTCATGATGCTATACAAGTCCTGTGCCTTATCACCAGCAGATTTCTTACTATCGCTCTTACCCCCGGCAAAACCTGTTATACTAGGAGAGCGAAAACCTACTAATTGGTTAACAAGAGTGAAACTAGGTGAATAGTCGTTATTGCCTCCTACGCCATTACTACTCTGTGTTATTATCAATTTTGAATTGGTAATACTTCCACCAACCGCTGATGAGCCATCTACTTGAGAAGTTGTGAAATAACTACCATAAGAGGTGTCTAAACCCGATTTCACAGCAGTTGCTATTTGAGCAGGTGTGGCTGTAGCGGTAACTGTAACGGTTTTTGTACTACTAGTGTATGCGTTACTACTACCCAACACCATATTCAACACTCTATCTGTACCATTGACATCTTTCAGTGTTAGTTTGGTGTTTTGGGTTGAAGCGAAGAACTTTCTCACATTGCTCTCTGTGGCAAAAGCCGAAGTAGAATAAACACCACCATAGTTTGAACCAACCCACTCTTCTGCATCAGAGGCGTTAAAATCAATAGTGGCTTTAGCCTTTGAACCATTAATCGCTATCTCATCATCAGAGAAGAAGCCTTGAATCAGTATCACGGCTTTGTTTAGGTTCAAATCTATGGAAACCCTGTTGCTTCCTGAGAAGGGTACGGATTTTGGCCCAAATCTCCTATCTGTGCTCATGACTATCTTAGTGGCATTCAACTCTATGAGTTCTCCATCTTCCCTCACAAGACGAATTGGCGTACCACTCTTAGCCATATTAACGCCCCACTGTTCGTGTAGATGAGCCAATTGACCTTGCAGTTTCTTGCTGTATCAAAGCGGCTATCTCCCTAGCCAATTCTAATTTGTCGGTTCTATCGGTAATACCACCGACATTGAAAGTCATATTGAAAGTCGTACCACTACCACCATGACGACCCCCACCACTGCTTCTCGTTGTAGTGGTAGTATCACCACCACCACCAAGTATGTTACCAGTGGTATCTGATACGAAGCCAACGGCATCTCCACCTAAGTCCCAAAGATACCCCGCCCCATCTGCTATAATGCTCCCTATTTTTGCGATAATGTCAATTAATTTATCCACTATCCAACCCAAAGCGTCTTTCATTCCTGAAAAGACCGGGCCTAAGGTGTTATCATAAACGGACTTCACAACACCCGCCATTCTAGAGAATGCACTTTTAATGCCATCAAACACACCGATGTCTGATATATATGTAAACATCCTACCGAATGTCTCATCCCAAATGGTTTCAAAAAATGTAAGCACAACGCCAAAATGGTCTTTCAAAGCACCAAAAGATGGTTTTCTGATAAACTCAAAAGCACTGTCAATCACATCTTTGAGACTTGAGACTATATTCATGAAAGCCCTCCAACGGTCTATCATGATATTGATGAAAAACTCATAAATATTTCCCACTGTATTGAATATGAACCTGAAAACACCAATTATGGGGTCAAATAGAGGGCGTATGTGCTCAGTCCAAAAATCCTTCATCTTGGTGAAAGTCTTAACGGCCAAAGTCTTGGCTAAGTTAAACACCTTCCTGAATATCGACCCTATTCCTGAAACAGCACTTGAGAGTATACCAATACCACCAATAGCAGCCTTTGTTGCTGTTTGGGTACTAGCCAATGCTAACCCTAGTGATACGAGCGGTGCTACCATTCCCCATCCTCCGAGTTCAGGAAGGAGTAGTCAAGTGTAATGGTTTCGTTTGATGTGGCGTTACTGAGACTTTCTTTGCTTCTTTCTTGGTCTTCCCGCTCTTGCATTACAACAGCCCAATTGAGAGATTGATAGAAAATATCCAACGGCATATTCAGAGTCTCCCATAATGATATGTTGTAATGTTTCGATACGAAGTAGGCGAACAACTGATATTGGATTCCGAGGTCATCTGAGTTTCTTACTCGTTTAACCCTCATGAAATCCTTTATCTTCAATTGCTCGCTTTCTGAAAACCCCCTTGCATCATCTCCGCCAATTGGTCAGGCTTAGGCAAGTGGGTTACTATCTGATTCGCTACGTGTGCTTGTAGTTGAGTCATTTCGGTGGGTGTTAGAGATGGGTTGGTTCTTGTCACCCAATGAGTGAAGGCATATGTCCAATATCCTTCAAGGTTGAGTTCTGTCTCACCATTCGGTTTGATGATAAACATGCTCTGTGCGGCATTCTGAACATCAAAGAAATTAATGTCCCTTATCCAAACTTCCATAATTAAGTCCGGGTTATCGGGGTCTACACTAATATCGTATTTCTGTTCATTCTTCTTCGTCAATAAATTCTCCTTGTTTGCTATCTGTGGCATTCTTTTCACCTTCGGTTACAGCCTCTTGCGAGGGGGCATCCAACTCAACATCAACAGCCTCTTGCGAGGGGGTTTCAATCTCGTCATCTACGGTATCTCCTAACAGTCCTTCATCGTGTCTCTTCAAACGTAACACCACTTCGGCCTTTGTGCCTCTTATTGTGATGTTACGCTCTTTGCAGACTTTTTGCAATTCACGCACCGTCATGGAGTTGTAATCTACCTCATCAGGAACAAACAACTGTTGTTCTATGGGTATAACCTGTTTAACCTCAGGTTCAGGTTCAGGTTCAGGTTCAGGTTCAGGTGCAGACCCTGATGCTGCTACCCCATTTATAGTGAAAGTTAAGGTTGTTTCACCTGACTCTGCAACACCTGCAACATCTTCTCCTGTTATGATTAATTCGACAACTTCACCTTGAGATGCAGCAGCATCAACTTCAATAATTACATCAGATATCCCTTCGCCAAATCCACCCACAAAAACGGGATTAGGTACAATTACGACGGTTACACCAGCAGGTGCATTTTCTAGTGACCATTCAACATCTCCTTCAAATCCTTCTTGCGAAAGAGCACCAACATTGAAAATCGCAGACCCACCAGCTTCAATCTCTTCAATATCAGTATATTTTATAGAAACATGAAAAAATGGTGCTGCGCCAGGAGCTAGTCCTAACACTAATTGAGGCGTAAGTATCATAAATATCATTATTGAGGCTATACTTAGCCGCTGCATCATGGTGCTCATCGCATCTTACCCTGCAGGGCCAGCTAAACATAAACCTGCCGGATAATGACATATGTAGTCGTCTTTACCACTTATGTTTCCACATATAAGACCTGATGGGCAGCCTTTATCGAAAGCACAGTTTTGACAATCTTCTCCTGGATCACTTATTCCATTACCACAAGTAAGTTTTAATTGTGCACACTCTGCAGCAGGTTGTCCATCAGGACAGACATACGCAGGAGCGTTTGGCAGCCTTGCCGTTACAGTTGTGCTACTTGTATTGTTTAAAGCAAATACTGAGATATTTACACCCATTACTAATGCTACAAGTGTTACAGCAACGATTAGGAACTTTTTTTGGATCATCTCATGACCTCCTTCTGACATAAATTATGATTGTTCCAACTAATAAAACTATCGCCACTGCAATTGCACTGTAA
>PVBE011471911.1_pt1 | contig 28294 bp, 13 predicted proteins | sample 1631181 | NCBI WGS metagenome assembly PVBE01 (sample SAMN08397723, study PRJNA350692) | Marine metagenome, whole genome shotgun sequencing project. | isolation source: water | place: Pacific Ocean | collected 2012-04
AGATTTGACCGCGGTGGGCTCGCTTCATTCCTGTTCGGCACCCGCGATCTCGGTGAGGCGGTCGCCGAAGGCACGGTCACGCTCGGGGCCGGAGACCTAGATCTCCATACCGTTTCAGCGTGGCTGTCGCCATTCGATCATTGCGATTTCACTCAGCTCGCGGGCTGGTAGTCCGGCTCCATGTCAAAGCCGGCATACCACCAGCGGCAGCAGGTACGATGAAGGCTCGATCGGGTCCTGCCTCAGGTCATGAGTTACCGCTCAATCCCGCATCCAGTGGCTTGCGCGCGAACATCATCAGCGTGTCCCCAGCCCCCAGCAGGTCGAACACCTGATCCATCAGGAACACCGCGGCACGGCCCGGAGTGGATTTGAGCAACGGGTGGAGGCCGGCCATCGTTCCCACCGAGCAACTATGTATCTCCATCGGCAGCATGCCAGCCGTGCGAACCGCCCGTTCGAACGTCTTCCGGGTGAAATGTACGAGATGAGCCGGAACATCCCAGCCCGGCCACCTGGACCCGGTCATCCGGGCAGTGAAACCGTCAGCATTAGGTACTTGCAGAATCACCCAGCCTCCGGGTCGCAGGAGTTTCGTGATTTCGTGCAGTGCTAAGCCCACATCCGGCACGTGTTCAAGAACGCTCCACAGGCGGACAACGTCGAATTCCGCCGGACCGAATGGATGATCCTCCAACGATCCGGAGTCGACCTGCAGCCCTATACGCGCAGCATTCTCGACCGCAATCCGAGATGTCTCGATTCCCACCACATCCCATCCCGCATGGCGAGCATCCAAAAGGAACGCGCCATCCCCACAGCCGACGTCAAGAAGCCTGCCCGGTGACATGCCCGGTGGCCCCCACCCAAACCGCCGCCGCGCGACGAACGAGGCCAGACGCCCCCTATATCCAGCGCCGCCCAAGGCGAAATGGTGACGCACGACCAGTGACCTGATGATGCCGCGAGCCCGTTCGATGAGCGGCCGATTCGAGCTGTCCGTCGTCGACGCTTCGACTGTGGAGTAGTAGTCCCCGGAGTCGTAGACTTGCCGGAGCAGTTCCGCGGTCGGCCAGGGATCCGTCAGCAGCAAACCACAACGAGCGCAACGCACAACGTGATACTGACGACCGCGGAGATACGGAGACCGTGGATCCAGCCCGGTCGGCTGTCGCCGAACATCGCCGCAGACAGGACATGCTCGCGACGAACTCATTCCTTCTCGAGGAGGCATTCTTGAACGCGTTTCGTCAAGTTTCACGCACTAAGCCTACTCGACATGAACCATCGAAGATCGAGCGAAGACCCGGCCGAATTGTGGTCACACAGTATCTGACTGCTAGTCACGAGGCCGCTACACTATCTGCTGATAAGCCGGAAGACGCTGTCGGTCGGACATCCACCGGCATCCGCTACCCGTATCAGGAACTGAAGGATTCGCTTGAGTAGAGACGGAGACCATGTGGGCAAGTCCGGGGATCCGATATACGTACTCGGGGTAAGCGAGGCCCACAATTGCACCGCTGCGCTACTTCGGAACGGCGAGATCGTCGCTGTTGCCAGCGAGGAGCGGTTCAGCCGATTCAAGAACGATACGGGGTATCCGAGACAAGCCGTCGAATTCGTTCTCGCCTTCGCCGGAATCACCCCTGGTGAGCTGGACCTAGTCGTGCTCACGTACGACAACCCCTACCCGCATTTTGGAGTCGGTGTCGACTCCGTAGAGCGGCAAGCCGCGGAGACAGGTGCCCGACGGATGACAGCGTTGCGCAGGTCCGTGCATGCGAGCGCCCAGCTTGTTTACGGGATGGGCGGCTCGAACCGGGTAGTCGCTCAGGGTCTTGATTTCCTAGAGAAGAATGTCTACTCGCGGCTATACGCTCCTCTTGTCTGGCCTCGACTCAAGAGGATTCAATATCGCGATCTGGCCGACGAACTCGGAGTACCCGAGTCCAGAATCTACTCAGCCGACCATCATCTCTGCCACGCCCTTTCGGCCCTGCACTTCGCCCCGCTGCCGGAAGGCAAAACCGCCGTACTCACTCTCGACGGCGCCGGTGACGACTGTTGCGCCACGGTCTCCGTAGCGGAGAACGGAACCCTGACACGAATCGCACAGACGCCAAACCTCTATTCCCTCGGAATCCTGTTCACATTAGCTACCCGAGCCCTTGGAATGAAGCCAGGTGAGCACGAGTACAAGGTCATGGGCCTTGCCCCGTATGCCGACGAAGAGGGCGTCGAACGAGTCTTACCGATGTTCCAAGAGCTGCTCCAGATTGACGGATTGCAGTTTCGAGGACCAACCTCCACCCGCGCAGCCGGCCGCCGCCTGGAAACCGCACTGCATCGCCAGCGATTCGATTGGATCGCCGGAGCTGCTCAGCGGCACTGCGAAGACCTGGTGAGCGAATTCGCCCAAAACGCGCTTCAGGCCACAGAGGCCCAGAACCTAGTCGCGGCTGGCGGTGTCTTCATGAACGTTAAGGCGAACATGTTGCTCAAGGACCTCCCGGGACTGCGGCACTTCGGCGTCTGCCCAAGCGCCGGAGACGAATCAACCGCGATCGGGGCCGCCTACCACGGCTACGAGCTTCTCTCTGGCAAACAGCCCTTGCCGCTCGCCAACCTATACTTGGGCCCCGATCTCGGTTCCGACGAGATCGATAAGGCGATTCAGGACTTCGGGATTTCTGCGAATTGCGATGTTCGCCGTCCCGAAGACGTTGACCTGGAGACCGCCCGGATGCTTCACGATGGTCACATCGTCGCTCGCTGCCAAGACCGTATGGAATTCGGTGCCCGCGCGCTTGGCAACCGTTCCATCTTGGCCAATCCATCGGACCCGGGAGTCGTCCCGATCATTAACCACCAAATCAAACAGCGAGACTTCTGGATGCCATTCGCCGGAACCCTACTCGACGAGGCCCAGGATCGCTACATCAAGAATCCGGGGCGGCTGCCTTCGCCTCACATGATGACTGCGTTTGAGACGCTGCCTGGGGCACACGAAAGCCTGGCGGCGGCGATGCATCCGTTCGACAAGACGATGCGACCCCAGATCTTGCGTGAATCAGACAATCCGAACTATCACAGGCTGATCAAAGCGTTTGAAGACATGACCGGCATTGGCGCGGTGTTGAACACCAGCTTCAACCTTCACGGTGAACCGGTTGTCTGCGGTGCCGCTGACGCCGTGAAGACGTTCGTGGAGTCAGGCCTGCAGAATCTGTCGATCGGCCCCTACATGATCTCGAAGGTTCAGACTGATTAGGCTGGCACCCACCCGCATTCCCCGTTTCATACTGGTCGGTCGGCGGTTGATACCGTCCCCGGCCCTAGCGGTCGTTCTGCTGGCCGGCCTGGCTCCGTTCTTCTGGGTAAAGTTCGGATCGGTAGCAAAGGCTGAAGACTTCATCCTGCCGATGACCTTGGAGCAATGGGCCGAATTCTTCAGCACCTGGCAGAGCAGGGTGGGTTTCGGCTCCAGCCCGGACGACCGGCTCGCTGCGACGTTCTTCCTCTTCTGGCCCGCCCTCTTCCGTGCCATCGGTGCGTCTATCGAACTGGCCCAGCGCCTCCAGTTCGTCCTGTGGTTTACCGCCATGGGGCTGTCCATGTACATCCTGATGCGGCAGTTGACCAGATCTCAGATTGCGTGGGCCGCCGCCAGCCTGATCTACATGTTCAATTTCTACCAGGAACCCGTGTGGCAGGGCGTCAACATCGCCAACCTCAGTGCCCTCGTCGCCATGCCCCTCGCCCTGGCCATCACAATTCGCTTCACCGCCGGGGCCCGTCTACTACCCTCCGCGGCTCTTCTGGCTCTCATTTCCGTGATCGGGTCGGGAGTTGGGGCTAATCCGCCCATGGCACTCATCGCTATCGTCCCAGCCCCCCTCTACATGATCCTGTATTTCGGGCAACGACGGATCACCGGTCAGCGTGCCGAGGCCCGCCAGATGCTCTCCTTCGCCGCGGTTGCGCTGGTAGGCGTTGTCCTGGTCAACGCCTACTGGCTCATACCGCAATCCTACGGCCTCTTAAGCGGTGGACCGGGACAGAATTTTCTCGGTCGCACAAAACTGGACGCCTTTACTCAACTCTTCAACCTTTCGAGCTTCACCGGTCCCCTGAATGTCTGGCGATTGCAGGGCGCATGGGTCTGGTACGACAGTTTCAGGGGCGTCCCTTATATCCCGTACGCTCCCTCATACCTGCAGAATCCTCTACTCATCATCGGCAGTTTCGCGCTTCCAGCAGCGGCCCTGCTCGGATTCCTTGCCTCCAGAGGCCGACGACTCACCTACTTCGCCCTGGTCGGGATGCTGGGACTGATTCTCAGCATGGGCGTCAACGGACCATTCGGGCAAGCGTACGGCTGGCTTTGGGAGAATGTTCCACTGTTCTGGGTAGTCCGCAGCCCCTGGTACAAAGCTACCGCACTCACAATGCTTGGCTTGTCCCCCCTGGCTGGCATTGGAATCACTCGTTGCGTTTCGTTCGTTGTTGAGGCTGTGGCAAAGGTCAAATTCACTCGGTGGATTCCCGAACAATATGTTCGTAGTTCGCTGGTGCTACTCATACTGGTCTTGTTTCTCGCTTACAACGCACCAGTCGTTCGCGGCGCTTTCTTCATGGACCGGCCAGCCGACTCCCCTCTCCCCGGGCTCCAGGTACAAATGCCCGAATACCTGACGCAGGCGGCGGACTGGCTGGAATCGCATCCGGAGGATTTCCGCATCCTGGCGCTCCCTCCATCCCTGCGTCAGACGACGGACTGGGGCTTCACCAGTTACATACCCCCCCTAGGTGAGCTCACCACCAAGTCGTTTATCAACCTCGTCGAGCCGTCCGAGATGCCGGCCGCCATCTATCGCTTTCTGCTCAAGTCCGACGCCGCCATGATGTCCGACCTCCTTGCCTATGCCGGTATCCGCTACGTCATGGTTCAACATGACGTTTCGAGTCCGCAACTGGACTCCATCCTGCAGGAGCCGGTGGAGACACTTCTAGCCCGTCACAACCTTGAGCTCGAAGTCTCGTTTGGGCCGCTCGACTTCTACCGGGTTCACGCCGAGAAACCGCGCCTCTGGGCGACCGACAGGCTCTTAATTTCATCGCATGGGATGGACTCGCTCCCCTCCCTGACAGCACTCTTAGGAGCTGACTCAGAGGCCATTCTGATCGATTCCCAAGTAGAGCCCGATATCATCTACGATCTACTCACGAACCTCGAAGGGGAAGACCCACTTCAGGTCCGCATACTTGGCAGCGGTCTCGATCTGGCCCTCGATCTCATCAGCAGAGTTCCGGGCGAAGCGATTGTTTTCCCGGCGGGGACGACTTCCGGCACAATCAGCGTGCCGGAGCCCGGCGTTTACGAGGTCTGGCAGAAGCGCGAACAGGCCGAGATAACGGGGCTAGACCCCCAGGCACGCATGCTCCTGACCATGTCGAACATGACGATAGGCGACCAACATGTCCTGGTCGAGGGGCAGCCTCTGACCCGTCTCGGCTGGGAGCCGGAAATGGAGGAAGTCCATACATGGGAATTCCTCGGTACGTTTGACAGTACATCCGGGGAAACCGATATACGGATTTGGGGGCTGTCAGCGTGGGTGGAAAGCAGCACCCTCCTTGTCATCAATGAGCATGATCGGAGAGAAGTCGTCGCCAGCCTGTCCGCCACGACCGACCGGATCCAAGGATTCCTGTCCGCGCTCCCCGACGACGTATCTGATGAAAGCGGCAGGTCACTCAGGGTGGCTCCACTCCAAGCCTGGGGTGACGAAGTCGTGTCGGAGGCGGGCGAGGTTACGAGACGGATCTTATTGGTGCAGAAATACTTCAAGAATCTATTGGTCGAGAATGATCTGGATGCTGAGCAATCCATCGCGATGGTGCTCCAACCAAAGTCCTTCGAAAACTCCCGCTCACTCTGGATTAAGGTCGGCGATGAGTTCGTTTCGACCTTCGTCATTTCGCCGGATGTTCGTCACGAAATCGTGGTTCAGGGGATTCAGCTTCCGCCGGGAGAGTCGTGGATAAACCTCTATTCACCGGATCCGGACACTGAGTTCTCAGGAAACGAGTACGCCAGCTTCGACTACCTGTTTCCGTTCCGAGCGGGCCCTCTGACACGCCAGCGGACTTTCAGTCTCGACGTGGATGCCAGCTACCGGCTGATGGTCGGACTCCTTCACGGCCCCAACGGTGAAAACAGCCCGTCAGCGTTGCTTAGATCGTTCAAGGTTGACGGCGTCGAGTACCTCCCCCATCTAGAGCGCGACGCCGCCAATACCAGCCATCCGGCCGCTTTTCTGGACCTGAACTTGGCCTCTGGTGAACACGATCTCATGGTGGACCAACGTATCGGAACGACGCTGCCGGTGCTTCTAACGAGGGTCCGCGACCCGAGCCAGTCGTCCAGTACGCAGATAATCGAGTACGACTCCTCCAGAGGCAGCAGCGCCACCGCCAGAATCGAATCCGACGGCCCCTACCTCCTGATCCTAAATGAACTCTACGACCCTCGGTGGTCGGCGTTCGTCGACGGCGAGCGAATCGATCTGCATTTCAAGATCAACGGCTTTGCCAACGCCTTTTACGTTCCGAGAGGTGGCAATCACGTTGTTGAGATCAGATTTGATATCCAGACCCCGGCCACCGCGTCCTTGGCGGTCTCCGGAGTGACCATATTCTCGATTCTAGCCATGTTGAGCGTAGGTGTGCTTCGCAGGAAGCTTGGCTGATGACGCTGCCCGTCCAGCGATGGATCTATGAGCCTACGGTGCCCGAACCCTACCCGGGGTGCGAGACTCCAACGTGAGCGCACCCGGCCGATTCGGACTCGGTGCCTGGCTGTGGTGGTGGACTCTGCCCGTCGCGCTGTTTGTCCTCCTCGCTGGCGTTAGCGGACTGCAACGAACCGCCAGGTTGTGGGATCTCGACATCCTCCCTCCAGATATCGTTCGCCTCACACCAGGCGGCGTCGTCAGCCAGCCCGGATACTCTGTCCCATGGGCGTTGCGGGGCTTCGTCGCCCAGGTGAACTCAACGACCGAAAGCGGCTTGCCAGTCAACGTTCAGTTACGCATCCGCAAGTCCGGCGAAACCCGGGAAATTCTGCGGGAAGCCACCGCCTCCATAGAATCTAACGGCTACGTTGAAATCACCACCGGCCTGATGCCTCCGCTCCTACTCGACTCGGGAACTCCGGTTGAGTACGAGATCCAGCTCGACACCAATTCCCCGGGCTCCATCTCCATCGTTGGTAGCGCCAGTCCGAATCACCCCGCCGACCAACTGACGATAAACGGCGCTCGAACCCTGCCCGAGTTGCGAGCCTCCATTACCCCCATCGCCACATTTAGGACCGTATCTCTGCTACGGTCCTTTATTCGCTGGAACTTCCCGTTTACGTTGACCTACGCGGGGGTTAGTTTTCTGGCCTGCTTGGTCGGATTCGTCCTGCTCCGCCGTATCTTGGGAGCGACCTCTAGCCAGAGAGGCCGGCCACTACCCCTCTCCCCATTCCTCGCCTCCGCCATTCCCGCCACCGGAATCGCGCTGGCTGCCAGCACCGCCACCTTCAGCCACTCGTCCGGACGCTACTTCATGCTGGAAATAGCCGAAGGCTACTGGGCGTCAGTATTCACCTACCTACTTCTCTGGGACATCGGACTTATCACCCTGGGTGGCCTGATGAATTGGCTACGGCACGACCGGGCGGGCTATTCCGACTGGATTACGATCATCCGTCAGGCTTTTGCTTGGCAGTCCTGGGCCAAACTTGGACTCACCACATTGGCGCTATCGGTACCCATGGCACTTGTCCGCATCGAGCCCGTCGCTCAATTCCTCGCCAGCACAGCCGTCGTCATTGTCATCGTTGCCATCCTCCGACGGGGCGTCGACTTAGTGGCGGACTATGCCGGTTGGATTGCGATCATCCGTCAGGCTATTACTTGGCAGTCCTGGGCCAAACTTGGACTCGCCACATTGGTGCTATCGGTACCCATAGCGGTTCTCCACGGGGTTTATTCATCTGACCACATCGAGCCCATCGCTCAATTCCTCGCCGGCACAGCCGTCGTCATTGTCATCGTTGCCATCCTCCGACGGAGCGTCGACTCGGTTCGGTCTGGGTAGCGAATTGATTCTTCCGGGTCTGGGCCGCCGGTCCCTGAGCCATCCGACCCGACTATTTTCAAATGGCCGGTGGGTCATCGTTGCGATCGTGCTGATGGGTCTTGCGCCGGCCTTCTGGGCACCTTGGAATGTACTTCTCATCTCCGAGGATTTAGCCCTTCCACGCACACCCCAGCAATTCTTCCTCACACTCCATTCGTGGAATCCGATTCTCAACACCGGTACCCCCTACAACGTCGCCCATACCGCCATCCTCACATTTGCGCAGCAAGCCGGGCTGCAAGCAGTCGGCCTCAGCCCCGCCATCACCCAGCGGCTGATCATGATCGTCTGGATGACTCTGCCCGGCCTGGGCGTGTACATACTGGCTCGAACGCTGTTCGCGTCCCGCCTCTCCAGCAGTCAGTGGCAGACTGCCGCCGCGGTCGCGGCCAGTTTCTACATGTTCAATCTCTACATCGAGCACGCGTGGCGCGGCTTCAACATCGGCGTTCTCACCGCCCAGACCACCCTGCCGCTGCTATTGACCCTGCTCTACCTGGGGTTCAAGGGCCGCATATCCGCTATCCGCCTAGCCCTCTGCACGGTCCCCATTGCGCTGTGGTCTTCAGGCGTTGGTGTGAACCCGCCGCTGGTGCTGGTCTTCATCACAACCATCATTGCCTTCGCCCTAGCCTACCTGCTGTTCTCACGCAGCGGCCCGCTATCCTCCCGCCTGCTCCCGGTGGTCCGCACCGCGGGGGTCCTGGGCATCGTGTCAATCCTTACCAACGCCTTCTGGATCATCCCCTTCCTCGGCCAGATCCAGGCAACCACAACCGGCGAACTGACCACCTCCGGCGAATTGGCATCGAACTGGCTCGGTGGTTTGTCCGCCAATACCTCCTTCACGAAAGTGCTGCGCTTTCAGGGCGATTGGACCTGGTACCAAGGTTGGAACGAACCCTACCGCCCTTACGCCGGCACCTATGAGGAATCGGCCGTTCTGGCGATTCTTTCGTGGGTCGCCCCGGTCCTGGCCCTGATCGGAATAGCGGGCCCGCAAAGGCGGCTTCGCCTCTTCTTCGCCACCGTCACCGCGATTGCCCTTCTCCTCAGTATGGGCACCCATCCGCCCATGGACCGAATCTATCTGTGGTTGGTCAGAAACGTACCCCTCTTCTGGATCATCCGCAGCCCTTGGTTCAAATTCGCACTGGTATCTAGCTTCGGCTTTGCGATTCTCGGCGGGCTCGGCGCGGCAAACCTCGCCAGCTGGCTACGCCAGGCTTCCACCGGGTCGCGAATCAGTAGCCAACTAGGCAGTCGATCTCTCGCCATCGTCGCCATCGGCGCCATTGCCATCAATCTCATCTACGCCTACCCCGTCACTACCGGTCAGATGTTCCCGCCCGCCCAGGCCCGCGAGCATCTGCCTCCCAACCAGATGCGAATCCCCGACTACGTCACCGCCGCTTCCCTGTGGTTTGACGAAAACGTGGAAGACGGCCGGATCGCTGCCTTGCCCGAGACCACCGTCTGGGCCGACGAGAACGGGTTCGTAGGCTACTCTCCGATACTTACTCAGATAGGTACAGCACCAATCGTGTACCCCTTCCAAACCGTGCACGGCTCCCTAGTATCCGCCACAAACGGGATGCTGAATGACATCGCCTACGAGGCCCTCTACCGGACAACCACACGACGCGCCGACGAAATCCTCCGGTTGATGAGCGTTCGATACCTGAACCACGAAACCGGTATCAAGTACTGGCTATATGCTGGCGATGTCGACTCCGCCGACTGGGTTCGGCTCCGACTGGAGAAACAGTTGGGCATCCAACCTGTCACCACCTTCGGAGCCTGGGAAGTCTATGCCGTTGAAGACCCTTTGCCCCCGTTCTATCTGGCCCCGGGGCTATCCATCGTCACCGGCGGAGTAGACGCTCTGCCGACCATGGTGGGGATGGATCTGCTCGGTACACCCTCGCTTCTCTTTTCGGATCAGCAAAGTCCCGAGAGCTTGTCCAAGGCCATGAACTCTCCGCTGCTCACAGATATCCTCTTCTTCGCCAGTGGACCCGAAGAACTGGCGCTCGACCTCATACCCGCCCGCTATCGTCACCCTTTGCCGCGCAGCGGCATCCCGGTAGGATTCGCCATCGGCGAAACCGCCGAGTACCGAATCTGGCTACGATCCCCCGATCGGAACATTTTTCCATCGGGCGACCTGGCCATAAACGGGCAGCCACTTGACCTCAGCGGTACTCCGCCCCCGTCTACGCCATTCTGGATCCCTCTGGGCATTCACTCGCTCTCAAGTGGGTCCCATCTGTTGACCGGAACGCTGGATTCGGGTGCGGGCGAAGTGGTGGTGATACCGGAAGACTTGTACTCCGATCTCATCAACCGCGTGCAGGGTCAGCTCATCAATTCCGGCCTGCGGGTCGTCATCCTAGCCTCAACCGAAGACGGCGTAGTCACCGCCCGCCCACCGATTGACATCGTGACCGATGACCCGGTCAGCATCCACTTTGGCGAACACCTACCGGTGACCGAGATCGGCGATGGTGGAACCGAATGGCGCTGGCTCGAGCCGGACGGGCAGCGTGCGCTGATTGCCAGGAACACGTCCAATGCTCCGGTTCGAACCAGCCTGATGCTGACCGTCCGGTCACTGGAAATAGCCCGCGACCTCTACGTATTCGAATCCGACGGCGAGGTTGTCAGTAACGTGCCTCTCATCGTTCAGAGACTGCCCGCCGACCGCGACACCGATGTTCTTCTGAAGGACATCGAGCTACCCCCTGGCGAAAGCTTCCTGAGGCTCTATACCGCTCATGCAGGAACCGCTGTGGGCAACAAGATGCGAAACTTCGCCGTCCGCGACGACAGCCTTCGTTCCGGTCAGCTGACATTCGGCTTCATGTTCAGCGTGTTTCGGCAGGACGAATACCTGATCGAAATTAGACCGTACGATCTCAGCGCCGTTCCCTCCAGGTTATCGGCCTATCTGGACGACACGCCCATATCTCTGGAGAAGCGCGAGTTGTCGGGCGAGCCAATCTTCGTAACTTCTTCGACCCTGCAGGCCGGAACCCACACGATCTCGATCCAGCAATCCGGCCCCGAGAACTACGTGTTGCGCGTCCTGTCCAGCGGAGCATCCCGGCTGGCGCCGACGCCCGGCGAGATCGATATCGTCTCCGCCAACCCTACCTCGTACTCTCTCGATGTCCGTGCGGAAGGGGATGCCGTTCTGGTTTTCGGCGACTCCTTCGATCCCCGCTGGGAGGCAACATCTGATGGCAAAGCCCTTGAGCAGCATTATGTCAACGGCTTTGCCAACGGCTACACCATTCAAGCCGGACAGCAGCGCGTAGAACTCTCGTTTGGTCCGCAGCGGCTCTTCGTTCGTGGAGCGGCAATCTCACTGGCTACCATCGTGCTGGCCAGCGCACTTGGGCTGCTGGGGGTTTGGCGAAACTGGCAGCGTAGACATGAAACGATCCCCGATTGACGGATGGGAATTGGCTTCTCGCTTTGCGAGACCACGCCTGGTGAGCTGGTCAGAGGTGTGAATTGAATCCATTTCGTTCGAGCAGACACTTCACAAAGTCGCGCGCCGGCGAACTGACTCTAATCTTTCTTCTCGGGCTTGCGCCGATCCTTTGGTTCCGGGAGAACCGGCTCCTGAATACAGAGGATTTTGTGCCGCCACCAAGCTGGGAAGAGTACATCCGATTCTGGCACGTATGGAACGACCAGCTTGGCACCGGCGCTCTCCACATCCTCGACTCGGGCCGGTTCCCAACCCTGTTCATCGCCTCCTTCTTGCAACAACTTGGGGTGAGTATCGTACCGGCCCAGATGGCCCAGTTCGTGTTCTGGTTCATGTTCCCCGGCTTCGCCATGTTCTACCTGATGGGCGGCGTGTATCGCGGCGCAAACGCCGCGCTGGCACGGCTGGCAGCCGTATTGTTCTACATGTTCAACCTGTGGCTGATTTCCAACTGGCTGGGTTACAAGGAGCCCCTGCTCGCCGCCGTGGCCATAATGCCAATCTTGCTGGGCATCTGGGTGCGTGTTTTCGCCGCCGATTCGGGCTACCGACGAGCCATCCTGATTTCAGGATTGGTCTCCCTGCTGGGGTCGCCGATCGGAAACAACGTCAGCGAGATGCTCGTTTCCCTGATTCCCGTACCGCTCCTCTTCCTCACCGTCCTGCTGCAAAATTCTTGGCGACGCCAGTGGCCAAGCGTCCGACGAATACTAACGGCCGCCGTCGCCCTACTTGGTCTACTGCTGTTTCTCCACGCCTTCTGGATCGTCCCGGAGGTAGTAGGCGTTCGATCGGCGATCGCCGCTAATACGTTCCCTGATTTCCAGCAACTGAGTAGCGAATTTCTCGAGGGTCAGAGCCTCAATACCTCGATAACAAACAACATCCGTTTTGTGAGCGACTGGACCTGGTACCAGGGTCTGGTTGACCCATACCGGTCCTACGCGGCGGCGTTCACCGGGAGCCGACTGCTCGAAATCATGGGGTGGGCGATTTTCGGCCTGGTGCTCCTGGGGGCGATCTTCGGCAAGGGTAGGAATAAGGTCTATTTCATCCTGATGTTAGTGATGGGCATCGTTGCCGGCGCGGGCTTGAATTCCCCGCTTGGGACTGCCTACGCCTGGGCGTTCGATAACGTCCCGTTCTTCTGGATCATGCGCAGCCCCTGGTTCAAGTTCACGTTCCTTACTGTCATCGGGTACTCAGTTCTCCTAGGCCTATCAGCTCCAATACTCTGTCGCGTCTTCGAAAAGGCGCTGCGCAGCGTGCTGAGAGCCCTACCTTCCCGCACAGTTTCACGGGCAACATTTTCAGTGACACTCGCCGTGTTCATCGTGGTCGGTCCCATCTACGCCTATCCACACACCCTGGGGCTCTCCTTCGCCACTGCTGACGAGCGCACCTTTATGAACCCGAACCACATAGAGCCGCCAGCCTACGCCGATCAGACGGCGGCGTGGCTCGACGCTCAACCGGGCGATTTCAGGGTACTGACCATTCCGGGAGATTCACCCTGGCTCAGCGATTGGGGCTATACGGGTTTCGGGTCATATCTCTCATGGATAACGCTGCGTCCGATCGTCTCCAAGGACCGGACCCAATACCTGCAGATATCCCAGGGCGCACCCCATGCCAGCGAAGACCTAATCATTCAGGCAGACCAGGACCTCTTGGACGAACGTAGCGACGCGGTGCCCGGACTACTCGCCCGCCTCGGTATCCGCTACATCGTGCATGAGCGGGACGTGCGGTTCGATTTCTACCAGGGTACGGGATATCGGATTGGAGACTCGCCCGAAAACGTGGAGCGTATCCTGCGCGCGCTGCCGGGCATCGAGCCCGTAGAGTCATTCGGTCAGTGGGATATCTACGAGGTCGAAGGGGCCTACCCTCGCTTCTTCACGGCCACCAACGTCGTCGCGGTAGATGCGCTCGACGCCTACATCGTCGCCCGACTTGGAGCAGTCGACGGCCTGGATCGAGCGCCATTCATCAATACTGAGAATGTGACTCCGGAACTGAGCGACAGGCTGGTTCTACAGGTCCAAAGAGCCGATCAAGCCTCCGAATCGGCCGCCGCTCCCATCGGGTATCTGGACGGGACAGCCAACCTGCAAATCCTGCGTCCCAATCAGCTCGATCTCTTCGATGTAGAAATCGGGGTCGAGACCGATTGGGGAACGGTGGACGAAGTAGTGCCGGGTTCGCTCTGGCGCTGGATAGGGATCTACAACGGCGAGCACTACCACATCCGGAGCGACAGCGACGCTACCGAATTCGCGACCCTGGAGTTTCGAGCGTTTTCGTTCAAGCGGGAGCGCGATTTATTTGCCTACCTGAACGGAGAGCTCCTGCCCGTCCAGACGATCGCACCCGACCAACCCGTCCAAGTTCGGTTCCCTGGCCTCAAGTTCGAGCCCGGCACCAACGTCCTTTCGTTCTACACGCCCTATGCGTCCGACGAGCGCGACGGGCAGATGGTGTCGCTGGCAATCGAAGAAGCGCCGTCACTGTCCCGGGCCCGGTACGAGTGGATTTCGCCCGTCAACGGCCGATTTGAAATCTTCATCGGAATAGAACCGGTCAGCGACGAAATATGGCCAGACGGCCTGCCGCGAACGCTCGCCGTAACGAAGAACGATCAACCCCTAGAACTCCCCGAACACGGCGACCGACGCGGTCTCTACTCGACGACTCTGGATCTCGATGCGGGCGCCCGCATCGAGATCAGTCAGACCGGCCAGGAGGACTACTACATCATTGCTCTCCCGGCCAATCTCACAACGGACATACCCGACGCGGGGACGGTAGACGTTCTGGAGAGCACCCCAACGAGACATATGCTTGCGGTCAACTGCGCTGATCGGTGCCTCCTAGTATTCAACGAGTCGTTCCATCCCGGCTGGAAGGCAACGATCGATGGTCGTGAGCTGTCAACCCACGTCGAGTTGAACGGATTCGCCAATGCGTATCTCATCAATTCACCCGACGCTGGGGAGGTCAAGATCTCATTTGAGCCCCAACGCTGGTTTGAATGGGCCTTCGGGGCTTCCTTCGCCACCGCCCTTGCCAGCGCCGGTGCTCTCGTGGCGTCAAGCCGACATTGCCGGCGTCAATCTGCCTGACGGCGCTCCGGTCGACGCTCGCAGGGCTCCAGCCGCTCGTGGTACACAGGGCCACCGTGCATGTCGTGATAGAGCCGTACGATCAACTCGGCCTGCAATCCCATCAACACGAGCAGCATGCCGACAATAAACATCACCGAAGCCAACAAGAGAAGGGGCGTCTGGATAATGTAGCCACCACCCGCTAGACGCCAGACAATCAGCCCGATCCCGGTCCCCACAGCAGCCAGCAACAAGAGTAGACCAATCCCTCCGAAGACATGGATTGGCTTGACCGCAAACGAAGACAGGAACCTCAGGGCCAGGAGATCGAGAATGACTTTGTAGGTGCGCGATACACCGTACTTGGACTGGCCGTAAGTACGTTCCCGGTCGTTCACACGCACTTCGGCCATACGTGCACCGAGTTGAGCCGCCTGAGCCAGAAGAATCCGATGCCCCTCACCATACAGGCGAACGCGGTCAAGTATCTCCCGTCGAAACGCCTTCAGGCCGCAACCATTGTCATGGACTCCACCGCCGAGCACCCAGCCGACGATCCAATTTGCAACTATCGACGGCAATCGGCGGAGGACGAGCGAACCCTTCCGATCCACACGCCAGCCGGCCACCACGTCGTAGCCTTCGTCCAGACGCTGCAGCAACCGGGGGATATCAGCCGGATCGTTCTGCAGATCACCGTCCATTGTCACAACCACCTGACCGGTAGAGCGCTCGAACCCGGCCACCAGCGCCGCGGACTGCCCAAAGTTCGCCGCCAAGTAGACAGCGCGCACGCGTGCATCCGCCTGGGAAGCCTCTTCTATCCGCTCTCGCGTCCCATCCGTGGATCCATCTTCCACAAGGATCAGTTCAAACTCGAGATCGTCCATCGCTTCGGCCACCTCGGCGACAAGCCGGGCCACATTGCCCGCTTCATTGAACAGCGGAATGACGATCGAGATGGAATTCGGGTTCATGCCACTACCTCCTGATCTCCCACCTTCTGGGCTCCGCCTGACCGTCGGGTCGAGTCCCAACACCGCCGCACGATCCACGCCGCTGTGAGACCGACGACCCCGAGGATAGTGACCATCCACCCGATAAAATGGCTTCGTGGGGCATAGTGCATCTCAATTGTGTGGGTACCCGGTCCGTTCAGTATCAGGCCACGCCCAATTCCGTTGGCGATATAGATTGGCACATCTACACCGTTCGCAGTGGCCTGCCAGCCAGGAAGATACGGATCGGCTAGCAAGACGAACCCGTTCTCTGAGTCGATCTCTATCTCGAACCGAATCTCGTTCGGCGAAGTATAGACCCTGGGAATGGACCGGGAATCGCCGGCTACGTCGACGCTCCCAGGTTCGGCCGCGACGCGTAGATGAAACAAGAACTGGCCTTCACCATGTGAGTCGTACTCCAACAAGAGCGAGGCCTCACCAGCGTCAAACTTGATGACCTCGAGGGGAGATTCCGGCGTCTCGAAAGCTCCAGAAGTTACGCCTCGTATTCGCCATGAGAAGGGCGGATAGGCTGGAATAGCCTTGGCATCCACCGGCAGCACCATCAACTCGTAGCTACCCGGGCCAGGCAACGGGAGTTCGATGGAATTCATTTCATCGGTCTGATGGCTCGCCGCCACGTGCGTCCATTTCCAGGGAACCGGGGCGGGGGCTTGCGCAAGATTCACTCCCGTAATGTCGTCAACATACCCTCCCCGGGCCACATACTCACGCAATATTCCGGCGGCCCTATCAGCATCGTGCGACCGCGGATTGATCAGAATCACTCGATAAAACCGCTCGAGCCAGTCGACGGAGTAGTCATCGATGTACTCACTGTGGCCAGCGATGATAATTTCCTTCGCCGGATCGAATTCCGGTCGACCGAGGAGATAGAGGGCCTCGGAGGCAAGAAACTCACCGCGATCATCGTTACCGATCAGCAGTGTCGCCACCTCTGCCGTGATCACCCGGTCGCCTCTACTCTCATTCTCAAAGAGGATTCCCTCCCGAACGACCGCCAGTGGCCGCAATCGGTAGGTGTCTAGTAAGGGATTTTCCAGTCGCCGCTCGACAACAGACGCAGTCATGACAACGTAGCGCGTATCGAGAACGCCCAGGACCGCGTAGCGTGAATACAGCCACTGTCGCATCTGATCCGGGAAGTCACCGGTTTGGGGTCGGCCGCTCCAACCGTACAGATAATTATGGTACTTGGGATAGATGTTGTTGAACGATCCCAGCGTGCCCGTCGTTTCATACGTCCAAAGTTTGGCGGCGCTGTTTCCGTCTACCCACGGATAAGAATCGGAGGAAACCCGGAACGCCGGGTACTGGGTGTTTGAACTGGCTGCGGCGAGCAGGAGTTCGTTGGCTTCCGGCACCCCCGCAGAATCCGCCAATTCCGCCTGTCTTCGCCCGGTCTCCAGAAATGACTCGATCTTCGGCAGCATCAATGCAGGAGATGCAATCAAGAAGAAGGCGGATACTCCGACGCCCACTGCACCCCAACCCAGTCGGGACAGCGCGGACGTTCCCCGATTACGCCATTTGTCCATTTGGTGGGGATCCAACACACCCCAGCCATGTGCTCGAGAGGCTGCCCTGGTCTGCTTTGCCCATATATCAGGAAGTAATGCATATCCGGTCCAGGCAATGCCGGTTACTACCCAAGGAAAGACACCGACCGCGACGATTGGGACCAAGAGCCACAACCAGAAGTCCGATGTCGGCTCAGCCTCATATATTCCGCTGAGAGCCCGAAGGGTCATTGCGATGTGGAATATGATCGTGCTTAAGCCAATCGATAAGATGGCCCACGGAAGCCTGCTGAGCATGATCAGTGAGATGAGAATCCAGATCCAGAACGTTGACGCAAGTTCGGGTGGCGGGCTCCCCCCGAATTGCCCGCTGGCTATGGCTACATGGATCACAGCGGCAGTGAGCCCCGCTAGTAGACCAGCAGCCGAGCGAGGATAGTTTTTCGGGAGACGGAGGCTGGCGAGGACACCTGCGCCAAAGGCAGCGGTGGCAGCAACAACTGTTAGAGCAATGCCCACAAGGCCAATCGGGGCGCGGGCAACTGCGCCTAGTACAACCTGGGTGGCTGACAACTCGCGTCCAGGATCGATGGCTAGTTCGATATGATCAACGGCTGGTATTCCGTTGGAGACTATAGATCCCGACCACTTGTTAGTTATTGAGGCCACGGTGTAGACCGAAACCTTGGTCCCATCGCCGACGACAACTTGCAAGCGATGCTCGATATTTGCAGATGAAGGTATGGGAACAAAGGACCACCTAACTCGCCGGATGACATGGTCGAGATTCGCAACGCCGACCAACCCCTGTCGAACAATTTGATTGCCGTCATACAACCGAAAGATCAACGTCCCGTCAGGTCCAGTCCGTTGGCCTTCGGGGGTGCGGACTTGGATTGTGAGGCTGGACAGACGATCAACCGGCACGACGAAATTCTGTTCGAAGGCCTCACCTGCATTGAATGGGCCAACTGAAACGGACCCATGGAATTTCCAGGGGAAGACCGACGTTTCCCTTTCCCAACGAGTTGTTTGAACGATTAGGCCAGCGGCTACAAGCAGTAGGGTGGTTGCAATCAGCGTTATGAGGGCAAGTCGACGAAATCGACGAGTGCCGACAACGATCACATCTGACCGCATCCGCGGAACCGACCAACGTATCAATCCCGTCCCAACATCCACTCCCATCGCCGCGAGTGGCACCAGGCACATAACAATGGCCACCGACATGCGGATGATGTCGTAGTTACTCTTGAATCCCGGCACAAACCTGTAGACGATGTAATAAAGATCGACCGGCGCGTTGGGGCCCCATGTCATCCAGGTAAACAACAGGGCTCCCACTCCAAAAACCACTGCCGCCCCGCGGCGGCGGACGCTCCCGAGCAATCCCCCGACGACAATCAGCAAGATTGTCGGCACCAACGTCAGGGGTTCATATCCCGACCGCAGCCAATCGCCAATCTGGCGGAGTCCGACGGCCGCGGAAACGGCAGTTTCGTACGACACATCGGCTCGGTCCGAGTACGCATAGACGTACTCGGCACTAGGCACGAGTTTGGCCGCTGCGAACACAAGCGCCGAGACCGAGAAGGTCAGAATGACCATCACAACCGTAGCCAGCCGCTGCCACATATGCCGCCGAACACCCAGGTAAACGGCTTCAAGGGCGAATGCCGCCGTGATCAGCGCAACTACTAGACCCAGATACAGTAGGTTGAAACTGCCCCCAGCGTAGAAGGCCACCCCGGCCGAGACCCCGGCCGCAACCGCCAACGCCTTTCTTCCATCGGCCAAAGCTCTCCAGATCAGCGCCAATGCCAGGTACATCCACGGCTGCGACATCAGATCCAGCAAAGTCCCGTGCTGGATCGTATACAGATACCAGGGTCCGAACGCGGCAACGATGCCACCGACCACCGCAGCCGGACGGCTCAGACGTAAACCCCATCCGGTCAGCACGTACCCAGCGATACTGATGAACACGAGATGGACGAAAGCTACCCACCGAACTGCCACGTCCCCATTTGCCGAGAGCAGCGCGATCAACGTCGCTCCCGGGTAGAGCGGGCTGGTACCCGGGTTCGCTACAAAGGGGGCACCGCGCAAGGTTGTCCAGAGCGGTAATTGTCCATACCGGGTGATCGCCGTCTTGACGAGATCAAAGTGGCCTCTATACCCGTACCCAGGGCGTCCGATCGAATCGACGTCGGAATCAGCCGCTAGGACCGGCCAGAGGGGGACAGACGTTGCCAGGGCCAGCAGCACCAGCACCACGATCGACGCACGGTACCGTATCGCAAATGATTTCAAACGGCATCTCCGCTGGCCGATCGCCGGTTCACTGCCACGTTCGCTCTACATTTCACCGGCACCGACACAGATGCGCATACAAGAGATCGAGACGCAACCCCCTGGAACTGCGGTTTCAAGCTCTGGCTCATTTCGGGTTCTCACACCACATTCCCGAAGGATACAATCGACGGTGCGCGCTGGAGCCGGGCTCCATGAGCGTTGTCTCCCCACCCACCGCTGTCGGCAGTACGTTGTATCGGACCGCACCAAGCTCCGCAGCAATCTAACAGACCCGGTGGACCTCAGTAGCCTGCCTAAGAAGGACGCATACAAGCTGGACCCTCATCTGTCGAAGGAGATACATCGGCTGAAGGACCATTCCTGGTGGTATCGAGGCAGGCGGAAGGTATTCGGCACGGTCCTGGCGAAATACGTCGCCGTTCTGCCGCCGGGACCAGTTCTGGACTTCGGATCGGGTCCCGGCACAAACGCTGAGCTGCTCAACTCCCTTCGCCGCGAGATTCTGACGTTCGATCTATCTCTTGAGGCGCAGATCGCCTGTCGCCAAGACGCCTACGGAGTGGGGACGGTGGCCGACGCCATCGCTACACCCTACCGAAATCGTACATTTTCGCTCATTCTCGCCGCTGACATTCTTGAGCACGTCAGTGATGATCGCAGCGCCCTGGCGGAGATCCATCGCATTTTGGCGCCCGGCGGGACGGCCGTGATCGTTGTGCCCGGCTTCAAATCACTCTGGGGCTGGCAGGACGAGGTCTCCGGGCACTTTCGCCGCTACTCGCCAACCGAAATCCGGCGCAGAACAGAAGGGGCTGGCCTCGCCGTTCTGCGCACGACCTGCATGAACGGACTGCTGGCTCTACCGATACTCGTCGCGAGAAACATCTTGCGGCGCTCCCATTTCCAGACCCGCTCTGAGAATCTCCTCACGCCGCGATGGGCTGATCCGATTCTCTACCTGTTTCTCGCGGTTGAGGCCGTCCTGTCGAGGTGGATTGATCTCCCCTACGGAACATCCGTGGTCTGCGTAGCACGCCGACCGGAATGAGCGAGGCGCCTGGCAGTCGGCCAGACCAGCCACCCGCCGGACAACAAGAGCGTTAGTCCCGAGACGATCAGGCCGACGTTGTGCCAGCGCTGCGGCACGAACTCAATCCTCACGTCGTAATCACCGGAAGCCGGGATCACGAACCCCATCCGCGCATACCCGACCGGGAAGGGGGTCGCCTCTCCGTCCGGATAGACGGCCCGCCAGGAGGGAGCATAGTTTTCGGCGACGACGAGTGCAAAAGGTTCAAGCGCACCCTGTACACCGGCGATCAAAGCCGTCCGGGATAACCTGTCCACGTGAACCAGTGGAGGTGCAGGCTGAACCACCGCCACATCCGCCTCTGCAAATTCTGGGGGGCCGCCGCCCCACCCAAACACGTTAACCGCCCCGAATCCGTTGCCGGCGGTCACCCGGAGACGCAGATTCTCATCTCCCACACCGACTGCGACTGTTGACCATTTGAGTCTGGACTTACCACCTGCTGCGATGCGTGTCTGCGCCAACGTTCTTCCCGACGCGTTCAGGACTTCCACAAGAAGCGGCGTGACCTCGCCGCCGACCAGGGCGCGCAGGTACAGTTTCGATCCCATCGGTACGTCACCGATACTGAACTCGGCAGTCCGAGAACCAAGCGCACCGGGCTCGATCCAGGCGAAGCCGAGCCCATAGTCGTATTCTCGAACTGACAAATCGTGCCGCCCGGTCGCCTGTACCCAGCGAGATAGCTCCGCCGCTGAACCCCCGGTCGCTTCCCACCCGCCAGTCTCTGCCGATTCCGGACGCAATCGAATCAGCCGTTCCGGGAGCGCACAAGGTCGCAACGCCCCCGAAGTGGGCGTGGAACCGATCATCGGCAGGGTCGCCAACTCAGCCGGGCAGCCCGAGGCTCCCGCATCGGCCACCACAATCAGGGTCGGTTCCCCGGAACTGACTGTCCGGGCGGCTGCCCCATTCAAGCCGTAAACCGGCCACCAGCCGGTGGCGGCGTAGCCGGGACCGGCTGGCGCTTCCCCAATGGCGTAGAGGGTTGCGTATTCGTCCTCCACCAGCATCACGAACTCACTGGCCTCCGCGACTCGCTCGTTCAATTCGAGCCCTTCCCGCGTATCGTGTACAACCAGCAGTCGATCAGCCCCGGTATGACGGACCGCTCGGGCCAGATCCGCAGCCTCCAGTTGCAGGATCTCACTTAGAAACACACTGTTTCCAGCATGGCGCCAGCCCACTGTGGGCACCCCGGCCAGCGAACGCGACACTGGCTGGCGCAATACCCTGGTGTCGTCCCAGACCGGTACGCGCTCGTCACGCTCGAATACGACCGCGCGTGTCGATTCATCTCCATCGCGGAGCACCACCAGCGGTTGTTCGTACCCCGCCGGCCAAGGGTACGGCAACCAGTTCGTCACTCCGTCAGACCACAGAAAGTGGCGAATCGCTGGCGTGACCGTCGCCACCGCCGCAACCGCCAGCACCACAAGCAAAACCGCGGCGCCGAATCTCTCCCGTATTCGGTGCACTGGACCCTCTAACGATTGCGCAAGCACACCTACCGCACCCCCCAGACCCCACGCGAATGCCAGCGCCAGCAGACCCGAAAGCTTGTCCGGTTCGCGCAAAGCGCGTCCCCCGGGAATCCGTGAAATCACAAACCCGGTGATTCCCGAGCCGGCCTCCCGAGTTACCAGGACTTCCAGCGCAATCACGGTAACCGCGAACGTCAGCAGCAGAATCGCTACCCCAGCACGAGTTCTACCGAAGACACTTATCCAGACCAGGCTTCCGGCCGGCAACAAACCAACGATCATCCACGACCAGGCCGCCTGACCACCCGGGCGCATCGCGATCGACCAGACCGGATTGTTGGTCAACGTCAGTATCCCGGGCAGTGACGCGTAACCGCCAATCGCCAAATCGTCCGCACTGGCCGAAATCTCCGCTGGCAGGCTGCTGCTCAGCCAGGATGACGCCAGCACCGGCAACACCAGGAACATCTCCAGCCCAATCAGCATGGCCAGCCCAACTGCCCCGAGACGGAAGATCAAGCGAGTCGCATCCCACGACCACGAAAGCGCCAAGTAGCCCAGTGCGAGCCCGGCCAGAATCGCAACTGTGAACACCAGGTAGTGCGGGCTCGCGGCCGCGAACCAGAACGTTAGGGACGCCCCAACCGCAAACCGCACTGATTGCCGTCGCACCGCCAGCATCGCCAATCCCAGCACCAGCGGTAGCAACGAGTAGCCGACCAAGAGACCCAGGTGCTCCACCCGCGCGATGGCCCAGGGGTTCAGGGCATAGAACAGCCCCGCGGTCAGCGCCCCCGCATTGGTCGCCAGAGCCCGCCCGGAAATCTTATCCGCCATCAATTGGAAGAGAAGATACATCGACGCGAACGCCATCAGAGATTGCCCGACCACGAGCCAGCGGATCATCGCGCCCGAGCTACCGCCAAACACCTCCATCACCAACCCTGCCATTCCCACCACCGGCGTCAGGCTCATGTGTCCTAGTGCACTCCGCCCATCCGTAGCCAGCATCGGATAGAAATCATCCAGGACGTCCCCGGCGATGAGCGGGTACTCCAGATCTCGCTGCAGAAGTTCGCCCGGGGTGAAGAGCAGCCTGGCCCAGACCATCACGACCAACCCCAGTCCCATAATCATCCATGGGACGTGACCGCGCACCGGCCAGGACTTCTCGGGCAGGCGCATCGGCCGAGCCGTCATGACACTAGCTGGTACCGTGCCGGTTCTTGGAGACCAGGAAGTCCCCAATCGCAAGCTGATCCAGCCCGGTGCTGTAGAAGCAACGGACCGCATCCTGGGGTGACATCACGATCGGTTCGCCTCGATCATTGAACGACGTATTGAGAACGGCGGGCACGCCGGTGAGCGACTGGAACTTGCTGATCATGCCGTGATAGCGCGGATTCGTCTTTCGTGAGACCGTCTGCGAGCGCACCGTGTCATCAACGTGCATGGCTGCGCTGAGTCCTTCCCGCCATTCCGGCTTCACGGTGAAGGTAAGCAACATGAACGGGGACGGGTGCGAATCGAAAACCAGGTTCGGCGCTTCTTCCTCCAGCATGGATGGGGCAAACGGCCGCCAGCCTTCCCGGTGCTTCACTTCAGCATTCACCTTGTCCTTCATCTCGGGCATCGCCGGGTTCGCCAGTATGCTCCGACCTCCCAGGGCGCGTGGCCCGATCTCCATCCGCCCCTGGAACCAGCCCACGATATCCCCCGCCGCCAGCCGCTCCGCCACGGCCTGTTCGATGTCAGGAGGGCGGGTGTAGGCAACCTTTGCCTCGTCCAGGAATGCCTGGATCTCCTCGTTGCCGTATTCGGGACCCCAGTAGGCGTGCTCCATCACGAAGTCGGTCGGGTCGCCGTGTCGGCTGGCCACTTCCAGCGCCGCTCCAAGCGCCGTTCCCGCATCGTGCGCCGCGGGCTGAATGAAGACTTCGTCCACGCAGTCAAGCCCCAGGATCTTTGCGTTCATATCGCAGTTAAGCACCACCCCACCGGCGAGGCACAGCGCACGCTTCCCAGTGGTCTGATGCAGCCCTCGGGCCAGCGCCATTCCAGCCTCCTCAAGGGTATTCTGGATGCTCGCAGCGAAATCCCGGTCACCGTCGTTGATCTCTTCACCGGCTCGCCGGGGCGCACCCAATCCTTCCCAGAATCCCGAGACAAGAAACCGGCGATCCATGTCGTAGGAATCGCTGCCAACTCGAAGCCCGCCAAACTCCACCACCGGCTCGCCGTAGGCGGCCAATCCCATCGTCTTGCCTTCTTCGACGTGACGCACAAACCCCAATTGCTGGGTTGCATTGCTGTACAGGCCGCCCAGCGACTCCGGTGCCAGTTTGCGCCCCAGAACCCTAAGCTTGCCTCCCTCCGCCACCCCCAGCAGGGCACTGTCATCCTCGCCGTTGCCATCGATCGTCAGAACATTTGCCTCGGCAAAGCCCGACGCGTAAAGCGCACTGGCGGCGTGGGCAACATGGTGGCGAACGTAAACCCAGGGTCTCCCGGTGATGCCGGGAATCGCTTCCTCTAGGTCGCGGCGCAGTTTGTACTGCTGGATCAGGTACTCACCAAGCGATGGAAACGTATAGAGGAAATTTTCAATTTCCAGGTCTCGCAGCGTGCCAATCGCCCTCAGGAACGCGTACCGGATAGGCGCCGCGAAACCCACCGCCACGTAGTCGATATCTGCGGCGGTCAGTCCCGCGGACTGGAGACAATACCCAGCCGATTGCACCGGCGGCATCCGCGGCGCCTGCTTGATCCGGTTGAACCGCTCTTCCTCCGCTGCAGCAACCAGTCTCCCATCACGTACCAGCGCCGCGGCCGTATTCCAGGAAATCGTGGCCGTCAGTCCAAGTACGTTCAAGTAGTCTTCTCCTCAAGAGCTTTTGCGGGGGTTCGCCAGTGGGCAGATCGGAACGAAGATCGCCAGTCGAACGGCTGTCATTCTAGCGGTGTGCCGCCCCGCCTTCCACGGCGCCTCGGCATGATCGTAGCACCGGCTGGGGCTGGCCTCCGAACCCGGTCAGCACCCGTTCTCCCGCCGTCGGGAATACCATTCAACAGTCTCCCGCAACCCATCCCGGAAGCTCGTAGTCGCCGCAAAGCCAATAGCTTTCTGCGCTTCCGTCGAGTCGATCATTCGCCGCGGTTGCCCATCAGGTTTGCTCGTGTCCCAGACAAGCCTCCCTCGATAACCACAGACCTCAATGATCAATTCGGCCAGCTCTCTGATACTGATCTCGGTGCCTGCCCCCAGGTTCAACGGCGCCTCACCGTCATATTTCTCGGTGGCGTTCAGAATGCCTGCGGCCGCGTCACCAACGTACAGAAAATCTCTCGTCGCTTTCCCCGTACCCCATACCACCACCTCTTCCTGTCCAGCGTCCATCGCATCAAGAACCTTCTTGATCAGTGCCGGGACAACGTGGGATGACTCAGGATTGAAGTTGTCGCCCGGACCGTAGAGATTCGTCGGCATCAGGTAGATCGACTTGAAATCGTACTGTTGTCGATACGCTTGCCCCTGCACGAGTAGCATCTTCTTTGCTAGGCCGTACGGCGCGTTTGTCTCTTCCGGATAGCCATTCCATAGATCGGTCTCTTTGAATGGAGTCGGGGTATGTTTCGGGTAGCTGCAGATCGTGCCGATCCCGACGAACTTGCCAACGCTGGCCAGTCGCGCTTCCTCCATCAAATGCGCACCCATCATCAAGTTCGAGTAGAAGAGCTCGCCGGGAGCTTCCCGATTGAGTCCGATGCCACCCACTTGCGCCGCCAGGTGGATCACAATATCCATTTCCGCGACCGCCGCGCGGCAGTGCTCCCGTCTACGCAGGTCGTGATCCACGGAACGCGGAACAAAGATCCTCGTTGGCCGCCGAGCTTCCAACATGCCAACCAATCGCGATCCCAGAAAGCCGGAGCCTCCCGTCACCAGGACGGACTTATCTCGCCAGAAGTCGGTGCTCATGGTTCCTTCGGCCCTTTGAACCGACGTGAAATCCTACCCATGTCCGCCTGACCCGAAACACGCGTCACCAGTCTCCCGACGCCGCACAATCGAACCGCGGCCACAGCTGGTCGACAAACGTCTGCATTATGGCCGCCGACGGCGATTGTCAGAATACTGCACCCGGTTGAAGTTCGGATTGCACCAACTCTATCGGCAATCGCCAAATAGACCCCGTAACCTCCCCCGGCAACGTGGCCACATGAGCTTGCGAAGGCCCACCAGCGTCATCGCTCCCAGCAGGGGTCCATGACGCAGCACCGACACCTTGGTGTGACCCGCCACTCTGCGGTAGTAGCGCACCGGCATATCCACAATTCGCAAACCCAATCTCGCCGCCCCGAACAGCAGGTCGAAATCCCCGAAGGGGTCGAACTCGCCGAAATGATCGCGGCCCGCCGCCAATCTTTCGTAGTCGCGGCGACGCAAAGCCTTCGTCCCACAGAGCGTGTCCTTCACCGGCTGTCCGAGAAGTCGCGAGAACACCAGACTGAATAGCTTGTTTCCCAGGAAATTAACCGGGCGAAATGCCTCCCGCTCGATCGGATAGACGAGCCGCACACCGTTCACAAAGTCCGCCTGACCGTCGCGCAACGGAAGGTAGAACTTCGGCAGATCCTCGGGCGCCACCGTCATATCGGCGTCGAGGATCATCAGGATCTCTCCGGACGCCGCGGCAAAACCCTTACGCACCGCGTCACCCTTTCCCAACGCCAACATTCCTTCCGAGCGGGCCGACGCAGCCTTCGCTGGCGATTCGTAGTCGAACCCCGGTATCTGCTTTATCAACTTGATGTCGCGCCGTCCGCGTTCCGTCTCCTGGATCTGCGACAGCAGGTCCCATGTCCCGTCGGTTGAAGCCCCATCAACGAAGATGAGCTCCGTCCCCGCCCCGATTTCCGGCGTCCGGCGTACGCAATCGGCGACATTTTCCACCTCATTGCGGCAGGCGACGACAACCGACACCGTCTGCTCTTCGCCAGGCGGAAGCGGCCTCGGCCGGGCGACAAAATACTCCAGCAGACACAGATCCTTGAGCAGGGGCAGATGCGCCAGGTACCCATTCACAAGTTTGCTGATACCAGGTATCCGCCGGGGCAGCAGCAGTTCCGTCCCCTGATCCTCGATCTCAAATCCCGCCAGGTCCAGCAGACCGCGCAGATCGTTCATGCTCAGCCAGTTCTGGCGAGGCATTTCCATCTTCTGACCCAGACGTTCCGCCAGAGAGAGGATTGGTGACCAGACAAAGTTGTAGTAGCTCAGCACTACCCGAGTGTCTTCACCGATCGCCGACCGCAACGAACGCAGGGCCGCCAGGATGTCCTCTAAGTGTCCCACCAGATCCTGCAAGATCACATAATCGAATTCGCCCTTGACCGGAAGGGAATGCGCATCTCCAGCGACAAACTGGAGTTCCGGGTGCCGCCGTCGCCCCTCACACACCGTTCCCTGGCTCAAATCCACTCCCACCCCGTGCCGGGGACACACGGCCGCGAGCAGGTTTCCCAGCGAACAGCCAACCTCAAGGACGGATTTGCCAGCCGGGATCAGGCGTTGATGCAATTCGGCCACCGCGTCGTGGTAGCCGCCATTTCGCTGCCACCAACCGTCGAGTGTTGACAACGCCTCATCGAAGAACGTCGCCACCGAGGCCGTCCGAGCCGAGATCGGGCCGGCGGGACCGATCGGAGCTTCGGCCAGTCTATTCTCCGTCAACGGCATCTCCTCTATAACGTTGAAAATCGGCCTATAGCCTAATCAACCAGGAGCCAAGACGGGCAGGGATTGTCCCCCGAAACCGCGCGGGTAGGATCTGATGAACATCTCAAGTAGGTGGGGGCCAGTCCTACCGGTCTGGCTTAGTGATGCTCATCGCTCCGTGATGGAAAAGCCTCTATCACGTCCGCCTGGCAGCTGGTATCCCGTCACGGAAGCCCCACAACACCCGACCGCCCTAGGAAGGACTTCAGTCAATCCTTTGGATTCCCGACGGACATCGACGGTAGCTAGAATGTAGCATGCTGGGCTCGTCGTCACGGTCA